>Ga0134092_1000732_pt1 | contig 31726 bp, 27 predicted proteins | sample 3_6taG_FD_94454 | JGI IMG/M metagenome (GOLD analysis project Ga0134092, IMG submission 94454) | Switchgrass degrading microbial communities from high solid loading bioreactors in New Hampshire, USA - 3_6_20_6_A3 metaG | ecosystem: Engineered > Bioreactor > Semi-continuous > Anaerobic >... | reverse complement strand
AGAGTTGGCTTATTAAGTGTGCAAAAAAACATCATCTTAACCTAGATAACACTAAAATGCTCATAAAACAAGTTAAGGGTAGGAATCTTTAAGATTCCCACCCCAACAATTGACAAAGAGCCTAAAAAAATAGGCTTTCCTACAGCTTATTAATGATGAAAGCTATGAGGTCAGCCTATTTCATTCAATATGTTTTGACACAGACTACATTGTTATTACTGTACCGGCTTTTCCTTCCAAGGCATCAACAGCTTTGTAAAGTGAAGTAATTATGGCCTTCTTGCCTGGTTTTGATTTTGCAAAGTTAATTGCTGCCTGAACTTTTGGAAGCATGCTGCCCGGCGCAAAGTGTCCTTCTTCTATATATTTCTCGGCTTCTGCAACAGTCATTGATGACAAATCTTGCTGGTTTGGCTTCTTGAAGTTGATTGATACCTTTTCAACTTCTGTAAGAATCATCAATATATCTGCATCTACATCTTCAGCCAATCTTTCTGCAGCCAAATCCTTGTCTATTACAGCTGCAACTCCTTCCAAGGATCCGTCTTCCTTTTCTATAACAGGTATTCCACCGCCGCCTACTGTGATGACTATGGTTGAATCCCAAAGTCTTTTTACAGAGTCCAGTTCTACTATCTTAACAGGAGCAGGTGAAGCAACTACTCTTCTCCAGCCTCTGCCTGCGTCTTCTTTCATTACATAGCCTTTTTCAGCAGCTATTTTCTTAGCTTCTTCTTCAGTATAGAAAGGTCCGATGGGTTTTGTTGGATTCTTGAATCCTGGATCATCTTTGTCTACTACTACCTGAGTTATCAAAGTAACTACCGGAATATTCTTTCCCCTCTTTGCAAGTTCCTGTCTCAATGCTTGCTGTATGTGGTATCCTATATAGCCTTGGCTCATGGCTCCGCATACATCGAAAGGCATTGCAGGCGTTACATGAGATGCTGTCTCAGAGGCAAGCACTATTCTTCCTACCTGAGGTCCGTTTCCATGTGCTATTGCTATCTCATAACCTCTTTCACTTATTTCAGCAATATATTTTGCTGTCTTTTTTACAACCTCCAATTGAGCTTCAGCTGTTGCAGGGGTTCCAGCTTCTTGTAGGGCATTTCCTCCCAATGCTATTACAACTTTTGTTGCACTCATCTTTTCCTCTCCTCATTAATTTTATAAGTATGTTTGTCCCAAAAATATGCATAAATCTTATTCTATATAAACGGGTTTTCTCCTTTGTATTATATTAACAAAAAATATTTCATAATGTAATGTTTTTTTGTTGACAATCAATATTACAGTGTAGCAACCAGGACAGCTTTTATTGTATGCATTCTGTTTTCTGCTTCGTCAAATACTACAGAGTGTCTGCTGCGGAATACTTCATCTGTAACTTCTCTTATGTCGTAGCCCTTATCCTTCATCTCTTTTGCCATCTTTGTTTCAAAATCATGGAAAGAAGGCAGGCAATGCATGAATATAACATCAGGATTATTTGTTTTCTTCATCATATCCATTGTAACCTGATATGGAGAAAGTAGTTTCACTCTTTCAGGTATTTTATCTTCTTCTCCCATGGAAGCCCATACATCTGTGTATATTACATCTGCATCCTTTACTGCTACATCTATATCATCAGATACTTCAATAACAGCTCCGGTTTCTTCAGCAACCTTTCTTACTTGTTCCATTATTTCTTCGCTTGGCCACAATTCCTTAGGTCCCAAAGCAACGAAGTGCATTCCCATCTTGGCGCAGCCATACATCCATGCGTAGGACATATTGTTTCTTGTATCTCCAACGAATACAACCTTTACCTTGTTCAGTGGTTTTGCCACATGTTCTTCTATAGTCATCATATCAGCAAGTATCTGAGTAGGATGATCTACATCTGTAAGTCCGTTCCAAACTGGAACTCCTGAATATTTAGCCAAATCTTCTACCACAGATTGCTTGAATCCTCTGTACTCTATACCATCATAGAATCTTCCCAATACCTTTGCTGTATCTTCCAATGATTCTTTTTTGCCCATCTGTGAGCTGTTCTGATCCAGGAATGTAACGTGAGCTCCTTCTTCCAATGCTGCTACTTCAAAAGCACATCTGGTTCTTGTTGATGTTTTCTCAAACAGTAAAACTATGTTTTTTCCCTTAAGAAGATAGTTGTATATTCCTGCTCTCTTCTTCGCCTTCAGATCATGGGCCAAATCCAATAAGTATCTTATTTCTGTAGGAGTAAAATCCATTAATGTTAAAAAGCTTCTTCCTTTTAGATTAACTGCCATTTTTGTGTTCCTCCTTAAATTTACTTTATGGTATTCCTTTTAGGTCTTGGCACGTGTTGCGTTGCCTAGGGTCTTTCTCTAGGGTCCTGGCACGGGGCACGAGAATTTAAGGTATTCCTCTTAAGCTAGTCGCTGGTCTCCAGTCTCCGGTCACTGGTCAAAGCCTTAGGTATTCCTCTTGGGCCTTGGCTCGCGGCACGGGGCGCGAGGTACGGGATTAGGGTGTGCCTCCGAAGTCTTTTTAAAGAACACAGATTAACACGGCACAATCCCACGGATTTACACAGTTTTTTCTGAATTCTGAGTTCTGAAATCTGAGCTCTGAGTTCTAATATCATAAATCTTCTCTACAAAGCGGCATGCTCATGCATCTTGGGCCACCTCTGCCTCTAACAAGTTCGGATCCGTCTATTTCCACAACTTCTATGCCGTTTTTTCTTAAAACTTCGTTTGAAGCTTCGTTTCTGCTGTATGTCACAACTACACCAGGCGCTATTGCCAGTGTATTGGTGCTGTCATTCCATTGCTCTCTTGCTGCAGTAATAGCATCACCTCCACCGCTTTCTATCAGCTTAATGGAAGGAATTCTGAGGGATTTTTTCAACGTTTCCACCAGATCTGTTTCGGGAGTAACAGTTATTCCATTGTTTTTCCCTCTTGTGAGCCTATAAACTTCTACTCTATCCTGGATTCCAGGATATATTGTAAATTTATCATAGTCTACCATCGTAAATACTGTATCAAGATGCATAAATGCCCTTATAGGTGGTATTCTTGCCGCAATTATCTCTCTTAATTCCTTCATGCCTGAGAAAAGATTTCGTGCAAGTATTTCTATTCCTTGTGAAGATGTTCTTTCACTGCATCCGATGGCTACAACTTCCTTGCTTAGCACCAGCATGTCTCCGCCTTCCAAGCTATGGGGTATGGTGTAGTCATACCAAAGGGGTGATTCGTCCTTATTAAATAATGGGTGGTTTTCATAAATGTATTTTATAAGCATAGGTTCTCTGCGTCTTGCATCGGTATGCATAGAGTTTATGCTTATGCCGTTGCCGATTACTGCCGCAGGATCTCTCATGAAGTATAGATTTGGGATAGGATTTATATATAAAGGATAATCTGCGTCTATATAATCTGTCAAGCTGTATTCTCTGTCTTCAAAGTCCACGTCTTTCTTCTGCAAACCTGCTATAGAAACCTCTACCAGTTCTTCAGGAGTTTTATTGTACAGATGGTCAAATAAAACCTGATGAAGCTCCAGACTGTCTATTTTAGACTGTTTAAGCAAATCATAAATAAAATTCTTTTTTACTTCCTTATCTTTCAGCACTTCTGCCAGAAGATCTTCTACATATAGAACCTGGGCTCCTCTTTGCCTTAGTACCTCTGCAAACTCATCATGCTCTATCCTCATCTGTTTTAACCATGGTATATCATCAAACAACAACTGACGTAAATAATCAGGGGTAAGCCTTTCTAACTCTTTTCCCGGCTTATGGAGAAAAACGGCTTTAAGCTTTCCGATTTCTGAAGTGACATTCAATAAGCTTCTGCGTCTATCATCACCCATTTACACTACTCCTTTCCATATTCAGTTGATAGTTCACTTTGTTTACCTCAAGTATATACTGGATTAGCATTTATAACAAGCCAGGTAAATTTACATATATTCTCATTTAAGTTATTATATGTTATTCGTTGTATATTTATTTAATCTTCTTTTAAAACACGGCAAGGATTGACACATTTTTGTCAATGTTTATCCTTGCCGTTTATGCATTCTACAATATAGCAATTTCAAGTTTTATGCATTGTATGTATAAAAATTTATGTTGGAGAATAAAAAATTTTTATTTTTTTCTTATAATTAAAGAAGATATAACATGGTTTAGTATTCTTGGAGTTCTATAGAACAAGTCCTCTTTCATAACCCTTTCTGTTAATTTGTGGAAATCCTTTCCCCATGGGCCTATGTTGATACAAGGCATTGAACATTTTTCTATTTTATCAAAAGGTATGGAGTAAATGGAACCATATAAAGGCATATTGCCCTTCAAGTTCTGAGCAACTTCCTCTCCATTTTTCATATAAGTGTAACTTAGATCAGAAATACCTGTAAAGAAGTATTCTCTTTCATAAGGCTGTTGAAATTCCTCCATTGCATATCTCATAATTTCATCAGATATGTTTTTGATCCTTATATCCAGATTTTCCATATTAATATTGGATACATTGGGATAATATGGCGGAGCCATTCCTATTACAACTCTTGGAGACAGATCATCTATAAAATCAAATATCCTTTCAACCAGATCAAAATTTACATCTGCCATAGATTTCTGCCCTGTCATCACTTTTCTTTCTGCTTCCTCTAAGGCTTCATTATATTTTTCTGCAAATACATCCGGATAATTCTCATTTGCTTCATCATAGAGTTCTTTATATGTTACAACCTTAGGCTTCCAAGGCAGAGGATTATATTTTCTGCCAATATTATGGCAGAATTTCTCGTATTGCAGATTCATATAATCTATCAGTTCTGAAAAAGCTTCCATGCATATTTTCTTTATAGCATTAATCACAACTATAGGGTCCTTATCCAAAGTCAGCACGCTCATATAGCCATAAGCACCCAGAGGCATGGAAACATCATAGTGGGTCTTGCCGTCTTTAAAATGGAGCCAGGTAGGAGGTGGAGAAGCCTCGTTTTTTATAAAATCTGACAGCTCCAGGTTTAATTCCGTTTTGCTTACAATCCTGGCCAACAGGCTCACAGGATTAAATCCTTCAAAAACCTTGCCTGCATGGGACAAATATCCGCGAACGTAGATAAAAGGCATAATCTTTCCTACTGAGCCTTCTGATATAATACCGGTATCCTTTTTAACCCTTTGGTGAGGTTCTGAATTTATTGTAAGCATATATTCCAAATCAAATTTTTGCTTCAATTGATCCAAAAGTTCCAGTGCACCTCTCATGCCGGCAGACAGATTTTCCTCATCAGGTACGGATAAATACAGAATATTTCCATTAAGGTTTTCCAGCTTTGCATATCTTTTAAGCAAAGCCAACTGAATTGCTGCACCTGCTTTCATATCTGCCGTGCCTCTTCCAAATATGTACTCGCCGCTTTCCAAGTCTTCTCTGGCTTCCTCGGACAAGTCTTTTTTTATGGACATGAGTTCTCTTTCCAATTCCTTTGGTGAAAAAGCATAGTTTTTCAATGTCTTAAAATCTTCAACATCAACAACATCATAATGATTTATAAGTATGATGGTATCTTTGCCTGTTCCTTTTACTAGAGCCCAAAAAACAGTTCTTCCCAAAGGATCATTATCTATAGGATAAAAACCATAATAATCAGGTTTCTGCTTATAGTATTCAATATTTTGGAATAGCTCTTTATAAAAATCTTCCATGTTTTTTTCGTATATAGTATTTGTGTCACTTTTTACCTTAACCATGGGGTAGAAAATATCTTCTATTTCATTTTCTATTCCTTCAAGTATTTCATCCCACATTCTAATCCCTCTTTCAATAAAGATATAAAGTTGCTTAAATTATATTATATATTGAATATTGTTTGTTTTATAGAGTCTTTACTTTTTTTAGACAAAAATAAAAGACTCCAGTTATGGAGTCATTTATTTTACATGCATCCTATTTTCACGTTGTCCTTATGAAGATAAACTTCTATTGAATTCGTTAAAATGTCACTATAACTATAGGAAACTGCTCTGCCTGCGTCTTCAGAAACATCACTATCTATTCTCACAACGAATATGCTAGGGTAAGTTTTTTCTATTACTCCTTCCCTAATAGATATTCTCTTTCGACCTTTATTGGCTTTGAGCACCACTCTTTCCCCGACATGGTTGTCAACATTCCTTTTGATGAGGGATAGGCTGTTTTTTGAGGCCATAAAAAATCACCTTCCTTCCCAACATCTAATATTTTATCATATATCATAGAATATGTCAAATTAGGGTTAAATATTATATCAGATGGTGTATTATTAAGTCAAACATATTTTTCGTGGAAATTTGAACCAAAGAAAGAATAAACGGGACATGACGATAGCTCGCCAATCTGTCCCGTTAAAATACTTGTTATAACTTTTTTAACTCTATTTATTTATTTTTTTCAATAGCTATTTCAACAGCCTTGCTTATGGATTTATAGCCAGTACATCTGCACAAATGTCCTCCCAAGGCTTCCATTATATCTTTATCGCTTGGATTTTTCTTTTTATCAAGAAGAGCTTTTCCTGCCATCAGCATTCCGGGAGTACAGAAGCCGCATTGTGCAGCTCCGGTCTCTATAAAGCTTTGCTGCAATGGATGAAGCTTATCCTTTTCTCCTAATCCTTCTACTGTTAATATTTCTGACCCATCAGCTTCCACTGCCAGTATGATGCATGATCTTACAGGGTTTCCGTCCATTATAACCGTGCATGCTCCGCATTCGCCGTTTTCACATCCTGCCTTTGTACCGGTCAGGCCTACTTTATCTCTTATGAATTGGAGAAGAGTCATGCCAGTTTCTACTTCGTCCAGATACAATTGACCATTTATTTTTACGCTGATGCTATGCTTCACAGGAGGCACCTCCTTTTATCTCACAGAGGGCTTTTTTAATCAATGCACCCACCATTTTCTTTTTGTACTCGGGATTTGCTCTAAGGCTTCCCTTTCTTGGATTTACATCTTTCAATATTTCGTCTATTGCTTCATCAATAAGCTGGTCTGTAAGCTTCTTGCCTGCCAATATAGCTTCACCTTTTCTGGCTCTTGCAACTGTAGGCATCACTGCTCCCAAAGCAATCCTTACTTGGCTCTTGCCTTCTATGCCCAGGTTTTCTGCATAAACAGCTACGCTTACCCCTGACAAATCCATTCCTTTTACTCTGGTTCTTCTGTAGTATTTGCTCTTAGAACAATCCTTCATTTTAGGAAGTATTATTCCTTTAAGTATTTCACCCTTTTTCAGATCTACCTTGCCAGGTCCCAGCAGCAAAGATTCAAGGCTTACTTTTCTTTCGCCTGCATCTGATACTATGACTGCCATGGCATCATACACAAGAAGGCCTGGTAATGAATCTGCGCTGGGGGATCCATTGCATATATTGCCTCCTATTGTGGCTCTGTATCTTATCTCGAGACAGCCGATGGAACCTGCTCCTTCAACTAAAGCAGTATAGGGTGCTATAAGAGGATTCTCCACAACTTTTTGAACCGGTTCCAATGCACCTATCCATATGCCTTCCGGGATTTCACATATTCCTTTCAGCTCTTCCAAGCCTTTCAAATCTACAAGGAGTTTGGGCAGAAGCTTTTCTTCTCTCATGTTGACTACTACATCAGTACCCCCTGCCAAAGCAACTGAGCCCTCTTTTTTCATATATTCCAATGCTACTTCCAGAGTTTTTGGCTTTTTATATTCTACATTAGGTATCATCCTATTCTCCCCCTTCCAGTGCCATCAGAATTTTTTCGGCAGTCACAGGAAGTTCATAGAAGTCTTTACCGGTTGCATCATATATGGCATTCAGGATTGCAGGTGCCGGTCCTACAGCTCCGTGTTCTCCGATTCCCTTGGCTCCGAAGGGTCCCGATTCTTCCGGCGTTTGAACAAAGTTTATCAATACTTCCTCCGGCATATCTTCAATTCCTATGATTTTATAGTCTACCAGGTTATTGTTTCTTATCTTTCCGTTGTTTTCCGAAAAAACAAGACCTTCAGTCAATGTGGCACCAAGCGACATAGTCATGGCTCCAAGTACCTGGTCTCTTGCTACCTGAGGGTTGACTATTGTTCCTGCATCTATGGTATTCAATAATCTGTATATATGTACTTCTCCGGTTGTTTTGTCAATTCCCAGTTCAACACCTACACAGCCAAGGGTCCAGTCAGCAGCAGCGTTGCCTTGTCCTGTTTCCGGATCTGGGTTTTGTATGCCCTTTGCAACGAAATGACCTTCTCCCATAATAGGTGCTGTAAGGGCAGAGCCGTCAGGATTCTTGTATCCTAAAGCAAGTTCACTCCATTTTAATACTCTGTCATTATATATGATTTTATCTCCGTCCATCTTCAAATTCTCCGGTTCAGTTCCGAAGACTTTAGATGCTGCCAGCATGAGTTTTTCTTTTAAATCCTCTGCTGCAAGGAGTATTGCATTCCCTGTTCCCCATGTGCCATGGCTGGCCACAGTCTGCCATTCATATGGCGATATGAGGGTATCAACTTTATTTGTAACATTTATTTTTTCCAATGGTATATCCAAAGCTTCAGATGCTATTTGAGCCAAAGCAGTGTATGTGCCCTGTCCCATTTCAATTGCTCCGGTTGCAAGGGTTACACTGCCGTCAGCATTGAGTTTGAGAAATACGCTGGATTGAACATTGGTAGGCATGCATGGTGTTTTCATATAGGCAGCCATACCTCTTCCCACAAGTATATTTTCTCCCTTGTCCGGTTTTGGGGATTTATATAGTTCTTCGGCAACTTTCTGAGTGCAGAGAACCACATTGCCTGTTTCATGTTTCATTACCTGGCCTATGCCGTTTACTTTTCCTTCTGTCAAAAGATTCTTCAGTCTGAATTCTACTGGGTCCATGCCCAGCTTTCTTGCTGCTTTTTCCATAAGTCTCTCCACCGGCAGATGGACTTCGGGATGTCCATAGCCTCTGGCAGCTCCTATAGGTGGAGTATTGGTGTATACACCGTAAACATCAAGCTTCAGATTAGGTACTTCATAAGGACCTGTCCCTGCCAGCCCCATGCCTGTAACTATGTTCACCGCATAGTCTGCATTTCCGCCGCTTCCCAGATAACTTTCTCCTAACATGGCAAGTATCTTGCCTTCCTTTGAAACTCCCAGCTTATATTTGCAGTAACCGCCTCTTCCTAAGGTGGTGCCTATAAACATTTCTTCTCTGGTTAAAAGCAGTCTTACAAACCTGCCGGGTACAGCCTTTGCCAGGCAGGATACCAATGCTTCGATGGTTATATCAGACTTTCCTCCGAAGCCTCCTCCTAAATATGGAGCCACAACCTGAATCTTGCTCAGAGGCATTCCATGAAGCTCCTGTATGCAGCTTTGAACTACGAATGGAGCCTGGGTTGTTGAATACATTATCATGGAATCATCCAGGTTGTATTGTGCAACTGCGCAATGGGGCTCCAACTGAACATGATGTATATAAGGGAACCAAGTTTCGGCTTCCACTACCACATCTGCCTTATCGAAAGCTTCTTCAACATCACCTTTTCTCACTTTAAAGTGCTGATATATGTTCTTTCCTACAGGATGTACATAGGGTGCAACATGATAATTCATCAGATCCTCATGGATTATGGGTGCTCCTTCTGATATTGCATCCTTTGGATGTATTACAAAGGGCAAAGGTTCATATTCAACCTTCACCAGCTTCAAAGCCTCATGCGCAGCCCTTTCGCTTATGGCTATTGCTGCAGCTACTGGCTCTCCTGCATATCTGACCTTTTTTCTTGCTATAGGATATTGATCAGCTATGGCAACTCCGAAGGGTCCCGGTACATCTTCTCCTGTCAGTACAGCAAATACTCCAGGTTGTTTTAAAGCTTCACTGGTGTCAATGCTCTTTATTATTGCATGAGCATAGGGTGCCCTAAGTACTTTGGCATGAAGCATTCCTGGAAATTTCAAATCGGCCACAAATAAAGCTCTTCCAGTAGTCTTTTCTATACCGTCATTTCTTGTACAACTTTTGCCTACATACTTAAATGCCATTTTTTCACCTCCGTTTTATATATGAGGATATACCGCTACAGGTGATTGTTCCATGTTGCGATATATCCCCAGCGTTAAAAATAATTTTTATGTGATTCTTTCCGGTTACGATTAATTTAGTTCATATATAAGGTCTAAAGACTTTACAAAAGATTAGAAGCATAATTCTCTCTTGTATTCATTCTTAGCAATGACTCGGCCGCCCTTTACAACGTATAATCTTGCCGGCTGCAATCTTATGGCATCATTAACAGTATAACAATCAAGTATAACTATGTCTGCGTCCTTTCCTTCCTCTAAGCCATAATTTTCAAGTCTCAATACTTTTGCTGCATCATATGTTATCATATCGAATACCTTTTCTATTTCATGAGGCAGACTCATATGAGCTGCATGTGCTGTAACCAATGCAACCTGAAGCATATCTGCACTGCCGAAGGGATAGAAGGTATCTTTTACGCAATCCTGTCCGTAGCTCACATTTACACCTGCTGCCAGCAATTCTTTAACCCTGGTGATTCCTCTTCTTACAGGCTGCTTGTCATTTCTACCCTGAAGCATAAGATTGGTTACAGGATTTGTGATCATGTGGATGCCTGCTTTTTTAACTTTTTCTATTACATAGCTTGCATAGTGATCATCATAGGCCGCCAAAGCACAGGTATGGCCTGCTGTGACTCTTCCCTGCCATCCTCTTTTTATGGTTTCATCTGCAAGCATTTCCAGAGTTCTATAGAATGGATCATCTGTTTCATCAACATGCATGTCAACATCTACATTATACTTTTCTGCTATATCAAAGCATATTTCTATATGTCTTCTGCTGTCATCAGGAGTGTATTCATTTGCAGGCATACCGCCAACCAGGTCTGCACCCATTTCCATGGCTTGCCACATAAGTTTTTCACAGCCTGGATCCTTGAGAATACCTTCCTGAGGAAATGCGACAATTTCAATGTCCACTATGTCCTTGAATTTTTCTCTGGCTTCAAGAACTCCTTCTAAAGGTTTCAATCCTCCTATGGTGTCCACATCCACATGGGTTCTCATCCTTGTAGTACCATTGAGAGCTCCTCTCTTTATGACATCTCCTGCTCTTTCTACAATATCTTCATTGGTGTATTTGGATTTTTTGTCCCATATAATTTCTATAGCTTCTTTCAGCGTACCAGATACATTTGGTCTGACCACATCTACTATATTGACTTTGTCCAGATGTATATGAGGATCAATAAAAGCCGGTACTGTAAGTTTCCCCCCTGCGTCTATCTCCTGAGCTGCTTTCTGTGGTAAGTTCTTTGCTATGCTGGTTATCTTGCCCTCTCTTACCCCTATGTCCCACAGGCCTTCCTTGTTTCTTAGCTTTGCATTGCGAATTATCAAGTCCACGCTATTCATTCCTTTCACAATATGAAATTTATATATTATATTACGAAATATATATTCATATTCTATATTTATCAGAAAATTCCTTCTACTTTTAATAAATTTTCTAATAGATGATTTTATATAAAAACATTTTATGAATTAAAAGAAAAACCTTGGTTGATCCAAGGCTAATAGAATACTCCATGCATTGCTTCAGTAATTCTTTCTGAAGCTTCTTTTAATTTTTGAGAAATAAACTGAATCCTTTCTTCATCCACCCTTGTACTTGGGCCAATATTGGAAATGGTGCATATAACCTTTCCTTTATTATCAAGCACAGGAACTCCTATGGCTGTTATCATATCTTCGAATTCATTAATCTCCAACGTGTAACCTCTTTCTCTTGAGATCTCCAGTTCTTTAATCAGGCTGTTCAAATCTACAGGAACTTCTTTGAGATATCGCTTCAGTTCTTCCGGCTTATGGTTTATCAAAAATGCTTTTCCTGCAGCCGTACAGTGAAGGGGGATCCTTCTTCCTATCTTAAGAAATGCCCTGAGAGTCTTTTTTGACTCGCATCCTGTGATGCATACAGCTTCATCGTCATCTCTTATAAATAGATTGGTAGTTTCTCCTGTTTCTTCTACGCACTCTTCCAAAATAGGCGTCACCCTGGCAAAATATTTTTCCGGTCTTCTTCCTCCAAGCCAGGCAAAAAATATTTCCGGACCTATATCATATTTCCTTGTATCTTTATTCTGGCTTATAAATCCTTCTTCCATCAGTGTTTTTAAAAGATGATGTATGGTACTTACATTGTAACCCAATTCTTTTTGCAAATCTGAAAGATTCACTTCTTCATCTGAATCTATAATGAATTTAAGAATTTTCAGACTTTTCTGCACCGATTTTATCAAGCCTTTGCCGTTAGCCTCATTATTTTCTGCCATGGTTATCTCCCTTCATTAAATAAAATTATAGTTTACTTTAATTTCATAATATGAAAGAATTATATCACCACTTGATTTAATGGTCAATAACAGGAATTGAATAAATGTTAAAAATTATTTGAAAATGTTGCTAAAAAAAAAGAGGAAATTTTACAAATATATAGAATATAGTATTTAATTTCATGTTACGTAATATTTATTTCATATTATGAAATTAAAGGAGGTCAATTTATGGCTGAAAACAAAAATCAACACATCGATAAGGATTATCCATTGGATCATGTGCCCCAAAGTGCTCGTGTAGGTCTAATATCTTTATCTGCAGTACTATTAGGGTGTACCTTCTTCAGTCCCACCATGGTAGCAGGAGGGCAGGTAGCTGCTTCCTTCGGACTGAACAAATTCCTTTGGGCTATGGTTGTAGGAAATCTGATCCTCGGACTTTATGTTGCTGTCATGTCTGTGATCGGAACCAAGACTGGATTGACATCTGTTTTGTTGGCTCGTTATACCCTTGGACTCGGCGGGGCTAAATGGGCAGGCTTCCTTCTGGGAGGAACTCAGTTAGGATGGTATGCTGTATCCGCTGCTTATGTTGCAGAGATATTCGTAAAGGCATTCAATATGCCAAACTCCTACTTGTTCTGGGCCATATTCTGGAGCTTGGTAATGGGCTTTACAGCTGTATATGGATTTAAGGCAATGGAAATAGTATCCTATATAGCTATTCCTTTAATTCTTCTTCTTACAATATGGGTACCAATACTGGGTGTTAAACAGGCAGGTTCCTGGGCAGCTCTGGCTCAAATACAGCCTTCAGCAGAGCCAATGGCTATGACTACAGCTTTGACAATAATAGTTGGTACATTCGCTTCCATGGGAACTCAGGTAACTAACTGGTCCAGGTTTGCAAAAAGTACAATAGTAAGCTTTATTGCTGCACTCTTAGCATTCTTCATTGGCAATGGCATAATGATTTTCGCAGGCGGTATTGGTGCCATAGCTTTCCAGCAGGGTGATATAGTTGAAGTCTTCCTGCAGATGGGAATAATATTCTGGGCTTTAATTATACTCACCATTAATATCTGGACTACTAACGATGCTGCTGCATATGCCTTCGGTGTTGCCGGTGCAGAATTCTTCAATAAGGAAAACAAAAGACCTTATATAATCGGTGGTGTTTTAATCGCTACAGTTTTGGCTGCAACAGGTGCCTATAACTTCTTTGTTCCTTTCCTTGTAGCATTAGGCATATTCATACCACCTCTTGGAGGCGCTATAATAGGAGATTATCTCTTTGTATGGAAGACTAAAATGCCTAATTTGAAGGATGTTGAATTCAAGACATTCAGAGTTGCTAATATTATAGCTTATCTGATAGGAACTCTTGTAGCTTACTTGACAAATAAATATGGTATAGGAATTCCTCCTCTCCAGGGTATTGCAGTATCTGCATTAATGGTTCCTGTAATGAATGCTGTAATGAAAAATGATGCTCATACCGTTAAATCCAACAGTTCTGTAGAAGCATAATTCTGTATAAATAACTATGCCTAATGGGATTGAAGATATTTTCTTCAACTCCATTAGGCTTTTTTGATTGCTCTCAGCAATTTACCTTGATTTCTGAGTCAGGAGCAAAATAACTGATAATGCTTTGTGCTATAGCCTGCGCAGCATTCTTCCTCACATTGGGATCTGACAGTTTGCTTTCATCCTCAGGATTTGTCATATACAACAAGTTTATTTGAAGGGTACTGCATTTCACTTCCTTCAGCATATAAAAATCCGCAACCCGCAACCCTCTGTTTCTGCATTTTAACACTTGGCATAAATTATTGAGAATTATTTTTCCTAATTTAGCTGCTTCATTATCTTCTCTATAGTAATAGGCTTCAGTTCCAGAGGCGCTTTGATTGGGAAATGTGCTTTGACATATTGATATAAAAAAATCAGGCTTTACCTTATTGGCTATCTCTGCCCTGTCACAAAGGTGTACATGATCTTTGTCTGTCCTTGTGAGATAAACTCTCGCCCCTGCTTCCTTCAGCAATCGTTTTACTTCCTTTGCTATATCCAGATTCAAAACTCCTTCTCTAAGACCGTTAATGCTTGTTCCTTCATAAATGTCTCCTTCACCTGATGCAGGATCAAGAACTATTACCTTTCCCTTCAAAGGCTTATTTTCCTCCGGAAGTTCCATCTCTTCAATTTTAATTCCTGTGTAGTAATATTTAAGAATATCTCTATAATCCATGCCTCTCCTGGCCATTTCTTCAGTTCCTGTTATGCAAAGTCCCAATCCATGACCAGTTCCTATGCAGCTTATAAGAAATCTCACAGGCATATAATTGAATCTGGTGGAATTAAGACCTAATTTCTCCATTATCTCTGTTCCTCTGAAGGTTTTGCCTCCTATATCAATGGATTTTATCCTTCCCTGATCGTCTATATCCATATTTTCAAATATGCCTTTTATATTGTAGTAAACATCCTTTGGTTTTTCTATTTTTACATTTAACAGCCTCTCCAGATCTTCCAGGGAGAAATATTTGTCCTTATCTTCATCTTCATACCCCTCACAATAATTGCAGAAAACCTTCCTTAAATAGGTAATGCGGCTTCCTATAACATTCTCCGAATTTTCAGTAGAGCCGCCGCATCTATAATGATAATATGCTTTTATAGGTTTTCCATCAAAGGTTATTATCAAATTTTCTGTATCCTTAATAGCCTGCATTATGCTTTCACTTACTTCTATATTTGGCAGGCCAAACTCAAGACAGTGACCCGGCTCAGTACACAAAATATATCCGGGATGCTTATCACACCCATGCCCTCCGTATATTTTGAGCCTTCTGGCCAACTCTGTCCTGGCAATTATGGCAAAGCATTTAATAGTTTCCATATGAAAGGTTTCTTTAATATTAATAGCAGTCATTCTGCCTATAAGTTCATCTAAAGGCATAATGAGACCTTTGGAATTTTCCCAATCATATACATTACACTTCATGGACATCTCCTCCCTGCTTATATTTATAGCGAGGTTTAGGAGCGCCATCCCTATATTTGCCTCTTGTCTGTAGTCCTCCTATTCCATTTATTCCTGATATGGTGAGTTTAGAAATTTCTTCCGCTGATACTATTTTATTTATTGGTGTTAAAGCTGCTTTAATACAGGCTTTTACAGGGTCTAAAGCATGAATCAATATCCTGTTTGGAGAACTGGCAAAATTTGCTCCAGATTCTAAAATAGCCTCATAGTGAGACTGGCAGGCACCAGCAATGATTATGAGTTCATCCAGCGAAGGTTGTACCTCTCTTGCTGCTTTAACGGATAGAACAAAGTTATAAGAGTTTCTATAGCTGTTGATGTCATTCAAATCGTTGCTGTCCTTCAACAATCCATCATGGCCTGTCACTACCAGAATATCAGGTTTTATTTCACGGAGGAGCCTTTTTATATGTTTGTACTGCTCAGATTCCTTTATTTCATATCCAAAGGCTCCTATGCCCATTTTTTCATATTCCTTCAAACAAAGCTTGAGATATTCGCCATCACCATCCAAATGAAGAACTCTGCCAGGCTGCATAAATCCATTTAACCCTTGTCTACCTCCGCTTCCCCTTTTTTTCCTTGTCATGCTTCTGGTCATGCTTCTGTCTGATTCTTCAAATTTCCTTGCAAAGACTTCTTTATCCTTTTCTACCTCTTCCTCTGACATCAATACCAGATCTGCTTCTGGTGAATCTGCCAGAAGTCTTACATTTATGCCCTTCAGGAGAACGGTCTTCTCTTCATTTCTATTTTCTTCTATATCGCACACCTTGAATAATACATCGCAGCCATAGGATTTTCTTCCTACTATATCACCCGGTTTAATCGCCACTGTGCCATCACCCCTAAACTATTGGAAGTTATACTACATTGTATGAACTGCATTTATTTGGGGTGACAGGAGTTTTATTCGACTTAGGTTATAATATTGCGAAATTTATTTACAAAATCCAACATAAATATCTTATCTTCTACAGCTTCGCGGTACTTCTTTATGAATTTTTTCTTAGACCATTGGGTTTTTCCGCTGTAATACCTGTCTGTGACCCTCCAAAATCTCTGAGGAAACTCAGATTGTGAAAGTATGAGAATAAGTTCATCGTCTGTTATGGGCTTTATTCTGTCATAATCCATAAGCATTTCCATGGCAATATCAATATTATAGGAAAATCTTCTCATGACCCTTTGAATCACGGCTGCTATATCATAGCATGAAAGCTCATGGCAGCTGTAATCAAAGTCAATTATATATATCTGACCTTCTTTACCTATAATAATATTGTGATATGTATAGTCATGATGGCATATGGGCTTTAAGTTTTCAGCGGCTTTACAGAGCACTTTGTATCGTGAGTTTCTGAGGGTATCATAGGCTCTCCAGGCCATTTCCATGAAAAAATCCACATCTTCCAGAAACATATTATCAAAGTCATCCTTATGTTTCTTTTGCTTTACGGTTTCTTTTATCTCTGCCAAATCGTTTATTTTCCTTAAGTAGGTCTTCTCCCATTTGCCTATATCATTTCTTTCTGCTGCTCCTGTAGGAGGTATGTATCCTTGGCCATGAATATGCAGTTGGGCTAATGTTCTCATGGCCGCTGAACGATCATAAGGATTTATGAAACTGGATTCTCTTCCTGAGATAAAATCCTCCATTATATATATATTTCCTTCATCTATCACAAAAGGGAGTCCCTGGTCTGAAATCAGAAACCTGTCTAGGTTATGAAAACCCCTTTTGTACATATACTCTTTCAGGCCATGAATATATAAGAGTTTCTCGGGTTCTTTTTTAGATTTTTTCAATATCTTAGGTCCTTTATCGGTATAGGCCATATAAACTCCTCTCAGAGGTTTAAGACCCATAATCCTGATTTTAAACCTGGATGCAATAGCTTCTATATTCATAAAAATCCCCCTGTGATAATTCCATCCTTAAATAATATGAAATTACTATCCTCAATATTAACAAATTATCTATAATTTCTTAACAAGTTATCCACAACATATGCACATTCTGTGAATAAGCCAAAAGTCCTGGGACAAAACATGTACTCATTTAAATTCAAGCCTCCTTGAATTTTCAACAAGCTGTGGATAACTTCTGCAAATATTTATTTTATATTGGCAATTAAAAAGGAAATAAACATATTATAAATTATAAAGTAGTGAGCAAAGAATGTTGCGGAGGTGGCTTGATGATCATTGGTATAGACGGCAGGGCTGCATATTGGTACCGTGGAACAGGTATTGGCACATATGTATATCAGCTTATCTATAAGCAAAGCCAATTGGATCAGGATAATCAATATTATATTTTGATTCCTAAGGAATCTGATTATAGTTTTATATGGGGAGACAATTTTCACAAAACCCTTGTGGATAACATGAGGAAAGATAGATTTTGGGAAGAGCTTGAGATAAAGGATGTGCTTCTGGATAGAAAAGTGGATGTATACCATATACCTCAAAACGGTATTGGCATGCCAAAAGAGAAGATATGTCCCTTTGTGATCACATTGCATGATGTTATACCCATAACCATGCCGGAAACAGTGGGACCCTATTATTGCAAAAAGTTTTTAGAAAGCATACCTGAAATATTGGACAAAAGCGATGCCATTCTTACAGTTTCTGAGTTTTCCAAGGCTGATATATGCAGAGAGCTTAGCTTGCCTGAAGATAAAGTGTTTGTAAGCAAATTGGCAGCGGAGGATATTTATACCCCTGTGGATAAATCCCTGGCAAAGGCTTACATAAGAGAGAAATATGGTATTGAGAATGATTTTTTTCTATATGTAGGCGGTTTTAACCCAAGGAAAAATATAAAATCACTTCTTTTAGCTTTTGCTTATATTAAAGAAAGGTTGAAGAAGCGTTATAAAGTAGTGATTCTGGGTAAACAGGGAAAATCTTATGATGACTTGGTAAAGCTGAGCCATAAGCTAAAAATCAGCGATGATTGCATATTTACCGGGTTCATTCCCGTTGATGACATGCCCTTATTCTATAACGCTGCATCTGTTTTTGTATATCCTTCTTTATATGAAGGATTTGGCTTGCCGGTGGTGGAGTCTATGGCTTGCGGCACTCCCGTAATTACATCCAATGTGACTTCCCTGCCTGAGGTTGTAGGTGATGCAGCCATAACTGTATCCCCCGAGGATTATGAGGCTATAGGCGACAATATGCTTCGTCTTATGGAAGATGAAAAGCTTTATGAAGACATGAGAAAAAAGGCATTGGAAAGAGCCTCATTATATTCATGGGATAAGACGGTGAAGGATACGATAGAAGTATATAAATTAGTCGCTGGCCGCTAGCCTCTAGCCACTGGTCATATTCTCAGGTATTCCTTTAGGGTATTGAGCTATGAGCTATGAGTTAAGAGCTCAGAGCTCGGAACTCAGAGCTCAGATAAGCTTTAGGGGATTCCTTTTAGGAATAGCCTCTAGCCGCTAGCCTCTAGCTTCTGGCATTAGGGTATTCCTTTTGGGTCTGAACTATGAGCTAAGAACTCAGAGATCAGGTCTCAGATTTACACTAGGGACTTGGCGCGCGGCACGAGGCACGCGGTATTGTTATAAGTATACCTTTAGGATCTTCTATGGATGCCGGGTCTTAAGATATAACTTAAAATGGTGCAGCATTTATTTGCTGCACCTATCATCATTATTAATTGTTCAAATTCGCTTCTCGAATTCTTCTATAAACTCCCTCCTTGATATTGTGTACTGGGATTTGGTATTCATCTTATCTAAGTAATCTCTCTCTCCCCAATCCTTCCTTTCTATATAATATTGCCTGGATATTTGCCAGAAGTCCTGAGGGAAGAGGAAGAACGGCACCAATACCTTCAGCTCATCATTGCTTATGGGACTTTCTTTATCGTAGCATTCTATTATATATAACGCTCTGTCTATATCCCACCCTGTCTTTTTCATATTCCTGATTATAAGGCTTCCCAGGTCGTGAATTCTTATATCCACAGCACAATAATCGAAATCCAGAACATAAAGCTTGCCATCAAAGGATTGTATCAGGTTGTGGTGAGCATAATCATGATGTATAAAGCTGTTTTCCTCCTTTGCCTTGTTTACCAGTTCCTCATAGGGTGAATCCAGGAGAAGCTTCAGGGCTCTATGTGCATCCTCCAGGCACATATCCACAAATTCAAGATATAACCTATCAAAGTGAGCCCTGCCTTTTTTTAGTAATGCCCTGAACTTCATTTCATTCATTTCTGCTATCCGTTCTTTGAAGTTCTCAGGCCATTTTCCCAAGAAGTTTCTGGGCTCAGGAACTATGGACATTTCAAAGCCTCTGGAAGCTTTATGCAGCTGACTAAGTAGATGGGTTGCTGACTCCAGATCTATTGGATTAAGGTAATCCAACTCTCTGCCGTCTACCCATTTGGTAAGATAATACTTTTCACCATCATATTCATAAAACAAGCTTCCGTCATCTTTTGTCATATACTCCATAACATTTTCAAAGCCATTTTTCCTCAGGTGCTCTACTGCAGCCATTATGAAATCCATTTCTTCCTTGGGATATATTACTCTCTTAAGGCAAAACATGCCTTTCTGTGTTGTTATGCGGTAAATATTCCTCACAGGAACTATATCTATAACATCTAAGCCTAACATGTTGAAAAGTTCCAGATCAAGATTATAATCCGAAAGTATTTCTCTGTCTTTCTGCTTATTTTCTATTGTGAATGCATCAATGGTCATTTCACCACCTCCTCAAGCTTCTTGGCTATTTCATTCCTCCTTTCTTCTTTTCTCAGACTTCTTTCCATCTTCTTAATAAGCTCATATTCATTGTAGTTTTTCTTCTTGCCATAATATCTGTTTGCTATTTTATAGAACCTACCGGGCTGCAGAAGCAATGCCCTTACTATGTTTATTGAGTTAGTGTCAATATGGTTTATTCTGGAATAACCTTGGATGACGCTTTTCACATAAGACAATCCTTTGCTTCCAATACAGCTTTCCAAAAGAGATACCAAATCCGTTTCGATGATATCATAGCTGCAGTTTTCCATAGTAGTTACAAATATGTCACCATCATCAAGCGAAATCAAGGAATGTTTCTTAAAGGTTTTATGACACAGTTGATTTGTCTGCATGGCTTTATAGACCTTTTCCATATAACAGTTGTTTTTTAACAATATATATGCCTCTTCTGCTTTTTTAATGTATTGGTCCACATGCTTGAGAAATATATTATCCAATTTTGATTTAAGAGATTTCTCCTGGGCAATCTCCTTAAACTTATTAAGTCTGACAGATTGTACCTTGATTTTGTCCATCCATTTACCCCAATCCACCTTTGCTCTGCTGCCGGTGACAGGTATAAAGTTATTTGCTGCGATATGAAATCTTGCCAATATTTCTCCGATTTTTCTTCCGTCTTCTTCAGATGATATAGAGAAATTCCTGCCTTTCACGCTGTCTTCCAAAACATACAGATTTCCATCATATCGAACATAGTATTTATCATCCCGGGTTTTGCACAGGGATGAAATATTCGTAAAGCCTCTGTTCTTTATATGATTATAGGCTGAAGCGATAAAGAGCACTTGTGCTTCATCCTTTTTTACCCTTTTGAAAATCTTGTCTCCCATGTTTGTATAGATCAGAATTCCTTTATCTCCTTCATGCATGTTATGAATCTTAAGTTCATATTCATTCTCGATTAAGTCCCTGATTTCCCTTCGTTTAAACTTTCCATGCTTCCCAGACACCCTATCACCTCTTTCTGCCCTTTAGCCTCTTATTGACCAATTCTTCTTTCTCCCTTAACAGTTCCTCATATTTCTCTCTCTTTTTTATAAGTTTTTTCAGCATCTTTATTTCATCTTCCAATTCATCTATCCTTTTCTTATAAAATTCCACATCTTCCGAAGGGGATAGTGAATAATATAACTCCTCATCTGGTATTCTCTTATCTTTGTGATTGCTGCTTTTTCCCATTAAAATCACCTCTGATTATAGTTAAAGCCTGAGAAACTCCTTAAGGAAATTCTGCCTTAATTGAAAATCATTTCTTACATTATTTAGTCTCGACATGAAGTTCTCCATGGTCCAAGGCTGTTTTTCCACATAATATTGAAGTCCCACCTGCCAAAAATCCTGTGGAAAAAGGGTAAAATATTTTATTACTTCTAATTCTTCATTGCTTATTGCACGGTGCTTTGAATATTCGTTAAGTATAAAATCTGCCTTGGCTATATCCCACACCCCATGCTTCATGTTTCTGATTACTAAGCTTGCTACATCGTGAAGGGTGCTGTCCATTATGCAGTAATCAAAATCGATTATTCTCATCTCCCCTGAAGAGGTAATGAGGAAATTATGCTCTGCCATATCATGATGACAAAACTCACCTCTTTCTTCAGCTCTCTGGGAGATTTTATAATAACTGCTTTTCTCTAATAGTTCTATAGCTTCATAACCTTGATCCATGTAAAAATCTATAAGAGGATAATAAGCTTCATCAAATTCATCTCTATTTTCCTTCGCTTCTATGGTGTTTTTAAAAAACCGGATTTCATCCAGTCTCTTATTGAAATTCTGAGGCCATTTTCCATAGTAGACTCTGGGCTTTGAATCTTCAGGGGGCTTGAAGCCGATTGAGGCTTTATGAAGCTCTGCAGAAAGCTCAATTGCTTTTATCAAGTCCTCTTTTTTCTTGAACTTGCACTGCCTGCTCTCAATCCATGGCAGGGCATAATATATATATTCTCCTTCTTCTATACATATGTCATTGGCCAAGGTCTTATCATATGGTATGGGAGCTGTAAGTCCCTTGTCTATCAGGTAATTTACTGCCGAATATACAAAAAGGAAATAACTTTTGCGGGCATGAGTCCTTTTGAAGCATTTTATTCCCTTAGTCGTATTCAGTTTATATACTTTTCTGACCTTTTCTTCATTTATGATTTTAAATCCATATATCCCCTCAACATATTGCCAGTCCACCATAATGCCTCTCCTTACAGTTGATTATTTATATATCATTATATGTGGAAGGCTTATGAGGAGTTACATTAAAGACCTCAGAACTCAGAGCTCAGAACTCAGGTTTACTCTAAAGTATTCCTTATGGGTCATGTCGCGTTTCACGAGTCGCCAGTCACTGGAATTTGGACTTTGGTATTCCTTTAGGGTCCTGACTCGTGATCCGTGACTCGAATTCGATGCTTTGGGTACTGACTCGAAACCTGTAACTCGCAACTTTCTATCTATTGTGGCATTGTGAAAAATTTGGTAATATGATTTTATAAACATAAAGGGGGTCTTTTGAATGTTGGTTCTAAAAAAGAATGGTACCTTTCAGGAATTTGATATTGAGAAAATCAAAAAAAGCATTGATAATTGCAAATGCAATCTTGATTGTTACATGAATGAAGGAGATATCAATGCACTTGCTGAAGAGTTTAACAAGATTTTTTCACAGGTAACGAAAAATAACCACCATACATCATCCTATGAAATAAGAGGCATTGTATATCATGTATTGATGGAAAACGGCTTTACAAATGTAGCAAGATCTTACATGAACTTATGCTAGGATAAATTCCATGATGATGCCATGACTCACTTCTCAGTCACAAAATTTAGAAATAATGATTATAATATATTATGTTGCGCCGTATATTTAAATTAGACTGAAGTTTTAAAACGAGGTGAGTTCATGCATATATGCATAGATGTAAGAGGGGCAAAGCTATATGCCGGTACCGGTATAGGAACATATACCATGAGGTTGATGGAAAATATTCTATCTATTGATAAGGATAACTTTTATAGCTTTTTCTGGCCTAATGGAGGTTATGAATATTTTGCAAATAAGAAAAATACCAGGGTTATTTTATTCGGTGAAAGGAATAAAAAATTCTGGGATGAATGCTATTTGCCAAAAAGATTGAAGAGGCTGAAGCCGGATGTTTTTCACCTTCCCCAAAACGGTCTTGGCCTCCCTTTTAATAAGTATTCCAAATACGTGGTTACAGTTCATGATCTTATACCATATACCATGCCTGAGACCTGCGGTAAAAGTTATCTCGAGAAATTTACTACGGAAATGCCCTTTATATTGGATAAATCAGATTTGATTATAACTGTTTCACAGTATTCAAAGAATGATATAATAAAGTATTTTAATGTACCGGAAGAAAAAATAAAAGTGATATATCTGGCAGCAGACAGCATGTTCAAGCATATGGATAAGGATGCTGCCTGGGATTTGCTGAAGCATAAATATCATTATTCTACGGACTATATCCTTTATATCGGAGGCTTTAGTCCAAGAAAAAATGTGGATGGCTTGCTGAAAGCCTATAAAGCCATATACAAAGAGCTTCCTGGCCGATATGACCTGATGATTTTAGGTTCTTCTAAGGATAATCATTATGAAATGAAGAAAAAGGTCAAGGAATTGGGCATAGAAGAGAGAGTTGTGTTTGCAGGTTATATCCCCTATGAGCATCTGCCTTTGTTTTATAATTGTGCCAGCCTTTTCGTCTATCCATCCTTTTATGAAGGCTTCGGACTTCCGCCCCTTGAGGCGATGACCTGCGGCACACCTGTTATAACTTCCAATGTAACCTCCATTCCAGAGATAGTAGATGGCGGAGCTATTCTTGTGAATCCATATGATTTGGATCAGCTTGCCCAATCAATGTATGATGTACTTACCGATACTAATTTGAGCCAGGAGCTATCGTTGAAGGGTATGAAACGGGCATATCAGTTCTCATGGAAAAAAACAGCTCTCGAAACCATCAAGGCTTATGAAGAAGCCATAGAAAAATAATTCTTACTTAATAAAGGCAAATAGGTTATAAATAAGATACCTATTTGCCTTTGCTTATATTTCTTATACCTCATGCATCTCGTGTCGCATACCGCCAACCAAGACGGAAAAGGAATACCTAAATCCATACCGCGTGCCTCGTGCCGCGAACCGAAACCCAAGAGGAATACCCTTGCGTCATAATTCATAGTTCATAGCTCATAGTTCAAACCCAAAAGGAATACCCTAATGCCAGAGGCTAGAAGCTAGTGGCTAGAGGCTATTCTCCAGAGGAATCCCTTAAAGCATATCTGAGTTCTGAGCTCTGAGTTCATAGCTCAATACCCTAAAGGAATACCATAGATCAAAGTCCAGTGACCAGCGACTAGTGACTAGTGACTTTTCAATTATACATATTCCTTAAATTCCTCATGATCGCTCAATCTGTTGAGCAGCTCCTTTATATCCTGATCTCTTTCTCGTCTGCATAAAAGCAGTACATCGTCAGTGTCTACAACTATTAAATCATTGACTCCTATAGCTGCTATAAGCCTCTTCTCTCCGCATATAATACAGTCTCTGGAATCCATGTGGAAGAACTTACCCCTTACCTGGTTTCCCCATTCGTCCTTCTCCATATATCTTTCCATAGCAGTCCAGTTGCCTATATCATCCCATTTGAAATTGCATTTGATGACATATACATCTTTAGACTTTTCAAGGATGCCATAATCTATAGATATCCCTTCGATCTTCTTATATTCTTCTTCTACTATGGCCTCTTCCTCATCAGTGCCTAATCCATCCCTGATTTTTTTCATAGAATCATATATATCAGGTAAATGCTTTTTATACTGTTTCAAAAGATAAGAAGCCTTCCATACAAATATGCCGCTATTCCATAGATATCTTCCATCTTCAATGAATTCTATAGCCTTTTCCTTGTTAGGCTTTTCTGTAAATCTCTTAACTTTGTGGGTATCTATAGGCCATTGACCATCTATCTTCTTACCTACCTGAATATATCCATAGGCAGTCTCAGGTCTTGTAGGCTTTACTCCTATAGTTATCAGTGCTTTATTGCTTTCTGCAATAAGAAGGGCCTGTTGAAGGGTGCTGATGAATTCTTTTTCATCTTCAATATGATGATCTGAAGGCAGAACTATCATAATTGCTTCCGGGTCCTTTTTCAAAAGCTTCACGGCAGAGTACCCTATGCATGTGGCAGTTTCCTTCTGCATAGGTTCTAATATAATATTTTCCTCTAACAAGTCCGGAAGCTGTTGTCTTATTATGTCCACATAACTATTATTGGTTACTACATATATATTCTCAATGGGTATGAGATTGCTGATTCTTGAAAATGTTGCTTGTATCATGGTGTGAGGTCCTAAGGGATTTAGAAATTGCTTGGGATAAGCTTTTCTGCTCTTTGGCCAGAAACGGCTTCCCGAACCACCGCACATAATCAACGCATAGTTCATAAAAGCACCTGCCTTTCTTCATATTAACCATAATATGAAGAAAGCTGGTGCTTTGTGAATATAGTGAAATATTAACTATTCAATAACTCTGATTGTATTTGCTTCAGCCTGAGGTGGATAAATCATTATCATTGGACCGTCTACAAAGTCCACTTCCACCTTCATACCTTTTTTCAGATCGCTGGGTTTTAGTTCTTCATCAGTATAACCTTTGTATATTTTGGTGTTTTCTCCTATCAAGACATTGGCTTTGTCATATGAGCCCATTGCAGGTGCATCGTCTTCCACAAATATTTTCTCCAGCTTATTATCCTTGCCAAAAGCCAATTCTGTTATTTTACCCTTCACATCTATGTTTTCTATAGCAGAAATCAACCATTTGCCGTCCAAATCCTTTACAGTTATAAATTGTTTTTCCGGATACTTGGCTCCTGTTGAATCTGTATAGGTGAATTCAACTTCATATCTATAAGTTTTTTCGGATTTGTACATTTCTTTTATCTCATAGCTTTCTACCCAAGGGCTTGATGTACCTGTTACCCAGCCCAATGAAACAAAGTAGTCATACATTTGATTTTGAAATTCCGGTGACATTACAGAATACTGCAATACTCCATTTCTTCTCTTAACACCTTCTGCCCATGTTTTGGCTACGCTTAGCTGATCCTGAGGCATGAGAATTTCCACAGCTTCTTCCAGCTTTTCTATCTGCAATTTTCTGGCTTCCAATTCAGTTGAATCGATTATAACAGAGTTGGTCTCAGCATCCCATTCAATCTTGGCACCTAAAGCTTCGGATATCACTCTTATTGGAACCATAACTCTGCCATCTGCAGGAATTGGTGCTACATCAGTTTTCAATTCCTGCCCGTTTATTATAAGCTTTATAACAGGATCTGCGAAAGACATAGTGGCAAAACTTAACATGGCCACGGATGCTGTAATTATAGCTACTTTTTTTAGTTTCACATTGATACCTCCCATTCTTAATCTGCAGCTGCATATAATTAGACATAAATCCATATAAAAAAGTTCCTTAAAACTATTATTCCCTTTATCATCATTAATTTTTGGATTTCTTAATATAGAGATAATGACATTTTTTAATGGTATAATCATATTAATGAAAAAACAAAGCATTTTTCGGTTATGAGTCGCAAGCTAAGCTTAAGGAGGTCTCAATATGAAATTACCCAGATGGATAACAGTATTGCTGATTGCAGCTTTGCTTATGAATATCAAAGCAGCTTTTGATATTAGTTCTATGAGAAACGAGATTATTGAATTAAAAAGCAAAATAAATTTACTGGACCGTAATATACTTGATATCATGTCAGATACCACAAGCAAAATAAGAAGAACATTGGAGAAGGAAGCAAGCATTGTAAATGAATTTAAATATGAAAACCTAGGTTTTAAGGACAAAAAAATTGATTACATTTTCAGTGTCATACCTAAGGTCTACAATGAAGGAGATAAGCTCTATTTCTTAATAAAGACAGACAAAGGCAGTTCACAGCTTATACCTGCAGAAACTGAAGATAATATCATCTTTACAGCCAGTACCAGTATTTCTATACTTGATGAAGCAAATATTGATTTGGTAATCGAAAGTGAAGACAACAAGAAAACAGAAAAGTTGGATATCATCCCTTGTATTGCAAGCAAATATGCATCAAGAATAAACATCAGGACTCTTGAAAACTCTTTAAGACCAAATGTAGGCGGCACAAAAAGAACTTTAAACTTAGAATACGAGCTGATTAAAGAATCTTATGCCGGTGGTGACAGCACATCAATAGAAGAAGCAAACCTTCATATAGAACTAAATGGAAAGGTCATTGATACTTTCCCAATGAAACTGGAAGGCACGAAATTATATGGAAGATTCCATGTGTTGGTTAAAGATTATGAACTCCAGTGCAATACAGGCGATAAAATAGTTGTCTATATCACAGCCAAAGACAATATGGGATTAAATTACAAATGCTATATGGATGAATGGATTGTAGAAGAAGACGGCAGATTAGATCATTCCCCAGGAAAATACCGTTACCGTGATATTGAGGTGTATTAAGCCCATTTGATAGATTGTTGCCAAAGTTGGGTATTAATATCTGCTAAGGGTAAATAATATCCTTGAGGTGAGTTGTATTGAGAATACCCAATCATATTGGCATCATACCCGATGGTAACAGAAGGTGGGCAGAATCCAAGGGATTGAGCAAGGAAAAGGGATATATGATAGGTACTGAGCCGGGGTTGGCTCTCTTTAAACTCTGTAAAGAGGTTGGCGTCAATGAATTGACTTACTATGGTTTCACCATGGATAATACCAAAAGACCTGTAGAGCAGAGAAAAGCATTCACCGAAGCCTGCATCCATGCTGTAAAGCTGCTTTCTAATGAAGATGCGGAATTGCTGGTAATCGGCAACAGTGATTCTCCTATGTTTCCTGAGGAACTGCTCCCTTATACTACCAGAAAAACCTTTGGAAAAGGAGGAATGAAGATAAATTTTCTGGTGAACTACGGTTGGGAATGGGATTTAAGCCATTTGAAAATGGCCAGAGATACTAAAAGAAATATTACAGGTTATATAAAATCCAAGGATATATCCAGGGTAGATCTCATCATTCGCTGGGGTGGAAGGCGAAGGCTCAGTGGTTTTCTGCCCGTTCAATCTATTTATTCGGATTTCTATGTCATAGATGATTATTGGCCGGATTTTAAACCTGAACATTTCTGGGAGGCTTTGGAGTGGTACGATCACCAGGACATAACCCTGGGTGGCTGATTGGTGTATCGATACACTTTTAATTATAATTCTAAAATCATACATTATATTCCTTTATCGTATTCATCAAAATTATATAATTTAATAAAATAAAATCAGATATACTTTCTGATTTTATTTTTTTACACAGAAGAGGAGGACCCAATGAAAAACACAATACCTAAAACAGCTGCCATACATGGCATCACCGGTTTCGGAAGGAGCTCTATTTCTGTAGTAATACCTGTGCTTTCCGCCATGGGTATTCAGGTTTGTCCTTTGCCTTCAGCAGTATTAAGCAGCCATCCGGGGGGTTTTGAAAATTACACCTTCTACGAGCTTACCAATGAAATGGAACATGCCATTGACTGCTGGAAAAAAGAAAATATAAAGTTCGACTGCATATACAGCGGCTTTCTTGGCTCTGCTAAGCAAATAGAGCTGATAAGAAAACTCATTGAAAACAATGACAGCAAGCTGACAGTAATTGACCCGGTTATGGGAGACCATGGAAAGCTTTATAAAATAACTGATGAAGATATGATAGATGGGATGCATTCCCTGATAGAAAAAGCCTATGTTATAACTCCTAATCTGACGGAAGCATGCCTGCTTGCAGGAACAGATTATATAGACAAGCCTTTAAGCTTGCAGGAAGTAAAGCACCTTCTTAAAAAGCTTTCTGATTCCGGTCCGGCTAATGTGGTTATAACTGGGATAAGGCTTTCAGATGGAAGCTATGGAAATTTCGGATATAGCAAAGAAAATGATTCTTATTGGAAAGTAAGCTATAATCATATACCTGCTCAATACCCGGGAACAGGCGATATATTTGCCAGTGCCCTTACAGGCTACATTCTTAAAGGTTTCGATTTGCCTCAGGCTGTAAGCGGAGCCAGCAGATTCGTATCTATTGCTGTTGAGAAAACCCACTTGGCTAAAACCCCTGTGAGAGAAGGTATTTTACTGGAGAATATGCTGTTTGAACTCAATAATGAAAATCATATTGGAAGAGGTGAAATGATAGATGAATAAGAAACTTACTATAAGAGATATTGTTATCATAGGCATGCTGGCTGCTTTCTGCACAATAGGTACAACAATAAAGATACCCTATGGAAATGGAGCAATGGTACATCTTGGCTCTGCAGCCATATACACCACAGCACTGCTCTTTGGCGGAGTATATGCAGGTTTTGGAGGAGCCATAGGATCAGCTTTCTTTGACCTTTTGATGGGCTTTTCTCCCTATACATTATGGTCATTTTTCATCAAGGGTCTGGCTGGATATATAGTAGGCAGCATTGCTCATTCCGGTGGAGCCCATGGTAAAAGTTTCATAAGAAACCTATTGGCCGTTATAGCCGGAGCTGTTTGGACTCTCGTAGGATATCTGGCAGCCTGGACAGCTGTTATAGGAAGATTTGAGGCAGCTGTGCTCAATATACCTAGTTCAATTATTACTTCTGCCGTAGGTGCTGTTGTTGCGCTTCCTCTGGCAGCTGCATTGTACAAACCTATAAGAAAGTTGCATATGAATTAATAGCCAAAAGCCATTGCAAAACCCTGCAATGGCTTTTTTACGTATTTTAAACCTGAACTCTGAGTTCTAAATTCTTAATTCTTTATAACCCTCATAGCATTCAGCACTGCAATAAGAGCTACCCCTACATCGGCAAATACAGCCTCCCACATATTTGCAAAGCCCAATGCTCCCATGATCAGCACCACCAGCTTTACTCCCAGTGAGAACACAATATTCTGCCATACTATCTTTCTTGTCAGGGCTGCAATTCTGATGCCCTCAATCAATTTATATGGCTCATCTGTCATGAGCACTATATCTGAAGCCTCTATGGCTGCATCAGATCCTAACCCTCCCATGGCGATTCCTACGTCTGCCATGGTCAGTACCGGAGCATCATTTATTCCATCACCAACAAACACTACATTTCCCTTTTCTCTTTTTTGATTTTTAATCTTTTCCAGCATTTCAACCTTTTCATGAGGAAGCAGCTCGTAATAGGCTTCATCCAGATTTAACTCTTCTTTTACTTTTAAGGCTGTCGCTTTGTTGTCACCTGTCAACATGACAACTTTCTTTATGCCCGCTTCCTTAAGTGCCTTCACAGTATCTGCCGAGTCCTTCTTTATCTTATCCGATATAAGGATATATCCTGCATATTTGCCTTCTATGGCTACATGCACTACTGTATCTAAGGATTCAACCTGTTTACAGGATATACCTTCAGCTTCCATTAGCTTTTCATTTCCAACCAATATTTCACCTGATTCAGTTTTCACCCTGATTCCTTTTCCTGTTATATCTTCGTGATATTTAATCATAGCTGGATTTATATCTCTTCCATAGGCTTCTTTTATGGAAAGGGCTATAGGGTGATCAGAAAAGCTTTCTGCTGTCGCAGCATATTCCAACACTGATTCTGCCTGATAATCACCTTCATTGATTACTTCATTTACCTTGAATATTCCTTCGGTAAGGGTACCAGTTTTATCGAATACTACTGTATGAATATTGTTCAAAGCCTCCAGATAGTTGCCGCCCTTTACCAGGATGCCTTTTTTGGAAGCTCCTCCAATGCCTCCGAAAAAGCTAAGAGGTATCGATACCACCAATGCACATGGGCAGGATACGACCAAAAATATCAGTGCCCTGTAAAGCCATTGGGAGAAGGTATCAAAACCATAAATCAGAGTAGGTATCAAGGCAATTCCTAGAGCAGTGAAAACTACTATGGGTGTATATACTTTAGCAAACTTGGTTATAAAGTTTTCTGTAGGTGCTTTTTTCAGCGCTGCATTTTCAACAAGATCAAGTATTTTGGCGACAGTGGACTGGGAGTATTCCTTGTCTACTCTTAATGTTATTACTTTATCCTTGACTATGGAGCCGCTAAGAACCATATCACCAGGTTTCACTATTCTTGGTACAGATTCACCGGTCAGAGCGGCTGTATCCAGAGATGTATCACCTTTTACAACAGTGCCATCCAGGGGAACTCTTTCACCTGGTTTAACCAGTATCATGTCTCCTACTCTTATATCTTCGGGGGAAACCTCTATTATAGCGTTTCCTGATATTAGGTTGGCATGGTCTGGTCTTATATTCATCAAAGCCTTGATAGATCTTCTGGAGCGGCCCACAGCCATATCCTGAAATATTTCGCCTATATTGAAGAATATCATTACTGCTGCAGCTTCTGGATATT
>Ga0134092_1000730_pt1 | contig 31895 bp, 28 predicted proteins | sample 3_6taG_FD_94454 | JGI IMG/M metagenome (GOLD analysis project Ga0134092, IMG submission 94454) | Switchgrass degrading microbial communities from high solid loading bioreactors in New Hampshire, USA - 3_6_20_6_A3 metaG | ecosystem: Engineered > Bioreactor > Semi-continuous > Anaerobic >... | reverse complement strand
TACTGGGAATCAAAGGTTAATATTTGCTTGTCGAATGTGCTTGTGAAAGATTTACTTACAGTTCCTAAAGATACTAAAGTATCGATATCGGAACCGGATTTCTCGGACAATCTGATTTGAAGAATTTTACCGAGCAGGTTTTTAGGTTCTCCTTCCAAATTAAAAATATTAAATTTATAAGCCTTATTCGCATCCGTTAGCTCTACTTGTTTATTTGCCTCGTCCGAAGCAACAATATCCTCCGGCATAGTGGCACTGGTTTCCGGATAATTTGTGTAAGTGAAGGTTAAATTATCCATATAAATATCTCCTGCTTCAGGAACTGGATTAACCTGTACCGTATAAATTCTTGTCAGTTGAGCCGGAAGGCTGATGTTGTAAAGAGGAGTTTCTAAATAATTCCAACCAGTCCAGTTCATATTTTGGATTAAATCCAGCATTTGCTTTTGGCCATTGGCATCATATAATTCAATTCTGAGCCAATTACTGTTTTCCAGGGGATTGTATACCCATAAGCCTATTTTTATTACATTATTATCTATTTTCAAGCCGTTTTCGTTGAATACCAGATAAGCGGCCCTTGTACCTTCAAGGTTTGTAAAATCGAAGCTCAATCTTCCGGAACTTTTACCTTCTTTTCTTACCTTATTTGATATTTCATAATTCCCTGGCGTTTCGGGCGGATATGAAGTGAAACTTCCATTTGGAGATTCGAAGTTGTCAACTATAACAGGAACTGCTTCTCCTACCGAAACAGCACAGTAGGAATACAGTTCACCGTAATTGGCTTCGATTATTCCGGTACCTTTGTTTTTGGCAGTAAAAATGCCGTTGTTTATATCTCCTAAGTTGTTGTCCAGAGACCAGTTTATGTCTTTAGGATTGATAGTTGCAGTATAGCCATTTTGGTCAATGCCTTTTACGGTAAAGGAATAGGTATCTCCTTTTAACAGCTTTATGTTTTTAGTATTTAAAACAAGCTTAGCCGGATTATTTAAAACCCTGATTTTAATTGAGGATGTAAAATTGCCTATTTTTGCTGTAATAGTACCTTCTCCTTCACTGGTAGGATAGAAGGTATTGTTTTTAAAGGTTCCATCTACACCTTCAACGTTCCATTTAATGTTGGTTGTATCGATGTTAACAGGATTGAGATACTTGTCATAACCGATTACAGAAAATTCTCTGGATGTATTTACAAATATATTTGTGTCAACGGTATCAATAACAAAACCTTCAAGCGTACCTTTAGGGAGTACCGGAAGTATGCCGATGGCAGTGGATATTCTTCTGAGTGACCCATCGGAGGGTCTGTTGACAACATTTATATTGTTTTTATATGGCTCTTTAACTACCATTGTAGTGGAGCCACCTCCATCGAGGTTTAGAGCATTATAAGCGCCTAATTCTATCATTAGGTTGGCCAATTCAGTAAGGGTCATACCTATACTGGGATTTTGCCTTCCATCCACTGTAACCAGAATAAGTTCTTTACCGGAACGGGAACTGCCTACAGCAGTTCTTGGATTTCTTCCGTTTGTATCACTGGAAACATAAGAGAACTTGTCAGGAATACTTCCATCCTTTACTAATATGGCACTTCCTGTTACAGCCATTTCTATGTTATTCCAGTCAGGTGTGGTGGATATGGATAGATTTACAGGATCTCCTACGTTAAAGTTATTTAAAAGAAAATTGGCATTCTCACCATTGGCAACAACAACATATCCGTTTTCGGGAATTTCAACGGAGGGAAGTCCTTGACGAATTTCCACCACAGTGTTTTGGTCAACTAACATTTCAACAAGATAAGGATTTTCCGTTGAAGCACCTGGGGAGTATTGAGTCCACCTTCTGTCATATATGGCTATGGTATTGTAATTGTCAGTATTGGGTTTGTTGTATTTAAAAACAATAGCAGAAGCACCATTGGGTGCAATTATTTCCATATCGGTTTTCCAGAAATCAAACATGGCTTCATTGAGGTTGTTAATTGCAAAGGTGCCCATTGAGTCATTATATCTGTTATATTCCCTGTCGGCAGAAATAATTTTACCCGATTGCACTATAGGACCGTCCGGATATCCACCACCGGTCTCTTTCATCCAATTGAAAAAGCCTGCATTTATAGCAGCTAAAGCACCGCTTGACTCTGTAAGCGTTTTGACATTGGTAAGGTTTTGAACAGATTCATTATTTATCAATGTATCTACTCGAATATTTTCATTGTTGAGATCTACTCTCAAAACATTAATGGTAAGCCAGCCTTCTTCGGTAAATCTTAGTATTTTTTCATGGGTCACACCGGTCGTTATAACTTCTTTGGTAGTTATATCGTATATTATACTATTTGCATCCACAGTGTTGAAGGACATACAAAATAGAATTGCCAAAACAATTATCATTGAAAAATTTTTTCTTATGTACTTCATAAAATCTCCTCCGTTATGTATTTGGTTGCTAATTTGGGGGAAAATCCCCATCTCTTAAGAAATATTATATTTATTTACCAGTTATCTATTCCTAAACGCTTTATAGCTCCGAAAATATTGTTTTTTACAGTTCTATTATCCCTGTGTAAATCAGCCAAAAGGTCTTTGACATATTGCCTTTTTGTCTTGCCGTCTACATGGCAGGGACTGGGTACTACCGGAAGACCATTGGACTTTATATATTCTTTTATATGTTTTTCCTCAATATATATCATAGGGCGAATTAAGTACAACTCTTTCCGTTCCAAAAAAGTTACCGGTGAAAAGGTTTGGATTTTTCCGGCATATAATGTGCTGAGCAAAAAGGTCTCAATTACATCATCCCTATGGTGAGCTAAAGCTACTTTATTGCAGTTAAGTCTTTTGGCAACGTTGTGCAATGCCCCTCTTCTTAGGTTGGCACACAGTGAGCAGGGATTTTTTTCATTCCTTGCTTCGAAGACAATTTTTCCTATAACGGTTTCCTCAATAGTATAATTGACGTTAATTTTTTTGCAAAGTTCCACGACTGGGCTTAGATCAAATACACCGATGCCCATGGTCAGGGTTACAGCCTCAATGTCAAAATGAACGGGATAGAAACTCTGCAATTGCTTAAGCAATACCAAAAGGGTAATACTATCCTTTCCTCCGGATACACCTACAGCTATTCTATCGCCTTCTTGTATCATATTGTAATCTTCAATAGCTTTCCTGATTTGTCCCAATAACTTCTTAATTTTAAACACCTCTTACATAAAAAATATGAAAATTGAAATTATGTGGTTTACATAAAACAATGCAACTCTTCAGGATAATTATAAAATATCTTATATGCCGTATCAAGTTAACGTTGTGTTACAAATTTTGGCCATAAAAAAGAGTTGGGTGCAGTAGATAAAATAAAAAAAAGTGAGATAAAAAAAGAATAAATGACATAAACTAAAAAAATCATACAAAAATTGAGTTGCTTATATTCGTTGAATATAGTAAAATTTCTTTTGTCGTCGAAAACGGCGGGGTGTAGCGCAGCTGGTAGCGCGCTTGGTTTGGGACCAAGATGCAGGGGGTTCAAGTCCTCTCACCCCGACCACTAATTTAATCGATATAGTTAAATATCAAGAAGGGAAAACTCAGTTGTACTGAGTTTTTATTTTTTTGTAAAAGCAAATAGTTTCATCCTTATGCATTTTGCAATAGTAAAAGCTTCGAAATAAGAACTTGTATCTTATTTCGAAGCTTTTTTATGAGTTGCTTTATAAAGCAAGATAGTCAAAGGTTAGTGAAGCTTTAGGCTTAATTGGCATCGATAGTAATTATTTATTTTGTTAAGCAATAAAGATTTTGAAAAGTAATAATTAAATAATTACCATCCCCAGCCACCGCCGCCGGGCCAACCTCCACCAGGGAAGCCTCCGTCACCGGGCCATCCGCCACCAGGGAATCCACCACCAGGCCAGCCACCGTCACCAGGCCATCCGCCGCCAGGGAATCCTCCACCAGGGAAGCCGCCGCCAGGCCAGCCACCACCTGTATTTAATGGCTTCCAACCTGATTGATCCAACCAAGCAGCTCTCTGTGTTAAGAAGTTCTTTAAAATTGTAATTTGTTCTTCCCAGGTTTGTGTAGTTTGGGTATTAAAGCCACCAACCATGCTTGTACCAAGAATATTCCACTTTTGGAAGTTCCTTTTCGCTGCATTGGATAGTGGTGAAGCCAGGGAATCTACCAAGGCAATTAACTGTGTGTCGGACAGTGGACCTTGACGCAGTTGTGACCAACGGGCACTTATTTTGCTTTGGAAACTTGGATCCTGCATAAGGGTGTAGAACCAGTCGCAGGTTGTGTTACCCATGCCCATCATTTCAAACTGCCATCCCTCTGTATTGGAGCTTGTTCCTCCGCCTCCAAATCCAAATCCGAATCCGGGTATGCAACCAAAACCAAGGTCGTAGTCCCAGAGAGGACCGGCTTTAAGTTTTTCATTTCTGTCTTTGTATATGCGTGTACTACGTATATATGAGTCTGCTTCTTTAGCCATCTCGTTTACAATTATGTAATCCACGAAGGAGTCAACATCAATATATGCAGGATAACCGGTATTGGGATCCGATGGATTTGAACTGTGAATAGCATTATGAGTTTGTTGAATGTAATTTGCTATCCAAGCCAATTGTTCCGGTGTAGCGTCATCAGGTTCTGTAAGTTCAAGGTCACTCCAACCGTTACCTCTTATAATCGGTTCTTCTGCTGCCATCATATTAAACTGCATGAGATATCCTCCGGAGATTTCCGGTTCTTGCAAGTCATCTTTTTTAAGCTTTTTCAAATTCAAACGGTTTTTGCTAATTTCAATTTTTTCTGTAAGTAAATATACACCTTGATAATCGTCGGCAGATAGCGGTTGATTATCGAAATTAATATAGACTTCCACATGTCTATACCTTGGGGTGGCTAATCCCATAATATTTCCTATTTCATAAGCTAAAGGATTACGTATTAATGATTTGTCAGGGTATGGTGAAAGTAAAGTCCAGTCACCATCTGCTGGCATGCCCAGCAAAGAAAGTTTTGCATCTTCGTCTGCATTATCTCTGAGTTCCAGACGATATGGGGTTTTTTCAAAGTTAGCTGATGACTGACCGCGTATGTGGAATGCGGCTCGTGAAACAACCGAGGGTGTTTGCAATATGGAGAGTTCATTATTTTTCGGTTCAAAGAGCATAAAAGCGACATCTTTGTATTCGCGGTTAGGTTTACCGCCTCCGTAGGCATCTAAAATAATAACAGGAATATCATGTTTTGCGTCGATGGAAGTTGCAATATAGATTGCTGTACCCATTGCACCGCTTGCAGTGCCATTGACAAAGGATTGTGCCCTGAGTTGGGTGGTCTTGGTAAAAGTCAAAGGACCGCTGTATAATGGAGAATTGCTGTTAGGTACACTTCCGTCGGTAGTGTAACGAATTTGAGCATTGGGAATTTTTGAACTCAATGAAACGGTAATTCTATCTCTAAAAGTTCCGCTAGGTACTGAGAAAATGATATCACCAGCCATATCCGTATCATCTTTGTTTTCTGTTGGTGTAGGAGTAGGTGTCGGATTTGAAGTCTCTGCCGGGAATGAAGTGATTATTCCCAACAAATAACTTTTCATTAGAGCTAAGTCAATGGAATTCACAGAACCGTCACCGTTTAAATCGGCAACAGATACGTCAAAAGGAATTTGGCTTGAGATACCTAAAAGGTAACTTTTCATAACGGCATAGTCTATTGAGTCTATGCTGTTATCAGAGTTTACATCACCTTTTAGCGAACCTGCGCTGACATTAACGGTATAATTTGAGAAAACTGTTGAAACGAGTGCAAAGGCCAACGAAAAGATTAAAAATCGACCTTTTTTCATACAAGTCAACCTCCTTTATATATTTTTTTATAAAACTATTGCATAAAGTTTTTATATTAATCAAAGCACACGTCGCCCAGTATTGAATAATATTCAGGCATTGCATTTGATTATATAAAACTTATGCAAATTGTTGGCTTGAAATTGTTAGTACAGTTCTTGAAGTTCAACTTCTAGCTGTCAAACAATATTCAAAAGTTGTCAAAACTTCTATACATGATATTTGCTGAATTTTATACTGTAACCAATAAAGGCTAGCAACTCTTTTAATGCTTCAATGATTCTTGTAGACTGAAAAGAGTATATCATTCTTAATTAGATATTCGAAAACTAAATTTCAAATGTGTCAGTATTTTTAGTTTTTTATTGAAAAATATATTTTATATGGTTTAATAAGGAAGATAACAGGCAATTGAAATATAACTCAAAAAATGTTATAATGCCTCTAAAGTGAATACTTAGCGTAAATATAACGTGAAATTGGTTTCGGTTAGTCGCCGAATTAAAAGGGAAACAGGTGAAAATCCTGTACGGTCCCGCCGCTGTGATGGGGAGATACTGAAAAAATGCCACTGGGTAACTGGGAAGGCTTCAGTATCGTAGAACCTGAGTCAGAAGACCTGCCAATTTCTTTGCACGTATTCTCTACGAGTGATAGGGAGGTGCTTGGAATTGCTGTATATATTTTGGTATCCATAACCTCTTGAGATTTACTCAAGAGGTTTTATTATGCAAATTCCGCAAATATTATTAGAAAGGAAAAGGGAAGATGAAAAAAGCGATACTATTAATAATGGTTGCAATATTGGCTTTTGGTTTTATATCCTGCAGCAAAACAGACAGTAATGTTCAGTTGATAGAAGACAGTAATAGTGTAGAAAACTCCTCAGGTGTTGTAAATACGAAAGATAGAGCAGGTAACGATATAGAAGTTCCAAAAACGGTTGACAGAATAATATCTATGGCACCGTCAACTACAGAAATACTTTTGGATTTAGGCCTTGGCGACAAAATTGTTGCAATTGACCGGAACGCAAAAGGGTTGAAAGGAGAAAAAGGCCTTGATGAAGGAGTACCTGAATTTGACATGATGGCGCCGGATATTGAAAAGTTGGTCAGCTTAAAACCGAACATAGTTTTTACTTCGGGAATGAGCAACCTTGAGGGGAAAGCTGAACCTTATAAACCGTTAAGAGATTTGGGGGTTTGTGTTGCGGAAATTCCGACAAGCAATTCAATTGAAGCTATAAAAGAAGATATAATTTTCATTGCGGATATTACAAAAACTTCTGAAAAGGGCCGAGAAATAGTTGAGTCTATAGATGCAGAAGTTGATAAAATCGCCCGAATCGGAAAGGATATTAAAGAAAAAAAGACGGTTTATTTTGAGATAGCAGCTGCACCCAACATGTACAGTTTTGGGTCCGGTGTATTTCTCAACGAAATAATCGAGCTTGTCGGAGCAACCAATATATTTAAGGATTATAATAGTTGGATTAATGTAAGTGAAGAGTCAGTTGTTGCAGCAAATCCTGATGTTATTTTGACAAATGTGAATTATATTGATGATCCTGTTGGTGAAATAAAATCAAGAAAAGGTTGGGAAAATATTAAGGCAGTTAAAAACAATGAAGTTTATTATATAGACAATAATTCCAGTAATTTGCCCAATCATAATTTTGTAAAGGCTATGAAGGAAATTGCAAAAGCGATTTATCCTGACAAGTATTGATAAAGGTAATGATAATATGAAAATAAAAGTTGTTTTCGCTTTATTGGGAAGTATTATTATTTGCATGTTGGGTATAGCTATAGGAAGTGTATTGATACCATTCAATGATATTATTGCGGTAATTGGAAGTAAAGTGCTTGGTACGGCTAAGGATGCCGGGATAGATAAAGTAACGTTGTCTATAATTTGGGATATGCGTATTCCAAGGGTTCTTATGGCATTTGCAGTAGGTGCCGCTTTATCGGTCAGCGGTGCTATAATGCAGTCTACGTTGAAAAATCCGCTGGCTTCTTCCTATACTTTAGGTGTGTCTTCCGGTGCAGCTTTTGGGGCAGGTATAGTAATAACAGCGGGACTTACTCTTCCTATATTGGGTTTCCTTACACTTCCTTTGGCCGGCTTTATTTTCGGAATGCTGACAGTCTTAGGAGCAGTTGCCTTTGCTGCAAGTATGGACAGAAGTATGGATACCAATACTATTATACTATCCGGAATGGTTTTTTCATTATTTGTTAATGCTATGCTGACATTAATGTCTTCTCTGAAAAGGGAAGATGCGCAAAAACTTATTATGTGGCAGATGGGCAGTTTTTCTCAGAAAAGTTGGGTTCATGTTATGATTTTTTTGCCTATTGCATTTATATTAATATTCTTTACTTTATTTTATGTGAGAGAATTGGATCTTTTAACTTTTGGAGAAGAACATGCGAAGGCTGCCGGAGTTGATGCAAATAAGGTAAAATGGATTTTACTGGGTCTCTCTTCGGCTCTTACCGGTTGCGCAGTATCCTTCAGCGGAGTGATAGGATTTGTAGACCTTGTTGCACCCCATGTCGTAAGAAAGATATATGGATCGAGTCATCGCATTGTAGTGCCTATATCAGCTATATTTGGAGGATGCTTTATGGTAGTTGCCGATTTGATAGCAAGGACAATTATTTCTCCTTCGGAGCTTCCGGTTGGAGCGGTTACAGCACTGGTTGGAGCTCCGTTTTTTGGATATGTGTATTTTTCAGGAAGAAAGAGGTGATGAAGGTATGTTAAGGCTGGAAAATGTAAGGTGTGGTTATGATGAAATTGAGGTAATAAAGGGAGTTTCTTTTCATGTAAATAAGGGTGATAAGATATGTATAATCGGTCCTAACGGTTGTGGTAAATCTACTCTTCTTAAGGCCATTGCCGGTTTAATAAAAAGTGATGGAGAGATCTATTTATCCGGAATTCCCATCAGAAAAATGAAAAGAGCTGAAATAGCTTCAAAAATTGCCATGCTAAGGCAGAATGAGACGATATATTTTCCCTATACTGTGTTTGAAACTGTTTTGCTGGGAAGGTATCTCCATATGAAGGGCGGAATATTCAGAAGCCCTTCCAAATACGATAGAGATTTTGTATTGGAGTGCATTGACAGGGTGGGGCTTTCCGATGTAAAGGACAGACAGATAAATACCCTTTCAGGTGGACAGCTTCAAAGAGTATTTTTAGCTAAAGCGCTCGCTCAGGAACCGGATTTGATTTTACTGGATGAACCAACCAATCACTTGGATTTGAAGTACCAGATTGAACTGATGGAATATTTGAATCAGTGGACACAAAAAGACGGGCACACGGTAATCGGTGTATTGCATGATATAAATCTTGCCATGCATTTTGCGGACAAAATTTTGCTCTTGTCTGACGGTAAGATTACCAAATACGGATGTACAAATAACTTTGTAGACGGAAAGTTGTTAGAACAAGCTTATCATATGGATATAAAGAGCTATATGCAAAATTCATTGAAAATCTGGGAAGAAAGTGCTGTAAAAAGAACTGTTTGATTGGCAGATATCTAGTTTAATATATAGATGTATTTGACTACAATTACAAAAAATGTATTTGACTCGATTGAATATTTAATGATATAATAATACCTGTTCATTAATTGGATAGTTCTGATATGGGCGCTTAGCTCAGCTGGGAGAGCATCTGCCTTACAAGCAGGGGGTCATAGGTTCGAGCCCTATAGTGCCCACCATATTTTTGGGGCAACTCTTACTTAAGTAGGAGTTGTTTTTGTATGTCAGACTTATGAAGGTTAGCTGTTCTAGTAATTTTTTAGAGATTTGATGATACAAGGTATTGAATGAACAGTTTTTTGATGAAAAAGGTAGTTAAAAAAATTTTATTAATATTTCATAAATTTTCTTTACAAAAAGTGTTGACATGATTCAATTCTGTTGCTATATTATTATAGTGTCAGGAGTGATTAAAGTTCTAGGTGATACTTAATAATGCTGGTGTAGCTCAGTTGGTAGAGCAGCTGACTTGTAATCAGCAGGTCGGGGGTTCGAATCCGTCCACCAGCTCCAAACATAAATAACATCGGGTAATACTCGATGTTATTTATGTTTTTCTTAAATTCAGCATATGAGTTCTTTAAAAAATCATATTTGAAAATTTGATACAAATGTTATATAATGGAATATGAAAGGGAATAATATTAATGAGTTTTTAGTGAGCCTTGCAATTGTCGTTTTTTTACTGCCTTGCATTAGTGAATTAAACATTCTTTATAATTACTCATTTTAAAACATAACAAAAGAAGTTCTTTTTTTGAGAATCTTTAAGCCTCAAAGAAGGATTTGAGCTCAAACAATCAAATGGGATATGTTTCAGAAATAGTTCTATATATTGATTTACAAAATTAGTGAGGGAAAGGAGGATTTTTTAAATTCCTGCACGAATTATATTAATTAGAGGTGGGAATAATGATAATTGATGCCAGTGCAACCATTGCATATAAATGTTCATCTTGTGGCACATTTGAGTTTGTTAGTGTAACGCTTTTTGAATTGTTGTCAGGGAAAGAAATTGTATATAATTGCCGCTGTAATGGTTCAAAACTGGTTATATGCAAAGAAAACAGTGACAGCTATAAGGTAGTTATCCCATGTATAGCGTGCGGGGATAATCATGTATATGTTTTGGAAAAGAAAGCTTTTATAAAGCAAGATATTAGTGTATTTAACTGTCCTAAAACAGGCTTGCAACAGTGTTTTATAGGAAATGACAGAGATGTCAGAAAAAGAGTTGATATATTAGAGAAGGAATTTGACGAACTCATAAATATGTTTGGATATGACAGCTATTTTTGCAATACCCAGGTTATGTTTGATTCACTAAATATAATTCATGATATTGCAGCTAAAGGTAATTTATTTTGTGAATGTGGCAATGATGATATTGAATTAATATTATTTTCTGATAAAATTTATTTAAAATGTAACAAATGTCCTGCCAGTAAAATAATTTATGCTTCTACAAATGAACATTTTAGAGAGAATTTAAAGTTAAATCAAATTTTGTTGTTGGATGAGGGGATTGATTTGAAAAATATTCTTTCTGAGTATATTATCAGAAAAAAATAGATTTTTGTTTATTCTTTTTAAGGTATATTGTTTTTGGGAAATAATTAGGGGGAGAGCTTCAGTTTTTCAGATTACATCATAAATACTGCAATAAGGTATATAGAATTATGGTTCCGGATAAACATTTTTTATATAAACAATTTGGAGGAGTAACTTCTAAAACAAGACAGTGGATAATTATCATTGACTTTAAATAATAAAAATAGATACAGTTATAATTTTGTTTATTAAAAAATTACTTTATTTGTAAAAATTATGATTGACAACTATTAGGGGTATTGATATAATAACAATTGTTTATAAGTTACTCTATGAGTCTCCTCGAAGTATTAACCTTTCCCATAACAAAGGTTTTACTGATTGTTTTCTGAATGAATTAACTCCCAAATGTGGAATTATATATAATCTTTTTATAAGGTGGTGTAGTATGGAAGATATTAATCTTAAGGATAAGACGCTTGAAGACTTACGGTATATAGCAAAAATGTTAGGTATCAAGAATTTATCCAAATACAAAAAAAGTGAACTTATTGAAGCGATATATAGAAGCAGTAAAGGAATGGATGATGGGCAGGCTTCTGATGAGCAGAGATCAGAAGACGGGCAGGAAATTCAAACTTCAGATACTGTGAAAGAGTCAGAAAAAAAAGAATTAAAAACAAAAGAAAAAAAATCTAGAGGCAAAGATTCGAAGAAGGAAGCGGATATTAAAGAGGAAGTTGCAGACACAAAAGAAGTTTCAGAAACAAAAGAAATTTCAGAAGCAAAAGAAATTTCGGAAACGAATGAAGCACCTGTTGTACTCAGGAAATCTAAACGCGGAAGACCGAAAGCCAATAAAACTGCTGAAGTCAAAAATGAACCTGAAACAGGAAAACATATAAAAGAAGATAGTGAGATTAATAAAGATATTGAGGAAGCTGGAGAAAAAAAAGAAGCCGTATCGGATGAAAATGATAAAAAAGACAGTACAGCAGAAGTAGAAACAGTAGTATCAACAGAAGATACTATAAAAGAAGAAGCTGCAAAAAAAGATGATAGTGCGGAAAAAGATGAAGTAGCTAAACAGGATACTATTTCGGATTTTGATGCTGCTGCTAATGATAATTCAAAAGAGGATAAAAGAGAAGAAGAACAAAAAATTGATTCTGAATCGAAAACATCAAAAGAAACAATTACTGAAAACGAAAGCAATAAACTTAACAAATCTGCTAATAAGTCACCGGAACAGAAAAATGAAAGTACTCCTCAGATAAATGTACTTGAAAAAATTGAAAGTGACGATCCAGTGGAGGGAGTACTGGAAGTATTACCGGATGGTTATGGTTTTTTAAGAAGTGATAATTATCTTTCGGGTCCAAAAGATGTTTATGTATCACCATCACAGATCAGAAGATTTAACCTCAAAACAGGAGATAAAATAAAAGGAAAAGGGCGTATACCTAAAGAGGGTGAAAAGTTCCAAGCTCTGCTTTATGTTCAATCTGTGAACGGAGATCCGCCGGAAGTTGCGGCGAAAAGGGTTCCGTTTGAATACTTGACACCTATATATCCTGATCAGAGAATTACACTTGAAACATCACCAAGAGAATTATCAACAAGACTAATTGACTTAATAGCGCCTATAGGTAAAGGACAGCGCGGAATGATTGTGTCGCCACCAAAAGCAGGTAAGACCGTACTTTTAAAGAAAATTGCAAATGCTATAACTACAAATTATCCTGAAATGGAACTTATTGTTCTGCTGATAGATGAAAGACCTGAAGAAGTAACAGATATGCAGCGTTCTATAAAAGGTGAGGTTATTTATTCTACTTTTGATGAAGTTCCCGAACATCATATAAAGGTAGCTGAAATGGTTCTAGAAAGAGCACAGAGACTTGTGGAGCAAAAGAAGGATGTTGTGATACTGCTTGATAGTATAACAAGACTTGCAAGGGCTTATAACCTTACAATACCCCCTACAGGAAGAACGTTGTCCGGAGGTCTTGATCCCGGTGCACTCCATAAGCCAAAAAGATTTTTCGGTGCTGCAAGAAACATTGAAAATGGAGGAAGTCTCACAATAATGGCTACAGCACTCATTGAAACGGGAAGCAGAATGGATGACGTAATATTCGAAGAATTTAAAGGAACGGGAAATATGGAACTGCATTTGGACAGAAGATTGTCTGAAATGAGAATATTCCCTGCAATAGACATTAACAGATCTGGAACTCGTAGAGAAGAGTTGCTTCTTGACCAGAAAGAGCTTGAAAGTATATGGGCTGTTCGAAAAGCAATGAGTAATATGGGAACTGCTCAAGTAACTGAGATGATTATCAATAGGTTGATGCAGACCAAATCAAATGCAGAGTTTGTGGCAAGTATTAATGTTGCATTCAATAATGAAAAATAGTTCTTGCTTATATTGCACATTTGTGTTAAAATATCGTTTGTGTCGAAAATACTTTCTCAAATATTTTTGATTAAAATACCCGCGAATTAGGGTTTTACTTACAGATGTTTAGTTGAAAGAAGGTGAATAGAGTGAAAGAAGGTATACATCCAAATTATCAACAAACTGTAATTAAATGTGCATGCGGTGCAACATACAATACCGGTTCAACTAAAAAGGATTTACACGTTGAAATATGTTCAAATTGCCACCCGTTCTTTACCGGTAAGCAGAAGCTGGTAGATACAGGTGGACGTGTTGACAAGTTCAAAAAGAGATTCGGTATCACTGATAAAGAATAAAATTATTAAAAATAAGCATTTGATTTACATTATTAAATAAAAGATCGGCTTTACCGATCTTTTATTTTTTAGTAGACTTACAGGAAGCTATAATTGTTGTCAGACCATAAGGAATAGTAATTTTTACTGACTAAGGATTAGTAATGGACTCTTACAAGCCAAAACTTAATATTGTTATTACTCCATCCAAGATCCCATGGAACCCTGTATCTGTCTGTGTTATGGCAGTTTACAAGGGAATATCCTTTAGAATCTGCTCCGGTTACCACTGAGATATGAGTTATCTTTCCCTTTTTTTCGTATGCAACGAAATCACCGGGCAAAAGTTTGAATGATGCCTTGAAGACTTGATTATAAGTGCCTTTGGCAATTAGTGAGGCTCTCCCGCTGTTTAGCATATAATCTTTAAATGCCTGAGCGTTAACCCATGCTTTGCTGCCGTCTTTAGTATAATTCCATGTCCTGTTTTTTTTGAATTTGCCTCCTTCGAAAAGAATCTGAGATGCAAAATTTGCGCAATCACCGCCTAATGGATTATAATCTCTGTATTTTTCGTTATAACTGAAGCCAAACTCTTCATCGGCTGCAGCACCGCAATAGCGGTCTGCATATTCAACAGCATTTATTCTTCTTTGGTTTATATTTGAAAAATCCCTTGGTTTTGATGAAAGTATAAATTCTCTGAATTCCTCTTTTTTCAAATCTTCAAGTTCTAAGGAATCGGCGAAGGGATCTGTATACCATTCTTTTACGATTAACCATTTTTCGCCGCTTTTTTGCAATTTTAAAGAGTGATATGTACCTATTCTAAAAAAATTTTCTGTTTGCGGTTCGTTTTCATAAACATAACTGTATTCGGTAGAACATATAAAGTTATAAGAAGCTGTGTCACCGCTTTCTTTTACACTTCGTATTTTGAATATTGATTTTATATTGGAAAAAATAATGCCCTGTTTTTCAGCCCAGTTATGAAGATATTTCATCTTCTTTAATTCATGTTCATAGGCCCAGGTTCCAAGTTTGGTGTTTCTGTCATACAGAACTTGGATATCTTCAGGATTTTCCTGAAGCAGAGCATTATTTCTGGTAGAAAGGAGATCTTCTATTATTTTAATATTATCTTCATCTATATTAGCACTAGTTAATAAGGGCGAATCTTTATAAAAAAATATATTAATAGTTAATAAAAGTATGAAAATAGTAAATACAAATTTGGCTCTTTTAAGTTTTAACAGGGAAAGCATTCTTTTACTCCTTACATGTTTGTCAATAGAAGTATATGATTTGAAGTGACGAAAAATTACTCTGTCCGATATTTAAAGTAATTAAATTACTGAAAAATAAAACGGTTAGTTCTCATAAAAACTAACCGGCTAAAATTTATAGGGAGGATGTTATTATGAAACATAAATATATCCAGCGTTCGGTTTTTTATAAAGGTATTGTAAAAAAAGTGGGGGAGTATTGAACCCCTATCGAATATCAATAATAGTCAGTTAATTCAACAGTGCTGCGTCAATTACTGTAACTTAAGTGCGTTTATCGATAAGTAGCTTGTTATATAGTTTAATTGGCCGGTCTGATTAGTTCGATTCTAAGAAATTTGTGCGTAAATTAAGTAAGAATGTGAATAATAGGTTACATAGAGTGTGTCATTTATTTGTGCGTATATGCGTGTTTATATCTTTTAAAACCAAGGTAATTTTACTGAGTTGTTACTCCCCCTTTGGCAAAATTGTTGCATTTATATTAACTACTTCCTATTTTATAGGAAGTAGTTGATTTTGGATTTTTTCTGTAGTAAATGATATAACAAGATTATGAATTATTGGTTACGAAAAGGTTAAAACTTTATAAATTTTAAAAATTTTTATTGAAAACCGAAAAGCGTATTTGAAATTTTCAACATGTTATCTTCCCGCAGAATTTAAGAATATTTTTTGCTACTTTCCCAAAGCATATATAAATTTGTTTGAACATAGAATATAAATACAAAATATAAATTTGAATTTTGCATAAAAAGAAAATGGCCCTGCTTAATTTATTCAAGCAGAGCAGGAGTATCCAACTTTAAAAGTATGGAATTTATATTATTTGAGGATTAGCACAATTACCAACTATAGCTGGTAAAGGTTTCGCTTTGTTGATTGCTTTTGATGTTTTTCAATATAGTAATTCAGAAATATTATTTTTTTTTAGGGGGCTGAAAATAAAAAAATAAAAAATTAAGCTAGAAAAAAGAAAAAAATTAGTTTTTTGAATTTTTTACTTCTAAAAGTGCCATAGTGATATCATCTGCAGTATTGTTGTATCTTTCAATGCCAGCAAATTCAGAAGCTGCCTTAGTTATTCGGTCAAGAATCACACCGGGGCTTTCAGCGTTATCTCGTAAAACGTCAATTAATCTATTTTCTCCAAACTGTTCATTTTTATTATTTTTTAATTCTACAATGCCATCGGTATATAGAAAGAGTTTGTCGCTATTTTGCAGAATTAATTTTCTATCTGCATAAGATGGGTTTTCAACCCAATTGCTTATAGGTATTCCAGGAACTCTTAAAAGTTCAAAGCTTTTGGTATATGGATTTAATACAATAGGAGGGACGCTGAGTCCTGCGTTTGAATAAACCAGTGTGTTACTGTTAATGTCAATTATAGCGTAAAAAATTGTAATATATAAATCTTGATCAGAAAAATTATTGTTAAATTCTCTGTAAAGCTTTTTTAATGCAAAAGCCGGTGAAATAATTGTTTTATCCAGGGAAGATCTTAAAAATACTGTGAGCATGGACGCTGCAACGCCATGGCCTGAAACATCAGCTATATATACTCCTATATGACTTGTGTCAATTCTAAAAATGTCGACAAAATCTCCACCTAAGGTGTCGCAAGGTTTGTAGATGTATGAAAATTCAACATATTCATTGGGAATTTCCTTCGGTAAAAGGCTATACTGAAGCTTTTTGGCTATATTAAGTTCACTTTTCAGCTTTTTGTTTTGATTTATGATTGCTTTTTGCAATTTTTTCATTTCTGTTATATCCCGTAAAACTTCGACTACCGCAATAATGTTTCCATCTCTATCTTTAATGGGAGAACTCATTACTGAAAAAGTACGATTATGAATTAATTCTTCCTGTTGCTGAGGTTGTCCGGTAGCAATGGTAGCTCTTGAAACACATTTTTCACAAGGTATGTCTCTTGAAAAAGCTTTGTAACATTTTTCTCCTATGAGATTTTCATTCAATGCCTTTGACATAGCTTCATTTACATAGATAATATTATCATTTAAGTCTATTACTCTGACCCAATCATGCATAGAATCCAATATATTTTCAAATATATTTATATTTATATTATTATTTGAACTAAATTTGATTTTTGGTATATTCATAAATATTACCCTTTCAAAATTCCATATTTTTTTGGCACAGTCAAAATAGAATGGAGATACATTGATAATAACAAACGCAATAGTTAATATCAATATAAATAGATATAAACTATAAAAAATAGTAATAAAATAACAATATAGGGCAATAATAATTACAGATACATTTTTTACAGGAGAAGAAGTATGTTTTTTAAAACATCAAGCAAACAAATTTATATTGATATAAACAATAAATCAGCGTTCAAGACACTTACCGATACAATATATGCTTTTATTACCAATTCGTTAAAATGCGGATATAAGTCAATAGTGTTTGTATGTATAGGAACTGACCGGTCGACAGGAGATAGTTTAGGTCCGTTGATAGGTTATAAAATGAGTAATTTGGAATACAAAAATATATATGTACATGGCAGTTTGGATAATCCTGTACATGCAAAGAACATAGACGAAGTGATGGAATATATACGGAATTTTTATGATAAGCCTTTTATCGTTGCAATTGATGCTTGCCTCGGAAAAGCAGATCATGTGGGATACATTACAATAGGTGAAGGTCCTATAAAACCGGGATCGGGAGTGAAAAAAGACCTTACTCCGGTAGGAGATATGTATATAACTGGAATTGTCAACTTTGGAGGTTTTATGGATTACCTTATCCTCCAAAATACGAGACTGAATCTGGTTATGAAAATGGCTGATACCATTTCAATGAGTATAAAATATGTTTTATGGAAAATAAGCAATGATCCTGCACTATCTTCCTTGGTTTGCAATTCAAATGCATAAGTTGTAGGCAGAGGAAAAAGGCTTAAAGAATTACAATTATTAAGCCTTTTTTTCATATTTTTTGTTATAAATAAAATAAAAAGAGGTAAATATTAGGGGGGAAAGGAGGGTTAAGGAGTTATTGTTTTATTTTTATACAGAATATTAATTGCAAAAATAAAGTTAAAATAAGTTGTGCTTTGCCGGTACATTAAATTAAGTAAGTTTTTGAAATGGCGATTTAAACGTATATAATTCTTTAAAATTTGAAATACAGAGTAATTAAAAAAATATGTTTTAGTTTTAAATAAAATGTTTTTCAATTGTGTAAAATATGGTATTATTAATATTAAGTTTTGCAGTAAAATAATAAAATAGGAGATGATGCTTCGTGGAAAAGTATGTGTGTACTGTTTGCGGATATATATATGATCCGGCTGAAGGAGATCCGGATGGCGGTATTGCACCGGGAACTCCCTTTGAGGATATACCGGATGATTGGGTTTGTCCTGTTTGCGGCGTTGGGAAAGATATGTTTGAAAAAGCTTAGTGTGATTCGGTTTGAAAAATCATTTATTGTTTATTAGCTACAAATATTTATTTTTGCAATTAGTGCCTCGCAATATGAGTATTAACCATATTACGAGGCACTAATATTATATTATTGAGGTATTTCCACCATAGACTTGTCTACCCATTTAATATAATCGTCTTCAATAAACAAGAGCACTTCATTGTCTTGCCATGTAAGGATTATTGCATCGTTATCGAAGTACTTTACTACTTTGCCGGTATAAAGCATACAATATTCCTCCTATCTTTTGTAAATTAAGTTCAAATCAGTTTATCTTTATTATTCTCTGAAGAAGTGATTTGTAGAATTTGGTGAAGAAGGTAACGACGATTTGCTCTATTTTTATTATCGGTTAAAATTTAATATACTTTAGCATTTTCTGCCTATTAATTTCTTTATTATATAGAAAATTATTGAAATAACTATTTTGTTAATATATAATAGAACACGACAGTTAGTAGCAGGTATCTCTAAATCATCTCTTACTGTTATTTGAGTAGAAATCTTTGAGGATAATAGCCAGATAATTTATTATTTGACTATTGGTACGCAAATATATGCAAAACTTCGGCCTATTGCAACATTAAAAAGCCATGGAAGGGGGTTGCCAGATGAAGTACGAACTGAAAGAAGTAGATGGAGTTAAGATAGTCAAATTGACAGGGCAAATACGCATATCTACTCAAAATCAGTTTAAAGATTTACTTGACAGATTAGCCAGGGAAAATGAAGGCAAGACAGTTATAATAAGTATGGATGGCGTTATATATATGAATAGTGCAGGTTTGGGAATTATTATCGACACATATAAAAAATTCAAAGAAAAAAAGGGGAAGATAATACTTTGCAATTTATTACCGGATATTGAGAAGCTTTTTGAAGTTACAAGGCTCAATCGATTTATTGAAATATATAGTACAGAAGCAGAAGCATTAAGTAAGTTGTAGTTGACGTTTTATGGATAAAGGCGTCTCAAACCGGGAAAAGTGACCTGTTTTGAGTGCGCTTTTTGTTTTAAGGTAACAAAAGAGTATTTTATGGAATATATTTGCTATATATCAGTATTTAGGGGTGGGTAAAATGGCAAACAAAAGACCTGTGATTGGAATAACTCCCGGATTTGACTACAGAGAAAATAAACTTTATATTAACAATGGATACGTTGAAGCAATTCGATTAGCTGGTGGTTTGCCTGTGCTTTTACCTTTAACCGACGATTTGGAATTTTTGAAAAACACGATAGCTCGATTTGACGGTATTCTTCTTTCCGGCGGAAGTGATGTAGATGCAAAGTATTGGGGAGAACCAAACTACACCTTTGGAGGTGAGATTTCTCCATTAAGGGATGAGATGGAGATTTTTACTGCGAAAGAAGCAATAGAGCTTGATAAACCGATTTTAGGCATTTGCAGAGGCTGTCAGGTGATGAATATAGCAATGGGCGGAACGATATATCAAGATATTTATGAGGAACAAAAGGATAAGCGGCTTTATAAACACTCTCAAAATGCTCCTAAATGGTATCCGATTCATGAAGTGTATATTGAAAAAGATACAAAGGTATTTAAGGCACATAAAGAAGAAGTGATACGGGTCAATTCATTTCATCATCAGGCAATAAAAGATGTAGCGCCAGACTTTATCGTTTCTTCAAGATGCGGTGACGGTATTATAGAATCAATAGAGCATACAAAATGCAAGTTTGCAGTAGGTGTGCAATGGCATCCGGAAGTGATGTGGGAGAAGGATGCGACGCATTTGAAACTTTTTGTAAAATTTGTGGCTAGCTGTCAGCAAGTAACATAAATCAAAAAAATTGTCAAATTTTAACGAATAATAGAAATTACTTGAATATATTGAATTAATATGATAGATTAAAATCAACAGGAGAGGAATTATATGGAGTTAAGTTTGATAGACAGTATAGATTTTTTCATTATCTCATTACCGGAGCAATTTTTGATGGCATTGTTTGCCTGGGTGCTGTTAGGCAGAAAAGAGATTGTAAGATTTCGAAATGTGGTATTTATAGGTGTTGTTAGCGCATTGATATTTTACTTTGCCAAGTTTTGGCCTTATGAACCATATGAAGATGTTTTGGTTTCTTTCTTACAGTTAGTATGTTTTGGAGTTCTAATCTATTTTGGATATAAATTGAGTGTGTTGGAAGCAGCTTTAGGGTGTCTGGTTACTCTTGTAAGTTTTACATTGGCTCAAGGAATAATGGTTGTTCTGCTTCGAGTATTTATGAACGTAACAAAAGAAGAGATTTTTAGCAGTGCATCTATTAGAGCAGTTTGTTTCATAGCAGAGTTTCTTATTGTAATTATGGCTCTTGTATTTATGTACAAGAAAAATATCAATATATATTATCTGAGAAATACTAAATTGGACAAGTCTCAGAGGAGTAAGCTTGGTGTCTTGGCTTTACAGTTAGCGTTTGGGCTTTTTATACTTATATTGATTTATATGATGTTCATTGTTAATAATGATATTTTTGAGTCTTTTGAAGACAGAGCACTGGTAATTGCAGGCTTTGTTATCACAATAATATTTACTTTGCTGTTGATAAGAAGTGTTTTCAAAATCGGTGAAACAATTCAGAAGGAAGAAGAAGTAAAGAGACAGATGGATGGAAGGGAATTTGTCCAGAATATTGATTACTTATGTGCATTAATTGACGAGAAGCAATATGGAGAGTTAAAAAGAGTTTTACAAAGCATAAAAAAAGATATAGAAAATGGAATAATTAAAAGTCAAAATTAAAGCTAAAATAAGCACTAATAGGGAGAATGGATAGTAGGAACTATCTTCTCTCTATTAAATAAAAAAAAAGGAGATGTTATTATGAAAGGAAAGGTTTTGGGAGTAATTTCAGCTGTTTTGGTAATTGTGTCGATGGTGTCTGCAAGCACCGCAAGCTGGTTGATTTTTTATCAACCTAAAGCACCTAAAGTCCTACATAAATAACATCCAGCCGTTTAGAATTACAGATAGTAAAATAACAGTTTGTCAATTATTCTGATTTTGTTTGATAAGCACCTTGTATAAAAGGTGCTTTTTTGATGTTGTTCGAATTAAGATTTTGTATATATGCCAATTACATAAAATTCAAAAAAATTATGTGTTATGAAATTGATATGGAAAAACAGAAGTAAAAAGAATTTGTTTTTGTGTAAAATTTTAACCTCTATATATTTATGCCTAGTAATGATAAAATAGAATTTGGTAGTGATTGCATAGTTATAGAGAATTTTTAGTAAAATCTAATAATTGTGTGTTTATCTATTAAAAAACTGATTTGGCAAGCTTAATGGGAAAAGGGGATGAATTTATGCAAGGATATCTTGAAAATTTTATACATACAATACTTATACCGGGGATTAGTAAAATATTTATTGCGGCTGTAGTTTTGATAGTCGGTATTATAGCTATCCGATGGGGAATTAAAAAAATAAAACTTTTGGTTTATAAATCCAAAATGGATGCAAGTTTAAAGCCTTTTCTGGTTTCGCTAATTGATGCTTTGCTGAAAGTATTTCTAGCTGTGACTGTTGTAAGTATTTTGGGAGTGGAAACTTCTTCTTTTGTAGCAGTATTGGCATCGGCTGGGCTGGCCGTTGGACTTGCACTTCAGGGGTCATTATCCAATATTGCTGGAGGGGTTTTAATTTTGACAACAAAGCCTTTTGCTGTAGGCGACTATATTGAGGTAAGCGGGCAGTCAGGAACTGTCCAGGCAATAAAGATTTTTCAAACTGAAATTGTTACTCCCGACAATAAAGTTATATTTATTCCTAATGGCAGTTTGGCTAATTCGGTTATAGTAAATTATTCCAAGAAGCCTACAAGAAGGGTTGATATGAAATTCGGAGTGTCTTATGAGGCAAACAGTTGTGAAGTAATAGAGGTTATAAAGGATGTAATAAACAAGCAACCTCTTGTACTAAAAGAACCGGAACCTCTTGTAAGAATGGCGGAACATGGAGATAATGCAGTAATTTATATTGCAAGGGTATGGGTTAATTCCAAGGACTATTGGGAGGTCTATTATAATATTATCGAAGAGATTAAGAAACGCTTTGATGAAAATAATATATCAATTCCGTATCCTCAAATTGATGTTCATTTAAAAAATAAGTAAGAATAGTCATTTACCAATCCACCATTTTAAAATTTTTAATATTTGACTTAGGCAGGTGGAATCTGATGTTAGAACGCATTCTTGACCTTGTATTTCCGCCTAAATGTATATTTTGCAATAAAATATTGAATTACGGTACAGGTATCTGTATTTGTGAGAGCTGCAGCTTAAATATACCTTACTTTAGCGAAAAAAATTTAAACCTTATTAAATCAAACAGCTATTTTGACGATATTATATGTGTATGTGAGTATTCCGGAATTATAAAGGAAGCTTTGATTAAATATAAATTTTTTAACAAGCCTTCCTTTGGAAGAACCTTTGCCAGGCTTATTTATAATCGTATTAAAGAAATGCCTGATTGGGAAGAAATCGATTTAATAATAAGTGTACCCCTTCATCGAAAGAAAGAGCAAATAAGAGGGTATAATCAGTCGTACTTGATTGCTAAACAATTGGGTAAATTACTTGGAATTGAAGTAAGTAAGAATATACTTATCAGGACAAAAAATACTGACAGCCAGAGTCTTCTAAACAGAGTTGAAAGACTTAGAAATGTCAAAGATGCTTTTTTGGTAACAGATGTAAACGCAATCAAAGGCAAATCTATACTTGTTGTGGATGACATTTTTACGACCGGATCAACTCTTAATGAATGCTGCAGAGTTTTAAAGGATGCAGGTGCACGTCGAATAACAGCAACTGTAATAGCTACCGGGAGAAAGTTTTAGCTTAGGTTGGGTTCTTGAAATTAGTCCGAAATTAAGGGTAGTTTTGCCCTTTAGAGATGGAGGTATCTTTATGCCTGATATAAGAAACTGTAGAAGGTGCAATAAGTTATTCAATTATCTTAGCGGTCTTCCCATATGTCCTGATTGTAAACAACAGGATGAAGTTAATTTTAAACGAGTAAAGGAATACCTTTATGAGCATCCAGGAGCTTCTTTGTATGATGTGTCGAAAGACCTTGAAATCAGTGTACAGCAAATAAAAACGTACTTGAAAGAAGGTCGTTTAGAGATAGTTGGAGAAAGCGGAAATATGTTTTTGGAGTGCGAAAAGTGTGGAAAGTCCATATCAACAGGGCGTTTTTGTAAAGAGTGTGCCAATGAGTTTACTAATGATATTAAATCAGTAGTAAACCAAATGAGTACTTCGGGAACTAATGAAACTACCGAAAAAAGAGCAAGAGGAATGAGATATCTTACTAAAGATGATGTGTGACAGTTTTGTGTGGGATAATATTTTTATATCGGGAAATAGTATTGCCGGAATAAATAACGTTGTTATAAGATATCTATGACTAAAGTCATAGATATTTTTTATTAAAATATGTTAATTAATTTATTTTGTGTGACGATATTATTAATGAAAGAAAGAATTGGAGAAACTAATGATTAAAGTTTAATACACTTAAGTGTTTTATATAAAATAAAAATTTTTGAAAGTGAGTGATGTGTATGAAAATTTGGGGGGAAATCCCGAAAGTCTCGGGGATCTACAGCAGTCAGAAGAGCGTAGGGAAGGTGGATAAAGTAGACTCTGTAAGCTCTAAGAAAGATGTAGTATCAATATCGAATGAGGCCAAAGATATTCAAACGGTAATGAAGGCACTAAAAAATACCCCGGACATAAGAAGTGAACTGGTAGAGAGGTTGAGAGAGAAATACGAAGCCGGTGAGTATCAGGTAAAAGAGACAGACATAGCCGACAAAATTTTGAAGTCGATTACGGAAAAAAATACTTAAAGTACTTATTTTCTGCGGGAGGCATGGATTTAATCCAAGTTTTCCCGCAATAAATTTATTAATATCGGGGTGGAAATTTTATGAACAGCCGGAACATAGATGAGTTAATTAGTATTCTAGAGCGTGAAATCGGAATTTACGAGGAATTATTAAAAATATCCAGGGACAAAACCGATGTAATAGTAAAGGGAAAGACAGCTGAACTTGATAATATCACAAAAGTGGAGCAGACTTTTGTTTTAGATATAGAAAAACTTGAACTTCTGAGGGAAAAGGCTGTTAACCATTTAGTAAATGATATTAGTATGAATAATACTGTTTCAGACATAACTATATCCGAACTTGCTAAATATCTTGACAACGAAAACGCGCAAAGACTGGAAAATTGTAAAAACAATCTATTGAATATTATTAACGAAATAAAAAACGTCAATGATTTGAACTCAAAACTCATTCAAAACTCCATTGATTATATAAATTTTTCGATAAATCTTTTGTCAAGCATACCGGAAGCAAATAACAATTACAGCAAATCTGGAAATACAAATGAAGGAATTCAGAAGACTTATTTTGATGTGAAACTATAATTTTACTTTAATACATCCTTGATGTGATTAAGGATTTTTATCAGGAGGCGGTAGTATGGCAATAGGTTTCGCCAGCTTTGAAATTGCAAGATCGGGTATGTCTGTAAGTGAACGCGCTCTGGAAGTAACGGGACATAATATTTCCAATGTCAATACAAAGGGTTATGCTAGGCAACAGGCGATATCTGTAACAAGTTCCTACTATAATACACAGGGATATCAGATTGGCCTTGGTGCTACTATTCAAAATATAAGGCAAATTAGACATCAGTTCTTGGATAATATTTATAGAAGAGAAAATACGTCATTGGGTTATTGGGAAACACGGAATAAGACTTTGGAGGATATACAGTATATACTTGGAGACCCAATGGAGCGAGGACTTCAGGAAGTTATGAATCAGTTCTGGGATGCCTGGCAGGAATTATCAAAAGATCCTAGCAGTCTTACTGTAAGGGCATTGGTTGTACAGAGAGGAGAAGCTCTTGTCGATCAAATTAATCATATAGGTAAACAGATTGATAAACTGCAGGATGATCTTAATCAGGAACTAAAAGTTAGAATAGATGAGTTGAATAGCATTACCAGGCAAATAGCAGCATTGAACACTGAAATACTTAAGTGTGAAATAAACGGAGATAATGCAAATGACTATCGTGACCAAAGGAATGCACTTGTAGATCGATTGTCTAAACTGGCGAATATTGAAGTCAACGAGATGCAGGATGGCCAGTTGGATATTACAATAGGTGGATATGTTTTGGTTACAAAAGATAAGCAAACTAGTTTAGTTGCCGAAACAAGCAGTAAATCCGGTTTGTTTTATATCCCTAAGATTATGGGTACGGAAATTGAGGTGCCGATAAAGAGTGGAATTATAAAGGGGATAATGGAATCCAGAGGAGAAGTAATGGGTATTAGAGGAAGCATAGAAAACGGTACTCCAAATACTAAAGCTGATATTACTTTTGTGGTGGATATATCTGATTCAAATAAAGATAATCTCAGCAAGGTCCAGGACTCTATAGAGACATATATTAATGAATTAAAGAGAAGAGGATTAGATTATAATCTTCGTCTTGTAACCTATTCCGGCAGTGCAGTTTCCAGCTACAGTTTCAGTAATGCAGAAGATTTTAGGGATGCAGTTAAGTCCCTTACTCCAACATCTGATACGGGAGGCGATTTCGGTGCTGTTGTATCGTACTTAGAGTCAATTGGCGATTTTAGCCCGGAAACCAATAAATATGCAGTTGTGTTTTCTGGAGGAGATTTGGGTGTCTCAGAGTCAACGGCTGATGATTATGTATCTGCATTAAAGGATAAAAGCATAAAAATGTCAATTGTGACAGACAGTTCGTATTACAATGCCGGTACAGCAGCGGGAATTGCCGGATGGAATGTAATTAGCGACGGGACTTCAGGAAGTCTGTTTGATATAAATTCAGCAGATTTTGAAGCTCTTATGACTGATATAAGCAATAGTATAAATAGTGATATAAATAAAGAAATTAGTATGGTAGAGGAATCTTCAAGCATACTTTCCGATTTGAGAAAAAGGATAAATGCCCTTGTAAATGTATTGGTAAGGGAAGTAAATTATTTACATACCAGCGGAAAAACTCTTGGTCCTCCATCAGTTCCCGGAGAAGATTTTTTTGTAGCCATTAATCCTGATTATCCTTTAGAAATGGGAAATATAAAATTAAATGACAAAATCATTTTAAATTTAAGCAACATTGTTGCCTCCAAAAGCGGAGCAAGCGGTGATAACACTATTGCTTTGGCTATAGCAAACTTGAGAGGTAATAAATGTCTTAGTGATGCGAAAGGTATATTGAGTATTGATGAATATTACCAGTTAATTATTCTTGATGTTGGTAATAGAGGATCTGAAGCGGCAGGTATAAGTGAAAGCCAGCGGAAACTGGTGAATTACGCTGATTCTCAAAGGCAGGCCATTATGGGAGTATCCATGGATGAAGAGGTATCAAATATGCTTAAATACAAATTTTCCTATACTGCAGCATCCAGAGCATTGAATGTTATTGATGAGATGATAGATACAATTATATCCAGAATGGGATTAGTAGGCAGGTGATAAACGATGAGGTCGAGTTTTTTTGGATTTAATGTTGCAATTAGCGGATTGTACACAGCGCAGAGGAATCTTGATGTCATAAACAATAATATAACTAATGTCAATACTCCTGGGTATTCTCGCCAACAGACGGTACAAAAGGCATCAAGGCCTATGAGTATGTATAACGGTACAGGCATGGTAGGTACAGGTTCTGAAGTTATAGGAGTTAAGAGAGTTAGGGATGAATATCTTGATTCCATGTACTGGAGTGAAAACATGAATTTTGGGGAATGGGAGACAAAAAAGGCTCTCTTATCCGATTTGGAAGTTACATTTAATGAGCCTTCTGACAGCGGATTTAACAAAATAATGGACGAATTTTTCAATTCCCTTCAGGAGCTGGCCAAAGATCCTTCCAGTGAAGCAATAAGAGCATTGGTAAAAGAGAGAGGGGTTACCTTGGCCAGATATTTTAATGATTTGGCAACACGCCTGGAAAACCTTCAAGTGGATGTTAATGACAGGATTGAAACAACTGTTGCAAGGATAAATTCCATTGGTGCACAGATTCAACAATTAAACCGTCAGATTTATACAATGGAATTGGATGGAAATACTGCCAATGAACTCAGAGACCAAAGAACGTTGTTAATTGACGAACTTTCAAAATTAATAAATATTGATGTAAGTGAAGTGGTTGTCGGAACTCTCCCTAACGGTCAGATTGATTCGCGGCTGGTAATTACCATTAGTGGAAAGGCATTTATTGATCATTATAGTTTCAGTGAATTAACAGTCGTACAGCGAGAGACCAAATTAAATGAAGAAGATGTTCCCAATCTTTATGATGTTGTTTGGAAAGACGGAAATACATTAAAAATAAAAGGCGGAGTTTTAAAAGGATATCTTGATGTTAGGGATGGAAATGCCGGAGAAAATGGAAGTCCGCTTTACAACGGAATACCTAATTATATAAAAAAATTGAATCAGTTTGTCCAAACTTTTGCTATGGCTTTTAATGAAGGTTATATTGATTTGGATAATAACGGTTTAATAGACCCTTCAGAAGACGGTAGGGGTCATGTGGACGGATATGGTGCTGGGGCGACAGCATCTTCAGGAATAAGATTTTTTACCATGCTGGGTGAAGATTATAAATCGATGAGCGGTGATGATTTTATAAATGGTGCAACAGATATTCCGGATATTGTAGCAAGATACAGCAAAATAACAGCCAAAAACTTTGCTGTCAGCAGTGATATATTGGAAGACTTTAACAAAATAGCGACGTCTAGTACTCCCGGTGAGGCTGGCAATATTGAAAACTTAAGTGCATTGATTAAATTTAGGATTAACGACCAAATGTTTGTGGAAGGTGCACCGGAAGATTTTATGAAATCTGTTATAACTACATTAGGCGTAAATTCACAACAGGCCAAAAGATTTTCCGCTAATAAGGAAATAATCGTAAAACAGATTGAAAATCGGCGATTGTCCGAGTCTGGAGTTTCGCTGGATGAAGAAGTGTCTAATATGGTAAAACAGCAGCAAGCATATAGTGCGGCTGCACAAATGATTAATACAATGGCAGAAATATACGATATTCTTATTAACAGAGTAGGTTTATAAGACGGTGAAAGGACAGTAGTTGGAGGGATAATATGAGAATAACCAATAATATGATTATAAACAATATGATAAGCAATATAGGGAGAAATCTGGCAAGACTGGAAACTTATCAGAGAAAGATGGCAACGGGAAAGAAGATTTCGGTTCCTTCCGATGATCCGGTTGTAGCGGCAAGAGCTCTGAAGCTTCGCACTGATGTGTCTATGATAAATCAGTATAAAACAAATGTTGAAGATGCTATGTCCTGGCTGGAAATAACCGAATCATCACTGGCTAATGTTGGAGAAATATTGCAAAGGGCAAGAGAATTGGCAGTCCAGGGAAGCAGCGATACTGCGACTGCTGAAGATACTAAAAAGATAGCAGATGAAATAGAACAACTGAAAGTTCAACTGATTCAAATTGCTAATGCAACATATGCTGGCAGATATATTTTTTCAGGTTTTAAGACAGATACAAAACTTCTTGATGACGATGGAAACTTTTTGATAGATGTTTCAAATTCTGAATCTATAATGTATGAGATAGGTATAAGTGACAAAATAAATGTAAATGTAGTTGGCTGTCAGCTTTTTAATGACGGAACCGATGCAACGGCTGGGGATCCGGCTAAACTTATACAAAATATGAATGATTTTATAAATGCACTTGTAATAGGAGATAAAAATTTAATAAGTGACTGTCTCACAAAATTTGACAAAGACATAAATAACTTGCTTGCGATAAGATCCAGCGTCGGAGCCAGATATAACCGTTTAGAATTAACTAAGGACAGGCTTGAGAATGACTTGCTCAATTTTACTGCACTTATGAGTGAGAATGAAGATGTGGATCAGGCAGAAAATATTATGCTTCTGAAAAATGAAGAAAATGTATATAAAGCATCTTTGTCAGCAGGAGCCAGTATAATGCAAACTTCCTTAATCGATTTTTTGCGCTGAGGCTGTTAGCCAAAATAATTTAAAGCGGGTGAGCTAATATGGCCCTCTATATAACTCAAACCCATGCAAGAATCGGTATTGAAAAAATTCCTTCCAAGCTTGAGCTTAAGGCTGAGCCGGCACGGCTGGAATTTCGTCAAAAGCATGCTTTGATAAAAATAGATACAGAGATGCCAAAGGTTATTATTGATCAATCCGAGGCTTTTGCCAGTGCCGGATTAAAAAGTAATATGGATATTGTAAAGGAAGGAGCTCAAAAGGGTAGGCAAAAATGCTTAGAGTACATTGGGAAAACAGTTGTTGACGGAGATACTCTGGCTGCTATTGAAAACAACATAAACGCTATTGCTGAAATTTCCAAAAGGGATTTTTACAAAACGCATGAGTTCAACATTGACTGTATTCCTAAAGTAGGCCCGAAAATTACCGTTATAGAGGGAGATGTTGATTTTGAAATGGAAAAAGACACAGATGGGCTCGTTAATGGTTTGGAGAGCAGGTTTTTCCCTGCGGATTTGAAGATAAACTTTACACCGGCTCAAGTAAGAGTGTTCTTGGAACAGTATGCCTCAATTCAATTTAAATATATTAATGAGAATAAAATTAACACCTATGTATAGATACTAACTGTATATGAGTAAATGGAGGAGATTAAATGCTTCTAAATACCAGACATTTTGGCGAAATAGAAATTGATGAAAGCAAAATTATTAATTTTAAGGAAGGGATACCGGGATTTGAGGATTTAAAAAAATTTGTAGTTCTATATGATGGAGATGAGACATCACCTTTCCGGTGGCTTCAGTGTGTTGATGATGGTCAGCTGGCTTTTGCGGTAGTTAATCCTTTTATGATTGTAAATGATTATAACATTGAAATACCGGAAGAGATTGTTAGCAGTTTAAATATTGAAAGTATTGAAGATGTGATGGTACTGTCAATTGTTGTTGTACCTGATGATGTTAGTAAAATGACAATGAATTTAAAGGCACCTGTTATAATAAATACGAAAAATAATACCGGAATGCAAGTTGTCCTTGACACAGATATGTATAGTGTGAGACACTATATTGTAGAAGAACTCCGTAGACGGGAGGTTAATACAGGTGCTGGTACTAACAAGGAAGAGAAATGAATCGATAATTATAAATGATAATATTGAGATTACTGTTGTAGATGTACAGGGAGAACAGGTACGTATAGGAATTAATGCCCCTAAAAGCGTTTCTGTTTATAGAAAAGAGATATATCTTGAAATTCAGGCAGAGAATAAAAAGGCTGCAGAAGTTAAGAGTATAGATTTAAAGGATATACTCAAATAGTTTTTCACCCAATTAAACACTTCTTTATTGGAAAAGTGATATTTTTATCACTTTTTTTCAATTTTATATTCAGTTAAAGAAAAGCAAAAATTTCTATTAATTCTTCTCAAATTCAGTCGATATATATTATGAGATTACATTGAATATATTTTCCTATAAAATGTTATTGGAAAATATAATTCGTGGGATTGGCGCATGGAAGCAAAAAATCAAGGAGGAATGGTTATGAGGATTAATAACAATTTGATGGCAATGAATGCCCACAGACAGCTAAAGATTAACAGTGCAAATCAGGAGAAGTCTTTGGAGAAATTGTCATCGGGTTATAGGATCAACAGAGCAGGAGACGACGCAGCAGGATTGTCGATATCCGAGAAAATGAGAGCCCAGATAAGAGGACTCCAAAAGGCATCAAGCAATGCACAGGATGGAATATCCCTCATTCAGACAGCAGAAGGAGCATTGACAGAAACTCATGAAATACTCCAAAGAATGAGAGAATTGGCTGTGCAAGCAGCAAACGACACTAATGTAAAAGAAGATAGAGATGCAATAGCTCTTGAGTTAAAAGAATTATCTGCAGAAATTACAAGAATTGGAGAAAAAACACAGTTCAATACTCAGACATTATTGGCTGGAAGCCTATCAGGTGCTGTTATACAAATTGGTGCTAATAAAGGAGAGACATTGACCATAGACATTGGTAATATGAGAGCAACAGCATTGGGTGTACTTTTTGAGGGATCAGGTTCCGCAATCCTTTCGGTAGATACTTCAAGCAATGCACAGAATGCTATTTCGAAAATTGATGAAGCAATAAATAAAGTATCATCAGAAAGAGCGAAATTGGGTGCTAAGCAAAACAGGCTTGAGCATACAATAAGGAACCTTGACACATCAGCAGAGAACTTGCAGGCATCTGAATCAAGAATCAGAGATGTAGACAT
>Ga0134092_1000728_pt1 | contig 31941 bp, 31 predicted proteins | sample 3_6taG_FD_94454 | JGI IMG/M metagenome (GOLD analysis project Ga0134092, IMG submission 94454) | Switchgrass degrading microbial communities from high solid loading bioreactors in New Hampshire, USA - 3_6_20_6_A3 metaG | ecosystem: Engineered > Bioreactor > Semi-continuous > Anaerobic >... | reverse complement strand
TTCTTCGATTGCTATCTTATAATCATTAGTCATCCCCATAGATAAAATATTCATTTCTACATTTTTTAAATTCATATTAGCAATATGTTCTTTTAGTTTTCGTAAATCTCTGAATACCCATCTAACATCTTCAGGATCTTCTGCATATGGGGCTATAGTCATCAATCCCTTTATTTTTATTTTATCAAACTCCATTACCTTGTTTAAGAATGGTACTACTTCATTTATCTTTAATCCAAATTTACTATCCTCTTCAGCTATATTTACTTGAATAAGGGCATTAACAATAATTCCTAACTTACAAGCTCGTTTTTGCAACTCTTCTGCTAAGGATAATCTATCAAGAGAATGAATTAAACTTACTTTGTCTATTATATACTTTACCTTATTTGTCTGAAGATGTCCGATCATATGAAAATTTGCTCTACTACCTATTATATCGTACTTCCTCATCAATTCTTGAGGTCTATTTTCTCCAATGTTCCTAAGTCCTAGATCAATTGCTTCTGAAATCCTATCCACATCAACTGTTTTGGTAACTGCTATTATTTCAACTTTGGAATTTTCTCTTCCAGACTTAATTAATGCCTCCTTAATATTTTTTTCAATTATGTCTAAATTATCCTTGATGCTAATTTTAATTACCCCCTTAAATTAGTTTATTATCATGCCTTCTTCAACTTTTTCAGGATTTAAAAGTATCTCATCAAATTGACTAACTGTCTTTACAAGTTCTTCTTTTTTTCCTAAGTTTATTTTTCCATTTTTATCTCCTGGGCTTATGTAAACGTAATCTTCTTCTTCCTTTAATATTTCAACTGGTCTAAACTTCACTATTCCGCTTATGTCTTTTATATATACTCCTTTAACACCCTCTAATTCTGTAATAACTTTTTTTGGTACCTTATAAGATTCATATTTACCTAATATTATACCAACATCAATTATCCTTTTATCATAATAATAGTGAAAATCTCTATCAAATCTGCATAAAATTGTTCCCTTGCTGCCATTTACATTTATTTTTATTATTCTACCTCTTAATTCTCCTTTAATATGCCCACCTGATAAAGTTATTGACCCTCCCTCCTTATAATCTTTAATCCTCTTTGAGTCATCAATTTTAATCAGCATATGCCATTCAAAGTTATTAATGATTTTAAAAATTGGTTCTCCAACTTTTACATTTCGGCTATTTGATACTGTTTCCTTTTTATCCGTTATATTCTCAAAATCTGAATAGTTATAGTTTTCCTTATTACTATCAGTAAACCTTTCCTCATATCCATCTATTTTGAATGATAAAATTCCTGATTCTTTTGAATAATAGCTAATAATATTGTTGTTGATCTGGTTAACTATATTTTCCCTTTGTTCCTTAAGACTTTCTAAACTATGATCAAGTAATGTATTGTCTCCTAATATGTCCTTTTGCTTGCCATAATTCATCAACAGCTTATCCTTTAACAGAATAGCTTTTGAATAATCTCCACTATAAATGCTTTCCTGAATTTCCTCAACAATGGCATTTACATTGTTTTCTAGCTGTTTTACATCACTGTCAGGTGAAATATTCTTCCCTTCTGCTTCACTTAGCACTTCTATCTTTTCATCTATTTCCTCTAATTTATTCTCTAGTGTAGAGGTATCACTTAACAATGCTATCTCTGCTACCTTTTCTCCAACTGGTATCTTTGATCCTTCTTTCCCATATATCTTCAATTGACCTTCTCCATCTGCAGCGTATATTTTTTCATCTTTTATAATTATAGCCTGAGTTTCTATCTTATCGTAAACTGTATACTTTTCAGGCAGCTTAGTCTTATATCCTAAGGATGGTATGCTTCTTAACAATAAGTAGATGAAAACAAATCCAACTAATGCTAATCTTATTTTTTTCTTTCTTACCCTTTTTTTCTTACGCTGTTCCTGATTCATTTTATCACCAACGTTTCTACTATTTATTTCTTCGTCTTTCAAAATAATCCTTCTTATTTTTATGAAAAAATTTTCCATATTTACTGATTATCTTGAATTCAATAATATTGTCAATATCAAGTTTTTCTACTTTATTGCCGTAAGTTACCATCAATATTGATTTATCTTTATTGACTGCTCCAATCAGAATTCCCTTGAATTTGCGGTTGCAATCAGTTACTATCTTTATTTCGTCACCAAATCTAGCTTTTATTCCATTAAAAATAAATTCTTTAATATCAGCCTCATCTAAATCCTCTTGAGTAACTGACTTATTGTCAATCACTATCATATTATTTCTTAGATATAGTTTTTCTTTTATAACCGTAAGTATATATCCAAACAAGGATGTCAACCATAACATAATTAGAATTCTTTGCAAATATACTAACAAAATCCATATTACCTCCATTTTTCTATTTAATATAGTATAACATATATCTTTTTAACTATAAATAGACTTTACAATTTTATATTTCTATTGTATAATATAACTTGCATATCGGGATGTGGCGCAGTCAGGTAGCGCACAAGTCTGGGGGACTTGGGGTCGCTGGTTCAAATCCAGTCATCCCGACCATTATAAAATATGATAAAGGCTGATAACATTGAAAATCAGCTTTTTTATTTTCCATATATCATATGTCTTCTATGTTTTGGTGCAAAGACATGTAATAAACTATTGTTATTCAAACGGATACCTCCTTTGATTTAAGTTGGTTGGCTGGAACCAATTTAATTATATCATTGGAGGTTCTCATTTTACTCAAGGCTAAAAGTTTTTTAGAACCATCTCATAGCGGTGGTATTCATAAAATAATAAAAAGACACTCAATAGAGTGTCAAAAAAGGGAAATTCTATAGTAATGTTCTAAACTAATCAAACTCTTATCACGTATTGTAATTTACTTATTAAGTAAACATTCATCATGTCTAGCCATATCACATTGTATACGAACACTTTTACCAGATATATCCTTATTATAATTACCTGTACAATCTTTGATTTGAATCTTTTTCGACCCCACTATTCCGTCTTTTAAGACAAACACATATACTTCTTTATCTTTCAGTTTGCAATACATATAATCTCCCCCTTTTCTAATAAACTTCTCTATAAATGGAGGAAATCCTATAATAATCATTCGTCTTATTTCGACTTTGCTTGTATTACATGAAACTTATTTTAATCAATAATCTTATTCTTTTTAATTGCATCTTCTAATGCGAAAATCTTACAATTTACTTCAGTATACCCTTTTCCCTTACTTAAGGAATTGTATTTATCTCTATAATTATCTACTTTTAGAATTTCCAATATTAAAGATTATAATTCGTCCACTTAACACCATCCATTTCAACTGCCAGCAACATTTTAGTTTTTATTGGATATCTTGACCCACTTGGAATACTAACTTGTTGGATATGTTAAATTATCTTCATAAATTAAATTTGTGTGAAATTTCAGTCAAATTATTGGGGTTATTATGATATAATAATGGTAAATAATGTTACATAATAAAACCCGATTGTGAGGTTAATTTATGGATAATAAAAAATTACTCTTGATGATTTTAATTTTATTAATCCTGCTAACTTTAATTGGATGTGATGAAAAATTTACTTGTTCCATATTGAACTGTAAAATCAAATCTGGAGAAGAGATCACATTTTTCATTGCATCAGATCCCCATCATCTATCTAAGAAGACCTATGATGAGGGAAAGGCCTTTGATTGGTTTCTTAATTCTGGAGACGGCAAACTACTACTTTATACAGATGAAATATTAGATGCTTTCACAATGGAAATTGAGAATGGAAAACCAGATATATTAATTATTCCTGGTGATTTAACATGTAATGGAGAAAGGGAAAGCCACCTAGAAATGGCAGAAAAATTGAAAGCAATTGAAAGACAAGGAGTTCAAGTATTTGTAATCCCAGGCAATCATGATATTGAAAATCCTTGGGCAAGAAATTATTTTGGCGATGAGATGATCAAAATCGATTCTATTACAAAGGAGGAATTTGAAAAGATATATGAACCCTTTGGATATAAAGAGGCTGCCTCTAGAGATAAATACTCCTTAAGTTACTTAGTAACTCCCTCTGAAGATATCTGGCTGTTGATGTTAGATTCAGCTAAATACAAACGGAATAAGGTAAGAACTGCTCCAGAAATGGATGGGGAAATATCAGCAAAAACTATGGAATGGATAAAAGAATGTGCCAATTTCGCAAAGGAAAATAATGCAAAAATTATAGCCGTTATGCATCATAGTTTATTGAATCATAATGAAGTGATTAATGAACATTATACTATTGAAAATAGTCAGGAAGTAATAGATCTTTTACTTAGCTGTGATATTGAAATTGTAATAACAAGTCATATCCATCTACAGGATATAAAATACTTAAATAAAGATGATAAGACGATTTATGATATTGCCACATCCTGTTTAATTGCATACCCTAATCAATATGGAGTGTTAAAATATATTCCTAATAAAGGATTTAATTATTACACAAAAAAAATAGATGTATACGCTTGGGTTTGGGAAAAAGGTATTACAGATAGAAATCTCAATAACTTTCAAAAATATTCAAAGGACTTTTTCTGGCGAAGATCCTACGATAAATATTATGACTCTTTACTAGAAATCAGTAAGTTTTCTGATGAAGAAATGAAGGCCATATCCAACACAGTTGCAGATCTCAATTTAAAATATTTTGCAGGATTAAGAAACGTACATATGCATGATATATTAAATTCGGAAGGATTTAGGATTTTACATAATTCTGCTCCATTTTTCATCAGAAACTATGTTATGAGTATGTTTGATGATCAAAAAACAGATAATAACAAGATTTTCATTCCTTTAAAAGCAGATTAAACTGTTCCAGATAGCTGGTCCAGTTTAATCTACTTATTTTTTCCGATAAATTTAATTAATTATATTCATAAGAAAAGTAACTATAGAAATAAATTTCATGCTTTTTTATTCATTATATTATGATGCAGATCAATCCGCCGCCTCCGTTATTTATTATTCTTTCTAGTGCTCTTCTCATTTTAGTTCTAGCGTCTTCTGGCATTGTATTTAACTTGCCTTGCAATTGTTCATTTACTAAATCATATAATGACTTGCCAAATAGATTGGATTGCCAAATCTTCCCTGGCTCTTCTTCAAATTCATTTAAGAAATACTTTATCATTTCCTCGCTTTGCTTTTCAGTACCTATAAGTGGCGATACTTCAGTAGTAATGTCACATCGGAGCACATGAAGGGATGGGGCTTTTGCTTTTAGCTTAACACCAAACTTGTTGCCCTGTCTGTATATTTCAGGTTCAGCCAATTCCATCTCTTCTATACTTGGACTTACTAAACCATATCCAAATTCACGGGCATCAATTAATGCTTTTTCAATTTTATCGTATTCTTTTTTAATTTGTGCAAGTTTATTCATTAATCCTAGTAATTGATATTCTCCTTCAATTCTGTATCCTGTCATTTCATTTAATACTTCATAGAATAGGTTATCATCAACTATTAAGTTTACGTTTACAACTCCTTCTCCTAATCTTATTTCATCAATGCTTACTTCCTTAACTATATCCAATTCCCCAAGAGCACCTAATGAACTTTCTACTTCATTTAGTTTCTGTAATGTCTGAATGGATTCTTTTAATGAGTCTAATATACTAGCTTTAATTCTGTGGTTTTTAGGCAATCCTTCTATCCAGCCTGGTAGATTAATAGTAATCTCCTTAACTGGAAATTCAAATAATAGCTTTTCAAATATTCTCTCAATATCTTCTATCTCCATGTTCAAACAATCTACAGCAAGTACTGATACTCCATATTTTTCCTCTAGGCTTTCTCTTAAAGCTATGGTACTGTCTAAATTAGGATGTTTGGAATTCAATATTATTATAAATGGCTTTTGTAATTCTTTTAATTCTGATATTACTCTTTCCTCAGCTTTTATATAATTGGATCTATCTATATCTGTTATAGATCCATCTGTGGTAACAACTATCCCAATAGTAGAATGATCCGTAATTACCTTTCGTGTACCAATCTCTGCTGCTTCTTCAAAGGGTATATCTTGTTCATGCCAAGGAGTGGAAACCATTCTAGGCAAATCTTCCTCAATATGCCCTAATGCTCCTTTTACTAAATAGCCAACGCAGTCCACCATTCTGACTTTAAACTTAACATTATCCTTCAAAGTTATCTCCACAGCTTCGTTAGGTACAAACTTTGGTTCAGTAGTCATAATCGTCTTTCCTGCGCCACTTAATGGAAGTTCATCTTTAGCTCTTTCTTTTTTGTATTTGTTATCAATATTAGGTAATACCAATAATTCCATAAATCTCTTTATAAAAGTAGATTTACCTGTTCTAACGGGTCCTACAACTCCAGCATATATATCTCCTTCTGTTCTTTCAGCAATATCCTTGTATATATCAAATTCTGCCACCCTTCTCCCTCCTTTTAAAATATTGGAAAAAGTATAATCTACCATTATATATATGTATAAACTAGAATAATATGAATCTGTTGATAAAAAACATGCTATCAGAATATCAATAAATTTATATAAAATAGCCACGGTCTTTGATTTATTTGATAATACATGCTGTTACAAAATTATATGCTTAGGAATATAATTTTATAATCAATTTTATTGTATAAAAATAAACTAATTATTATTTTTGGCTGGATAGGGGTATAAGTTAAATAACATTTCTTATATTTTTAAAGCTGTTTAGGCAATATAAAGGAGGAAATAATATGTTTGTAAATGATATAATAGATAAGAAAATAGAAGCTCTTTTAGACTATATAGGGGAAACAATAGATGAAACTAATGAAGATGATATAATATTTTATAGCGAATTAAGAGATTACGCTGAGAAAAATGGCGGTCTACTATATTTAGTAGGAAATGATCCTTATCTGGTAATCAATTTTATAGGTGAAGATAACCTGCTAATTATACCTGTTGAGCAGTCATATTAAGAAATAAAAATAGACTTTAAAATATAAAAAGGGCTATAATTGAAACTAGAATCCAAAAGTTCATTTTGCTGTATAACTTTTGAATCCATTTCAATTTAGCCCTTTATTAGTAATCTTTTATTATATCTTCTAATTCATGCTTTTTATCCCTAAGCATTAAGTTAAAAACTGAATTTTTAACATCTTTACCTTCATATAATATTTCATAGATTTCCTTGGTTATAGGCATATTAACATCGTATTTTATAGAAAGCTCATGGGCTGATTTAGTAGTTTTTATTCCTTCAACTACCATTCCTACTTTTTCAGTAACCTTTTCAATATGTTCTCCTTTTCCGATTAATATTCCAGCTCTTCTATTTCTGCTATGCATGCTAGTACATGTAACTATCAAATCTCCTATGCCCGTAAGCCCTGCAAAGGTATTTTTATTAGCACCCATTTTTTCTCCTAATCTTGATATTTCAATTATACCTCTTGTCATAATTGCAGCTTTTGTATTATCTCCATAGCCCAATCCATCAGAAATTCCAGCACCTAGTGCTATAACATTTTTTAAAGCTCCCCCTAATTCTACTCCTGTAACATCAGGATTAGTATACACTCTAAAATAAGGTCCCATAAAAATATCCTGTATGTATTCAGCAATTTCCTTCTCATGAGATGCAACTACTACAGTAGTAGGTATATTTCTTGCTACCTCTTCTGCATGGGAAGGACCTGATAGTACTGCATAGGAATTTTTAGGTAATATTTCATGGACAATTTGTGATACTCTATATAGAGTGCCATTTTCAATTCCTTTTGCTACATTTAATAGTATTTGATCTTTATTAATAAATTTCCTATAATCATTTAAAGTTTGCCTTACTGCATGGGATGGAACTGCAATTACCAATATCTCCTTATCATAAATTACCTTTTCTATATCAGAGGTAACTTTAATTCCTTCTGGAATAAGTACTTCAGGTAAGTATTTTTTGTTCTCTCTATATCTATTAATTTGTTCTACCTGATTATTGTCTCTAATCCACATATCAACTTTATGATTATTACTATTTAAAAGTAATGCAAGGGCAGTTCCCCAGCTACCTCCTCCTATTATCCCTATCTTACTCAAACCAATCACCTCTTAACTTTTTCACCTATTTTGTACTCCTGTCCTTTTAACAATCGTATAATATTTGATCTATGCTTTATGATAGAAGTTATCGCAATTATCAAAGTCGTAATAAAAAACTTTCTATCGAAAGGAATTTTCACTAAAGCAATAACAATCGGAGCTATAACACAAGAAAGTATAGAAGCTAGTGAAACATATTTACTTAACAATAATATTATCACAAAACAAATAAAGGTTATTATTGCAGTTGGCCAATGAATAGACAGTAACATCCCAAAAGATGTAGCTATCCCTTTGCCTCCTTTAAACTGTAGAAAAATTGGCCACATATGACCAATCACAGCAAAAAATCCTCCAAGCAATTTTCCATCATATCCAAGCAGTTTTCCACCTATATAAACTGCTAATATGCCTTTTAAGACATCCAATATAAAAACCATTATTCCTACTTTTTTTCCAAATACCCTCAAAGCATTGGTTGCTCCCACATTCCCACTGCCATGAGTCCTTATATCAGTTTTATTTATTAATTTCCCTAATATATATGCCGAGGAAAAACAACCTATTAAGTAGGACAATACTATGGTAATTATTATCTTCAAACTTATTCTCCTCTCTCCTTATATTCAAATTTAATAGGTACTCCATTGAAACCAAAATACTGTCTTATTTGATTTTCCAAATATCTCTCATATGAAAAATGCATAAGTTTTTTCTTGTTTATAAATATCAAAAATCTAGGTGGTCTTACTGAAACCTGTGTTCCATAAAATATTTTCAACCTTTCTCCTTTATCTGAAGGTGGTTGATTCATGAGTACTGCTTCATTTATTATGTCATTTAGAACTCCTGTAGATATTCTCAGGTTGTAGTTATTGTTAACAGCTTCTAATGTTTCAAATAGTTTATCAATACGCTTACCAGTTTTTGCTGAGATGAAAACAATTGGTGCATAGGATGCGAAGGATAATTTTTCCCTAATATCTTTTTCAACTTTTAAATAAGTATTCTGATCCTTTTCAACAATATCCCATTTATTTACTGCAATAATCATCCCTTTTCCATTATCATGAGCATATCCTGCTATTTTTGTATCCTGTTCTGTAACTCCTACTGTACCATCAATTACCATTATGCATATATTAGATCTATCAATTGCTGATAGAGTACGTATTACACTATATCTTTCAATATCTTCATTTATACTCCTTTTTCTTCTCAAACCTGCAGTATCAATAAAAACATATCTCTTATCATTATAGTTAAAATAAGTATCAATGGCATCTCTTGTTGTACCAGGTATATCTGTAACTATTACTCTTTCCTCTCCTAATATCCTATTTATTAGAGAGGATTTTCCAACGTTTGGTTTGCCTATTACTGCTACTCTTATTAGGTCTTCATCATATTCTGTATCTTTGTTCTCTGGAAAATGTTTAATTACTTCATCCAGCAGATCTCCAATACCTAACCCTTGTTCTGCTGAAACAGGTATGGGGTTTCCCATTCCCAATTCATAGAACTCAAATAGATTATCCATAATACCTTTAGTATCAATCTTGTTGCAAACCAATAGTACTTTCCTATTTGCTAATCTAAGTAAATTTGCTATATCTCTGTCAGCTGGAGTTACTCCCTGTAGTCCATCTACGACAAATAGGATTACATCAGCAGTTTCGATGGCAATTTCCACCTGTTTCTTTATATTCTTAAGGAAAATATCCTCGCTTTCTGGTTCTAATCCACCAGTATCAATTAGAGTAAAATGCTTATTAAGCCATTCAGCTTCAGAATATATTCTATCCCTTGTAACTCCAGGAGTATCTTCAGTTATTGCTATTCTTCTTCCCACAATTCTGTTAAACAAGGTAGATTTTCCAACATTTGGCCTTCCTACAATACATACAACTGGTCTATCCATTTTGTCCACCCCTTTTCTTAATAAATGTTTTTATCAATTTCTTTCCAGACACTTCTATTGGTATTATTTCTATTCCTAATTGTTTTTGTATATCTCTAACTGTTAAATCATCAAGAAATACATCTGTACCTTCCCTCAACATGGATTTAGGAATTAATACGCCATCTACATCATCATAATTCTTTAATTGTGCTAAAAGGTCTTGGCCTGTTACTAATCCAGATACTGTAATCAAATTTCCAAAGAAGTTGTTTACTATTGGAATAACCTTTAGATTTAAGCCCTTAAACTTGTTCATTATTTTGTCTTTAATTCTATTCATGAACTTTTCCGCCAATGTGCCTGTTACAATAAAGTAGTTTTTATTCAGTATTATATCCTCATCTATCTTTTTTAACTCTTCATCTATCTCGTGTTCAAAATTTCTTATAAGGCCAACTCCATTTTCTATCTGTGGAAATCCCTCATATTCATCATACTCAGGTATAGGATAATCAGCCATAACATAAAACTCATCGGAAGGAAAAACGAATCTGGTTTTCATTTTTTCCATAAATATTTTCTGCTTATTTAACAAAAATAGCAATACCTCTTTTGAAGTTTTTTCGTTAAAAGGTTCAATTTTAGGCAAATTCTCCCTGTACCTTGTCAATCCAACAGGAACTACAGCAACACTTCCTACACTTGGATATAGACTCGATAAATCCATGAGTGTCCTATCCAACTCTTCTCCATCGTTTACATTTGGAACTAACACTATTTGGCAGTTAACTCTAATCCCAGCATCTTTAAACCTCTTAAGTATGTTATATATCTTCCCAGCATTTTTATTATTCAACATTTTAATCCTCAACTCAGGATTAGTAGTATGAACTGAAATATTTATGGGACTCAATCTGTATTTTATAATCCTATCAATATCATCATCACTCATGTTGGTCAAGGTAATAAAATTCCCTTGTAAAAAAGATAGTCTTGAATCATCATCTTTGAAATACAAAGTCCTTCTCATATTCTTTGGAAGTTGATCAATAAAACAAAACATGCACTTATTTCTACAGGATTTAGCTTTGTCTATCAACGGATTTGTAAATTCAATTCCTAAATCCTCATCGAATTCCTTTTCAATTTCAAATGCCCATACTTCACCATTTTTCTTTTCAATTTCAACTTCCACATAATCGTCAGTAATAAGATATTTGTAATCTATTATATCCTTAACTTTATTTCCATTTATGGTTAGCAATGTATCCCCAGGCTCTATGTTCAATTCTTCTGCAATACTGCCTTTTTTCACCTTTTGTATAATATTTTTATAATCAAATATGTTTTTTAATTCCAATTCTAACACACCCATTTAATATATTTAAGACATACATAGATTATTATAACAAATTTATAATCTAATACATAGTAATAATTAAAATATTTAAGCCTACAGATAACTGTAGGCTTATAGCTTTACATATTTTTACTTATAAAGAGGAAACTGATTGCAAAGCTCCAATACTGCTTTCTTTACTTCTTCTCTATCGTTATTTTCATCTAAAGCTAAATCTATCAATTCTGCAATCCTTTTCATTTCTCCTTCTTCCATTCCTCTAGTTGTAACTGCTGGAGTACCAATTCTAATACCGCTTGTAACAGTTGGCTTTTCAGGATCAAAAGGAATTGTATTCTTATTAGTAGTAATATTTACTGCTTCTAGTAGCTGTTCTGCTTTTTTGCCTGTTAATCCTTTCGATCTAACATCTATCAATATTAAATGGTTATCAGTTCCACCTGAAACCAATCTATAGCCTTTTTCTTTTAAACTTTCTGCTAATACTTTTGCATTATTGATTATTTGTTGCTGATAAGATTTAAACTCATCTTTTAACGCTTCTCCAAAACATACCGCTTTTCCTGCAATTACATGCATCAATGGGCCACCTTGAATTCCTGGAAAGATAGCCTTGTCAATTTGTTTAGCATATTCTGCTTTACAAAGAATAGCTCCACCTCTAGGACCTCTTAAAGTTTTATGTGTGGTAGTTGTAACAAAATCTGCATATGGAACTGGATTTGGATGGAGTCCAGCAGCAACTAATCCTGCAATATGAGCCATATCCACCATCAAATAGGCTCCTACTTCATCAGCTATTTCTCTAAACTTCTTAAAATCTATTATTCTAGGATAAGCACTAGCACCTGCAACAATTAGTTTTGGCTTTTCCTTTAATGCTATTTCTCTTACCTTGTCATAATCTATTGTTTCAGTTTCCTTATCAACCCCATAGGAAACAAAATTATAATAGGTACCAGATATATTTACAGGACTACCATGAGTTAGATGGCCGCCTTGTGATAAATCCATTCCTAATACCTTATCCCCTGGTTTTAATATTGCAAAATATACTCCTAAATTGGCATTTGACCCTGAATGTGGTTGAACATTTGCATGTTCTGCATTAAATAGTTTTTTTAGTCTTTCCCTAGCTATATCTTCTACTTGGTCAACAAATTCACATCCACCATAATATCTCTTTCCTGGATATCCTTCAGCATATTTGTTGGTCATGTAGCTTCCCATGGCCTCCATTACTTGAGGAGAAACAAAATTTTCAGAGGCAATTAATTCAATATGCTCTTGTTGTCTCTTTAACTCCAATTCTATTGTTTTCATTACCTCTGGATCATGTTTTGATAGATTTGAAAAATCCATTTTTTCAACTCCTTTCAATTATTAGTTTTAGATGCTCCTGCAAAAAATATTTATGAATTAAAAAAATACTTTTATGGACAATAAAATAAGAATATAATATAATACTTTTCAAACGCCTATGTACCGATATTTGGTTCTCAAGTTAATTATATAAGTAATTTGTAATATTTACAATAATAACATTTTTAGGAGTTGATATAATTGAACAAAAATAAAGATTTTTCAAAAAACGAAGCCAAAAAACTCCTTTTGTTAGCCACCTTATCAGGTAGAATAATGTTAAAAAATGGAGCTGAAACTTATAGAGTAGAGGATACCATAGAAAGAATATGTAAATCCCGTAAGGGAGTAAAATACGTTAATGCTTTTTCAACTCCAACTGGCATTTTTGTATCAATTGAAGTTGGAGAAGAAATGCTATCCTATATAATGAGAATTAAATCTACTAAAATCGATTTAAATAAGATAAATTTAGTAAATGAATTCTCTAGAGAATTCGTCAATTCAGATATGAGCATTGATGAAGGATTAAAGAGGCTAAGAGAAATAGATAAGATAAAGGATTATAGGCCAATAATTAACTACTTTGCAGGAGGTTTATCTTGTGGATTCTTTTCCCTACTTTTTCAAGGTAGATTAAGAGAGTTTTTATCAAGCTTTTTAATAGGATTTATAGTAGTATTAATAGTCAATAAGTTAAATAAGTATAAAATGACTTTCTTCATAAACAACTTCATAGGAGCAACTGTTGCTTCATTAACAGCTATATTGATATCAAAAATTGGAATAAGCCAAAATATAAATACTATGATTATTGCTTCTATAATGCCATTAGTACCTGGTGTAGCAATAACAAATGCCATGAGAGATACTATTTCTGGCGATTTTGTATCAGGGCTTTCTAGAGCTATGGAAGCAATCTTTTCAGCTTTAGCTATAGCCTTTGGAGTAGGTCTTGTTTTAAATATATATTTTAGGGGGATTTTATGATGGAAATAATAAAACAAGTATTATTTGCTTTCATTTCAACAGTAGGTTTTAGCATTCTATTTACAACTCCAAAAGATTCCATTATAAAAGCAAGTATAGTTGGAAGTGCAGGTTGGGGCATATATTATATAACTCAATTGATTTTTAACAATAATATCATTAGCACTCTCTTTGCTTCTGTTTCAGTAGGCATCATAGGAGAACTTTTTGCAAAGCATTATAAAAAGCCAGCAACAGTATTCATCATTCCGGGTATCATTCCCTTAGTACCTGGTGCTGGCATGTATTACACGATGTTAGAGCTAGTTGAAAAAAACTATTATGCAGCAGCTGATAAAGGCACAGAAACATTCTTTATAGCTGCATCAATATCTATAGGTTTAATAATATCAACTACATTATCAACCTCAATAAAAAGGGTCAAAAACAAAAACTAATTTTGTTTTGTATATTTTACCATAATATTTACAAGTTCATCTAATTTTTCTTCACTAGCAGCTCCATCTAAATAGCTTTTTATGCAACTTTTCATATAATTTTCCAAAACCAATCCACCTACTGAATTCAGTGCTGCCCTAACTGCTGCTATTTGTATTAGTATATCGCTACAGTGTTTCTCCTCTTCTATCATCTTTTGTATCCCCTTAACTTGTCCCTCAATTCTTCTCAACCGCTTTATTAAAGTTTCGTTCTCCTTTGAACATACAGCCAACTACATCATTCCTTTCTCTTCTTACTTTAATATTCTTGTTATTTCTAAAGGATTTTCATCTCTTCTGTTAATGTAGTTGTCAACTACTCTCATAATTACAAAGGATGCAGCTAAAAACACCATCCCCACTCCAATTCCCAATATTTCGTAATTGGATTTTCCTATAGATTGGAAGTAATTAACTCCTATAAATATACCCATTAGCAGCATAATGAATGGAATCATATATACAATAAACGTATATTTTAATATCTTTTTTGGTCTGGCTTTGATTTCTACTAAATCCCCTTCTTTTGCTCCTATATCATTTTTTATCGTTACAGTTAAAGTGGCAGATTCTGCAGAACAACTACCGCCACAGCTCTTACAGTTTCCCCCACATCCTGAAAAGCGTATTACCTCAACTACAGCCATATTACCTGTAGTCTTTTTTATAACGCCTACTTGTTCCACTTGTTCTCACCTCCAAACACTATATCTTTTATCACTTCTGAAGCTAAAATTAGTCCGGCTACAGAAGGTACAAAGGAAACGCTTCCTGGTATAGCTTTCCTTACACCTTCTTTTTCTAAATTAACCTTCCTAGGTTTCTCCTTTGACCAAACTACTTTTAAATCTTTGATATTTCTTCTTTTCAACTCTCTTCTCATGACTTTAGCCAGAGGGCAGGTATGAGTGCTGTATATATCACCTACCTCCAGCATAGCTGGATTTAATTTATTACCTGCACCCATACTAGATATGATAGGTATATTTTTCTCTTTGCAAGTTACTATCAAATCTATCTTTGATGAAACCATATCTATTGCATCTATAACATAATCGTAATCGGTAGATATTAGTTTTTCTCTTGTTTCATCATTGTATTTCTCCTGATATACTTCTATATTTAATTCTGGATTAATATCTAAAAGCCTTTCTTTCATTACTAATACTTTTGGCAACCCTACTGTCTTTGATGTGGCATGAATTTGTCTATTTATGTTGCTAATATCTATTATATCATAATCTACAAGAATTATCTTCCCTAATCCAGATCTTACTAAAGCTTCACATGCAAAAGAGCCTACTCCTCCAATTCCAAATACTGCAACCTTGGAGTTTTTCAATTTTTCTATTCCTTCTTTTCCCAATAATAGTTCAGTTCTTATAAATCTGTTGTCCATTATTATCTCCTTACTATAATCTATTCTAAATCCAATTTTATGTGTACTTCCTTTAATTGTTCATCAGACACATCCGATGGTGCATCTGTTAGCAAGCAAGTGGCTGATTGAGTCTTTGGAAAAGCAATTACATCTCTAATATTATCTGTATTAGTCAATGTCATCATAAGCCTATCAAATCCATATGCAATGCCTCCATGAGGTGGAGTACCATATTTGAACGCTTCCAATAGGAATCCAAACTTGTTCCATGCCTGTTCTTCTGTAAAACCAAGAGCTTTAAACATTCTGCTTTGAAGCTCAGAATCGCTAATCCTAATACTTCCACCGCCTATTTCCTCTCCGTTTATAACTATGTCATAGGCTTTAGCTCTTACCTTTTCAGGTTCAGTTTCCAATAAATCTATATCTTCATCCATGGGATGAGTAAATGGATGATGCTTAGCTACGAATCTTCCCTCTTCTTCATCCCATTCAAATAATGGGAACTCAACAATCCATACTGGCTTAATTTCATCATCATTTAATATATTAAGCCTTCTAGCTACCTCGTTTCTTAAATTTCCTAAACTATCGAATACTACTTGATCCTTATCAGCAACAAAAAGTAGTAGATCTCCTTTTTCTCCATTCATCTTTTCAATTATGCTGTTTAATTCCTCTTCTGATAAGAACTTAGCAATAGGAGATGTTATGCCTTCTTCTGTCATCTTAATCCAAGCTAATCCTTTTGCTCCATAGGTTTTTACATAATCTTCAAGGCTATTTATATCCTTTCTCGAAAATCTATCACCATATCCTTTTATATTTATACCCCTTACAGAGCCATTGCTTTCAACTGCGCTTCTAAATACTTTAAATTGAGAATCAGCAACTATATCTGAAATATTTACAATTTCAAATCCAAACCTTAAATCTGGTTTATCTACACCAAATCTTTCCATGGACTCTTTGTAACTCATCCTTGGAATTGGTAGCTGTATTTCAATGCCCTTTATTTCTTTAAATATTTTCTGTATAAGCTTTTCGTTTATTCTTATTACATCGTCAACATCTACAAAGGACATCTCAATATCTAGCTGTGTAAATTCAGGCTGTCTATTAGCTCTTAAATCCTCATCTCTAAAACATCTAACTATTTGGTAATATCTGTCCATTCCTGATACCATTAACAGCTGTTTCATAAGCTGTGGTGATTGAGGAAGAGCATAAAATTTACCAGGATTTACTCTACTAGGTACCAAATAATCTCTTGCTCCTTCTGGAGTAGGCTTAGTCAATATTGGAGTTTCTATTTCCCAGAAATTATTTTCATCCATAAAGTCTCTAATAACCTTAGCTGTCTTATGCCTTAACTTAAGAATGTTTTGCATATAAGGCTTTCTCAAATCCAAGTATCTGTATTTGAGCCTCATTGTTTCGCTTACATTGTCATCATCTTTAATGTATATTGGTGGAGTTTCTGCTTCATTAAGTATCCTTAGCTCTTCTGCCAATATTTCAATATCTCCAGTGGGAAGATCTTTGTTTTTAGATTCCCTTTCTCTTACCTTTCCTCTAACAGCTAAAACGTACTCTGATCTTACTTTCTCTGCTTTTTGAAATACTTCCTTTGAAACAGTATCGTCGAAAACTATTTGACAGATTCCTGTTATATCTCTCAAATCTACAAATATTAAAGAACCTAAATTCCTTTCTCTTTGTACCCAACCCATTAATACTACTTCTTCTCCTACATTTTCAATCCTCAAGTTTCCACACATATGAGTCCTTCTCAAATTTCCCATCGTTTCTCTCATATTATACCTCCTCAAAAAATAATAATCCTCTCATCTCTAACAATAGGGACGAGAGGGAACTTTCCCGCGGTGCCACCCTAATTAGGTTTTCACCTCGCTTTAATATTTTAACGCAATATTGCGAACAACACAAGTTGTTAACTCGAAGGTGTCTTCGTTAAATATTAGTATCGGATTTCCACCAGCACCGACTCTCTATAACTAAGGGATTTAACTACTCTTCCTTCTCATCGTCTTACTATCTATTTTTAAACCATTATAAAATATATGCTAAAAAGTGTCAAGACAGGAAACTCCTCTTTTTTTCAATCATTTCATCAACTCTATCAATATACTCTTTTAAGCTTTTCACATTAGGTACTCTTTCTATTCTATCCTCCTGAGGATAATAGATCTTAGAGATAGCTCCCATGCCTGCTGCTATAATAGTCTCCTTTTCTTCCATCATCTTTATGTTATATAAGCATTCCTTGTCCTTTTTAGCATATCCTATGTTTTCAAAATTCCCCAACATCTGTTTTTGTCTATAAAGATAATATGGCTCTAATCCCATCCTCTCAGCAAAAATCTTAGTTTCATTAAGCATTTCGTTTATAATATTTTGCTCTTTTAACTGGTATTGGTCCATTATATCTTTAAACTTTGACCCTCTCTTAACTGCTAATGTATGGACAGTTAAATTTTCTGGATCCAATTTTTCTATCATGCTTAAAGTTGTCCTAATTTCCTTCACTCCCTCTGCAGGTAGTCCAACAATAAGGTCCATATTTATAACTGGAAATCCTATATTCTTAGCCATATGATATACATCTATTATATCTGAGCTAGTATGTTTTCTTCCTATAAGCTCTAAAGTTCTATCGTTCATAGTTTGAGGATTGATACTTATCCTATCAATATGATTATCTTTCAACATGCTCAACATTTCATAGTTTATTGTATCCGGTCTTCCAGCTTCCACAGTGAATTCCTCAATATTCTCTTTGCCGAAATTTCTATATACAGCCTGGATTATCCTTTCTAGATTTTTTATAGGAATAGCAGTAGGAGTTCCCCCACCTATATATACAGTCGATATATTGTAATCTGCCATTAACTTACCTATTTCATCTATCTCGTAAATTAATTTGTCTGTATACATATCTACCATATGACCAAACTTATCTATGCTGCAAGATGGAAAGGAACAATATACGCATCTTGTAGGACAAAATGGTATAGCTATATATAAACTAAATCTCCTATCATCTAATGGATATAAATATTTTCTCTGTTTTTTAGCAATATTTAATAATAGCTCAGCCTTCTCTGAATACAGCTTATATCCTTTTATAAGTATATCTATAATGGAATCGTAGTCATAATTTTTGTCTAATAGGTCATGAACTATTTTCAAAGGCCTAACGCCAGTTAATATGCCCCAAGGAGCTTTTACAGGGGAAATTCTATTTAAACCATTATATAAGTTAGTGATAATCCCAACTCTTATCTTTTTATGGATATCATCTCTTCCAATATCTATTGTATCTATATCTAAATGGTCATCATAAACCAACTGATTGTCATCATAAATTTGAGTAATAGATGCTAATTTGTCAAAGGTGTTATTAAACTTGCTAACTATCAATATGCCTTCATCATATTCCTTTAGATCATCTATGAATTGAATCTCCTCATTGAAAAAAAATACTCTTATCATCTCACGAACTTCATATTCAAAATTATGCCCAATCAAATGTACAAAAATCATATTTACTCCTCTCAATACTTATCATAATAATCCTCTATAAGTTTCTTTATATATTTTTTTGAAATACCTAATTCCTTTGCTATTTCTTCTCTATCCAATCCCATTTCAATCAATTCATTTATATCATGCAAGTCTATATCATTATTAAGCTTGTTATAGTCTGAGTAGGTTTTTTTTCTCACAAAAACCACCTCCTTGGTATATATATTCCCAAAAAGATGGTTTTAAATTCTATTGTCTTATAAATGGATTAATTTGTTTTTCCATTTTTATAGTTGTTGATGGTCCATGGCCAGGATAGACTTTTGTCTCATCGGGAAATCCTAATAGCTTATTTCTTATGGAACTCATTATATCTTCAAAAGAACTATACTCAAAATCAGTTCTACCTATAGAACCAGCAAAAAGTGTATCTCCTGTAAACAATGAGTCTTCTATCTTTAAACTTATGCCTCCAGGTGTATGACCTGGTGTATGGATAACTTCAGCTTTAAAACTTCCAAAATCTATTGTATCACCTTCATCAAGCAATATATCTGGATTAAACTCTACAGTTCCCATAGCCATTTTACTTGATAGATTTTTATTGCCATCTTTTAACAGAGGTTCATCATCCCTATGGACTGCTACTGGAGCATTAGTATGGAATTTTAATTCTTCTACTCCAGCAATATGGTCACCATGGCCATGGGTAAGTACGATGTACTTAATTTTGATTTTCAATTCTTCTATTTTAGCCATAATGTCATCCACATCTCCACCTGGATCTATTACAATTCCTTCCTTGGATTGTTCATCAAAAACTAGATAACAGTTAGCTGCATAAATTCCAGCGGGAATTCTAATAACTTCCAAACTCATCCCTCCTAAAAGGTTTTCTTGCTATCTATTAATATGGTAACAGGTCCATCGTTTACTAATCCCACTTCCATATGGGCACCAAAAACTCCATGTTCCGTTTTTACCCCTTTACTTCTTGCTATTTCTATGAATTTTTCATAGTATTCATTAGCAATTTTAGGATCTGCTGCATCTATAAAACTTGGTCTTTTGCCTTTCTTAACATCACCAAACAGTGTAAACTGAGAAACTACTAATAGTTCTCCTTGTATATCCATTAAAGATAAATTCATTTTTTCATTCTCATCTTCAAATATCCTTAGTCCCAATATTTTATCTACAATATACTCTAAATCTTTTTCATCGTCTTCTTTTCCAACGCCAAGTAAAACTAACAATCCCTTATTTATTTCACCAACTACTTGACCATCCACTTTAACATTTGCTTGAGAAACTCTCTGCACTACAGCCCTCATATTAGCCCTCCTCTAACTTATCACTCTGTATACATCTATAACTCCTCTTATTTTCCTGATTTTACCCATTAACTCTTTTAGCTGGTCTATATCCTTAATTTCCAATACAATATTTATAACAGCTAATTTTTCCTTGTTAGTTCTAGCGCTTAAGGAAGCTAATGATAGTTTTCCATCAGTTATTTTTTGAGTAATTTCAGCTAAAAGTCCTGGTCTGTCTAGTGCTTTTATCTGTATTTCTGCTTGGTACTCTGCTTTATCATTCATATTCCAGCTTACTTCCATAAATCTGTCCTGTTCCTCAATAGTATTTACATTAGGACAATCCTTTCTGTGAACTGATAGACCTCTTCCCCTAGTAATATATCCTACTATCTCATCACCAGGCACAGGGTTACAACATTTTGCAAATCTTACTTTTATGTTGTCTACACCTTTTACTATTACTCCTTGATCTATTTTTTCTTTATATCTGTTAGATGTTTTTTCCTTTGCCTTTATCTCGCTAGTTAACTTATCATCTTCTAGTTTGAAATACTCTTTATAATATTCTCTAAATTTAGACAATACTTGAGATAATGTTATATTTCCATACCCTAATCCAGCATATAAATCTTCTACGCTATTTAAGCTCATCTTACTAGCTATACTCTTTAACCATTCATCTTTAAGAGCTTCCGTAACCTTATAGCCTTTCCTCTTTAATTCTTTATCCAATAGGTCTTTCCCTTTATCTATGTTTTGTTCCCTAGCTTCTCTCTTAAACCATTGACGAATTTTGTTCTTAGCTTGAGAACTCTTTACAATTTTGAGCCAATCCCTGCTAGGACTGCTATTAGGAGAAGTCAATATTTCCACTATATTCCCATTTTTCAATTTATAGTCTAAAGGTACAATCCTTCCATCAACTTTAGCACCTATACAGCTATTCCCAACGGCAGTGTGTACCCTATAGGCAAAATCTATAGGGGTTGAGCCACTTGGCAAGTTTATTACGTCTCCCTTGGGAGTAAATACGTATACTTCATCTGTGAAAAGGTCTACCTTTAACGTTTCCATAAATTCCTTTGGATCTTTTAAATCCTTCTGCCATTCCATAAGCTGTCTTAACCAAGTAAGCTTTTGATCGAAGTTGTCAGATTTAACAGTTCCTTCTTTATATTTCCAGTGGGCTGCGATACCGTATTCTGCAGTCCTATGCATATCCCAAGTCCTTATCTGAACTTCAAATATTTCCCCTTCTTCTCCTATAACTGTAGTATGCAAAGACTGATACATATTGGGTTTAGGCATTGCAATGTAGTCTTTAAATCTTCCCGGTATGGGTTTCCACATGGTATGAACTATGCCCAAAACCGCGTAGCAGTCCTTAATGGTATCCACTATAACTCTAATTGCAGTTAAATCAAATATCTGATCAAAGCTCTTATTTTGATAATACATCTTCTTATATATGCTGTAAAAATTTTTAGGTCGTCCGCTTATTTCTCTTGAAATATTCATCTCTTCCAGCTTTTTATCTAATTGGTCTATTATCCTCTGAATATATTCTTCCCTTTCTTTTCTCCTCTTGTTTACTTTTTCCACCAAATCATAATATCCTTTTGGATCCAAATACCTTAAAGATAAGTCCTCTAATTCCCACTTTATTTTTGAAATACCTAATCTATGAGCCAGTGGAGCATATATCTCAAGAGTTTCTATAGCTTTTTCCTTCTTTTTCTCTTCATTCATATATTCTAAGGTTCTCATATTATGGAGCCTATCAGCCAGTTTTATGATAATAACTCTAATATCCTTTGCCATTGCCAATACCATTTTTCTCAAATTCTCAGCTTGGCTTTCTTGCTTGCTTTTGTATTTTAACTTCTTTAACTTTGTTACTCCATCAACTAAATTAGCCACTTCTTCTCCAAATTCCAACACTAGGGTTTCATAGGTAACGTCTGTATCTTCCAATACATCATGGAGTAAAGCAGCAGCAATAGTCACATCATCCATATTTAATTCCGTCAATATCATCGCCACATTAAATGGATGAATATAGTATTTTTCTCCTGAATTCCTATACTGGCCTTCATGGCTCTTCTTGCATAGCTCATAGGCTCTAGTTATCAAATCCACATCAGCTTCAGGATAATATTTGCATACTCTTGATAATAGTTCTTGTAACATGAAGTTCACCTGCTTAACTAAAATTATAAGCAAAATATTTTTAAATATAATTTATAATAGCAATTATATATCAATTTTAAATATTTTTCATCATAAACTTTCAAATAATTATAATTATCTATAATTTTTTATTATTACTTGTAAATTTTTGTTTCCCATATACTCGTTTATAGCCGGTATATAAGCAATATCCAAGCTGATATTATTATCTATTCCCTCATACATCTTTTTTACTTCCACTTCACCAAATTTATCTATCATTCTTCTTTCAAATTCCTTCACATCTCCAAAATACAATCCATCTATGGTTCCGCCTTTTTTGGTCTTTAACAATAGTTTTAAAACATTCTTATTACTTCCTAAGAGAAATGCTCTTACTACTGATATGTTCTTTTCTCCAAATAGAGGTTTTTGATTTCCTTTTCCAAAAGGTTCTAACAACTCCAACTCTTCTACCAATCTATAATTAATATACTCTAAAGGCAACTGCATATCTATATATATTTTGGGCAACAAATCCTCTTCAGTTAACGATGCTTGTCCGTTTAATCTTTCCCTAAACTCTTCTAAACAGGATGTCTCCATTGATAATCCTGCTGCCATAGGATGGCCACCAAATTTAATGAGAAGATCCTTACATTTAGAAATTTCTTGAAATATATCATATTCTTCAATAGACCTGCCAGAACCCTTTAAAATACCTTTTTCACTGGATTCTGTCAACACAATTGTAGGCCTATAATACATATCCTTAATACGTCCTGCAATAATTCCTGCTAAGCTTTCATGGATGTTTGGCTCAAAAATTACAAATACTTTATCGTCTTTATATCTCCCACTTTCTATTTGTCTAACAATCCTCTTTATACCATCCTCAGTCATGGACTTTCTTTCTTCATTTAACGAGTGCAACTTTTCAGCATATTCTTCAGCTAGATTAACATCTTCAGCTAAAAACAGTTTAACAGCATCTTCTGCATTATCCAATCTTCCTGAAGCATTAACGCATGGGCCTAATATAAATCCTAAGTAATAAGAGTTAATCGTTTTCCCTTCAAGACCTGTAGCCTTAATCAGCGCTTTTAATCCCAAGTTTTTCGTATTGTTTATGCGCTTTAATCCTTCTATGACCATTATCCTGTTTTCATCAATCAAATCAACGATATCGCAAACTGTTCCCATTGCAACAAATTCTAATAAATCATAGGATTCCTTTAAATCCACACCCATTTCCTCGTATAAAGCTTGAACAAATTTAAAAGCTACTCCTGCACCGCAGAGCTTTTTAAATGGATAACCACAATCTGGTCTTTTAGGATTAATTACAGCATCTGCTTCTGGAATTTTATATTCTACTGTACCGTCGTCATTAACAGAATAGCTTATTTCATGATGATCAGTTACTATAATCTTCAATCCCAACTCTTTTGCTAGCTTTACTGCATCAAAAGCAGATACTCCATTATCACAAGTTATTATAAGGGATATACCATCCTCTTTTGCTTTATTGACAATTCTCTCGTTAATTCCATATCCGTCTGTAATCCTATCAGGAATTACATAATCCACATCTCCACCACATCTTTTTATTCCCTTATATAATGTCAAAACAGCAGAATTTCCGTCTTGGTCATAATCTCCACATATTCTGATTTTCTCTTTATTTAAAATGGATTCCTTTAATATATTTATACCCTTATCAATATCTTTCATAGACTTGGGATTATGAAGTTTTTCTAAACTAGGATTCAAAAAACTGTCAATTAAATTATAGTCTATTATGTCTCTATTCACTAAAATTTTAGAAAGGACTTTGCTTATATTAAACCTTTTAGATATTTGGTCTAGATCAGCTTTAACATTTCGAAGAAACCATTTTTCCAAAACCGTCACTCCTACTGATAAAAGATACCCTTACTTCCTATAGATTGGCAAGTATTGAAATAGCACATTCTATTCTCTTCTTTTCCATCTCACAGCCTACAATATAAGGTTTCATAATATCATTATTCATGTTGTAGTTATTAGCATGACATCCTCCACTACAGTAGAACTTAGCCCAACAATTATTGCACTCACTTTTGTTATATACATTCGCTTTTTTAAACTCATCTCTAATATCTACTTTGTTAACACCATTAAATACGTCACCCAATTTAAACTTCTCATTTCCAACAAATTGGTGACATGGATATAGTTCTCCTGTTGGAGTTACTGCCATATACTCAGATCCTGCACCACAACCAATAGAGCGTTTTGCCAAACAAGGTCCTTGATTTAAGTCAATCATGAAGTGGAAAAACAAAAACTCTTTATCCATCTTCTTTATTTCAATATAATCCTTAGAAAACTTTTCATATACATTTAGTATATCTTCAATATGTTCTTCTCTTAATGCATAATCCACATCTGGAGAAGTAACTACAGGTTCTATGGATATTTTCTTAAATCCTTCATTATATAGGTGTAATGCATCCTGGGAAAAATCCAAATTGTAGCTTGTGAAGGTTCCTCTTACATAGTAATCCTTGTCTTTTCTTCTATCAATTAGAGCCTTAAACTTGGAGGTTATTATATCATAACTGCCTTGATCATTAACAGTTTTTCTCATATTGTCATTAACAGATTTTCTACCATCTAAGCTCAATACCACATTGTCCATATGTTCATTTATAAAATCTATTTTATCATCATCTAGTAATACACCATTAGTTGTTATTGTAAATCTGAAGTGCTTATTATTATTTTTCTCCAATTCTCTACCATAATAAACCAATTCCTTTACCACATCAAAGTTCATCAAGGGCTCTCCGCCAAAGAAATCCACTTCTAAATTTCTTCTATTGCCAGAGTTTTTAATTAAAAATTCCAATGCTCTCTTCCCTACTTCCAAGCTCATTAAAGATCTTTCACCCTTAAAGTCCCCTTGAGAAGCAAAACAGTATTTACATCTTAAATTACAGTCATGAGAAACATGTAAACATAATGCCTTTACTATATTCCCTTGATTATACTTTATTTCGGAAGTATCCACTTCTTCAGAAAATAGCAGTCCTTCTCTTTCCAGTTCTTCTATTTCTTTATAAGATTCAATAATTGAATCCCTGTCATATTTATCCTTAAGTAAATCTACTATCTCATCTAATGTATTTGAATTATAATAATCAAGCACATCATATACTATATTGTCTACCACATGCACTGCTCCGCTGTATATATCTAAAACTATATATCGGTCATTTAGATAAAATTTATGGATTCTATTGTCCTTTATCATCAGTAACCTCCTCAATTTTAAATAACAATTTAAATTAAAAAGGAGTGGTAGAACCACTGCCTTTTATGTTACTTATTTTCGCATTTTTGATTTCCTACTGTACAAGAAGTCTTACACGCTGATTGACATGAAGTTTGGCACTCTCCACATCCGCCTTTTTCTAAAGTATTCTTTAGATTTCTTCCAGATAAAGTTTTAATGTGCTTCAACTAGAACCCTCCTTTTTACTACTAAAGTTACTAATTGATTATATCATAAAAAAAATGTCAGATAAAGTTTTATTTAATGTTTACCCCAATCATTCCACCAACAACACCTGCAACTAAAGAAATAAATAACTTCCCTATAGTATAAACGTCAAATATAAAGGGCTTTATAAATAAGTAATTAAGGAGTAACAATATTAAAAAGTAAAGTACCCCAACAATTCCACCATTTAACCATCCTTTTTCTTCAGCTTTTATTGCCATATAAATGCTGCCTACTGCTATGCTTACTATCATAATAATTGTGCTTAGCAAAGGTATTGTATCTTCTTTCATTGGCGTAAATGTCAAAAGCACTGTTACTATAAATAGTAGTAATAGAGTCAAAATAAAGGCTAAAGCTATGCTCTTCAATATATTTATCCCATGACGTAAAATGTTTGATTTCATAAACTCCACCTCCTGTTTTTATTAAAACTTATTAATCAAAGGTGGAGTTTATTACTAAATACATAACAAAAACTTCCTTAAATGAAAGGAAGTTTATTTGCTACTTTTGTCCTTATTGGATTTTTCATCTCCTGAACCATTATTCTTGTTTGATACTGAGCCTATTGCCCATTTTGTAACATCCATTTTATTTCTGTCAGCACCAACTTCAATAGTTACAACTTCATCTTTAATCTTCACTACTCTACCGTAAATTCCTCCAATGGTTATTACTTCATCTCCAACTTTTAAACTATCTCTCATTTCCTTTATCTCTTTTTCTCTCTTCTTTTGAGGCCTTATTACTAGGAAATAGAAGAAAGCTATGAATATAACCATTATAATTATACCACTGTAGTTAGAAGCTCCTGCACCAGCAGTTAGAAATACCATACACTATTCCTCCTTTTTCTAATATGCTATTATTATATATTCAACATGAAAATAAAAAAACCTTTTTTAATTAATCAATATATCCATATTTTTTGTAAAATTCTTCTCTATATTCCATTAGCCTATCCTCTTTTATTGCCTTTCTAATGTTCTCCATCAGTTTAAGCAAGAAGTACAGATTATGAATTGTAGTCAGTCTTGCTCCTAATATTTCATTAACATTGAATAAATGTCTAATATAAGCCCTTGAATAATTAGTACAAGTATAGCAATCACATTCTGGATCCAGTTTGCCAAAATCGTTCTTATATTTAGCATTTCTTATTGTTATCCTTCCACGGCTTGTTATTACAGCTCCATTCCTTGCAATTCTAGTTGGAAATACACAATCAGCCATATCTATTCCTCTAATTACTGCTTCAAATAGATAATCTGGAGTTCCTACTCCCATTAAGTATCTTGGTTTATCCTTAGGAAGAAGCGGAGTTGTAAAATCAAGCATTTCACACATTAGTTCCTTTGGTTCTCCTACACTTAATCCACCAATAGCATAACCTGAAAATCCTATATCTAAAAGATCCCTTACGCTTTTTTCTCTAAGATCCTTATACATTCCTCCTTGAACTATGCCAAATAAAGCTTGCTTATCCCAATGTTGATGATAATCCTTACACCTTTTAGCCCATCTAGTAGTTCTCTCCATAGATTCTTTTACATAATCGTAATCTGCTGGATAAGGTGCACATTCATCAAAACACATCATTATATCAGACCCTAAAGAATTTTGTATCTCTATGGATTTTTCAGGACTTAAAAAATGTGTTGCTCCATCAATATGAGATCTGAATTCTACCCCATCTTCAGTTATCTTTCTTAAATCACTTAAACTAAATACTTGAAAACCGCCACTATCTGTTAAAATAGGTCCATGCCAATTCATGAACTTGTGTAAGCCTCCAGCCTCTTCAATTAACTTATGGCCTGGCTTTAAGTATAGATGATAAGTATTGCTCAATATTATCTGAGCTCCCAAAGCTTTAACTTCTTCAGGAGTCATAGTCTTTACAGTTGCCTTTGTACCAACTGGCATGAATATTGGAGTCTCAATTACTCCATGAGGAGTTTTTATCTCTCCAAGTCTAGCGGAACAATCACTTGACTCTTTTAGTACTTTGAATTCTAGTGCCATTTCTCTCCTCCTTCTATTTTATAAACATTGCATCTCCAAAGCTAAAAAATCTATATTTGTTCTCTACAGCAATCTTGTAAGCGTTTAATATGTTTTCTCTTCCAGCTAATGCACTAACTAACATCAAAAGTGTAGACTCTGGCAAATGGAAATTTGTAATCAGACCATCAATTGCTTTAAATTTATATCCAGGGTATATGAATATATCAGTCCATCCCTTCTTTGCTTCAATTTTACCATCTTCTGTTGCTACAGTCTCCAGAGTCCTTGTAGATGTAGTGCCAACGGCAATAATCCTTCCTCCATTTTCTCTTGAGCTATTGATTATATTTGCAGTTTCTTCCGAAACCTCGTAATACTCAGAATGCATATGGTGTTCCTCTATATTATCCACCTTTACGGGTCTAAAAGTACCCAGCCCCACATGGAGAGTTAAAAATGCTAAATTTACTCCTTTTTTCTCAATATCTCTTAATAATTCCTTTGTAAAATGAAGGCCAGCAGTTGGTGCTGCAGCAGATCCTTCTTTTTTTGAATATACAGTTTGATATCTTTCTTTATCCTCTAATTTTTCTTTTATATAAGGTGGTAAAGGCATTTCTCCTAATTTGTCCAATATTTCCTGAAAAATTCCCTCATATATGAATTTTACAATTCTAGTCCCATCCTCCTGGATGCTTAATACTTCGGCAATTAGCAATCCTTCACCAAAGACAATTTTTACTCCTGGTTTTACCTTTCTTCCTGGTTTAACTAATACTTCCCACTTGCTACCTTCTATATTTTTTAGCAGCAAAAATTCAATTTTCTCCTCTTTACCTACTCTACTGCCAAACAATCTTGCAGGAATTACTCTTGTGTCATTTAATACAAGACAATCTCCTGGATTTAAGTAATATACAATATCTTTAAACTTCTTATGCTCTATGCTGCCAGTTTTTTTATCTAATATGAGAAGTCTTGATTCTTCTCTGTTCTTTAATGGGTGTTGGGCTATTAGCTCTTCTGGTAGTTCATAATAGAAATCCTTTGTTTTCATTTCATCATCCTCTTCTAATCCATAGTTTCAATTTCTACGCCCTTATAGTAGTATTTCAATATTTCATCATAAGAATAACCTAGCTGAGCCATTCCCTGAGCTCCATATTGGCTCATTCCAATACCATGTCCAAATCCTTTTCCATCGAAAGTAAATCTAATGTTACTTGGAGTTCCAGAATTACTTAACTGACTAACTCCCTTTTCAGTTATTACACTAACTGTATCTCCAGCCTTAGAAACTATTTCCCTCTCATCAATTACATAAACATCTTTTAAATTAACAGAGCTTGTAGAAGAATCTCTTCCTCCTATTACATGAATATCTATTTCATCATCATAAGAAACTTCTTTTTCTATAGTAAATAAGCTGCTCTTTAATATAGAAGAACCTAAAATAGATCTAAGCTTATCTCCAGTTACTATGCATTCTCCTTTTGTTCCTATTATCTTAATTTGTTTAGCTCTGCCACCTTCCGTTGTTGCCAAAATTTGCATATCAGTAACATACCCTATATTATATCCAGAATTGTTTAGTTTTTGGCTTATTTCATCTGCTGAAAAACTTATTTGCCAATTGCTATTAGGAAATCCAATGGAAAAATCATCCTTAACAGCTACTAAATAAGGAGCATTGCCTCCCCAAATTTCATATGCATTATCAGTATGTCCTCCACTACTAGAATGAAATACTGCATCTATAGGTTTCCCATTGTATGTAATTATCATACCTTTAGTTTCATCAACAGCTCTTATAGCCTTATTGAATTCAGAACTCATACCACCGTAAGCCTGGCAGTGAGTATTATCACATAGATTATAACCTTCACTTTTATGCTTGTTAATATTATAAAGAGCATAGGTTCTAACAGCAACAGCTTGAGCTTTTAAAGCCTCTACTTCAAAAGAAGCTCCCATCTCTCTTGGAACTACACCATATAAATAATGATCCATAGTAACATAGTTTATTACATTGAGCTTGTCCCCATAATTGTTAAAAGTAATATAATCTCTGTAATATCTATCTTCAACTTTAATTTTCTTTTCATTCCTATCTTCTGATGATATTAGATAATCTTCACTAAAAGGTATAAATTCATTATTATCCTCATCATATAATGATATACTTCCATCTTCTAGAACAACAGATATATGATTAGCGTCTATATAATCTATTTCATCATATGGATCTTCCATATCATATATTGAAAAGCCGCTATCGCTGTATATATTCACCTTATTGCTGTACTTAATAGGGCTTGTCAGCTTAATCTTTAAATAGGTATCAGCGTCATCATTGGCAAAAGCTAGCTGACCTAGAAAAGTTGAACTAAAAACTATTGCTAACAGCAGTATTATAGATATTGATTTTTTCATATTGTTACCCCCTTATCTTCTGAATAAGTTAAAAATCAATGAGAGAATAATGCTAATAATTATGCTGGATACTATTGGAAAGAAAAATGTCACATTGCCTCTTTTAATGAAAATATCTCCAGGTAATTTTCCCAATCCAAATTTGCCTCCAATTATTAAAAATGACCCCATAACAACTAGAACAATGCCCAATGTTAAAATCATCTTCCCTAGAGAATCCAACTTACTCACCTCTCTAATCTTTATTATAGGGAATATTAAAATGATCATAAGCTTCCTTTGTAACCAATCTTCCTCTAGGAGTCCTATTTATGAAATTGATTTGAAGTAAATAAGGCTCATAAACATCTTCAATTGTATTCTTTTCTTCTCCTGTAGCTGCTGATAAGGTGTCTATACCAACTGGGCCTCCATCAAATTTTTCAATCATTGTAAGAATTAATCTTCTATCAACATGGTCAAGACCTAATTCATCAATTTCAAGTATTTCAAGGCCTTTTTTGGCCACTTCATGAGTAATTATGCCATTAGCTTTTACTTGTGCATAGTCTCTAACTCTCTTTAAAAGCCTATTGGCAATTCTCGGAGTTCCCCTAGATCTCTTTGCTATTTCCATTGCCCCATCATCATCTATATCTATATTCAATATACTTGCAGAACGCTTAACTATTTTTTTTAGGCTTTCCATATCATATAGCTCTAAATTGAGTATGACTCCAAATCTGTCTCTTAAAGGAGAAGTAAGAAGTCCAGCTCTAGTGGTAGCCCCTATTAGGGTAAACCTTGATAAATCCAATCTAATTGATCTGGCACTGGGTCCTTTTCCAATTATTATATCCAGTGCATAGTCCTCCATAGCTGGATACAATATCTCTTCCACACTTCTATTTAGTCTGTGTATCTCATCAATAAAAAGCACATCATCTTCACTTAAATTAGTAAGAATGCTTGCTAAATCGCCAGGTCTTTCTATGGCTGGTCCTGAAGTTATTCTTACATTAACTCCCATCTCATTGGCTATTATATTGGCTAGCGTAGTCTTTCCTAAACCTGGCGGTCCACAAAGAAGTACATGGTCCAAGGGTTCCCTTCTTTTCTTAGCAGCATCAATAAATATTTTCAACTTATCCTTGACCTTATCCTGGCCTATATATTCATCAATCCATTTTGGTCTCAATGAAACTTCATTTTCATAATCTTCACTTTTTACTGTATTTGTAACTATGCGCCTTTCATCCATTCTATCCATATCAATCAATACCTTTCATATCATTTTGATAGTCTTTTTAAAACTTCTCTAATAATCTGTTCA
>Ga0134092_1000725_pt1 | contig 32139 bp, 23 predicted proteins | sample 3_6taG_FD_94454 | JGI IMG/M metagenome (GOLD analysis project Ga0134092, IMG submission 94454) | Switchgrass degrading microbial communities from high solid loading bioreactors in New Hampshire, USA - 3_6_20_6_A3 metaG | ecosystem: Engineered > Bioreactor > Semi-continuous > Anaerobic >... | reverse complement strand
TAGGATACATTTCTATGTCTGCCTACTATCTAAAAGTTTGTGAAAACTAGAGAACCGCCGTGTACCGAACGGTACGCACGGTGGTGTGAGAGGTCGGCGGTTAGTCACCGCCTCCTACTCGATGTAACTATTTTGTAATACATATTCATTAAAAAATCTATAGAAATTATCCGATATAGAAGTACGAGATATTTTATTTCCTGAAACTTAAAAAATAAATCAAACAGAGGTAATGTTGCTATGAACAAAAAGTTTTATCTGTTCAAAAAATCTATAGCATTAACTGTAACACTCATTCTGTCTCTTTCGGTTTTGAGTCCTGCATATGGAAGAGAGACGGCAGAGAAAACATACATAGGTATTAATGCAGTAAATGCAATTTTAAATAATATAGATTACAAAGATGTAAAACAGTCTAATGTCTGGTCAAAGGAAGCTATATATGAGGTCAGTGCGCTGGAGATAATGAAAGGATACGGAAACCAAACCTTTGGGAGAACCAGTCCTGTTACAAAGGAACAGGCATTGGCTCTGATATATAATGCAGCAGGCAGAGAGGCAGAAGCACAACTTGCGGCAGAGGCCCTTGATGCGCAGAGAGCTGCTGATAACAAGAAAACCTATGCACCGGCAATGTGGTCCGATGGATACTTACAGCTGGCAGCCAATGATGGCCTTATAAGTGCAAAGGACCTTCAAGATGCACTGTCAGCAGACCAAAGTACTTTTACAGGGAGTAGCTTTTATAGAAACTCTGCAGCACAAAGGCAAGATGTGGCTTTTTGGATAGCAACAGTTTTGGGATTGCCTCCTGTGTATGGTCAGCAGAAGATTTTTAATAATTATAGTGATTGGTCGCAGGCTGACCCTTATAAAATACCTTATATCGAAGCAATTCTCCAAAACAATATTATGAGCGGTTTGGATAACGGTAGATTCAATCCTAGAGGTAATGTTACCAGGGAACAAATGGCACAGATAATACAAAATGCCCTTTCAATTATCTTACCTCTCAGAGGTTATGAAAAAAAACTCGGAACTATTGAAAGTATTGAACCTTCCATCGATTTTGTGAGTGGACAAAACATAGTGAGGAATATATATAGCGTAAGAAACAGCAACGGAAAGCTGCATCAGATTATTACAGAGCTTTCTTCAAGTCAATCGGGAGACTATAGAAATGAACAGAACGGAAGTATAAATTCAAAAGAAAATACGGATTTAATTGTCTATAAGGATAATGGGCTTGGCAAAAGCAGTACCTTAGAGGTGGGAGACCGTATAGAATATATAGTTACACCGGAGGGAAAGGTCGCTTTTGTAAAAGTAATATCCAATACATCGGAAACAAAGTATTTGGTTGCAAAAGTAAATAGTATTGATAAAACAACTCAAACTTTAAATATTTCAAAGATATTTGACCTAAAGTATCCCGATGTTGATCTGGAGGATAAGAATTTCTCCTTTAGCGGTGAAGGGAAGGATGTTAATGTAACCTTTGTTTATAGCTCTGCTGTAGAGGTTTTTGTAGATAAAATGAAGGCCGGTATAGACGATATCGAGCCCGGTATGGATGTAATTCTTTCCATAACTGACAATATGATAACGGGAATAAAATCGGTAGTACTTAAGTTAAGAGAGCAGGGAGTGGCAAGCGGAATAGTGGAAGATAACAATCCGCATTTAGGATATATAACTCTCTACAATGAAAATAGGCTTAAAGATGAGTTGGAACCGAATATTAAGACCTATAATTACTCCAATCCCAAGAATATTACTGTGATGAAAAACCATAAAGAGGCAAGTATAGAAGATATTGAGGGCGGAGATTCGGTTTATATTAAGTTTGATGATGAAGGTAACATCGAATTGATAAGTGCTGTAGACAACTATGTTCAAAAGCATGGTAAAGTCCTTTCTAAAAAAGCTGCATCCCTTGCAGTACAATATGATGACGGAACTCAGCAAGTATTGATGACAAGTGAGGACATTCCTGTTATTTTTGATAAAAAAGTGGTAGGTTATGATTCTATAAAAGAAGGGGATAGAGTAAAATTACTGCTTAATATAACCGACAATTTTACAAAACTTAAGCAGATAACCATAGAAGGCAATGAACATTTTATAACAAGTATTTATAAAGGTGTTGTGGAAAAACTTGATGAGGTGTCAAACAACCTTGTTATTAAGAATATGGAGATATTGAAAAACGGAAAATGGCAAAGAGCCGAACAAAAGGGGTATTTAACCGTTGGATTGGCTGAAGGTAATGAAATATATTATAGAAACGATAGTATAGATCCGGATTTTGTTAACAAAAGACTGAGGGGTAACCAAGCATATATAGCAGTTGAAAAGGACTATGGCGGAGAAGAAAAGGCGGTTTTGGTCTCCTTTAAAGAAAAGGATGACACTGAACTGACTGAACTTGATGATAGTGTTCTGTCTAATACTATGGGCAGTGAAGGTGAACTTCTGTTAAAGAATGGATCAAACAGTATTGTTTACAATAAAGGAACAATTATAGTTAAAGATAAAAGGCTTGTTGCCGGCAGCAGCATTTCGCCGGAGGATGCAGCATACATTATAGCAAACAGATCATATGATGATGGTAAGTACTATGCAAATATTGTTGAAATATCGCCTAGAAATGACCGGAATTCAATTTATATCTACAGGGGAAGGATAACAAACATTAACGAGAATAAAGATTTTACAATAAGTGCCTTTTCACAATTGAATGGAGTTAATTGGGACTTTTACAACACTCCAAAGACTTTTAGGATTACTTATGATACACGCATAATTGACGACTTCGGAGTAGTAGGACAGCGCGACTTTACCGATTATGGAGAGTCAAGTTTTAAAGACCGCACCGTTTATATCCTGGCAAAAGGTACCGATGCTTTGATGGTTAATACAGTACCTTACGGAAATGCATCGGTTAAAGGTGAAATATTTGAGATAACCGGTGAGGAAAAGCCTACAGGATTTACTATTATCAATGCAAAGAAATACAATTCATCTACTTATAAATGGGAAGACAGCAAAGATATAAAACTTGGAATTCTTGAAAACAGTATAATACTTAAAGGTAATAGCATAGTGGAAGCAAAAGACCTCCAAAAAGGGGATAAGGTCAGAATAATCAAAAAGGACGACAGCCGAACAGGAGATGCATACATTATATTTGTGGAAAACAACTAAGGAATAGTGAGAAGTGCTTGTTATGTATTTTGGGAGGACGAATAATATGTCAAAAATGTTGAAAATTATGTCAATGGTGGTTATTATAGTATTAGGTGTTTTTAATATTGAAGTTTATGCAGGATATGGTGACAATGGCTTTGAAGGAGGAATTTCGTCCGGAGAAGTAGAAGGAAAAACAACTTATGATTATAAAGAAGTAGTGTTTTTAACAGGAGAACCCATTGTATTTAGCGGTACATTGACAATAAAGAAAACGTCTAAAAAGGACAGTACTACGGGGAAGCAAACTATAACATCAACTTACACCTATAAGCTCTCTAATGACGAAGTTTCCGGAACACTTACAAAATCTGTTTCCTATAATACCGTAATTACTGAAAAGGAAAATGGGCAGAAAATAGAAGAGACAAGCTTGAACGGAAAATATTCGGAGGTTATTAAAATTGACGGTATTACCTATAATTTAAAAAATTATGATTTTACCAAGACTAATATTACCGATTCTAAGCCTGCTATTGACTATATGGCCGGAAACTTGTGGGGAAGAAAGAGTTATAGTATTGGGACGGATGAAGGTAGTGTTACTGTTGATGTTATTGGTGATTTTTATGGATATAACCAATATTGGGGTTCTGCTGAGACGCAAATACTGGAATATATGATACAAAGTGAGAGAAATAAAGGCGATGTTGTGGACAAATGGGGCGGAACAGCAACCGTAAGGCTTTCGAGCAGTACTACAAAGCAAATAAAATATGTAGAAAATGAACCTGAGACTATCAGCTTTGAAGGCGGATTTGTACAGACGCAGTATAATAATAGCATACTCCAATATTCTTCGAGCCTTCCCGAATTTGATTCGAAGGGCATATCAACCGATAGGCTGGTTGAAAAATCCGATAGCCTAAAAATTGAAAGTTTCCCGGTTAAAACCAGATTGTTGGTTCCGAGTATGAATCATCTTAAAGGCCATTGGGCTGAAAATGATATAAAAGCACTTTACAGTTTGGAAGTATTTAGGGATGATTCTCAAAAATTTAATCCTCAGGATGTAATGACTAGGGCGGAATTTGCCGATGCAATTGTGCTGGCATTGAAAGAAGTTCCGCAAGATACTGCATCAAATACAACAAGAACCACTAGGACTACTAAAAGTAAAAAAGAAGAGCTTATTTCGCCCTTTGTGGACGTGGCTGTGGATAGTAAGTACTTTGAAAATATTAATAACGCTTACAAGAGGGGCATGATAAGCGGCCGGGGAAATGGCAGGTTTGCACCGGATGAATATTTGACCATGGCCGATGCAATAACAATAATTATTAGAGCTCTCGGCTTGGAGTCATTAGCACCTTCCGGGGGTGTGGCAACTTACTTTGTAGATGATGCCGATATACCTTCTTATGCCAGAAATTATATTTATGTGGCCCAAAGAATAGGTCTTGTTCAAGGAGATGAAAGGGGATACCTTAAGCCTGGAGAATATATTACAAAGGCTAGGGCGGCGGTTATTATAAATAAAGTTATAAACTATATGGCAGATGACCTTAAGAAGGATTATAGAGAAAGAATAGTTAATTACTAAATGGCAAAATAAGAAAAGGGGATTAATTTATGAGATGTAGATTTTTTAAAACTATAAGCATATTTTTTGTATTATGTTTATTGACTACCAACATATCCTTTGCAGCAGAAAGTATTTCCAAAGACGAAACTTATGCAGACTTGGACTACTTAAAAAGCGTAATGGATATGATAAAAGACCGGTATAAAGATAATGTGACGGAAGAACAATTAATTGAAGCAGCAATAAACGGAATGTTTAGCGCCATGGATCAATATACCGAGTTTTATAATCGAAAAGAGGCCGATAGTTTTTTTAACGATATAGAAGGTTCTTATGTCGGAATAGGAGTGAGGATTTCTTCCCAAACTGATGCTGTATGTGTTGTAGAAGTATTTGAGTCCTCTTCGGCTGCTAAAGCAGGAATTATTAAAGGAGATATAATTGTCAAGATTGATGACCAAAGTGTTGAAGGAAAGACCAGCGATGAAGTTGCAAAGCTTATTAAAGGAAAGGCTGGTACGAAAGTTAATCTTGGAATAATGAGACCGGGACAAAAGCAATTGCTTAACATAGAAGTAGAGAGGGCAGAAGTAAAGATTAACCCTGTAACTTATCATATTAACGGTGACGTTGGCTATATCAAACTGGATATTTTTAATTCCAATGCCGGAATCAATATGATAAAGGCGCTTAAAGAAATGGATAACAACAATATAACCAAGCTTATACTGGATTTACGGGATAACCCCGGAGGAGAATTAAGTCAGGTAATTAAAATTGCAGAAAAATTTGTTCCCAAGGGATTGATAACAAAGATAGTCTTTAAGTCTGAAACAATAGAAGATGAAGAGTATTATTCAAAAAATAAGAATTTAAAATACAAATTGGTGGTATTAGTGAACGGATCAAGTGCCAGTGCTTCTGAAATTCTTGCAGGAGCAATACAGGATACAGGGGCAGGAGTTTTGGTAGGTACTAAGACTTATGGGAAGGGGAAGGTACAAAGTATTTACCCTGTGCTATCGCCAGAGGCATACAAGAAATATTCCCAAAAGGTAGGAGCGGATATAGTGGATGGCTACGATCTGATAAACAATTATGGTATTACTCCTTCGGAAGATGAAATAATCGGGTGGGCGAAAATTACTACTGGGGAGTATTATACACCAAAGGGAAGAATGATAGATGGTATTGGCCTGCAGCCCGATTATTATGTTGAAAATACATATATTGTAAATGGAGTGGATATAAGAACTATAGATACTCTTTCGAAGCAGATAAGACTTTCTATAAATGACAAAAGCGTTGATGTTCTTAATGCAGAAAAAATATTGAAACTTTTAGGCTATAATATTAAAAATCCGGATATGCTATTTGATAAAGAATCGGCGGCAGCTGTTTACGAATTTCAGAAGGACAATGGTTTTTATCCTTACGGCGTGTTGGATTTTGCTACACAGCAGGCATTAAATGAGAAATTGGAAAAACTGATTTTGGAATGTGATAAACAGATGGCTAAGGCTTTGGAATTGCTTAAAAATTAAAATATTATTGTGAAAAAGGTCTGTTTTAGTGATAAGACAGACTTTTTTATTAAGGATTATTTTATTGCTGTAACTATCTAGGTGTTTTTAAGTAAAATGTTGACATTTCAGAACATTTTTGATATCCTTTTATTAACATATTTTAATGTAGTTAAAATAAATAACTATTATTTGTATCATGGTCTAATAAATTTTAATAACAAACTGTAAACTTTGTTAGAAACTACGTATTTACACAGACTTTATTAGTTTAAGTGACATATCTTGTTGACAGAGCGGCTTAGGTTATTTTAATTTTGGGTTGTTTCCGATTCTTTAGTGATGCTATATTCATGTTAAATTCATAATAACACCAAACAAATGTATTTAGTTGGTAATTTAGTATTATAGCCAGTTTTACAGTCAATCTAGAAGTTTGGCCTTATGTAGGAGAATGCTAGTTACTTCGTAGTCCAAGCTGCATTTTATATGTATTTTTAGCTTTACTTTGCTAAAAGAAAGGCTTTACCATAGGGCAAGTTCAAAGTAGAATTTGCAAGTACATATTATAATTTGCTTGGATGAATGGGATAATGGAAGGATTTAGGGGAGAAAGTGTACAATTTAGAGAAAACTGGTTTTAGTAAAAGAGACAAATAGGAAATTTTGGGGAGTATAATTATTCTTATTTGAATTTATGGGTTTTTATTGATTATTGTGGTCTTGGACTACGAAGTAAACAGCTTTCAATAATTTATCATATAATAAAGGCAGCAAAGAATAATGCTGCCTTTATTATATACCTGAAAACATCAAGGTTACCATATATTTCATGCTATAATTTTATAATATAAATTTCAATCTTCTATTGACACTACATTTTTGCGAATATACAATATAACTTGTATGTTTTGTTTTATAATATGAATAGAACTTTGTTTATTAAATAAGTTATCTATCAGCCGAGGAGAATATCTAACCGGCTGTAACTATTTTTGGAGGATAGGAAATCATGTCTGTTAAGTACATTTTTGTAACCGGTGGTGTTGTATCCGGTTTAGGAAAGGGAATAACTGCTGCATCTTTAGGAAGGCTACTTAAAGCAAGGGGATTAAGAGTAACTATTCAGAAATTTGACCCTTATATTAATGTTGACCCTGGAACAATGAGTCCATATCAGCACGGAGAAGTGTTTGTAACCGATGACGGAGCTGAAACTGACCTTGATTTGGGTCACTATGAAAGGTTTATTGATGAAAATCTTACAAAAAATAACAATATTACTACCGGTAAAATATACTGGTCAGTAATAAGTAAAGAGAGAAAAGGGGATTACTTAGGAGGAACTGTTCAAGTAATACCACATATTACCAACGAAATAAAAGAGAGAATTTATAGGGTAGGGAAGACGGATCATACAGATGTAGTGATAACGGAAATTGGCGGAACTGTAGGTGATATTGAAAGTCTTCCTTTTCTTGAGGCTATAAGGCAGGTTTCTACTGAAAAAGGACGGGAAAATGTCATGTATATACATGTTACTCTCGTGCCTTATCTTGGTAAGTCCGGAGAACTTAAGACAAAGCCTACTCAGCACAGTGTTAAAGAGCTGAGAAGTATAGGTATTCAACCGGATATTATAGTTTGCCGTACAGAAAAGCGTTTAAGCAAGGACCTCAAAGATAAAATAGGACTATTTTGCAATATTTCAGGGGACTCAGTAATACAAAACCTTGATGCAGAAATACTGTATGAGGTACCATTGATGCTTGAAGAAGAAGGTCTTGCTGAAAATGTATGCGCGCGTTTGGGATTAAATTGTGGAGTTCCGGATTTGACAGAATGGAGAGAAATGGTAGAAAAGCAGAAACGTATAACCGACTCTGTTACTATTGCACTGGTTGGAAAATATGTTGAATTACATGATGCTTATTTAAGTGTGGTGGAAGCCCTTAAACATGGTGGAATAGCAAATAATGTAGACGTTAAAATCAAATGGATAAATTCTGAAAATTTGGATGAAAGTAACTTGAAAAATAATTTGTCTGAATGTGATGGGATTTTGGTTCCGGGAGGTTTTGGAGATAGGGGCATAGAAGGTAAAATACTTGCTGCAAAATTTGCAAGGGAAAACAAAATACCTTACTTCGGTATTTGCCTAGGTATGCAGATGGCAGTTGTTGAATTTGCTCGTAATGTAGCAGGTTTAGAAGGTGCTAATAGTTCGGAGTTTGATCCTCATTCACCACATCCGGTAATAGACCTCATGCCCGATCAAAAAGATATTGACGAAATGGGCGGCACAATGAGATTGGGACTTTATCCATGTAAAATAAGTAAAGATACAAAGAACTTTGATATATATAAAAATGAGTTGATTTATGAAAGACATAGGCATAGATATGAATTCAACAATGAGTATAGGGAAATTTTAACGTCTAAAGGTCTAACTATATCCGGTTTATCACCAAGCGAAAAGTTGGTTGAAATTATTGAGATAGCCGATCACCCTTGGTTTGTTGGAGTGCAGTTCCATCCTGAGTTTAAATCAAGACCGAATAGACCGCATCCGTTATTTAGGGATTTCATAAGAGCGGCTGTTGAAAATCGTAAGGCAAATTAATATTTATTTTTTTGGTAATCAGTCTAAATAATAGTTTTTGTACTAAAATGTTTTATGTATAGTATAAATCCTTTCAATCCTGTAAATAATTATACTAAGCAATAAAAGTTACTATTGCTAAAATAATTAAAATAAGGAGTCTATTTGAAGTTAAGGAATATTCAAATAGCTCCTTGGCAGGATCTGGGGGGATTTTATTATGTTAAAAAGGTTAAAAAATACAACAGCTTTGAGATTGGTGTTTAAGGGTGTTTTGGCAATAATAATGGTATCTCTGTTGATAACGGGAATAGCTTTTGCTTCCTATTCTGAAAATATCAACAGTGGATTGTCGCAAAATCTTTTAAGGCTTCATGTTATAGCGAACAGTGACTCACCGGAAGATCAGCAGTTAAAGCGAGATGTACGGGATGTAATCCTTGACTATATGAAGAAGGAATTAAAGGATTTTGAGAGTGTAGAAGATGCAAAATTTCAGGTGAGCAACAATTTAGATAAGATAAAAGCTCTTGCGGAGGATGAAATAAGACGTCAAAACAAGGACTATAGTGTTAAGGTAATGTTGGGAAATTTCCCCTTTCCGACAAAGATGTATGGTGATATAGCTTTGCCCGCAGGAAACTATGAAGCTCTTAGAGTTGTTATTGGTGAAGGAGAAGGGCAAAACTGGTGGTGTGTGATGTTTCCTCCGCTATGCTTTGTAGATGCTACTCATGGTACAATACCCGATTCTGTTAAAGAGGAATTGAAGAGTGTTCTTACTAACGAGGAATATAGCATAGTGGCATCATCAGATGCCGAAAATGATATACCTATTGAGATTAAGTTTAAGATTGTTGAAATTTTCCAGGGTTCTAGGATAAAAGTAACTGGAGCTATTAATAGGCTGTTTAAAACAGTTCATGAAAAAGTTAGCTTAAAATAAAATATTTTTGATCTAAGAACTTTAAAATTTCGAATTTAAGATTCTGCTTATGTTACGTATTATTGATCTAATATAATAGCTAATCTAAATTCTTTTGTGGCAATAATGCAAATAATTTATAATAAATTGGCAGTATAAAATAAAAAGGCAACTTACGACTGAAGTGTTATTATTTTAAGTACGCTTCGATCAGTAAGTTGCCTTTGATTATTTTGGTAAATTGAGCATTAAATAAAAAAATATGATATACTATAAAGTATAAGATAACTGAGGAAGAAAGTACTGGTTTAGTATCATGTCTCTCGTAGCAAAAAGCTTATTATATGAGTAAAGTAGCGTGGTCTTGTATAACAAATGGCTGACATACTAAGTTCTTTTTGGTTTGGTCTAAATTGCTCCATTTAATTTAAAAGTCAGAGGTGAATAAAGTGAAGGAAATTATTGCGCACATGAATTTAGAGTTTTACTTTGTTACTTTATTCCGATTACTTCTTGCTTGCATTCTCGGAGGCTTGATTGGTTATGAAAGGGAAAGCATGAACAGACCTGCCGGATTTCGAACCCATATTCTTGTGTGTATGGGATCGGCGTTGGTGATGCTGACATCGGAATATATATTTATGACTTATAAAGGTACTACAAATATTGATCCGGCACGTTTGGGTGCACAGGTAGTGAGTGGAATAGGTTTTTTGGGAGCAGGGACTATAATAAGAGAAGGAGCTAATGTAAAAGGTCTTACAACGGCTGCAAGTCTTTGGGCTGTGTCGTGCGTAGGAATAGCTGCTGGAATTGGTTTTTATGGAGGAGCAGTTGTTGCAGCTCTTGTTATTTATTTGACTTTAATAGCATTAAAAAAATTTGAAGATAATTTAACTAGAAGAAAGCATCTGAATATTTTATACGTAAAGACTAATAATCTTCCCGGTCAAATCGGTATTATAGGAAACACTTTCGGTAAATATGATATAACTATAAAAAATATTGAGTTTTTAAATAATGAGGAAGATGACGATGTACTGATAAAATTTTTTGTAAGAATACCTAGCGGTATAAAAAAGAAGACGATAGTAGAAGAACTTCAGAAAATTAATGGTGTAAGTAAGGTTTTTGAAGAATAAAGTTATGTAGGAAAGCCTTGGCATAAAAAATAATTGACTTTTTATATCATTTACCCTATAATTCATTTGTTTGTTATTTATTACAGCTATCGCAATAAAATTTATTGTAAAAAGCGAGCGAGCTATAAAAATAGCAAAAGGGGTTTTATTACTATATTAAGACTTTAAATTTGGCTAGAAGTGAGGGATAATGAATTGTCAAGGCTGGATCAACGCAGGACACCGCTTTTTGATGCGGTTAAAAAGTATGTGGATGATAATGTGGTACAGTTCCATGTGCCTGCACACAAAAAGGGAACAGGACTCAAGGAGTTCCGTGACTATCTTGGTGAACGTGTATTTCAGATGGATGCAAACGGTATGCAGGACTTGGACTTTGCCAATAACCCGACAGGTGTTATCTATGAATCGGAAAGGCTTTTAGCTCAAGCTTTTGGTGCACAGAATGCATATTTTTTGGTGGGAGGTACCACTGCTGGGGTTCAGGCAATGATAATGAGTGCCTGCGAACCCGGAGACAAGATTATAATTCCGAGAAATGCTCATAAATCAACTATTGGAGGTATTATACTCAGTGGGGCAATGCCTGTATATGTCCAGCCGGAAATAAACGAACGGCTTGGAATTGCAATGGGAATAACCGAAGAAAGTCTGCGGAAGGCCATTAAGGAAAATCCACATGCAAAAGCGGTATTTTTAATCAACCCCACTTACTATGGAGCGGCATCGGATTTAAAGTCTCTTGTCAGAATAGCACATAGACATGAAATGGCTGTCTTAGTTGATGAGGCTCATGGAGCGCATATGTCTTTTCATGATGATTTTCCTCTGACCGCTATGGAAGTGGGAGCCGATATGAGTGCGGCTAGCATGCATAAAACCGGAGGTTCGCTGACTCAGAGTTCGGTTCTTTTACATAGAAGTCATTTAATATCCCCTGAAAAGGTTAAGCAGGTATTGAATTTGACTCATACCACAAGTTCGTCATATTTGTTGATGTGCAGTTTGGATGTTGCGAGAAAGCAGTTAGCTACCCAGGGTAGTGAAATGCTTGAGGAAGCTTTAAGGCTTGCCAGGATGGCTAGAGAAGAAATAAACAAAATAGAAGGACTGTATGCTTTCGGCAAAGAACTTATTGGTACTCCGGGATGCTACGATTTTGATGAAACTAAGCTTGGAATAAATGTGTCCGGCCTTGGATACACCGGATATGAAATGGAAGAGAAGCTGAGGAAAGAATATAATATTCAAATTGAGCTTTCGGATATGAATAATATAATGGCCATTGTAAGCATTGGCGATACCGAAGAAAATATAGTGGCTCTTATTAATGCTCTGAAGGATATATCTTCGAAAACTGAAGTAAAAGAGTATAGAAAGACTACAATAATTACACAAAACCCCAAAATGATTGTCTCACCTCGAGATGCTTTTTATAGCCGTAAGAAGTCAGTTCCACTTAAAGAGTCGGTAGGAGAAATTGCAGGAGAAATGATTATGGCTTATCCGCCGGGGATACCTGTTATTTGTATGGGAGAGCGTATAACACAGGAGATAGTTGACTATATTGAAGTTTTGAAGGAGCAAAGGTGTCAAATGCAAGGTACTGCTGATCCTCATATAAATTCAATTATGGTGCTGGGTACAGACTAAAAAAATATACTAAGGGACTTCCATAGGATTTTGGAAGTCCTTTTAGATAATCAAAATGAAGAATCTGCAACTGACTGGCAGTCTTTCAATTTATCGAAATATAAGGACGGAAATATTCTAGATAAATATGACTTAAGCAGTGAAGAAGACAGTTAAAAGCAGAAAATTATAATTGTGTATAAAAATGCAGGTCCAAATAAAAATTGGATCTGCTTTTTTATTGATGAAATAAACTTCGGTAATGATAAAAGCAATTAAAACTTGTAATAAGTTGGTCTATTTATGAGCTTTTGTGAATATGAATAAGACTATGGTGATAACTCAAAAGTAGGTATTAATGCACTGTGAATGAATTAATACGATACTTTAGATGCTTACGAAAAGGAGTGATATGCTATGAGTAGCACAAATACTTCACTGAAAAGCATTAATGAGAGAAATACGATTTATAGGGGTTTAAGCGAAAAAGAGGCAAAAAAGAAACTAGAGAAATATGGGCCTAACATCTTATCGGAAAAAAAGAAAATATCGGCATTAAAAATTTTACTTGAGCAATTTAGCGATTTTATGGTAATGATTTTAATTGTGTGTACCCTCATATCTGCTTTTATGGGGGAACTGACAGAAGCCATTACCATAATAGCAATAGTAATTGTCAACGCAGTTCTGGGCTTTATTCAGGAGTATCGGACTGAAAAAACTATGAAAGCATTAAAAGAACTGGCAGCTCCTGTGGCGAGAGTTGTCAGAGACGATAGACTGGTAGAAGTCCCCGCAGAAAATGTTGTTCCTGGAGACTTGATAGTACTTGAAGCAGGAGATAGAGTACCGGCCGATGCAGTTCTGGTAGAAGCTAACGGACTCTTTGTGGATGAATCTCTTCTTACCGGTGAGTCGATACCTGTGGAAAAATCCATCCAATCAGCGGACCAAAAAATAGAGAGTATTGGCGATAAATTGAACCATATATTTATGGGAACAATTGTTACAAGCGGAAGAGGCAAAGCCTATGTTACCGAAACAGGTATGTCTACTGAGATGGGCAAGATTGCCGATATGATTCAGGATATAGAAGATGAAGAAACCCCTCTTCAAAAAAGGCTTGATCATTTAGGTAAATTCATTGTGTACGGCTGCCTGATTATTTGCGCCATAGTATCAATAACCGGTATTATTAGAGGTGAAAAAATATTTACAATGCTTTTATCGGGTATAAGCCTTGCTGTAGCAGCAGTTCCGGAAGGATTGCCGGCTATTGTTACCATATCACTCGCTTTGGGAGTACAAAAAATGCTTAAGAGAAATTCCCTTGTCAGAAAACTTCCGGCAGTTGAAACTTTAGGATGTGCAAGTGTAATATGTTCAGATAAGACCGGAACGCTGACAGAAAATAAAATGACAGTGCGAAAGATATACTGTGACGGAAATATTGTTGAAGTTGGTGGTGGGGCATTTAGCAGCGAAGGAGAATTTTTTATTGGTGGTAAAAAGATAAATCCACTAAGCCTTGAAAGTCTGAAACTTACAATGGAAATAGGAAGCTTATGTAATAATGCTGTTTTAAAGAGGACAGTAAAGGGAAGCGGTACTTTTGATAAGGTAAAATTGGCATTTTCTAACAAGGAGAAGTGGGAATTGAGTGGAGATCCTACAGAAGCTGCTTTACTTGTTGTTAGTGCAAAAGCAGGACTTACTCAGGAAAAGTTGAACGATACATTTATAAGGATTGATGAGATTCCCTTTGATTCAGACAGGAAATGTATGACAGTAATTTGTGACACAAAAAAGGGTGAGGTTTTTGCTTTTACCAAGGGAGCACCGGATATAATAATTGAGAAATGCACTAAAATATATTCTTCAAGAGGTATTCGTCCATTGACTGATGAGGATAAGAGGATAATACAAAGAAAAAACAATGAACTGGCCAAAGAAGCCTTGAGGGTACTGGGTGTTGCCTATAAGAAACTGAATTCCAAGTATTATGACAATAAACACATAGAAGAAGAACTTATTTTTGTAGGTTTGATAGGGATGATAGATCCGCCAAGGAAAGAAGCAATAAATGCAGTCCGAAAGTGTAAACTTGCAGGAATAAAGCCTGTTATGATAACCGGTGACCATAAAGTGACTGCTAGTGCTATAGCAAGAGAATTAAATATTGCATCGGAAGAAGATAAGGTTATAACTGGTGCAGAACTTGAAGAAATGAGTGACATAAAGCTACAATCGATAGTAAACGATGTAGCTGTATTTGCAAGGGTTTCTCCCAAGCACAAGCTGAGAATTGTAAGAGCATTTAAGAAAGCGGGGCATATAGTTGCTATGACCGGTGACGGTGTAAATGACGCACCGGCAGTAAAGGAAGCTGATATAGGGGTTGCAATGGGCATAACTGGAACGGATGTTACAAAAGAGGCATCTTCCATGATACTTTTGGATGACAACTTTGCAACTATAGTGGCAGCTATCGAAGAAGGAAGAGTAATATATAACAATATACGTAAATTTATAAGATATATGCTTTCGTGTAATATAGGGGAAGTGCTGACAATGTTTTTAGGAACTCTTTTAGGGCTGCCGCTTCCGCTGCTTCCTATTCAAATTTTATGGGTTAACCTTGTGACCGATGGCCTGCCGGCTATTGCTTTAAGCCTTGATCCACCCGAAAAAGATATAATGATGAGACCTCCAAGAGGTACGAAAGAGAATATTTTCTCCAACGGACTGTTAAATCTTATACTCTTTAGAGGCGTTCTGATAGGTTTATGTACCTTGTCTGTGTTTATAAGTATATTGTATTTTACCCAGGATGTAGCTGTAGCAAGAACCGGAGCTTTTGTAACATTAGTGCTGACCCAACTTATACACGTGTTTGAATGTAAGTCAGAGAGAAAAAATATATTCGAAATACCGTTTTTTAACAACATACCTCTTGTTTTAGCTGTATTGTGTTCATTAATAATGATTATAGGGGTTGTCTATATACCGGTATTTCAAGGGGTATTTAAGACAGTGCCTCTATCCTATTATGATTGGGTACTTGTAGCAGGATTTTCAGCCCTTGGGCCGGTTGTATCAAGCTTTTTTAAAGTAAATAGAAAATATATATAGCAGTTTTGGAGTTGTAAAATATGAATAAATTTAATTTGAGACCTTTCCGAAAGGGAGGGTCTTTTTTGTTAGTAAGTAGTGCTTAAAAAGGCCTTCTGCCTTCCTGATTTACCAAATAAATCTTGAAAACTACCATAAAAAGCTATATAATATGCAAGTCATGATATGCTTGTCCAAACATTATATAAAGAGATTACGCAAAATGGTTACAATTTGTTCACAATTTATTAAAACAATTTTAGGATAATGGTATTGCGTGTCGTGCGTATATGGAACGATGAAGAAATGGAGGAGAGAACATAATGATTGAGGTACTGAATTTGACTAAATCCTATGGTCAAATAAAGGCAGTACGGAACTTGAATTTTACAGTAGAGAAAGGTGAAATTCTTGGTTTCCTGGGGCCGAACGGTGCAGGTAAATCCACTACAATGAATATGATAACCGGATACCTGCCTTCAACAAGTGGGACTGTAAAAGTAAGCGGATATGATGTAAGCGTAGAACCTCACGAAGTAAAAAAGCGTATCGGATATTTACCGGAACAGCCTCCACTTTATACAGATTTGACCGTGAAAGAGTATCTTAGCTTTGTAAGTGACCTAAAGAAGGTTGACAGAAATAAAAAGAAAAGCCAGATATCTGATATAATGGAACTGGTAAAGATATCGGATGTTAGTAACCGATTGATAAAAAATCTTTCAAAGGGTTATAAGCAAAGAGTAGGTTTAGCTCAAGCGCTTATAGGTAATCCTGAAGTTCTTATTCTTGATGAGCCTACAGTAGGACTCGACCCAACCCAGATTATCGAAGTCAGAAAATTGATTAAAGCTCTTGGTAAAGATCACACCATTATTCTCAGTTCTCATATAATGCAAGAAATTAGTGCGGTTTGTGAACGAGTAATCATAATAAACAAAGGTCAGATAGTAGCAATTGATACTCCTGAAAACTTAACAAAGAGTCTTGAAGGTTCTGCGATGTATTCTGTGAGAATTGACGGTCCTCAAGACAAAGTAATTGCAGCTCTTAAAACTATTGCAGGAATTAGGAGTGTTAAAGAAAACGGTAAGTTTGAAGAGGCAATAGAATATCTAATTGAAGCCGATAAAGATGTAGACCTCAGGAAGCCTATTTTCTTCGAAATGGCAAAACATAGCTACCCGATTCTGGAAATTAAGCCTTTAAGCATGAATCTGGAGGAGGCATTCTTAAAGCTTACCTCAAAGGATCCTTCTAATGCTATAGAAAACGAACAACAAAGTAGAGAAGAGAGTATGAATAGTGAAGAAAATATGGACAGCGAAGAAGTTGTGAATAATGGAGAAGAATCGGAAGAAGTTGCAAATGAAGAAAAGGGGGATGAGTAATCATGTGGGCAATTTATAAAAGAGAATTAAAATCATATTTTTATTCTCCTTTAGCATATGTGTTGACGGGGATATACACTTTACTGCTATCATTGAATTTCATGAGACCGATATTGCTAGCCACTGGCCCGACTCAGACTTCGTTTGGTGCAGTAATCTATAATCTAAACATTTTGCTTGCTTTTGTAATACCTATCCTGACAATGAGGGTACTTGCTGATGAAAAGAGAAACGGAACGGAAGTTCTTTTAATGACTTCCCCCAATAGTGTACCGGCGATTGTGTTCGGTAAATTTCTTGCGGCTTTTACAGTATTTTTACTAATGGCTGCTGTAACTGCCATGTATCCAATAATTATTGCAATATCCGGTGAATTAAATGTAGCTTCAATGATTACAAGCTACATAGGGTATATTTTGACAGGAGCTCTGTTTGTAGCTTTTGGGGTATTTACGTCTTCTTTGACGGAAAATCCAATCGTTTCGGCTGTAATCGGTTCTTTGACTTTATTTTTTATTTGGATTATAGACTTCTTTAAAAGTGCTTTGAAGGGGTTGTTGTTAGACCTTGCCAAATGGATTTCATTTTATTCAAGATTTCTTGATTTCGTTCAGGGAAAAATCACATTAAAGGATTTTGTGTTCTTTTTCACTATGATAGCACTTTTCCTTTCATTAGCAATGATTGTAGTAGAAAAAAAGCGTTGGAGTCAGGGGTGATATAGAATGAAAAATATAATTGACAAAATTAAGAATATATTTAATAATAAAAATTTCAAATATGGCAGTTTATTCTTAGTTTTAAGCATAATTGTAATTGCCATAACTGTCGTTATCAATATGATAGCAGAAATTGATAAATTTGATGTGAGATGGGATTTGACGCCCAATAAGATCTATTCTATTGGAGACCAGACTAAGAAAATTCTCAGTGAATTGGAACAGGATGTTGAAATTATATTCCTTGCAGATAGGAAGGAACTTGAAGATATTGAGGGAGCAGGAGAAATGATAACTGAATTTTTGGATCATTATGATGCATATCCAAAAGTAACAGTTAAATACATTGACCCTGATAAAAATCCCCGAATTATTAAAGAGTTGGACAAGGAAGATATGTTGGGATTACAAACCGATAATATTGTCGTAAAATCAGGGAATAAAGTGAAAAAGGTAGTTGCTAACGAACTGTTTTATTCAGATTATTATTCCGGTAGGCCATACTTTGCAGCTGAACAGAGTATAACCGGTGCTATAAAATATGTTACAACAGAAAAGACTCCAGTAGTTTATTTCATGGAAGGCCATAATGAAAGAGGGCTGGAATCTGAGTACTCAGGATTGAAACAAATCTTGGAAAACGGTAATTATATTGTTAAGAATTTGAACCTTGCCGTGGAAAGTAAAGTACCGGAGGATGCTGAAATACTTATTTTTGCGGCTCCTAAGACAGACTTGTCAAAAGCAGAGGCAGAAAGATTGCTTGACTACTTAAAAAGTGACGGAAATGCTATATTCCTGTTTGAGCCTGTATATTCCGATAAAAAGTTTGATAATTTTGAAAATGTACTTAATGAATATAATATAAGTCTTAACTATGACAGAATACAGGAAAATGATGATTCAAGGCATTATCCGGATGATCCTTATACATTTATGCCTACAGTTCAAACATCTGTAATTACTGGAGGAGAGGACCTCAGTCAGTTCTATGTACTGCTTAATGATTCTAGAAGCTTTAGCATACTCAACAATTATAAAGAGCCTTTAACCGTATTTCCTTTATTGACTTCAAGTGAGAAAGCTATTGGCGAAAGTTATGGAATAGATGAAGATGATAGTATGGGACCTCATTTTTTGGCTGTAGCTGCAGAGTACAATAGTGCATATAAGTCGAAAGTTTTAGTATATGGAAATGCTTATGCCTTTACAGATGACGGCTTTAGTGAACTTGCACCTTTATCCCAAAACACCATGCAATTATTCTTGGCTAGCATAGCTTGGATGCGTGATACCACAAATGACCTTGTTATTGCCCCAAAAACCAGTATTTACGATATTGTAAACTTAACCAGCCAAAATACTAAGTTAGTTATCATGATAACTGTTTTTGTGGTGCCGTTACTGATCATAGCCATTGGAGTATTTGTTTGGTTAAGGAGGAAACGCTTATGAAGTTGTACAGGAATATAATTATTCTTGTAGCAGTACTTCTTGTTCTTGGGGGGATACTTTTAGCAGTTAATCTCACTTCAAAAGATGAGGAAACTGAATTAGATGATGGTAGTATAATCACTTTATATAACTTTGAAAGTGAGAAATTGACGGAGTATACTATAGAGAGTGATGAAGGTACGTTTGTATTTAGAAAAAAGAGCAGTAATGGAGAGTACGATGTAGAATGGGAAATGGTTTCAGGGGGGAATTTTCCGCTTAACCATCAAAATGTAAACATAGTAGCTTTAAACGCAGTGGATTTGAAAGCTTACAAATTAATCGAGGAAAATCCAAGCTCATTGGAAATCTATGGTCTTGACAATCCATACCGTGTAACTTTTAAATTGGATGATGGAACTGAAAAATATATAGAAGTTGGAAGTATGACACCTACAAAACAGGCTTACTATATCAGGATAAGCGATTCAAATAATGTATATGCCATTTATTCCTATAAGGGAGATCTTCTTGTAGCAACAAAGGATGAGCTTAGAAACAAAAATATTTTCGATGTTTATTCTTCCGATGTGGTGAAGTTTTCACTTGATAGGGATGGTAAAAGGGTATTTTCGGCTGAAAAAGTAGAAGAAATAGGATGGCAGATAAAGGAGCCTATGCCGGGGAATGCTGATTTGGTAAAGCTTACAACCATTCTTGATACCTTTGTAAGAGTATCTGCCAATACTTATGTTGAAGAGAATGCAAGCGATTTAAGCAAATACGGTTTAGATAATCCTAAATATGTTATAGAAGCTGCAACAGACGATGTAAATGTAAAACTGCTTTTAGGAAAAGCTACTGAGGGAGAGTCTGTATTTTATGCAAGACTTGACGGCAGCAATGATGTATTTACAGTTGATAAGTCATCCTTATCCTTCATAGATGTCAAACTAATAGAAGTATATGAGACTCTCGTGTATACGCCGTTTATTTATGATGTTTCAGAAGTTGTTGTAAATATAGACGGTAAAACAATAGTATCTCATATAGAAAGTGATAGCGAAAAGCCTGAGGAAGACAAATTTACTATTGACGGTCTGGATGTTATGAGTAAAGGTGAAGAAGCAGAGAATGCTTTCAGGAATTTTTACAGGTCTCTAGTCGGCATTTGTTTTTCTGATTTAGAGTTCCTAGATCAGAAACCTACAGGAACTCCTGAGATTACTATAACATATACCTTGGAAATAGACCCTGGAAAGATGGTAATAGAATTTATACCAAAAGATGATAAAAGGTATTATGTTTTAGAAAACGGTGAGTATCTAGGTAAGGTGGTAAAGAAAAGCGTTTTTGATGAAGCGGATGGTGTAAGAAAGAACTATGCAAAATTGATGGAAATTCTTAAGTAAAACTCTTTGATACTTGACCCGGAAGCAGTTAGTTGACTTGCTTCCGGTTTTTTTATTGAGTCTTTTAGATAAGGGAAAGGAGTTGATTTTTATTTAATTCTATTAAGTTGAAATGAACAGTAATGACTAGAGCGGCTTCAACATAGAATTATAAAAGATAAAATATATCAGGGTACTCGGATGTTTTTTACTGTTTCCGGTAACCTCAAATCGGAGGTACTTGCATTGTTTGGTGAATTTAAAAACATATTTAAAGTAGCTTGTATATATATGGCTACTATAATAGGTGCAGGATTTGCATCAGGACAGGAAATAATGCAATTTTTCAGCAGTTACTATGAAGGTGGATTTTATGGAATAATCCTTGCCGGAATATTATTTTCAATAATCGGATATGTTGTGTTGGATAAGGTATATAGTGAGCGTATTCGTAATTATGAGGAATTCTTATTTCCTACTGTGGGTTGGTTTTTTGGATGGGTAATGGAAATTCTGGTTACTATGTTTATGATATCTGTCTTCTGCATTATGATAGCCGGTGCAGGGGGAATTATTTCCGATAAATTATCTATACCCTACTATTTTGCTGTTCTAATAGTTGCTTTATTATGTGCATTGGTATTTTTTACAGAGATTAGAGGTATCGTTAATATCAGCAGTATTTTAACACCAATATTGATTTTTGGTATCTTAGGATTTGGTTTATACATAATAGTGAGCAAAGAAATGGCTGTATTCAATTTTTCGGGAAGCATTTCTAAAATTACGGATAATTGGTTTTTCTCTTCTTTACTGTATGTGAGCTATAACAGTATTGCATCGGTTGTAGTTATGTGCAGTCTTTTGCCTTATCTAAAGAATAGGAAAACAGCTGTTTTAGGAGGGGTTTTAGGTGGAGTAATGCTCTGCTTTATGGCTATTATAATAAACTTTGCAATATATCTTTTTTATCCGCATATACCGACAGAAGATCTTCCAGTTATGGGAATGGTGGATAGTTATAGTTCGGTTTTAGGAAATATATATACTGTTATTTTGTTGCTTGCAATGTTTGTATCGGCATTGACTGCCGGATTTGGTTTTGTTGAAAGGATCAGCAGCAAGATAAATATAAGTAAAAAGGTTATAATACTAGTTATATGTGCTTTATCGATACCTCTTTCGAGTGTAGGTTTTTCCGGTCTTATATCCACTATCTATCCCGTCTTTGGTTATATGGGGATGTTCATGGTGTTCGCTATTGTAATTCAGTTGTTTGCTAAAGTACCCGCTTATGTTAGGGTGGAAGAGGATAGAAGTAATGATTCTTATAGGATAGGTGCTAAGAAAAAGGGAAAAGTAAGGCATATTAAGAAAATATGATATATATTTATTATAGGTGGAAATTTTCGTGTAGATTGCAGCTACTGTTACAATATGTTAAAATACTTCTAAATACAAATGATTAAATTTGGAGTGAACTAAGAGTGGGGATAACTGAAAATAACATAAGACAAGATGGTCCTAGTAGAGGTGTAAAAATAATTGTATTTTTTTTACTTCTACTTATAATTTCAGGTACTGCTGCTGTTGCATATTTAAAAAGTCAGGATGTAGATTTGAAAAGTGTCAGTATAAAGGATTTGATTGATAAAGGGTTTATAAATCGCAATACTAGATACGAATTGGTTTCAACTGAATTTGAGTATGATGCAAACATAAATACTGTTTTTGATACGCATAAAGGCTATATTGTCAAGTGTTCGAGAGACAACCTGATATATATTGATTCAAATGGCAATGAGCAGTGGACTTATCCGTTATCCCTTAAAAATCCTGTACTAAAAACGGCCGGTTCATACCTTTTGGTTGCAGATTACGGTGCTAAAAGCATTTTAACTTTTAGTGGAAAGGAAATGAGATGGGAGAAGGAACTGGACAATAATATTATTAATGCCGATATAAATGCAAAGGGTTATGTGGCCGTTGTACATGAAGAAGAAAGAAGCAGAGGGGCTGTATCGGTCTATAATCGCCAAGGTATGAATTGCTTTACGATAGGAAAAGCAGAAAACTTCATACTATCATCGAAGGTGTCCATATCTGCTAAAAGTGTTTTTATAAATAGTGTGGACACTTCCGGTATTAGTACCAATACTATATTGGAATTTGCCGATTTAAATGGTAATATATTAAATAATAAAATTGAAAAAGAAGATACTGTTTTCCCTTCTTTATGGTTTATGGATAACGACAGCTTATTGGTTGTTGGGGATTCTATGTTCATGATTTTGGACAAGGATTTCAAGGAAAAGTTTCAGCAGACTGTAAAGGGAAAAATATTCAGTTCTTGTATTGTAGACGGAAAGTATGCTGTAATTGCTGCAAATCCGGAAGAAACCACCGGTATTTTTGAAAGCGGTTCATCAGGAATATGGGTTTACAATAGCAATGGAGAAAAGATATCGGAGTATAATCTTAAGGGAGAAGTCAAAAATATTACTTCATGGGAAGATGTTATAGCTGTTAACTCAGGGAATAAGCTTCGTATTATTGATTTGGATGGTGATTTATTGGCTGAATACAGTTCTAAAGAAGATATAAAAGAGGTATTTTTTATAAACAGGCGTGAGGTCTTGGTTATTTGCAAAGATAAATTTTTAGTATTAAAAATGAAATAGGATAATTTGCAGAATCTATCCAAAATTTATAATTTAGTGCACTTCTTATAGTCAATATAAATAATTTTTGAAACAGCTTATTAGGGAGGTTATCCATGAACTGGAGTGATTTATTGGTCGTTGCAATTATTGTGTTTTTTGGCTTCATAGGAATTAAAAACGGATTTATCTATTCAATTTTTAAGTTAGTTTCGTTTTTTGTTGCATCAATAGTTTCAGTTAAGTTTTATCCTTTATTGTCAAATATTATTGATAAAACCTTCATATTTACCAATATTAAATCAAGCATATTGAAGAATCTGCTGCTTCAAAAGGATGCGCAATCAGGCTTAGTTAATCAGGGCGTGCAGAATGCGGCAGGGTCAGTAGTGGACCAATTGGAGCTGCCGGGATTTCTTAAAGAAGCAATAAAAGGGCAATTGGCAAAAGAAAATGTAGTTAATATCTTGGATTTGTCGGCCATAATGGATAAGATAAGCGATGCATTGGCACATATTGTTGTTGATATATTAAGTTTATTGATTCTATATGTAGCAATAAGGATAGGTTTAATATTCTTAAGATTTATTTTACAAGGAATTGCTAAACTTCCTGTATTTAGGCAGATGGATAAATTGGGTGGTTTTGCTTTTGGTGCAGTGGAAGGTCTTTTGACGGTGTACATAGTATTTGCTTTTATGATGCTGTTTGTTTCAGTACCGGCATTTAAAGGCTTTTTTGATTCTGTTGAGACTTCTGCTATTGCGAAGTTTTTCTACCAGAATAATATAATTGTAGATTGGATGTTTCCTAAGGGAAAAATTATATAAAAGAAATAGAAATATTGTTACAAGGCAATGAGGCCTGTTTAACGAAATTTGATTTTTTCTTGTAAATAATTAATGTATTATGCTTTTTTTCTAAAATACTAGACATTTTATCATAATTAGTAGTAAAATAATTTAAAAAAACAAGGCCGGGTTTATCCCCGGCTATTATTATAGGTATTGCATGTATTAAAAATGAAAAAAAGTATTTGAAATTTATATATTAACTTTATTGAAAGCGAGGAGATAGATTATGAGAAGTGACATAGTGAAAAAAGGGATTGAGAAGACTCCACATAGAGCACTTTTTAAAGCGATGGGTTATACCGATGAAGAGATAAGAAGACCGTTAATAGGTGTGGTAAATTCAAAAAACGAAATAATTCCCGGACACATACATCTAGATACAATAGCAGAAGCTGTTAAGGCAGGTATAAGGATGGCAGGAGGTACTCCTATTGAGTTCGGTGCTATAGGCGTATGCGATGGTATAGCTATGGGACACGTAGGTATGAAGTATTCTTTGGCAACAAGAGAACTTATAGCTGACTCCTGTGAAGCAATGGCCTTAGCCCACAGTTTTGACGGTATGGTATTTATACCTAATTGCGACAAGATAGTTCCGGGAATGCTTATGGCAGCGGCGAGAATAAATGTTCCTTCAATTGTTATAAGTGGTGGACCTATGCTTTCAGTAAAGAGGAACGGAGTGCAATTGGATTTAAACAGTACTTTTGAGGCAGTAGGAGCGTATAAAGCAGGAAAAATGACAGAAGAAGAGGTTTATGATTATGAAGAACATTCATGTCCCGGATGCGGCTCGTGTTCCGGTATGTTTACTGCCAATTCCATGAATTGTTTGACAGAAGTTCTTGGATTAGGACTTCCGGGTAACGGTACTATTCCGGCTGTTTATGCTGAAAGAATAAGACTTGCTAAAATGGCCGGTATGAAGATTATGGAGCTTGTAGAGAAGGATATAAAACCTTCGGATATTCTCACGCCTAAGGCCTTTGAAAATGCCCTGACTGTGGACATGGCTCTAGGGTGTTCTACCAATTCCATCCTTCATCTTCCGGCAATTGCCCATGAAGCAGGTGTTGAGATAAATCTTGATATAGTTAATGAAATAAGTGCCAGGGTTCCGAATTTATGTAAACTAGCACCGGCTGGACACCATCACATTCAGGATTTATATGCTGCGGGCGGAGTGCAGGCTGTAATGAATGAGCTGTCCAAAAAGAATTTGATAAACCTTGACTTGTTGACGGTTACAGGTAAAACTGTAGGGGAAAACATAAGCAAGGCTAAGGTTCTTGACTATAATGTTATAAGAAGTATAGAAAATCCTTACAGCACTACTGGGGGAATTGCAGTATTAAGAGGGAATCTGGCGCCTGACGGAGCTGTTGTCAAGCGTTCTGCTGTGGCAGAAGAGATGCTTGTTCACAAAGGCCCGGCAAGGGTGTTTGATTCGGAAGAAGACGCTATTGCTGCTATTTATAATGGAAAAATACAAAAGGGCGATGTTGTTGTAATAAGATATGAAGGTCCTAAGGGCGGTCCCGGTATGAGAGAAATGCTTTCACCTACTTCAGCAATAGCCGGTATGGGCCTGGATAAAGATGTTGCTTTAATTACCGACGGCCGTTTTTCGGGAGCGACAAGAGGTGCTTCCATCGGACATGTTTCTCCTGAAGCTATGGAAGGAGGAAATATAGCTTTGGTTAAAGAAGGCGACATTATTAGTATTGATATTCCTAATGGTAAGCTGGAATTGTCGGTTTCCGATGAAGAGCTTGCACAAAGGAGAAAAGAATGGAAATCTCCTGAACCTAAAATAACGAAAGGATATCTTGGTAGGTATGCAAAGCTTGTTACTTCTGCAAGTACCGGAGCAGTATTAAAAGGGAATTAAGGGGGTAAAATAGATGAAACTTACTGGCGCACAAATCTTAATTGAGTGCCTTAAAGAGCAGGGTGTGGATACTATTTTCGGATTCCCCGGTGGTGCCGTTCTAAATATATACGACGCTTTGTATAAAGCTAAGGATGACATTAGACATATTCTCACTTCCCATGAACAAGGAGCGGCTCATGCAGCCGACGGTTATGCCAGAGCCACCGGTAAAGTAGGAGTGTGTATTGCTACTTCTGGCCCTGGTGCCACAAACCTAGTTACCGGAATAGCTACAGCTTATATGGACTCGGTGCCCATGGTTGCCATTACAGGACAAGTGCCTACATCACTTCTTGGAAAAGATTCTTTCCAGGAAGTGGATATAACAGGTATTACCATGCCTATAACCAAGCACAATTACATTGTAAAGGATGTAAATAAGTTGGCAGATATTGTGCGGGAAGCCTTTGTTATAGCTAAAGAAGGCAGACCGGGGCCTGTGTTGATAGACATTTGTAAGGATGTAACTGCTGCAGTAGCCGAATATGTTCCTAAAATTCCGAAAAAACCGGAAGAGCCGACTTTGGGAGTTTTTGAAGATGAAATTGATACAGTAGCGGATGTTATAAATAATGCTAAAAGACCTATAATACTCTCAGGTGGAGGCGTGTCCATAGCAGGTGCCAATGAGGAAGTTTTTGAACTGGCAAACAAAGCATTAATACCTGTAACTACTACGTTAATGGGAATGGGATCTTTCCCGGCTACCCATGATTTGTTTACCGGCATGGTGGGAATGCATGGTACAAAAACCACCAATATGGCAGTATCTGAGTCGGATCTATTCATAGCTATTGGAGCTAGATTTAGTGACAGGGTTATAAGTGATGTGAGCAAATTTGCACCCAACGCTAAAATTATACATATTGATGTAGACCCTGCGGAAATTGGAAAAAACATTGCAGTAGATTATCCTCTTGTGGGAAATATTAAGAAAATATTAAAACATTTAATTGCAAAGATTCAAAAAAAGGAGCAATCCGATTGGAAGAATAAAATTGATGAGTGGAAAAGATTATACCCATTGAAATACCCCAAAGACAATGTATTAAGACCTAATTATATTGTAGAGAGATTGTATGAACTTACAAAAGGTGATGCCATAATTACAACAGAAGTTGGACAGCATCAAATTTGGGCTGCCCAGTTTTATAAGTTTAAGTCGCCAAGACAATTCCTGTCATCCGGTGGCTTGGGTACTATGGGATATGGGCTTGGTGCCGCCATAGGAGCAAAACTTGGAAGGCCGGACAAAAAGGTTATAAATATTGCTGGCGATGGAAGCTTCAGAATGAATTGTAATGAATTGGCTACAGCTGTTGAATATAAAATACCAATTATTATTGCTATATTTAATAACCGAGTTTTAGGAATGGTAAGACAATGGCAAAATCTCTTTTATGACGGCAGATATTCCTCCACGAATATTGATAGAGGCACTAATTTCGTTGCACTGGCTGAGGCTTATGGCGCAATTGGGATAGAGGTAAGAAAACCGGAGGAAGTTGATGAAGCATTTCAAAGGGCATTAGCCTCAAAGGATACTCCTGTCGTAATTAATTTTGAAATAGACAAGGACGACAAAGTGTTTCCGATTGTTCCTCCAGGAGCAGCTATAAGTGATTTGATTGAGGAATAAAATATCTGGAGTATTTGGAATACTATTTTTACTTATTGTAGTTTAATTAAAAAATATTAAATGAAAATTTTGCGTATTAATTTCAATGATTTTCCTGACTTTCAGTTTTTATAGAGAAAACATTCATTAAGTATCTTGACTTTTATAGATAAATGTGTTAAATTAATGGTTGTTTCTCTGTATGTCTTTTTTTTATGTCGAAAAAGTATTTTTTTGATATACACGATAAGTTTGTGGAGGTGTGAGAGATGAGAGTAAAAATTACATTAGCATGTAGTGAATGCAAGCAAAGAAACTATGACACAATGAAGAACAAGAAAAATGATCCAGACAGACTTGAAATGAGAAAATATTGTAGATTTTGCCGTAAGCATACTGCACATAAGGAAACAAAATAATTAGTTTTTTGACTTGTGGTTATAAAGTACAGATAATTTTATCTACCTATGTTATAGCTAAAGTAAAATTGTGGAATACTTCTATATGAAGTTTTGCAACTTGCCTGTATTGACATAAGTTAAAAATAAAAAAATGGAGATGTTTTATATGGCTGAAGAAGTGAAAACTTCCAAACTTGCTGCTACCGGCAACAGAGTTAGTAAATATTTTAAAGATGTTGTAAGCGAACTTAAAAAAGTTGTATGGCCTACTCGTAGTCAAGTTGTAAAAAATACTATAACTGTTTTAGTTGCTTGTTTAATAGTAGGTATCATTATTTGGTTAGCCGATGCAGGTTTTGCATACTTAAGGCATTTAGTGTTTAAAATATGATGACCGGATGCTATATCGGTATGCGATCTTATTAAAGGAGGACTTGTGGCTTTATGCAAATTGATGATACACCGGAAGGTGCAAAATGGTATGTTGTTCATACTTATTCCGGGTATGAAAACAAAGTGAAGGCTAACCTTGAAAAAATCGTTGAAAACAGGGGCATGCAAGACTATATATTGGATATAGTTGTTCCAATGGAAGAACAGATTGAAATTAAGGATGGGAAGAAAAAAGCTACGTTGAAAAAAGTTTTCCCGGGGTATGTTCTTGTTAAAATGATTATGACTGATGAATCATGGTATGTCGTCAGAAATACCAGAGGTGTGACTGGATTTGTTGGACCTGGGTCAAAGCCGGTACCTTTATCCGATGAAGAAGTCAGGTTAATGGGTGTGGAAGAGTTTATGCCTGTACTTGACTATGAAGTCGGTGATAATGTAAGAGTTGCTGCCGGACCATTGGAAAACTTTATAGGAGTAGTTGAGGAAATAAATTTCGAAAAGAAAAAAGTACGAGTTTCTGTATCGATGTTTGGTAGGGAAACACCGGTTGAATTAGAACTATTCCAGATCCAGAAGATATAAATAATAGAAATTACTTTTTAAGTATTTCTATTTGCTATATATTTTTGTGCTTCTCGAAAGGCTTGCCTTTTCATAGGGCTTCTAGTACATAGAAAGTCTTATGTCTAAAGTATAATAGATGCTTTTGGAGAAGGCATAATTCTGCAGCAAAAGCTGTGGGAGACGATGTTTCAAGTGCAGCCTATGCTGCGATATCTAAGTCAAGCAAAAGGAAAAAACACTCTTAATTAATTTAATTAAGAGTAGGTTTTTCGAGTAAAAATTGGGAGGTGGATTAAATGGCTAAGAAAATTGCTGGCTATATTAAACTTCAAATTCCTGCGGGGAAAGCAACTCCGGCTCCACCGGTTGGACCAGCTTTAGGACAGCATGGCGTAAACATAATGGGATTTTGTAAAGAATTTAATGAAAGGACTGCAAAGGATGCAGGATTGATTATTCCTGTTGTAATTACAGTATATGCTGACAGGTCTTTTTCATTCATTACAAAAACACCGCCAGCTTCAGTTTTATTGAAGAGGGCATGCAAAATAGAAAGCGGTTCCGGTAAACCTAACAGAGAGAAAGTTGCTAAGATTTCAAAAGATGAAATCAGAAAAATCGCAGAATTAAAGATGCCAGACTTAAATGCTGCATCTATTGAAGCAGCTATGAGCATGATTGCTGGAACAGCAAGAAGCATGGGAATAGTTGTTGAAGGTTAAACACATAATGACCTGTGTGTTTCTCGGAGTGCATTTTAATAAATCAGTAAATTGTCGAGAAATCACATACTATGTATATTGAGCTCTTAATCCTGATTAATATTTTAACTGGGCACAATATATTTAGGTAGGTGGGAGGAAGCTTATAGTTTCCGAAAATATTACCACAAAGGAGATGATAGTAGTGAAAAGAGGTAAAAAATATCAAGACAGTGCTAAACTTGTTGATAGATTAAAATTATATGATCCTTCTGAAGCAATGGATCTTGTTCAAAAAACTGCAAAAGCAAAGTTTGATGAGACAGTTGAAGCGCATATCAGACTTGGGGTTGACTCAAGGCATGCAGACCAGCAGGTTAGAGGTGCCGTTGTACTTCCTCATGGTACTGGTAAAAAAGTTCGTGTGTTGGTTTTTGCTAAGGGTGAAAAAGCAAAGGAAGCTGAACAGGCTGGAGCAGAATATGTTGGAGCAGAAGATTTGGTTACAAAAATCCAAAACGAAAACTGGTTTGAATTTGATGTTGTTGTAGCTACTCCAGACATGATGGGCGTAGTTGGTAGACTTGGTAAAGTGCTTGGTCCAAAAGGACTTATGCCAAACCCAAAGGCTGGTACCGTAACAATGGATGTAGCAAAGGCAATAGCAGATATAAAAGCCGGTAAGATAGAGTACAGATTGGATAAGACAAATATTATTCACTGTCCTATTGGAAAAGTATCCTTTGGAACAGACAAGCTTCTTGATAATTTCAAGACTTTGATGTCAGCTGTTATAAAAGCAAAACCGGCAGCAGCTAAAGGTCAATATTTAAAGAGCGTTGTAGTATCTTCTACAATGGGACCTGGAATAAAAGTAAATCCACAAAAATTAGCTGACTAATATTATTAAAATTGACTTTTGCTAATATATGGAATGCATAAAATAATAAAAAAGTCTTTACAAAATCGAAATAATATTATAATATATCTTTTGTGAATTTAATATTGGATTGCCATAGACAGTAGGTTACTTGCTAGGTGCAAGTAGTAATTGATATCTTATCAGCCTACCGAGGTATGTTTTAAGGTGAATAATAACCCCTCTATGTCTATGTGCATATGAGGGGTTTTATGTTGACTTTGTTTGTCATATAAATTACCGAGTTTTGAGGAGGTGGACTTAAAAGTGCCAAGTGAGAAGACTCTTGAGAAAAAGAAGAATATAGTTAGTGAGTTGTCTGAAAAAATTAAGAATGCTACGGCAATAGTTTTTGCTGATTATAGAGGACTCACTGTTGAGCAGGATACAGAGCTTAGAAATGCTTTGAGAAAAGCTGGAGTTGAGTATAGTGTTGTAAAAAACACTTTAACAAAGCTTGCAGCAAACGAAAACGGGTTAAATGAACTTGAACCTCACTTTAACGGACCTACATCTATGGCAATCACTACAGGTGATGTTGTTGCTCCGGCTAAAATTTTGACAGAATTCTCTAAAAAATATGAGAATCTTCAAATTAAAGTAGGTGTTGTTGAAGGTAAGATTTTCGATGCAAAAGCAATTAATGCTCTGGCTTCATTGCCGCCAAAAGAAGAATTGCTTGCAAAAGCTCTTGGCAGCATGAAATCACCAATGGCTGGCTTCGTAAACGTATTAAATGGAAATATAAGAGGTTTAGTAATAGCTTTGAATGCTATTGCTGAAAAACAACAGGCAAATGCCTAAGGAATAGATAAAATATCTTTTCCACGAATTAAAAAATACTAAATTATTAATGAAAAAATATTAATGGAGGTATATAAAAATGGCTAGTGAAAAGGTTACAAAATTAATTGAAGAGGTAAAAGCATTAACAGTATTGGAATTATCAGAATTAGTAAAAGCTTTAGAAGAAGAATTTGGTGTATCAGCAGCAGCTCCAGTAGCAGTAGCAGCAGCTCCAGCAGCTGGTGCAGCAGCTCCAGCAGCTGAAGAAAAATCAGAATTTGAAGTAGTATTAAAAGATGCAGGAGCAGACAAGATAAAAGTTATTAAAGTTGTTAGAGAAGTAACTGGTCTTGGATTGAAAGAAGCAAAAGACCTTGTTGACGGTGCTCCAAAGACAATAAAAGAAAATGTATCAAAAGCTGATGCTGACGCTATCGTAGCTAAATTTAAAGAAGTTGGCGCAACAATTGAACTTAAGTAATCTAACATAATTTATGGATGTTGGATACCAACTGGAATTAGAGATTCGATAAGAAGATAGTAAAATAAAAAGCTCCTCAATGAGGAGCTTTTTTACTATAAATATTTATAAAAAACTATGTAATACATAAAAGTTTCATGAAAAGTAAAGTAGACACAATAAAAATGAAAAATACAAGAAAT
>Ga0134092_1000724_pt1 | contig 32164 bp, 27 predicted proteins | sample 3_6taG_FD_94454 | JGI IMG/M metagenome (GOLD analysis project Ga0134092, IMG submission 94454) | Switchgrass degrading microbial communities from high solid loading bioreactors in New Hampshire, USA - 3_6_20_6_A3 metaG | ecosystem: Engineered > Bioreactor > Semi-continuous > Anaerobic >... | reverse complement strand
ATATCACTTGCTGCATACAACAAATTACTAAGACATATACTACGTTTGAAGGGATGTGAAGTTGATGCAGTGTCTTTGTATTGGGGTTAATGACTGTGCAGAAAGTGTTAAAGAATATATAACTAATGAACTGGAAAAGTTGAATATATCAAGCGAAGATTGTACCGTGATAGATAGTGTTGATTTAGATGGCTCAACTTCTGTAATTTGCACAATTAACCAGGAAGAAAAGTACACACCCGAGTATGAAAAACTGATATTGAGTATATCAAACGGCTTGGCAGATTATATAATTAAAGAATATGAAGAGAAACTCATTCTCAGAATAATCAATAGCAACTATTGCTATTTTAATTCTATAGAAAAGAAAGAGATATTGAGATTAGCGCTTTTAATTATTAAAAATGACGATAAGAACTTTTTAAACAGTTTATTTCAGATAAGGAGAAGAAATATAATCATTAAGAAGCTAGTTGATTATTTTGAGAGTTCCAACAAAGTAATACTTGACGGTTTTGTGAACTTCAGGTTAAAGGATTATATAAAAGACTTGGAGGAAATTGTAGACAAAGCCGTAGATGAGTTCCTTACCGAAAGGGAGTATAAGGAATTTATTCGTCTTTTGAGGTATTTTGTTGATATACAGGAACCCAAATTTAACGTGATTCACGTGTTAGTGGACTATGACAACAGATATATCCTTCTGGACGAGAATAAAAAGGAAATAACAAATGAGTGTATACAAGAATTTATGAATGACATACCGGAAGGTGAAATAAACTATGATGATCTGTTGGTTAGTTCGCTTATAACTATGGCACCTAAAAAAGTAGTTATTCATAGTGCCAATAATTTTAGAAACAAAGAACTTTTAGAAACAATTAAGAATGTATTTTGGGGTAAAGCCGTTATTTGTCCGGATTGTGAACTTTGTTCGGTGAAAGTAGCCAGAAGTGAGAATAAAAGCTAGAATGCAAAAATATTAGGTACTATTATTCAAATTATATTAATTCTAAAATAAACTAAAAATGAAATTGCTGTTAACTTTATTGCTAACAGCAATTTCATTTTTTATAGCATTCTATTTAAGTTAAATAACCAAATTGCATTTACATAATATAACAACTTAGGACAAATAGTACTAATTTACTACATGATTTTTATAAAATTATATTGACTTTATATGACGAAATGATAAAATATACCTATAAAACACAATATGATGTATAATTGCTTTTATTGATGTACATAATATAGGTGTAAAATTTATGAATATTCTTTGTATCATTAATAGTCTTACGGCTATATAAATTAATGCTGAAAATTGGATTCTTTTAATTAAGTTTTTTGGATCTGAAAAGTTTTTATATCAAGGGTTTGCTGGCATCTTATTATTGATTTCATAGCTCAAATCTTCTGTTTTTAATAAATTGTTGTTTTTTAATCTTCTACGGAAGATAAAAAAAGCGAAAAGCTAATGAAAACGTAAAAAAAAACTAAAGATGAATATTCGGGAAATATAAAAAGAGAGTTATACTCTCTTTTTCCCGTTTTAAGATTCTTTATCTCTATCTAGCTTTACAAAATAAAGCTTTTCAATGAATTACATATTTGAAGTTATAAGAAATTTTATGTTAAAATTCAAATTAAATATTATTGAATAAATTTCTACAGCCTAAAATAATATAAAACTTAAACAAGATTTTAGATTAAGAATAGTATATGTAATAGACAGATATACAGTTTCTTAAACTATAAAAATTAACTGATGTGTAGAACTTTTTTAGAAACATAAAGGCTTGTAAATATATATAATATAACGTGGTAAATATATACACAGCATACTGGAGGTATTTCCTTGAGAGTTGTAGGGTTTATTGGACCAAGTGGTACCGGTAAAAGCCACAGGTCGGTTTGGGTTGCAAGGGAACGTGATATTGAGTGCATAATTGACGACGGCATACTTATAAAAGGTGCACGCATAATAGCGGGAACTTCGGCTAAAAAAGAAAAAACAAAAATTGCATCAATAAAGAGAGCCTTATTTACAGATGATGCTCACGCTAACGAAGTGAAACGTGCCTTTGAAATCTATAAACCTGAATCTGTGCTTGTTTTAGGTACATCCGACGGTATGGTTGATGCTATAGTAAAACGCCTTGGGTTGCCCGAGATTTCTGAAAGAATATATATACAGGATGTAGCAACTGAGTTTGAAATTAAACAGGCTCTTGCTACAAGGAGAGAACAAGGTAAACATGTTATACCTGTTCCTACTTTTGAAATAAAAAAGGACTTCTCTGGTTATTTCCTAGATCCTTTGCAGGTATTTAGAAGAAAAGGAAAAGGAAGATTTCAATTGGTAGGTGAGAAATCGGTTGTAAGACCTACTTTTAGCTATATGGGGAATTACACCATTTCCGATTATACCATATATCAGATAGTGGAGCATGTTACATCTAAAATTGAAGGAGTAAGCAGAATCTCCCGTTTCAGGGCTGAAAATCATATTGACGGAATATATATAGAAATGGATCTGGTTTTAGTTTATGGATATTTAATAAGACCATTGCTTAAAGAAGTTCAACAAAAAGCTGCTGAGGAAGTCGAAAGGCTCACAGCCCTAAATATACAACGCTTCGATGTTACCGCCAAAAGTCTTGTAGTAGATCAAAAAAAGATACCCAGTGCACTTTAGCTTTATGACATAAAGTGCACTTTTTATTTTAGATTGCAGTGACCTACTAGCTTTTGTATACTTCTTAACAAAGCATCCTTTGAATTACCCCAAGGTTCGTCATTGTAGCGATAGTCGAATTTTTTTGTAAACCAGTTAACTTCCTGCTGTATACGTTCCATGTTTTGTATCTGTATAGACATGAGATTATTTACAAAAATTGCTGTATCTTTTGGACTAAGATACTTTTTAGTGCTTATCAATAATTGCTTTAAATGTTTTAAACAAAAACCCTTTTGTTTGTTAAACAGATTTTTGAATTCTTCTTCTTTAAAATATAGATAGAATATGACATCGATGTACCTGTCCATTGTCTGTTCCAATCGGCTGCAAATAGTACAGGAGTTTTCCAAATGGGAAAGCATGTCTGTAAGTTGATCTACCAGTTTACCTGTTTCGGTTTGCTTGGAGGTTATCTTTGCTGAGAGATTCTTTATTAAAGATATTTCAGATTCTTTTTTGAGGTGTTCAATGTTTTCTTCATATAGCTTTTTCAATTTTGAATTTTGCTCGCACATATGAGTATCTAGAATGAGTCCTAAACCCAAACGGTTTGCCTGTGTATTGTAAAGCATTTCATAGTGAAGCCTGCAAAAGCCTTTTTCATTGGTTATTGTTCTTCCGTCCGGTTCCATTAGGAAAGGGCCTAGAACATACTCAATATTTTCATCTTCAAGCTTTTTTTCCAATATGCAAAGAGGACATTCACACTCGGTTTTAAAAGCGTCAGTGACCGGTATTGTATAAATCTTTTCCTTCATAAGTAGTATCCTTTCAGATTATTTATTTTTATTAGTCACTAAATTTATTTGTTTTATATAAATTATAGCAGAAAAAAAGGGTATTATATATACCAAAAGTATTAATTATAACTATAATTAAAATTATAACTAGTGAAAATATGGAATATGGTGATGATATGGAATACAAAGGATATAAAATAAGTCAAGAAGGCAATAGTGTTATTGTAGAAAATATACGGGATTTTAATACGGTACATACCTTTGAATGCGGACAATGCTTTCGATGGATCCGACAGCAAGACGGAAGTTATACAGGGGTTGCAAAGGGAAAAGTAATTAATGTAAGTGTTGTTAATGATGTACTTATACTGAAGAACACCGATTTACAGGACTTTGAAAATATATGGTTTGATTACTTTGATTTGGGAAGAGATTACGGACAAATTAAAGAAGCTGTGATGAAAGACGATATTATGAAAAAAGCCATTGATTTTGGCTGGGGTATAAGGCTTCTAAAGCAGGATATATGGGAAACCTTAATATCTTTTATTATTTCGGCAAATAATAGAATACCTAGAATAATGAAGACGGTTGAAGTGATTGCCAGGTTATATGGAGGTGAATTGATGATGGATGGGAATAAATATTATTCTTTTCCTGATGTAGGTAAGCTTACTGAAACTACCATCGAAGAACTGGAAGTTTGCAAGGGTGGATTTAGATGCAAATACATTATAAACTCTTCCCACATGGTAAGGAGCGGACAAATAGATCTTAAACGAATATCTCAAATGGATACAAACAGTGCAAGGGAAGAACTGATGAAATTTCCCGGTGTAGGCCCTAAGGTTGCAGACTGCGTTTTGCTTTACAGCGGTACAAAATACGATGTTTTTCCGACAGATGTTTGGGTTCGGAGAGTGATGGAAGAACTTTATTTTAAGAGAGAGGCAAGTTTTAGTGAAATTCAGAAGTTTGCAGGTGATTATTTCGGAGATTTGGCAGGTTTTGCACAGCAATATCTTTTTTATTATGCAAGAGAGAACAAGATAGGTACTAAAGTTTGAATGAATAATTACTTTTCCTGAAGTTATTTTAAGGAAATTTGAAATTGCCGTGGACATTAAAGGAAAAAAATCCTGTAATAATTGAATTTAAGGCATTTAAAGTTATAAGACAAAAAGAGAATTAGATTTATTAAGAATAACAAAGTTTAATAAAAATATCCGTTGTTTACAGACTTTAAATGTATAAAGTATTGTTTGTTTTGATAGCTTGTCTGATGATATAATAGGTTTGTAGTTAAGCGACAGCTTAATATAAGGCCTGGGATGTTCGAAAGATCCTATAATTTTGAACCTACATTAGACGAAAGGGAGTTCGGCGTTTGAGAACCAAATGTCAGGCCTCAAGATAATTCCGCCACATGCCATAAGGTGTGTGCAACGGCAGAGGAAGACAGCGGTTGTCAACAGGACACCCACCTAGCAGAGGGCTAGGTGTCGAAATATAGGGGAAACGGCATTTTGGGTATCAAATATATAAAAATTAAGGCTTTGGGTTTCCAAAGCCTTAATTTTTGTTTCTGCAGTTCATATGAAATATTTGTTTTCTTTTAGATGTTTTAAGAGATTATATACATTTGGCTATTGAACTCAAATTCTTAATGTAAAATACCAATTTGGAATCTAGTGCAATAAATTGCTATATTATGATGTATTGTGTCAATTATTATAAATCATTGTATTACATTATTGATTTTCCCGGGATTATTGCATCAATCACTCCGTAAACCAATGCACCTAATATTGAACCTATTAGAGTAACATTGTAACCGCTTATGAAAAACTGAGTTACATATATTATTACTGCTGCAAGTATAAAGCCGGAAATTCCTCGGCCAAACGGGGTGGCATTTACGCCAAGAAGTTTTAGTGCCAAATAATCAAGAACAGCAAGGACTACCGAGGCAAGCAGTAGGGGCCAAATTCCGGAAATTTGGAAACCGGGAGTTAGTGCGGCAGTTATCCCGAGGATAATTGCACTTACCACCAGCCTGATAACAAAGTGTATTATACCAAAGCCCTCTGTCCGTGAATTATAATTAGCCATTATCTCACATCCTTTCATTAACGTATGCAACAAAATGCTTTTCACTAATATTATTGATAATTATTATTTTTTTATACAATTGTTGTTTTCAATAATTTGTGTTTTTGAATTATGTAAAAGAATAGATCATATTGTATTTACTTTAGTCCTTGTCTTTGGTAAAATGATATAATAATATTTGATTATAATTAGTTAAAGATGATGATTGGGTAGAGTAATCTGCCTATCCCCTACAGAGAGGAGATGTCAGCGGCTGAAAGCATCTCCGGGGCAATGGACGGATGAAGTGCACCCATGAATCGGAAAGTCGAAAACGCACTAAAGGTGCAGAGTAGATTTTCACGGAGACGCTCCGTTATGCGAATGAGATGGGTTTTCCCAATTAGAGTGGAACCGCGAAATTAAAACGCCTCTATAATTTTTTATAGGCGGTTTTTTAATTTAAACAGCTTTTTATCGAAGTATTATGAATTAGAACGTTTTCATATACTTTGATAGGGGTATTTATAATATGCTGGGAAATTAGTTGTTTACATAAAAGATATTATAAAGAATGAGAATTTGTGGTGAGCGTTTTGCCGTTTTTCTAAGGGAAAGATTTGAAATAATATTAAAAACATCTTGAATTTAGTAATGTTAAAAAGCTCTAATGGGAAATATAATCATAATCTAAAATTTTTGGGGGTTGGGCCATGTTTAAGCAAATGTTGGAAGATGCAAAGTCAATAGCGGAGAGGGATCCGGCGGCAAAAAGCGTTCTTGAAGTAATTTTGCTGTATCCCGGATTTCATGCGATATGTTTTCACCGTTTGGCACATTGGCTTTACAAAAAAGAAATGTTTTTCATTGCCCGCTTGATTTCCCAGATATCGAGATTTCTTACCGGCGTTGAAATTCATCCGGGGGCTGTAATCGGAAAGGGACTTTTTATAGATCACGGAATGGGTGTGGTCATTGGTGAGACTGCTGAAATTGGTGACAACTGTACAATATATCACAATGTTACGCTTGGTGGAACGGGAAAGGATGTTGGAAAGAGACATCCTACCATAGGCAATAATGTATTGATAAGTACTGGCGCAAAAATACTAGGGCCCTTTAAGGTTGGGGATAATTCCAGGATAGGTGCCAATGCTGTTGTATTAAATGAGGTGGAACCTAACACAACAGTAGTGGGAGTACCCGGAAAAGCAGTTAGAAGAGGAAATAAGAAGATAAGCCCGTCTATTGAGCTTGATCATGTAAATATTCCTGACCCTGTTGCCCAGGAATTGTGTAAGATGATTCAAAGGATTGAAAATTTAGAGAATATTGTTGCTAAAGAGCACGGTATTAAAATAGATGAGACTATTAAAAAAATGTCAAGAGAGATTTTGGAGGAAATGTACAATACAGAGGTAAAGGAAGGAGATAACAATGAAAATTTATAATACTTTGACAAGAAAGAAAGAAGAGTTCGTGCCTATAGATGAAAAAGAGGTTAAGATGTATTCTTGCGGGCCGACGGTATATAACTATTTTCATATTGGAAATGCAAGACCTTTTATTATATTTGATACTGTAAGAAGATATCTTGAGTATAAAGGGTATAAAGTTAAATTTGTACAGAACTTTACCGACATAGACGACAAAATGATTAAACGGGCTAATGAAGAAGGTATTACCGTAAAAGAATTGGCCGAAAGATTTATAAAGGAATATTTTGTAGATGCCGAAGGCCTTGGTATTGATAAGGCAACTGTGCATCCGAAGGCAACGGAGAATATTGATGCCATAATAGAACTGATAAAGAAATTAGAAGAGAATGGGTTCGTATATAGTGTGGATGGCGATGTATATTTCAGTACCAAAAAGTTTAGAGAATACGGGAAGCTTTCCCACCAGTCCCTTGACGATTTAGAACTTGGGGCAAGGATAGATGTTGATGAGAGAAAGCAGGACCCAATGGATTTTGCAGTGTGGAAGGCACAGAAACCTGGTGAACCGGCTTGGGACAGCCCTTGGGGAAAAGGAAGACCGGGATGGCATATTGAATGCTCGGCCATGGCTAATAAATATCTTGGTGAAACTATAGATATCCACAGTGGAGGGCAAGACCTTATTTTCCCTCACCACGAAAATGAAATAGCACAGAGTGAGGCAGCTAATGGTAAGCCTTTTGCAAGATATTGGATGCATAATGGCTTCATAAATGTAGATAATAAAAAGATGTCAAAATCTGAAGGAAACTTCTTTACAGTAAGGGAAATTGCACAAAAATTTGATTATGAAGTAATACGCTTTTTTATGCTGTCTGCTCACTACAGAAGTCCTATAAACTTTAGTTCGGAGCTGTTGGAACAGGCGCAAAACGGTCTTGAGAGGATATACAACTGCATTGACAACCTTTTATATTTAAGGGAACATGCAGAGGATAGAGATATGTCCGAGGAAGAGAAGGGACTTGAGAATAAGCTTCTGGAACTTAAGGGTAAATTTATAGAGGCTATGGATGATGATATTAATACTGCCGACGCTATTGCGGCAATATTTGATATAGTTAAAGAAGTAAATTCCAGTATTACTGCCAATTCAAAATCATCTAAGGCCATAATTGACTTCTCCTATTCCTTGATAAGGGAACTCGGAGGCGTATTGGGAATAGCTCAAAAGCAGAAAGAAGACAATCTTGACAGTGAAATAGAAGAGCTTATAAATCTTAGACAGCAAGCAAGGAAGGAAAAGAATTGGAAATTAGCTGACGAAATAAGGGATAAGTTAAAGGCTATGGGAATAGCCCTTGAGGATACTCCGCAGGGAGTAAAGTGGAAGAGAATATAGTATCTAAAAGTGCCCCTTGACCTATGTAAGTGTTCAGGGGCACAATTAAAAAATTTGATTTAAGGAATGGATTTATGATTGAAAACACATTTGATAAAATTTTAGATCAGTTTAATTTTAGCGAAAGTGATATAAATAATATGGCTCCTCTGGTGTTGGCATATATTGGAGATGCTGTATATGAAGTTTTTATACGCACATTTTTAATAAGTGAAGGTAATATTCCTGTGCATAAACTGCATAAGCGTTCTATTGGCTATGTAAAAGCTAAAGCACAGTCGGATATTATTCACCGCATTATGGAAAAACTTAATCCAGATGAACTTGATGTGGTAAGAAGGGGAAGAAACGCTAAATCGGGTACCATACCTAAAAATGCCGATGTCAATGAGTATAAATATGCAACAGGCTTTGAGTCTTTGATTGGTTATTTGTATTTGAAAAGAGATAATGATAGATTGATGGAAATTTTAAAGATGGCTATTTCAGAGGGCTGATTGGTACTCTGAATTTTTTTGGCTATTTTAAAAATTGAAGATTATTATTTGTAAATATGTATTTAAAAAACTAATTTGAGATATGAATATAGATAAAGATTATAAAAGAAAGAGTGGAATGAAATGGCTGATAACAAAAGAAATTTCAAAAAGGATAAGTTACAAAAAAACAACAGAAACTTTGACAGAGGGGAAAGTAACAAAGATATAAATGAAGGCATGGATATGCTTGAAGGGAGGAATTCTGTCCTTGAGGCTCTTAGGTCCGATAGAACTATAAATAAGATATTGATATCAAAAGGTGACAAAGAAGGATCCATAAAGCAGATAATTGCTCTTGCAAAGGAGAAGGGTGTTGTTGTACAGGAAACAGACAGGATAAGCTTGGATAAAATATCTACAACCCGTGCCCATCAGGGAGTAATTGCTTTTGTTGCTGCAAAAGACTATGTTGAAGTTGAAGATATACTTGAAATCGCCAAATCTAAAGGGGAGGACCCCTTTGTAATATTATTGGATGGAATAACCGATCCTCAGAATTTCGGATCCATATTGAGGACTGCAAATGCCGTTGGTGCCCATGGAGTTGTTATACCTAAAAGAAGAGCAATCGGGCTTACTGCAGCTGTATCAAAAGCATCGGCAGGTGCAATAGAATATGTTCCGGTGGCCCGGGTAACCAACTTAAGCCAGACTATTGAATATCTCAAAGAACAGAATTTATGGATTGTCGGTACTGATCAGTCGGGGGAAAAATCCTTTTATGAGTCAGACTTAAAGGGTCCCATCGCATTGGTAATAGGTAGCGAGGGAGAGGGAATGAGTAGACTTGTTAGTGAAAAATGTGATTTTATTGTAAACATCCCTATGAAGGGAGAAATTTCATCCCTTAATGCAGCGGTTGCTGGTGCTATAGTTATGTATGAAATTTTGAAACAAAAGAGCAGGTAAAGTCCGAATTTCCTTAAATTGAGTTATTGAGTATTTGGTGACTACTAGTTATAATGTTATTGTCACTGAAGAAAATGTTTTTATGATAGAGCATGAAAATATAGCCTTCTGTATATTTTATCGAGATATTGATATTTTAAATTGCTTTTAGCATAGAGATCAATTTAGATATATGGTGTAAAAGGGTGAGTAACGAAGAATTTTTTTTAAATTTTGAAAATTAGCTATACAAAAAAAATAAAAGTTGTCGATATATATATATGAGAGAAGGGTATTTAACAAAATTCCATGTGAAATAAAATACACTTATTCCTAAATCTTACTGCTTAGCTTTATATTGCATGGAGTTGATTAAATGACCCAAGGTATTTGAAAAGGCTCTTGAATAGATGGAAGGCCCTGAAAAGCTATGCAGCTTGTGGGTTAAAAAGGGTTCTTGACACAGTATTCTTTTTAAAATATAATAAGCATAGTTATGCCTTATTGAGAGAACCTTTGACTTCATAACATGCAGGGTATTGTATATTATTATTATCCTCTATTCTTACAGCATTTATTCTCTATATTTATTGCAATTAATCTATAACAAGAGGGGGCATTACTTTGAAGTCAAATGTACAAGTTGAAGTAGCTAGATCTTTTGCTTCAATGCTTGATGAAGAAATAATTGATGAAACCAGAGCTGGAAATGCTAAAGCCCTCGAATACCTGATCAATAAATACAAAGGCTTTGTACGTGCTAAAGCAAGAACGTATTTTCTAATCGGAGCAGACAGAGAGGATATTATACAAGAAGGCATGATCGGACTTTACAAAGCTATAAGGGATTTCAGAGAGGACAAGCTTTCATCATTCCGCGCATTTGCCGAGCTTTGCATTACAAGGCAGATTATTACAGCCATTAAGACTGCAACGAGGCAGAAACACATACCTTTAAATTCCTATATTTCATTAAATAAGCCCATTTTTGATGACGAATCCGATCGTACTCTCATGGATATTATTAGTGAAGACGCTATAAATGATCCTGAAGAAATGGTCATTAATAGAGAAGAATTTTTAGACATTGAAGAAAAAATGGGAGAAATTCTTAGTAGTTTAGAGTGTGAGGTTTTATCCTTGTATTTAGAGGGCAAATCTTATCAAGAAATAGCAAATGATCTGGATCGTCATGTAAAATCAATTGATAATGCGCTACAGCGAGTAAAACGTAAGTTGGAAAAATATCTTGAAGAATCTAAGCAATAATTTAAATATTTGAACGAATTACCACTAGACTATTTAATGTTTTAGTGGTATAATTCTATTTGCCTCGAGATTGTAGGCGGGTGTAATTCAATGGTAGAATATCAGCTTCCCAAGCTGACTGCGTGGGTTCGATTCCCATCACCCGCTCCACGAAAGTTTATATGCCCTCATAGCTCAGTAGGCAGAGCGCATCCATGGTAAGGATGAGGTCACCAGTTCGATCCTGGTTGAGGGCTCTCAATTTAAAAGACCTTGAAGTATTGGGGAAACAATATTTCAGGGTTTTTTGCTATCGTTTTTTTCACTCCTTTCTTAGCGTTATAAATACCGTAAGTTGGAACACAAAACCGTCTAAAATCATATAAAATTATCATGATTGTTGTATTATTGTTATATGATTGCTGTATTGATCTTTCCGCTTTGAATGTAGTAAATCTAATGCTTTTACAGCATCACTTTTCCATGAAGGAAGTACCCTAATATAAATGTTGGCTGTAGCAGAGGTTTTAGAGTGTCCTAATTACTTCGATACAATATTTACAGGAACACCGATTTCAAAATGAGACATGCAAAAAACGCTGCGCCCTGCATAAGGCAGTTCGTAGCGTTTTTCGGAGTATGATAATATGAAGAACTTACAAAATTAAATTAATTGAGCTTGCTGTTTTTCTTAGAAATAACATCGAAAGTAACTGCTATCAATAAAACTAGACCCTTTACTACCTTCTGTAAATCTGTATTGATACCCATAATGGACATACCATTGTTTATGATACCCATAAAGATTGCACCAATGACTACACCGGTTACAGTACCAATTCCGCCATATGCAGATGCACCACCAATATAACAAGCTGCAATCGCATCCATCTCGTAGTTCTGTCCGGCTGATGGTGCTGCACTGTTAAATCTAGCTACACATATTAATGCTGCTACTGCTGATAAGAATGCCATATTTACATAAGTTAAGAATAATACAAGATTGGTGTTAACACCACTTAGCTTAGCTGCTTTTTCATTACCACCCATAGCATATAAGTAACGACCCGGTACAGTATTGCTAGTGAAATAACCATAGATAAAGATGATAACAGCTAAAATGATTAATACCATTGGGATTCCCTTGTGCTGTGCTAAGGAATAAGCAAAAGCCATGATTGCACAAATGATAAGAACGATTCGTGCGATTAAATATATCTTATTCTCAGTTTCATAACCATGCTTTCTTAATCTTCTTTGATTAATAATCTGAACCATTAAGTAAATTACAGAAGCTACAATACCAATTATTAAAGTTAAAACATGGAATTTGCCTTCAAAAATATCAGGTAAGTATCTGTTAAAGATATTTAAATAGTTATCTGGAAATGGAGTAATGGTCAAACCGTTTAAAATCATAAGTGCTGCTCCACGCCATAATAACATACCGGCTAAGGTAACGATAAATGCAGGAATTCTTAAATATGCTATAAAGTATCCTTGGCAAACACCAATGATAATACCTGTAAGTAAGCAAATAATAATGGATACGCCTACATTAACCTTCATGTTAACTATCAAAGTTCCTGCAATTGCTCCAATCAAAGCTACTATGGAACCTACCGATAGGTCGATGTTACCACCGGTTAAGATACATAACAGCATACCGATTGCTAATACAACTACATAACCATTTTGTAAAATTAAGTTGGTTATATTCTGTGGTACTAATAAAGTTCCATTTGTTAAAATAGAAAATAATATCATTATAAAAAATAGGGCAAATAACATAGTATTTTTCTTTAAAATAGCTTTAACACGATCCATGCTCTACACTCCTTTACTGGACTTTAAAATATATCCCATAATCTTTTCTTGCGTAGCCTCTTCTCTGCTAACCTCTCCTACCATTCTGCCTTCATTCATAATGTAGATTCGGTCACACATACCAAGTAATTCAGGCATTTCTGAAGAAATCATTAGAATGGATTTACCTTCTTCTACCAATTGATTGATAATACAATAAATCTCATATTTCGCACCTACATCAATACCTCTGGTTGGTTCATCTAGGATTAAAAGATCCGGATCCGCAAACATCCATTTGCTGAGTAGAACTTTTTGTTGATTACCACCACTTAAATTACCTACAGGCTGTTCACAAGAATAACATTTTGTTCTAAGTTTCTGGATATAATCTTTCGCAATTTTTATTTCTTTATTTTTATCAATGATGCCTCTATGACTTACCTTATCCATCTTAGCTAGAGTCGTATTAATCTTTATAGAATCACTAAGAATAAGTCCTTGGCCCTTTCTATCTTCTGTAATATAAGCTAATTTGTGCTTTATCGCATCTTTGGTATTCATTAATTTAACTTCTTTACCATCAATCAATAATTGGCCGCTAATTTTCGTTCCATAACTTCTACCGAAAATACTCATTGCCAACTCTGTTCTTCCTGCTCCCATAAGGCCGGCTATACCAACAACCTCGCCTTTTCTTACATGGAAGGATACATTATCCACAACTTTTCTTCCTTCGTATACCGGATGATATACATTCCAGTTCTTAACTTCTAATTTAATATCTCCAACTTTAACCTTAGGTTTTTCAGGGTAACGATTGGTAAGACTTCTTCCAACCATTCCACTGATTATTCTGTCTTCCGGAATTTCTTCCTTACGATTATCCAATGTCTCTATAGTAGTACCATCTCTTATAACGGTAATTTTATCTGCAACATAAGAAATCTCATTCAATTTATGGGATATGATAATGGATGTTATTCCTTTTTTCTTTAATTCCAGCAGTAAATCCAATAACAGCTTAGAATGGGCTTCATTTAATGAAGCAGTAGGCTCATCAAGTATAAGCAATTTTACGTTCTTAGCCAATGCTTTGGCTATCTCTACCATTTGCTGTTTACCAACACCGATATCCTTAATCAAAGTTCTAGGTGACTCATTAAGTCCAACTACTTTTAAATGTTCTGCGGCTTCTTTATATGTCTTTTTCCAATCAATCTTATATTTAGAACCGCGTTCATTACCAATATACATATTTTCGCCAATGGTCATATAAGGAACTAGGGCTAATTCTTGATGTATAATTACAATCCCCTTCTCTTCACTATCTTTAATCTTAGTGAACTTACATTCCTCTCCATTGAAGTAGATCTTGCCATCGTAGCTCCCATATGGATATACACCACTTAATACATTCATTAATGTGGATTTACCTGCACCGTTCTCACCTACTAAAGCATGAATTTCACCTGTTTCCACTTTTAAGTTTACATGATTTAGTGCACGGACTCCCGGAAACTCTTTTACAATGTCTTTCATTTCCAATATTACCGATGCCATTTCAATCCTCTCCTTACAATGACTTGAGAACTAGAAATGAGGTGTTGCAAATTAACACCACCTCATTCCAGGTTCAATTCATTTAATACAAGATACTTTTTAATCTTATAGATATTATTTCAATTGATCTTCTGTATAATACCCAGAATTAATTAATAATTCTTTGTAATTGTTTGCATCGGCAAATACTGGCTCACAGAGGAAAGATGGGATTATACCGGTACCATTATCATAAGTCTTGGTATCGTTAACAGGAACTTCTTTACCGTGAAGAATTGCGTCTACCATCTCTACAACTTTAGATGCTAATGTACGAGTATCTTTAAAGATAGACATAGACTGAGTACCTTTTAAAATGTTTTTAACGGAAGTAATATCACAGTCTTGACCAGTGATGACAGGGAAGTCCTTACCAGCTTCATAACCTGCATTTACTAAAGCATTGGTGATACCCATAGCACAGGAGTCGTTAGAAGATAATACCACATCAACTTTCTTACCATCAGCATAGTAAGCAGTGATTAAGTTTTCCATTCTCTTTTGAGCTTCTTCTGTTGACCAGTTAGGAGTTGCAACTTCTTCAAAAGATTTCTGTCCTGATACAACTACTAATTTACCGCTATCTATATAAGGATTTAATACATCCATAGCACCGCCATAGAAATATCTTGCATTATTATCATCAGGTGAACCGGTAAAGATTTCTAAGTTAAATGGTCCAGCGTTATTATTTAAGTCTAAAGTATCAACGATATATTGACCTTGAATAGTTCCTACCATATAGTTATCAAATGTAGCATAGTAAGATACTGCATCAGATTCCATAATAAGTCTGTCATAAGCAATAACAGGTATATTCTGGCTCTTTGCTTCTTGTAATACGGTACCTAATGAACTACCATCAATAGAAGCGATAACTAATACATCGCAACCACCTGTAATCATATTTTCTATCTGAGATACCTGAGTGGCAATTTCATTGTTAGCATATTGTAGGTCTACAGTAAAGCCGGCTTTTTCAAGCTCATTCTTCATATTAGCTCCATCCTGGTTCCAACGTTGTAAGTCTCTTGTCGGCATTGCTACACCTACTTTTTTACCTCCGGCAGCATTTCCGGTGGCATTTCCGGTAGTTTCATTTGTTTGCTTACAAGCACCTAAAGAAAAAACCATCATTGCCGCCAAGAATAAACTTATGAGTTTCTTTTTCATACTCTAATCCTCCTAAAGAATATATTGAATTATTTCTTGTAAGCCAATCATATCACATATTGTACAGGAGTTATTTTCGATGTACTTCAAATTTTTTAGATTTCCGAATGCTAAGACTTTATACTAGGAATTTTTTTTCGCAAAAAAATACTACCTTCAGGATAAAATTGTCCTAAAGGCAGTATTTTTTTATATTGGCCATATAAACTGATAAGTTATATTCCTTTACTATAGCATTTTTATGCTACTATCTATATTTTACATTTAAATACACTTCTTCCTTTTTCTGCACCCCACCTTCAATAATAATCTTGTCAATATTATCTCTGGTAATTGGAATAGGTTCAAGGATAATACAGGGTACATCATAGGTACCATCATTAATATAGGCATCCGGTGTTACATCTACCCCTTTTACCAAATTTACTGCTAATGCTGCAGCACATTTCGCTAATTGGTCTACAGGTTTATATACAGTCATGGTCTGCGTACCTTCTACAATTCTTTGAAAGGCTGCTAGGTCTCCGTCCTGACCTGTTAATGCAACTTTAGATGCCAAACGATTTTCAGATAAAGCCAGTACTGCTTGGCTTGCCAAATTGTCATTGCCACACATAACCCCATGTATATTTTTTTCAATATCAAGAGCATTATGTATCGCAGTGAAAGCTTCTTCTGCCAACCAGTCCTTTGCATATACAGAATATACGATATTCAGGGGATAGTCCTTGATTACTTCATTGAAACCTTCTTCCATCAAGGTTACATTGTAATCTGTTTGAGGTCCGAAAATAGTAACTATATTTCCTTCCGGTGGTACATGATCCACCAAGGTCTTTGCCATTAATCGACCTACCTCTTTATTGTCAAAGGAAATATAGAAATCCGCATTTCCATTCTCAATCAAGCGATCATAGGCAATTACATAGATTCCTTTATCTTTTGCCTTTTGAACCACCTCTTTACATGCCTTTGAGTCTACTGAGACGATAACAATGACATCTACTCCCTTATCAATAAAATATTCGATTTGTTCAATTTGTTCTTGAACATCACCATTAGCATTTTGTACATTGACTTGAGCCCCTAATTCTTTTGCCGTAGATACAAATACATCCCGATCTCGTTCCCATCGCTCAATAACAAAAGAGTCAAAAGCAAATCCAATGTGGATTTTGTTATTAACTATTTGTGGAGTATTCTCTTTTTTTGTTCTATTGTCACAACTAAGAAACATGCTTGGAATTATCATAAGAATAAATAAGGCAATGATTTTCTTTTTCATTATATCATCTCCCGATATTCGGTAGGAGTAACTCCTACGTATCTTTTAAATATTCGGCTAAAATAATTCGGGTCACTATAGCCAGCTTCAATTCCAACTTGTTTAATACTAATATCTTTTTGCTTTAATAGTGCCTTACCTCGCTCTATCCTTAGTTTTGTCAAGTACTCAACAAAATTTTCTCCTACTTCTTCTTTAAACAGCTTACTAAAATAGTATGGGGAAATATCTACATATTTTGATACATCATCCAAGGAGATATCCTTTTTAAAATTTTCTTCTATATATTTTTTTGCCCGTTCAATTACACTACTGGTCCGTTCTTCTTTTTTTGTATTGATATTTTTACATGCTTCCACAAGCTTATCAATAAACCAAGATCTTAATTTATCATATTGTTTTATCTCCAGTATAGTTTCCAGATATCCAGAACGATATTGAAAATAATAGGTCATACCACCATTTAAAAAAGCAATTTTCTCTGCCCATAATACAAATTCTATAACCTTTAATTTAACATCCATCTCTTTTTCATAATGATATTCCATCATCCAATCAAAGAATAGATTTCCCTGCAATTTTGTTTGCTCTATATCTCCTTTTTCAATTGCTTCAAACAAAGAATTCTCAATATGAACAGGATAATTTTCTTCATAGTGGCAGCCAATAGGCAAGTCCTTTACATGGGCAACGCGGCTTTTACTAGTCTTCTCAGCGTTTATAGCTTCCTTATAGGAATCATATATCTTGTGTAAAGGAACCACAGAACCGATACCAATCTTACATTGAATATCAATGCGGCTGGTTAACTCCTTGATCATCCTTCTGCTTTTCTCTATTATCGAATTTCTCTCTTCATAATCCAGTTCCGGATCTTTACGTGGAACAAAAATAGGTATCTTATTAACCATTAAGGCTCCTACAACACAGTGGAACTCTAATTTAATACATTCTCTAATGGTATTGTATAGTTGTTGTCCCTTAACGCTGGTTCCTATGGGATTTGTTAAATTTCCTTTGTCCAAACTATCCCCCAGTTCAAGAACCATCATCATTCCATACTGTTCTTCAATTCCAAGTAACTGGCATAAGTTATTACCCAAGGTACTGATATCTTCTCCTAAAAGAGCAGCATAGATTAAATTATGTTCTATAATAGGAGTTACAATCTCTAGTTTTTCCCGAATCATCAATTCATCGCTGCGCTTATGGAACTGTCGATCAATTTCATCCATAGCACGCTGTAAGACTTCCACCAATTTATTGTGATTCACTGGCTTTGTCAGATACTCTATTACCCCTAGATGAATTGCTTCCTGGGCGTATATAAATTTGTCATAAGCAGACATTACGATAAATTGAGTGGTGCTATTGAATTTTCGAATCTCTTTCATGGCTTCAATACCATTAATTCCAGGCATTTGTATGTCCATAATTACAATATCCGGATTCATCCGATACGCTGTCTCAATAACGCTTCGTCCTGTATTAGCATGTTCAATGATACATTGATCGCCAAAATGCTTTTTAATTATATAAGTTAAACCCTCAATAACAATACCTTCATCATCGGCTAATAATATCTTATACATAATAGTCACCTTTTACTATTCGAATTCCTTATCATCTGCTTTCTTCTTTTCAGAAATCGGTAAGAGAATTCGTACCGTAGTTCCTTTATTCTTTCCTTCGCTTTCTATCTCAAACACATCATCCCGCTGATAATATAGTTTTAATCGGCTAATCACATTTCGAATACCGATACCGTTACTATCTTTTGATATATGCTTATAATTGCTTGTTATATCTTTTTCCTCTATGCCCATATTCATGATGCGATGGATTAAATCTTCTTCCATGCCTATACCATTATCTATGATTTCCACATGAATTTTTTCCTGCTTCTGATATATTTTCAGCTTAATATGACCGGCATATTCAACCTCTCGAATTCCATAATTTACTGCATTTTCAACAATTGGCTGCAAAATTATACCGGGTACCGGATAGTCTAATAAAGATTCATCCACCTCTTTATCAAAATGGATGCTACCGGAAAAACGAACATTTAAGATATAAATATAACTATCCACCAGCTTAATCTCATCCCTTAAGGTACTTTCCCGGTCAAAGCTATTCATATTTGAACGGAAAAACTCCGACATATGTTCAATAAATGTACAAGTTCGGTCTGCACCTTCTAACATTGCCAATTGGGCTCCTGCATTCAGGGTATTGAATAAGAAATGAGGATTAATCTGCGCTTGAAGATACTTAAGCTGTGCATCTTTCAGATGATTGGCCATTAAGAATTCCTTTTCCCTCAGTTCCTTTTCCAATTCCATACTGGTTTTTAGTTGGATGATATATTCATTGATACTATTCATCATTCGTTGAAATGCCTTGGTTACTATCCCAATCTCATCATCCGTTTGAGGTAATTCGTCATTCACATTAAATTTACCTTCTGCAACTTCATAGGCAATAAAGGTTAATTTTCTCAAGGGATCGGTAATACTACGGGTAACCATGATAACCACAAGCAAATTCAGTATCGTTAAAAACAATAATAAAGTTAAGCTCATATATTGAAGATAGCGAAAAGTTTTCTGTATATTACCGTATTGTATCGAGTTATACTTAAATAGTTGGTCATTTAGGCTATTTAAATGATCTTTGATGTATTGATATAGCTTCGTTGCATTTTCATAATTCTCGCGATACTTTACTATATTTCGTCCTCTCTTGGCACTGACGGATTCATCGATAAGACTCAAATAAGTTTCTGACATATTTCGAATATTTTTTCCCGTGATATAATTGGGGTCTCCTACAATATTATCTTGAAGATTGCTCTCTACCAGACTTCTGTAAATTTCCTCTCTTCGATAATAATCCTCTAAAGACCTGGAACTTTTAGTACTTAAATACTCAAAGACTGTACTATGTAAGGAGTCCAGAGAATCTATTATCTTACTTAAGCTTAAATTGCTGATATATACCTGATCTATCTCATGAAAGGATTGAGATATATTATAATACATATACATATTGGTTATAAAGATTATTCCTGTTGTGAGGATAAAGGTTATAGCCAACTTCTTACCGATTGATTCTTTCTGTTTCGTTCTTTCCGTGGATTTTCTCACAAGTTCACCTCACCAAGACCTTTTTATTCGGATACTTCTTCCAATCTATCAGATTGAATAGTTTCAGTTACCATCTGTATATCAACGGGGAAAAATTCACTAACACGATTATTATTAATATATTCATGTATTGCCTCTACGCCATAGATACCTATCTGTGCTCCGTTGATTTGAACTGCACTTTGTACAATTCTTTTTTCAATTGCAGATGGTATTAACTCTGTGTCATAAAATCCTATGATTTTTACTTTTCCAACTTTATTATAATCCACAACTCCTTGATATGCTGCTAAGGTATCACTAGGATTTAAGCATATGAGAAGGTCAGGGGCCTCCTCTTCCATGATAATATTACGAATATCTTCTGCTGCTCCAAAAATGCTGTCTCCATTAATGGCTAAAATATTCGTCTGTAGATTCAATGACTTTACCTGCTCTAAGATAGCTCCGTATACCATCTCTTGAGCAGATTCGTTTTTTCCCTCATTGGTCAATACCGTAACATTTCTAACACTGGGATCTTCTTTCACCAACTCTATAATCTGATTGCCGATAACTCTTCCTTGATCATAACTACTTACTCCTATGAAGCTAATTCTATTTGTATTGGCTGCATCTTCTAGTAAAGTTACTACAGGAATATTATTTTCTCCTGCTTTATTAATCAATTGAATTACCTCTTCTTCACCATTAGGCTCAATCATAATTCCATCTACCTTAGAAGCAATGGCGATTTCTAATTGTTCTTCTATTGAGTAGCCTTCTGTCATAAGGCTTCCCAATTGTTCTACATAGATTCCAAGTTCCTTTCCTCTCTCCTTTGCCGCCTTATAAATTCCATTCCAAAAACTCACATTCTTTTGTCCGGAAATGAATACGTAATGATATTTATAGTCTATATCATCATCTATTACGCCTAAATCCTGTTTAGCCATCTTTCTTTGATAGTTTCCGAAGATGCTAAGGAGGATTACAGTCATTATTAAGATACATCCGTATATCGATAGAATTAGCTTCCATCCTTTTTTCATAGTTTATCACCTACATACTTTTATAGTAGTTTATATATAGTATTTTATCTAACCGGATTTACTTTATGTGCAAATTGTATAGATACCGTCTTAGTATAGCATTAATTGATATATATTGCATTTGAAATTTTGGGGCTGGAAAAAGAAAACACTAGATAAGTCATCTGCTTCTTTATGGCCAATACTAGAAAAATTTTTATTGGCTTATCCGCCAGATTTATCTCGAAAATTTTCTACGTTTCAAATTTTTATTTCAATATGTAATATGCCTATAAAATTATTGCAAGGCGGCTAAAGAAGGTTCCATTTTAAAGAATGAAGTTGATATTGAATCAACAAAGGAGAGAATAGAAAAAATTAATGGATGACTTATGAGAGTAGTCCTGGCATGTATGATAATGCTTATAAGTTATCGATATACTTGCTTTACTATTTCATTATAATAAAAAATCTCCTTCAGGCTTTTGCTATCTCTAATTCTTACCTGGAAGGAGATTTTTATTATTTTTATGCATAGAATTCGTTATATTATCTTATTATGAAATCCGGATAATTAAATTTAGTCGCTGATAATAACCTGTTGATAAGTACCGCCCCATTGAACAGTTTTGTGAAGAGCATCTGCTATAAATCGGACAGGTACCATTGTTCTGCCATTGTCAAGTTCAGCAGGAACATCAAGGGTAAGCGTATTGCCATTTACTGTGACTTTTTCACTGCCTATTTTCAGCTTTATTACATCAGCTCCATGGTTAATTGTTATAGTATTTGTCTTTCCATCCCAATTAATATTCGCACCTAGAGTCTCTGATATAAATCTGATTGGCACTAGCGTCCTACCATTTTTAATCTTGGGTTGCACATCAAAATTAATTTTTGTTCCATTGTAGTAAACTTTAACGTTTTTATCAAGATTAACAGAATTCCCTACGGATTTTGCTATATATTTATAGTCCATTCCTATGTTTTTTAGTGGGAACGGATAATCAACTCCAGTAATAATAAACCTGTGCTTAATAGAACTACCGACTTTAATTCCACCATTGGGTTTAATCGAAGAAATAACCATAGTAGATGTCACGTCTAAACCTCTATCTAGATCTATTATTTTATAAGTGAAATTGGTGAGTTCGGAAATATGTTTATTTGAAATATTGGCAATGCTCGCATCAATTGTAAGGGTATCATTATCCATATCAAACAAAAAGCCGTCTAATATCATCAGATTTACATCACCATAGGCTTCTGATGATGCTGCATATACATTCGTTAAGCCTATACTCATCATAAATACTACTAGTACTGCTAATAATGCCTTTTTCACACTTATTACCTCCATACATGTTCTTAAATCAACTTTAGCTCATAGTAAATGCGTGATGGACAATGAAAAATCAATAGTTTAGGGTAATAAAAATCTAAGACTCCTATTTTATGTAATATTTATGTGATCTAATGGAAGCGGTGGAAATACCATTACAATCAACTTTAGGATCTTTTTTAACATACCTATTGTTAACAAAAATGAAAGCAGAAAAGTTGCTTATAATTTCGAAATTCTATGCATATCAATAGGCGGAGATGCTTCTACTTTCTTTTTGTAAAGGTTATAAACCATCATATTGGCATTTTGACAGAAGATGATTGGGTTGAGCTGCTGTAATTCATTAAGATAAAATATGTTTTGGTTACAGCCTATTTTCTTTTCTAACTACTAATAATTAAGGTTTGTATGTAATAACTATACTGAAGATTCTAAAGATTTATCATACCTTTAATGGAGAAAAGAAATCATTGCATCCAATTCACTGTACTGTCAGAAAATGCAGGGGAAGAGCAAAATATTTGAATTTTGCCATGGCAGAACCGGACTGTAAAGAAGGGAGTCTTATTCCGGCAAAAATTGTATTTGTTCGTGGTTGAAAAAATAGAAGCAAAGAGATTGCTATCATTCCGGCGGATATAGATCTTCCTAAACAAAAAAATCGGGATTTGCAACAAATGCCGGAACATAAAAAGATTCCTCCAAAAGTGCACTTCATACCTGTAGCAGGCAAAAAAATCCAAAACTGCTCCTGCACTAAGATGGAGGTCTATACTACTATTAATTTTTCAAGGCACATTAATTTGCATTATTTTTTTTCTGCTGCGATGAGCTTGAAGATAAAAATTACTGCGAAAGTTGATTCGTTAATTTTATTGCATTTGTTCAGAGGAACAAATACTGGGACTAATACTATTTAGTGTCCCAAAATTTTATCGTCACTTGATAGATTAAAATTAACGATTCACAAGTATTTATTGCATTTGTATATTTTGGATGTATTCGATAATATTAGTGATGATATTATTTAGAGTAGTGAAGGTCAGGATTAAGATATATCTGGGGCACTACTTTATAATTTTAAGGTTAATTATTTATTTTCAATAACGTCGTAGACACACTCACTAAGCCTTGTAGTATCCTTATCTACTGCATGTATGAATGCATTTAAAAGCTTATCTTTATCAACTAAGGACCAATCAATTCTATATCCGCATTTTAGAGCTAGACACCTGAAATATTCACGAATTGCTCTTCCGTTACCTTCTCTAAAAGGATGAATCATATTTAGTTCAGCAAGGAAGGATGCAGATTTAACGCAAAAATCCTCTATACTAAGACCGACAAAGAACTTGTCAGCCTTAAGTTTTTCAAACAATATGTTTAAATTATCGGAAATAAATCGACAGTCACAAAATTGAGTATTACCTTTCCATATTGTTTCTTTTCTAATCTTTCCGGCAAACGGGTATAGATCTTGAAATATATATTTGTGTATTTTAAATAAATGGGTTTTACCGAAACGACCTGTAACCGGATGGAGATGAAGCTCCGAAAGCCTTTGATATGTTAAGTCATTTTCAATGGATAACAAAATATCAGGATCCTTTATTCCTAACTTGTTAATGTATACTTCGGTATGGGGATAATGATATATAGATTGTATGTTTTGGTATCTATTATATCTATTATATCTACTCATCCTATTTTACTATAACCTTAGCATATTTTGCCTTGATTCTACTAATAGCTTCTTTACTACTAATTTTACCTTCAAGGAATTGGCGATTTATAATAACTGCATCTTTACTTGGCTTAAGACCTTCAATTGCAAGGGTAGCAGTGACATTCTTAATAATTTTTTCTATATTTATGTTTTGCTTTGTTTGCATCAAATTACCTCCATGTTAATCATCAAAAAAGTGAATTTCCTGATAATATCTATATCACAATCACGTTAATATTATATCACAAATAAAGGTATTAATGAATAGAAATAATTAATGTAATATCAATACTTTTACTTAATATTTTAATGTTTTATTTTAAAGATAAATGTTATATAATGTCATTACAAAAGGAATAGAAGGGGAAAATATAATGGGACAAGTTTATATAATTCAAGGAGATATAACAAAGATTGGAGCCGATGCTATAGTAAATGCGGCAAACAATACACTTCTTGGAGGCGGAGGAGTTGACGGAGCCATTCATAGAGCTGCCGGTCCGGAACTTCTGGAGGAATGCCGAAAATTGAACGGTTGCGAAACTGGAGAAGCAAAAATTACCAAGGGATATAAACTGCCTGCAAAATATGTGATACATACAGTAGGACCGATATGGCGCGGTGGAAATAGAAATGAAGAACAACTGCTTGCAGCTTGTTACCGGAACTCTTTGCAGCTTGCTGTAGAGAACGGAATAAAAACGATTGCGTTTCCTTCTATTAGCACAGGTGCTTACCGTTTTCCTGTAAATCGTGCGGCAAAGATTGCTATGCAGGAAATATTCAAGTTTTTGGAGAATGACGAAAATATAGAAAAGGTGATCATGGTTTGCTTTGATGAGGGAACTGTGGATGCTTATAAAGAAGCATTTAGGGAAATTGGCGGAAGAGAGTAAACCAATATGATAGATTTATCTATAGTGATAGAAAAAAGTATAGGAAGTCTGATACTTCGCTAATGATTATGTGAGAGTGTGAAGAAAAGTCTGTAAAATAAGCTTTCTATGATAATTAAAATCATAGGAGGCTTTTTTTATGGTAAAAAGACATAATAGAATACTATAAAAATACCTATAACTTCCACGACAAAATAATTGAAAATTCGACATGTTAATGGTACTATTTATCCTATGACTTCTGAAAATATATTAATCTATTGGAAAAATACTTTTATATATCCTGAATCTATTTAGTGCCCAACTTATCTGAAAATAAGTACATAAAGTCATTAATTCGAGGGAAATTAAGCCATGATTAGCCGATAGCCAACAGATTTGATTCAATTTATATAATAATATTTTTCCGGTAAATTTAACAGAAAGTATTATGTAAAAGGAGTGCCGCGATGAATAAGAAAAGTATAATATTAAGTTTAGTGTTAATCATCCTATTTTTAACTAAATCAACATGTGCCAACGCGATGACAATAATAGTTACACCTCATGAAGAGCAAGATTATCCCGACGTTTTAATAGACTATGAAGAAGTGGAGTTTACTGATGCAGAACCTTTTATAGACAAGAATAATAGAACCTTGGTTCCCATAAGAGTAATTTCAGAAAGCTTAGGCTGCGAAGTTATATGGAACAGCAAAAATAAAAAAATTCAAATAAGAGGTCTTGAGAAAGAAATTGAATTAACTGTGGGAGAAAAAACTGCTTCAGTTAATGGAAAAACAATTACTTTTGATACCACTGCTGAGATACATAATAATAGAACATATGTCCCATTGAGATTTGTAAGTGAAGCTCTTGGTGCTAAAGTGGATTGGGACCCTGTTACTGAAACAGTACTAATAAAATTCAAAGAACAAGAAGCTAAAAATATTATTAAATTAGATGAAAATAATTGGAAAGAAACTGAATATCCGAAAGCTGTCCAGATAGAAATGCAAGACATATATATACCTAGAGGAGATTACGGCTACAATTCTGTAGATGATGAAAGTCTTAAAAGATATAATCTTACAAAGGATGATATTATTAGTTATGCAGTTAAAGCTACAAATAAATACTTTAATGTTGACTATAGAAATATAAACAAAGATACATATTCAAAAGATCAAAGATTAATTTGGGGTAATCATCGTGATGGTGAATATGATGTTTCAGCATCTATAGCTACAACTCTTCAAGCGGAAATTATCACTAAAGGGACATTTTACCCATATAAAGATGATGTATATTATTGGGGTCAATATTATTATATCCCAGGTGTAATTGTAAATTTTACAGAAAGCAATTTAGGAATTCCGCAAAGATATGTAGGAGTTGAGGAAATAACTACAATGGCAGTTTTAGTAGGAATTAAAGATGGAAAGCTCTATATTCAAACTATGCATGGCGGGGGTAATGCTGGACCATCAATTTTTGAAAATTACTATGAGAAAATTACAGGGAGAAAAATAATCTACTAGTTAGTTAAAATATTATATTACAGAGAGTGAAGTTTTTCTTTGCGAAGAATGTAACTCTTGATTCATAAATTAAGCAAAATATTTATGTAAACTATACCTTATTAAAGAATTATTATTTCTTCCGGTATTATCTGAATAGATCCGATAATGAAAAGTTTAAGTGTATGTGTGTCTCATAGAATGAAATTTACCTATTCACATCTATAGTCTCACCGGCACTATTCCTTTCTTATTATATATCGGATATGATCTATTACCTTTTTTGGTTTGAAAAAGCGGAGCCAAACCTAGCTTTATCCGACAATTCGGGTATTGATCGTGATGCAATAAATATTATTTCAAAAGACAGAATATATATAGCTATACAACGCTTATGGAAAATGAATGCTATCTAATAAATATTTAAACTAATCAATCAAGCATTTTAGGAGTGATAATCATGCATTGGAATTTTAATAAAGACAGATTCGGTCAGTATTTTATTAGACCTGTTTACCTTATTCATATTTTACTTGTAATTTCTATTTTTACTATACTATCAGGGTGTAGTACAGATAGTAATCGTTTCAATATTACCCCTTCAACAACATTAAAAACAGATGAGACCCGTACCGATAATAACAATACTTCTAATGGGACTAATTCTGTTAATCCTGAAGATAAGCCACAGGAATCAATTACAATAGAAGAAAGCGTTTTAGATGGCCAACTGGAAATAACATTTCTTGATGTTGGGCAGGCAGACTCAATCCTAATATCACAAGGGCAAAATTATATGCTTATTGATGCCGGAAACAATGCGGATGCTGATCAGGTGGTTAATTACCTCAAGAGTAAAGGAGTCAGTAAGCTTAATTATGTGATTGGAACGCATGCACATGAGGACCATATTGGAGGCCTTGATGCGGTCATTAACAGTTTTGATATAGAAAAAGTTTTGATGCCGAAGCAAGCAAGCACAACAAAGACGTTTGAAGATGTATTGCTTGCAATAAAGAATAAAGATATGAAGGTCACAACACCTAAAGTTGGAGACAGTTATGACCTTGGTAATGCGAAGTGGACTATATTGGCCCCAAAAAGAGAAAAATACGAAGATATCAATAACTCTTCGATAGTCATTCGGATAACCTTTGGCAATAACTCATTTTTGCTTATGGGAGATGCTGAACAACTATCGGAAAAGGAAATTTTATCAAGTAATCTTGAAATAAAATCCGACTTAATAAAAATAGGACATCATGGAAGCGGATCTTCTACTACAGCTCAATTTTTAAAAAAAGTTTCTCCTAAATACGCAGTTATTAGTGTGGGAAAAGATAATAGTTATGGACATCCGGATGATTTGATATTAAACCGTCTTAAGACATTCGGGGTAGAAGTGTATAGAACCGACGAAGCAGGAACTATTATTGCAACCAGTGACGGGAATGTTATAAAATTTGACAAGAAGGCTTCGGCTATAAAAGAACAGGCGCCACCTGTGCAGAATGAGACAACAAAGGCAGATTCAACCTTAGCAGCAAAATCTTCAGAAACAGCCGAAACAAAAGAGATAACAGTCTATATAACAAACACCGGGAAAAAATATCACAGTGGCGGATGTCAATATTTGAAGAAAAGTAAAACAGCGATAAGTTTAGAGAATGCGAAAAATAGAGGATATACACCCTGTAGTAAATGTAATCCACCTAGATGAGAGGAGATAAACAAATGAAGGTTATAATTGATAGATTTGAAGGTGATTATGCAGTTGTAGAGCTTGAGGATAAAACAATATGTACTATGCCTATAAAATTACTGCCTGAGGGAGCAAAAGAAGGTTCAATATTAAAGATTGAAGTTGATGTTGAATCAACGGAAAATAGAAAGGAAAAAATCCAAAAACTGATGGATGAGATGTGGGAGTAGTTCCGTATACATAAGAAATTCTATAAGTAAGGTTTGGGCAAGTCCAAAGCTTTGGATGGCTCAAGAATCTAAAAACACATAACTGATTTATTTCAAATATCAAAATAGGTTTCTAATAACTTAAAAATCGGCGGTTTAAATAACCGCCGATAAAAAACAAGAAATTGCTTTTTGGTGATTTCTATATTTTAAAATCTTTGTTATCAGTCATATGCCCATTACTTTGTACTGTAACTAAAATAGGTCTAAACTTAATTAAAGATTATTTGCATGAATACACCTTAACTTTTCAGAAATATTATTTATTTTTTCAACAACTCCTTATAGCCTGCCATATTAATTAAAAGATAAAATCTATAATTTATCTATATCTCCTATAACATTTATTTTCTTATATGATACTTCCAGTTTGAAAATAGTCAACAAGTCTACTGGCATATTCTGCTATTAATCTTAAGCGAATATGATAATGAGGGCACAGGGAACAACATATCTGCCATTATGGAAAAAGAGTTATAAAATAGGGAACTTTTCCATGTATGCTTCGTCTTATAAATATATTAATTTTTGGAGGGATGTAAATATGAATGCGAAAATTAGGCAAATGAGCTTTTTAACATGTATATGCGTAATGCTTGCAATTTCCTTTTCAGCATGCGGTAAGATATCGGAAAAAGCATATTACGATACTAGCAGGATGGAGGTTAATTATAATGGAATTTCGAATATGTCTGCTAATATAACGGCTGAAATGGAGTATATGGGGAATAATGGATTTGTGGTACAAGAAGATTTTAATACGGAAGATTACAATACAATATATGAAAACAAGTTTTTAGATACTGTCAATAATCCATTATCAACATTTTCAATAGATGTAGATACTGCTTCCTATAGCAATGTAAGAAGGTTTTTGAGCTCCGGTACTAAGCCGCCAGTGGATGCAGTGAGAATTGAAGAGATGATCAACTATTTTAAATATGATTATCCGCAGCCTGAGGGTGAAGATCCTTTTAGCGTTACAACAGAGATTGCACCTTGCCCTTGGAATGAAAAAAACAAACTACTGCTCATAGGGTTACAAGGGGAAAAGATAGAATCAAAGGATCTGCCGCCAAGCAATTTAGTATTTCTTTTAGACGTATCCGGATCAATGGATGAACCCAATAAACTGCCTCTAATTAAATCAGGATTTAAACTTATGGTAGACCAACTTAGAGAGGAAGACAGAGTAGCAATAGTAGTTTATGCAGGAGCAGCCGGACTGGTTTTGGATTCTACATCGGGTAAAGACAAGGATAAAATACTTAGTGCCATTTCAAATTTGGAGGCCGGAGGATCAACAGCCGGTGCTGAGGGTATTGAATTGGCATATAAGATTGCAAAGAAAAACTTTATTGCCTCAGGCAATAACCGTGTTATTCTTGCAACAGACGGAGATTTTAATGTTGGTGTAAGCAGTGAAAGCGAGCTTACAAGACTTATTGAAAAGAAGCGTAAGGAAGGCATCTTTTTGACTGTATTAGGTTTTGGTACAGGAAATATTAAGGATTCAAAGATGGAAAGCCTTGCAGATAAGGGAAATGGGAATTATGCTTACATAGATAATATAATGGAAGCAAGAAAAGTATTAGTAAATGAGATGGGATCGACATTATTTACTATAGCGAAAGATGTAAAAATTCAGGTTGAGTTTAACCCTGCAAAAGTGAAATCTTACAGACTCATTGGTTATGAAAACAGGTTACTTGCAAAAGAGGACTTTAACAATGATCTTGTTGATGCAGGTGAATTGGGTGCAGGTCACTCTGTTACTGCATTATATGAAATTGTTACAGAAGATTCGGACGTAGAAACCTCAAGCGTTGATAAATTAAAGTATCAGGAATCGACATTAATACCAAGTGATGAGATTGCAACACTAAAACTTAGGTATAAAAAGCCGGGTGGAGATGAGAGCAAACTACTGACTTACACTATTGGTGACCAAAACATCAAAGATTCTCTTTCCAATAATATGAAGATTGCTTCTACTGTAGCAGAATTCGGAATGTTATTAAGGGACTCCCAATATAAAGGGACTGCTAACTATGATGCGGTATTACAAAGAGCAAACGAGGTCCAAAATGATGATACTGGATACTGGAAGGAGTTTATTGGAATGGTTAGAAAAGCAGCAAGTATGAAGTAAAAAACACGTTGAATAGATTTAGCAGTTAGCCGTTAATAATTGGGATATAATATAAATGAATACGAGACTGTAGATATTTACTGTATTTTATATATAGGTATCTACCGTCTCAATTTTTTATCCTACATAATACATATTGTAAGTAATATAGATGCTTTCTTATTAGTCGAAAAATATACACAATATCACCTTTTTTATTGTTCATGATTACATATCAACTGTCATGAAACGATAGAGCTGAAAGATTTGGTAATGCTAAATTAGCAAAAAAAGATTATATCCTGCTTGTTTTAATTGCTAAACAGTTCTTATTTTTGCCTAAGTAGAAATTAATAAAATTAAAGTCCATGAAAAGCATTCACAGTATGATATAATTGTAATTGCGAATACAGAATTATATTTACTATTGGGTGACAAAATGGAAAATATCATTTATAAGATTATTGAAAGTAAATCTAAAAAGGTTTTTGAAACAGCTGATATACTTTCAAATATAGAAAGAAAACTTGGAAGTGAAGATTTTGAAATAAAAGGCGGTTACAGAACTTTTACCCATGTTATTGAGCAGTTTTGTGAAGAAGGCTTGATAACACCTGTTAAGGCATCGGGAACTAATGGTAGAAATCCTTCTCTATGTAATAAATATAGAATTTTGATTAAAGACAAAAAACAGTTGGATGATGAACTTTTGCATGAACTTCAGTCTTTGCACCCCAAGCTTGATAAAAGCTATTACTATAAAAATCCTGAAGCATACAGAGAAGACAGAGATTATGTGCTTATGTTGTCAAACTATCTTCTTGAAGAGTTTGAAAATAAATCTCTAAAATTTCGCTGCACCATGAATGAGAGATCTTTTGAAATATTCAATAACGAGAAGTTTTTAGAATCAAGAGGCAAAGTAATGCTTAAACGCCTTGGACTTTCTTTGAAGGATTTAAATTGCTACAAGACGCTTGAGGCTTTTTTCTACATACTGTTTCAGCCTAAGGATAAGCTTAATATCCTCATTATAGAAAACAAGGACACTTTCTATTCTGTTCTCAAGTACCTTGAAAGAAGGCCTGATAAGGACTTATACGGTGTAAATATAGATATGCTCATCTATGGAGAGGGGAAGAAAATAATAAACAGCTACAGCTTTATAAATGAAGTGGCAACAGGAATTTCTATTGATAGGGTGTATTATTTCGGTGACCTTGATTTTGAAGGTATAGGAATATTCAACTCTATGGCGTCAAAGTACGGTAAGCAGTTGATTGTGCCTCATGTAAACTTATATAGGCAAATGCTTGCAGAAGCAAAAAATCCGCCTAAGATAAGAACAAAGCAATCGGATGTATGCCTTGATTTGTTTCTTATGTATTTTGATGAGGAAAGCAAGAAAAAAATATCGGAAATATTGTATAATGGCAGATATATTCCACAGGAGGCGGTGAATTTTGGAAGAAAAATTAATATAT
>Ga0134092_1000720_pt1 | contig 32207 bp, 25 predicted proteins | sample 3_6taG_FD_94454 | JGI IMG/M metagenome (GOLD analysis project Ga0134092, IMG submission 94454) | Switchgrass degrading microbial communities from high solid loading bioreactors in New Hampshire, USA - 3_6_20_6_A3 metaG | ecosystem: Engineered > Bioreactor > Semi-continuous > Anaerobic >... | reverse complement strand
TGCCGCCGACTTCCTTCAGATTCCACCTCGCGATGGACACCCTTGTCTTAAGCTAACGGTTGGCGCTATCAACCCCCGTATCGGACTTTCACCGACTAGCTTGCGCCCATGCTGGGCGCACATTTAAAAGGAGCGGATATACCGCTCCTTTATACATTGAATCTGAAATTGCAGATGTCTCCATCCTTCATTACATAGTCCTTGCCTTCCAGCCTTACAAGACCCTTTTCCTTTGCTGCAGCATAGCTGCCGCAGGAAATGAGGTCATCATAGGCAACTATCTCCGCCCTTATAAAACCTCTCTCAAAATCAGAGTGGATTTTTCCCGCCGCCTGTGGCGCCTTTGTTCCTTTGGTTATGGTCCATGCCCGGCTTTCTTTTTCTCCGGCCGTCAAAAAGCTGATGAGATTCAAAAGCCTGTAGCTGGATTTAATCAGCCTGTCGAGTCCTGACTCGCCGATTCCTAAAGCTTCGATAAACTCTGCTTTTTCGTCTTTGGGCAGATTGGAAATCTCTTCTTCAATCTTTGCACAGACAACCATAGCTTCATTGTTTTCGCTCTCTGCATAGCTTCTGACTTTATTAACAAAATCATTATTCATGCCATCGTCAGAAACATCATCTTCTGAGACATTGCATACGTATATTACAGATTTAGTTGTAAGAAGAAAAAGGCTGTCAGCAAACTTTGCCTCTTCTTCACTTTCAAATTTCACTGATCGTGCAGCTTTCCCCGCATTCAGAACGTCCATAATCTTTTCAATCCAGGCTACTTCCTGCTCAAACTTTTTATCTCCTTTTGCTGCTTTTTTTGCCTTGTCAAGCCTTCTTCCAAGAACCTCAATATCCGAAAGAATAAGCTCCAGATTGATGGTCTCTATATCTCTTATAGGATCTATGGTGCTGTCCACATGGACAATATTTTCGTCTTCAAAGCACCTTACCACATGAATTATTGCATCTACCTCTCTTATGTTGGATAAAAATTTGTTGCCCAGTCCTTCTCCCTTGCTGGCTCCTCTGACTAAGCCTGCAATATCCACGAATTCTATTGTGGCAGGCACAATTTTCTGTGAGTTGAACATCTTTGCCAGCACATCAAGTCTGTTATCCGGGACAGGAACAACTCCCACATTTGGTTCAATGGTGCAAAAGGGATAATTGGCAGATTCTGCTCCTGCCTGGGTCAAAGCATTAAAAAGAGTGCTCTTTCCTACATTCGGTAGTCCTACTATGCCTAATTTCATTCTATAACCTCTTTCATTCAAATCATTAGTATAAAGAAATAATAAGCGCTATAGTTAATATTACTTACCTAGGAAAGTATAAATTAAAGACTTATATTTTTCAAGGTTATATTTTAACAGGTATCATCATAAGCATTGCATATCAGTTTTGCAGAGATTTATTATCTTGCTCTGATTTAAAGTAATGCAGGCAAATAACTATAGCCAGGCATGACAGCACAGCGCATGCTGCAAAAGAATGCTTTATAGATATTTCAGCAGATTTGCCTATGCCTAGATTTACAACTGCTGATACCAAATCTATAATCATGGCATAAATAGACAACATGGTAGCCCTATTGAAAGCATATATTGAATTATTCTGGATATCCGAAGATATTGGTCCAGTTATTGCACTGCTGAGGTTTATGATAGCAATGAAAAACACGCTCAGAATTGGTGTACTTGTATTTATTAAACCTATTGAGCTTACTCCTATAAGTCCGAACATAGCCAGAATAATCTTCTTATGACCAAACTTTCGAGACAACTTATAGGATTTTGATGCCGCCAATGCAGGCAGTTGTACCAATACCAGTATGATGCCATAGTACTTGATATGGATTCCGCTTCTCTGATATTGAATCTGATTAAGAAAAGTAACTATGGCATGGGTGGACTCATTAATCAGTGCTATAGAAAACAGAAATATGAAAATCTTTTTATTTGCAAAAGCCATTTTCAGAGATTCAAACATATTAAAAGCATTATCCCTGCTCCCTTTCGGTTCCTGAAGAAACAGCGCTGCCGTTGATGCAATACCATAAGGAAAAATGGTGAGATAGGCAGCCAAATCCATTGATACAGAGACAATAAAGCCGGATAGAGAAACAGCAATAAGAAAACCAGCTACACCCAAAGAATAGTATCTCCCATAAGCTTTTTCATACTCACCTTTTCCAACTGAGTTAAACAGTAAAGCCGAATCACATCCTGATATCCCGGAAACAGAGACAGCCAAAAGCATCCTTTCAAGCAAAAACATTTGAAAGGAATGAGCATTATAGAAAATGATTTTAGATATAAAATCTATGAACAAAGAAATGATCAACGTAGCCTTATATCCATATCTATCTGCAAAAATCCCCCAAGGCACCTCAAATAATATGGTCAGCGCCATGAATATTGATTCGATAAGAAATATCTCATATATGGATATTCCCCTTGACTGCCTGTAGATGGTTGCGATAGGACCATAAAAAACAAAACCCTGCAAAAATGCAATAACGCACAACAGGGTGTAATTTCTGTTAAAGCGCATGAAATATACACCTCCAAAATGCATTGCAAATAAGCTTCCCCAAAACTATTCGGGCAAACTTGTTATAATTCAATATGCAATACATCAAGGTGTATAAATATATATCATTCCCATGCTCCTTTATTTGAATATATCATTTTTATTATATCACATCATATCTGTCCAACAAAATAGCCAGATTTGAGGCAAAACACATTGGCAAATTAATTTGCCTAAGTCAGTTATATATATCCATGGTTGTACATAAATATTAAGTGAGATTCCATTGGACAGAACTAAATATCATCCAGATAAAATGTTAGATATCCAAATTGGGAGGGTTTCATGCTTCGTCTGAACTTTTAATATGCTATCCGGAGCTTTCACAGCTTGCCTTCCACTTTAAAAAAAGTGTGCGTAAACTGTGGTTAGCCATTGGATAAATAAATATTAAGGAGGTAATCCAATGATTAAAAAGGTTGCTGTGCTTGGAGCAGGGGCAATCGGTGGCATCACAGGTGCATTGCTTTACGAGAAAGGCATCGATGTAGTGCTTATACATCATAAAGATGAATTCGTCAACATAGTAAGGGAGAAAGGACTTCATATAGACGGGCTTGAACAGGACAGGTATATCAAGGTGCCTGTCGTAAAAAAACCGGAAGATGCAGGCTGCAAGTTTGATATGGTTATACTGGCTGTAAAAAACACAAGCAATAAGGAAGCTGTACCTTCAATACTTCCCTATCTGAGTGAGGATGGCTTTATACTGAGCGTACAGAATGGAATTCCTGAAGATGAACTGTTTGCCCTGGCAGGCAGGGACAAAATTGTATCCGGTATGACAGGATGGGGAGCAAACAACGTAGCCCCTGGACATCTTACTAAAACAACAGGCGGCATATTTGAAATCGGCGAATACATGGGTAAACCCTCAAAAAGAGTCATGGAAGCTGCTGAAATTTTGAGGACTGCTTTTGAAGTCAAAGTTGTGCCATTTATGGTAGTGCTAAAATGGTATAAGCTTTTTGTCAATGCATCAATGAGCGGAATAGGTGCAATTTCCGGTTATTTGTATGGCGATACCCTGGCTGATGAAAATGCTACAAGACTGGCAATAAAGATAATCACAGAGGCATACGATGTAACCAGAAAAGCAGACATTCCTTTCCCAGAAAAGGCTCTTGCCCCATTCCCTACTCCGGATAAGCTTACGGCAAGGTCTGAACCTGCTCTGCAGAAAACCATTGCTATGCTTAATGCTGTGCTGAAAGATCACCATGCAATAAAATCATCTGTGCTTCAGGATCTTGAGAAGGGTAAGAAAACTGAGATCGATTATTGGAACGGATACATTTCAGCATTGGGTAAAAAATTGGGAGTAGAAACACCGGTAAATGATGCTATCACCAGCATGGTGAAAGAAATAGAAGCAGGCACAAGAAAGATAACACCCGACAATATCAAGGAGCTGTGCGACAGAGGCCTTCACAAATTCCGCAAGGAATACTACGAGGGAATCATGGATGAATACAAGGATGTAACACAGTGCATAATCTGGCCAAAGCCCACTTTAGGTTTCATGCTGAGCGATACATACACCAGACCCTTCTTTGAGCCAGGCTCACCTAAGTGGAATATTCCTGAACCCTTTGTGTTGAAGATTGCAGCATGCGGTGCTTACATTATGCCATCTGTAAATCCCAATCAGCCGCTGACTCAGGCTGAAATAAACAAACAGGTTGAAAAATCCATTGAGTTAGGTACCTGTGCATGCCATATCCATGTTCGTGACGACAACGGGATGCATACCCTTGATCTTAAACGATTCCATGAAGTCATAGATAATTTGAGAGCAAAATACGGCAAAGAAAACCTCCTCATCGACGGATGTCCTGAAGGCGGAAATGACTTTTTAGACACCTGCGGACCATTGATTGAGTTCAAGGATGATTGGGAGACATGTCCTTTGACATGTGCTGCAGTATGGTTAGGCAATCTGCTGTTTATACCATCCACCTCAAAGGCCACTCAGGGTATGGGAGAAATAATGGAATCCGTAGGCATAAAACCTGAAATGGTTTGCCACGACCTGGGTGATATAGATAATGCAAGAAGATGGCTCATAGATACAGGCATAGTTAAGAAACCCTATTATTTCCGCATCTGTATGGGAGAACCAGGATGGGGCACAGTGACAAATCCAAGGGCTCTCATGGACACATATCGCCAGGCATGCGACAGGATACTGGAAATCGATCCTGATTCCAAGGTCATGGTATCCATGTCAGGCCGCGCCGGCATCTGGGGCGTAATGCTCGCTGCTATGTATGGCCCGCCGATTATAGGTGCCAGAATAGGTATGGAAGACTCCATATGGATGAGACCTTTCGATGATGAAGTCATAAAGGATAATCCTTCAATAGTAGCTGAAGTAGTCAAAGGATTGGAATTCCTGGGCAGACGTCCTGCAACTGCCAATGAGTACAGAGAGATGCTGGGTCTTCCAAAAGTATATGACAAGAAGTAAAGGAGCGGATATACCGCTCCTTTACTTAAGCTTCAACTTCGCCAATGCATCAGCCAAAGCTGTGTTTAATGGTTTTCCCTTCTCCTTGCTCTGCTTCTTCAGATAATATGCCACTTCTTTTCTGGATACTGCTGTATCTTCTTTTTTCTTTCTCTCATTGAAGGCTGACAGCTTTTCTCTATAGCCGCAGCTGCATATGAATATCTGGCCTTCCCCTTCTCCGTGGAGTTCCAGCTTCTTGTGGCAGTTTGGACATCTTGCATTGGTAATCCTCGCTATAGCTTCCCTGTAGCCGCATTCTCTGTCCTGACATATCAGCATCCTGCCTTTCTTGCCGTTGACCTCCAGCATGTATTTTCCACACCTGGGGCATTTGGTTCTCGTCATGTTGTCGTGCCTGAATTTACCTTCACTGTTTTTTATCTGATTCACTATATCTTTAGTGTAATTCCTCATGTTGTCCAAGAATATGTCTTTATCCAGGGCTCCTTTGGATATAGCGCTGAGCTTCTGCTCCCACTGAGCTGTCAAAGCAGGTGATTTCAACTCTCCCGGCACCAGCTGAAGCAATTGTCTGCCTTTTGAGGTTATATAAATATCCTTTCCCCTTTTCTCTAGTAGGAAGGTGTTAAAAAGCTTGTCTATTATATCCGCTCTGGTAGCCACTGTGCCTATTCCACCTGTCTCCCCGATGGTCTTTATCAGGTCCTTGCTGGCACCAGCCATGTATTTTACAGGATTCTCCATGGCAGATAGCAATGTACCTTCATTGAAAGGCGCAGGCGGCTTGGTAAGTCCTTTTGACTGAACCAGAGATGTGATATTAAGCTTTTCTCCCTTTTCAATTTCAGGCAACAGCTGATCTTTCAAATCTTCTCTGGAATCATCTTCTTCATCAGAGTCAAAATTATTATTGTAGACTTCCTTCCACCCAAAGTTAATGACAGTTTTCCCTTTTGCTATAAAGATTTGGCCGCCAATATCCACTTTTATGGTTGCTTCTTCATACTCAAAGGGGGGAAATAACACTGCCAGAAACCTTTTTACTACCAGATCATATATCTTTCTTTCCTTATCACTGAGCTTGCTCAGATTAACCTTCTGCTCCGTAGGTATAATGGCATGGTGGTCGGATACCTTGCTGTCATCCACAAAGTTTTTGCTTGCTTTTATAGTGCCCTTAAGCACCTTGGCAGCCACAGCTGAATAGGGTCCCACTCCGCAGGCTCTTACTCTTTCTTCCAAAGTATCCACCATATCTGAGGACAAAAATCTGGAATCAGTCCTTGGATAAGTAAGAAGCTTGTGATTTTCATAAAGGCTTTGCATTATGGATAGAGTCTCTTTGGCAGAAAATCCAAAGAGCCTGTTGCCATCCCTTTGAAGTTCTGTCAAATCGTATAGATGAGGAGAAAATCTCTTCTTATAGGTTTTATTCACTTCAATAACAGTACCGTCTTTACCTTGAAGTGATGCAATTATCCTATCGCATCTATCCTTATCAAATATCCTTGTTTCCTTATTCTTTTGATCCTGCCATATAAGTTTTATACCCTTTGCCATGGCATTTATTCCATAGTACTCTCTCGGCTTAAAGTTTTTTATCTCTTCTTCCCTCTGGGCAACCATAGCCAATGTAGGTGTCTGAACCCTTCCACAGGAAAGCTGGGCATTGAATTTGCATGTCAATGCTCTGGTGGCATTGATACCTACTATCCAATCCGCTTCAGCACGGGCTGCAGCCGAGGCATATAGATTTTCGTACTCCTTGCCGCTTTTCAGCCTGGCAAATCCTTCTTTTATTGCCTTATCAGTTACTGAAGAAATCCATAATCTCTTAATGGGCTTCCTTATCTGAGCCTTTTCTATTATCCATCTGGCCACCAGCTCCCCTTCACGGCCTGCATCGGTGGCAATTATGATTTCTCCTACATCATTTCTTTTCATCTGTTCTCTAACTACAAAGTACTGCTTTGCTGTCTGCTTAATCACCACCAGCTTAAGTTCTTTTGGCAATATGGGCAGGTCCTCCAACTTCCAAACAGCATATTTATCTCCATAGGCTTCCGGGTCAGCCAGGGTTACCAAGTGTCCAAGAGCCCAGGTGATAATATATCTTTCCCCTTCCAGGAAACCGTCGCCTTTTTTATTGCAGTTCAAAACTCTTGCCAGATCCCTTCCAACAGAAGGTTTCTCAGCCAATACCAATGATTTGCTCATGTAAACATTCCTCTCAATATAATCTCTATTAATATTATCACATTTTTTGCAATATAAAAGCCTTTCTTCCTTGCTCTACTGAATCCAATTCCATAGAAGTCAAAATTACGGATCTGAAATTATTAATTGATATCCTATGATAGCACGGATAAACATGCAATTTTATCCAATTTATATTGTATAAATTTTCATTCAATTTGACAAATCATTGACAATCTAAGAAATTCAATATAATATATCTAATAGTTGTTGTATTCTTATACATGATTTAATCTCTTATCTCTGTGATATAAAAGTCATAGGGATAAGAGATTTTATAGTATTTATCAAGGAGGACATTAAATGAACGACAGTAATAACAGAAGAGAAACTTTCTCATCAGGTCTGGCAGTGTTCTTTGCAACATTGGGATCCGCTGTGGGTTTGGGCAACATATGGAAGTTTCCATATATGGTTGGTGAAAATGGCGGCGGTGCCTTTGTTCTAATTTACTTAATATGTATAGTACTGGTAGGTATGCCTGTAATGATATCTGAATTCTTTATAGGCAGAAATACCAGAAAGAATGCAGTAGGAGCTTTTGAAGCTCTAAAAGCAAAGCCTTTCTGGAAATCCATAGGCTATATGGGAGTTCTATCTGCACTGTTTATCATGTTCTTTTACAGCAGTGTGGCAGGCTGGGTTTATTCTTATGTATTTAAAGCATTAAAGGGAGATTTTCTCACCCTGGCATCCATGTCCATGGAAGATGCTGCTTTAAACGCCAGCAGTCAATTTGACGCAGCCGTTGGCGGTTCCATTTCACCATTTGTATGGCAGATTATCGCTGTGGTTGTTGTTTCTGTAATACTTATAGCAGGCGTAAAAAATGGCATAGAAAGAATAACAAAGACTTTGTTGCCTTTATTATTTGTTCTGGTAATAATATGCTGCGTGAGGGCTCTGACTCTTGAAGGAGCAAAACAGGGTCTCAGCTTCTTGTTCTTGCCCGACTTTTCAAAGCTGTCTGCATCTGCAGTTTTATCCGCATTAGGTTTATCATTCTTTAAGCTTTCCCTGGGGATGGGCACTATGATAACCTATGGCAGCTATTTTACAAATGATAATAACCTGTTTGGCACTTCTGCAAGAGTAGCTCTTTCTGATACCCTTGTTTCACTGCTTGCAGGGATAGCCATATTCCCAGTGGTATTTACCTTCGGCATGGAGCCTGGAATGGGTCCTGGGTTGTTGTTCAAGACCATACCATTGGTATTCTCCAAGATACCCTTCGGTAATATATTGCTGGTGGCCTTTTTCATCCTCACATCCATCGCTGCCACAACAGCCATGCTGTCTCTTGTGGAGGTACCGGTAGCCTTTTTCATAGAAGAAAAGAACATGTCAAGAAACAAAGCAGTGCTTTTGACCTCCGGGCTAATATTGGTCATAGGTCTTATCACTGTTCATCCCAAAAGCGTTTTTGGAAGCGTAGTAATAGCCGGCAAAGGATTCTTTGACTTGTTTGACTACCTATCCTCAAATATCATGCTGCCTGTCGGCGGATTGCTGATATCAATATTTGTAGGATATTCAGCTGATAAGGCTGTATTAAGTTATGAATTATCCAACGCTAAGACACTAAACAATGACGGAATGATAAAATTCTATATAAACATTTTAAAATATTTAACTCCCGCATTGCTGTTAATAGTATTTTTGAATTCTATAGGAGTAATCAGTTTCTAAATCAAAAAAAGACTGCTTTGCAACTGACATATATTCAGCTGTGCAGCAGTCTTTTTAACTTGGATTGAAATTATCTTTGCTTCCTGGCTTCCTCTATTTTTTCTGCAAGTTCATTGAGATATACCCATCTCTCCATCTTTTCCTCCAGCAATCTTTCCTGTTCTTCCTTTTCACTGAGCAGCTTTTGCAAAAGCTCATAATCGGAAGCCGCTTTTTCAATATCCATGTCCAATTCCCCAATCTTTTTCTCTATGGAGGCTATTATATCGTCTATTTCCTCGTATTCCTTCTGCTCCTTATATGTGAATTTCAATTGCTTTGGTTTCTCTCTTTTTACTTTATTCTCATCAGGAACCTTTGATTTATTGTCCTGATGAGCCTCTTTTTCGGCTGATGCTTTATCAAGCTTTTCTTTTAAGTCTGAATAGTTTCCTGTATGCTGTGAAATAACGCCGTTGCCTTCAAAATAGAAAACCTTATCAACTACCTTATCAAGGAAATATCTGTCATGGGATACTGCAATAACTGCACCCTGAAAGTTTTCCAGATAGTCCTCCAGTATTGTCAGGGTCTCTATGTCCAGATCATTGGTAGGTTCATCCAGAAGCAGCACATTGGGAGCTTCCATCAGCACCCTCAAAAGATGAAGCCTCCTTTTCTCGCCGCCTGAAAGCTTTCCTATGGGAGTCCACTGAAGCGTTGAGTCGAAAAGAAATGTCTCCATCATCTGGGAAGCAGTAAGCTTATATCCCTCTGCGTTGGTTATATATTCGGCTGCCTCTTTCACATACTCAATAGCCCTCATATTGTCATCCATATGATAGGTTTCCTGAGAAAACATGCCTATTCGTACAGTATCGCCTATTTCCACGCGGCCGCTGTCAGGTTCTGTTTTACCGGCTATTATATTCAGCAATGTGGTTTTGCCTATCCCGTTAGGGCCAACAATGCCAACCCGGTCATCCCTCAGCAATATATAGCTGAAATCCTTTATTATCTGTTTGTCTCCATAGGATTTTGATACATCATATATTTCAATAACCTTTTTCCCCAGCCTGCTGCTTCCTACGGATATCTCAATCTTTTTATCAATGAATTCAGGCTCTTTGTTTCTCAATTCTTCAAAGCGCTGGATCCTTGCTTTCTGCTTTGTGGTTCTGGCTTTAGCTCCCCTTTTGATCCAAGCCAGCTCCCTTCTTAAGAGATTTTGTCTTTTTTCCTCATTGGCTTTCTCTATTTCTTCTCTCAGCAGCTTTTTCTCCAGAAATTGATTATAATTGCCGTAGTATTCATAGAGCTTTCCTCTATCCAGCTCTATTATCTTGTTTGTAACCCTCTCCAGAAAGTATCTGTCATGGGTTACCATGAGAAGGGCACCTTTTCTCTTGTTAAGATAGCCCTCCAGGTAGTCAATTACATCATTATCCAAATGGTTAGTAGGCTCATCCAGTATCAATAGATCCGAAGGATTGATAAGGGCTGCAGCTAAAGCAACACGCTTTTTCTGCCCTCCAGACAGGGTGCCTATCCTGGCATTGAAATCATTAATACCCAGTTTGGTGAGTATGGTTTTCGCTTCAACTTCTATGCTCCAGGCGCCTGCAGCATCCATATCCCTGGTAAGACTTATTATAGCCTCAGCATTATTGGCTTCGATGGCTTTTTCATATTCTCTTATGACCTTCATAACAGCCGTATCACCTCTGAATACCTGTTCCAGCACAGTAGCATCAGGGTGAAAATCGGGGCTTTGAGGAAGATACTCTATAGTAATTGAGCTTCCCTTGGTTATTTTGCCTTCGTCAGGAAGCTCAACACCGGCAATTATCTTCAGCAATGTGCTTTTCCCCGTACCGTTTATCCCTATTACGCCTATCTTGTCCCCTTCGCTTATGCTCAGGCTGACATTTTTCAGCAGCATTTTTTCACTATAGCTTTTGCTTATATTTTCCGCATTCAATATGTTCATTTTTATCACATCCCGTATATATGCTACCACAATAACTAATGTTCATTCTACAGTATATTTTAACATGTAAATCCTTTAAAGCTATATGCTCTCCAACGATTCTAGCAGCTTTGCAAAATGGTCCTGCTGTATTAAAATAAAATAGTACAGAGTATAGATTTTAGAATGGAATTGATATTATGAAGGATGAAAATACAGAAAAAACTGAAGCTCCGATGGTTCTGAAGATATCCATAAGAAGCTTGGTGGAATTTATACTCCGCTCCGGCGATATAGATTCAGGCTTCATGAGCATAAATCGAGCCCTGGAGGGAAGCAGAGCCCATAGGAGACTTCAAAAATCCTATGGTGATGACTACAATGCAGAAGTCTCTTTGAAAAAGACCATGGAGTTTGAAGGCTACAGTCTTGTTCTTGAAGGCAGGGCTGACGGCGTATTTATTGAGGACGGAAATGTTATAATTGATGAAATCAAGTCAGTCACCGCACCCCTCGAACTTATTAATGAAGACTATGACTTCAGGCATTGGGCTCAGGCCATGTGCTACGGTTATATTTACGGTGAAGAAAACAATCTGGAGAATATCATCATACAGTTGACATATATTCATCTGGAAACCGACGAAGTGAAAAAGCTTCGGAAAGCCTTCCGCATTAAGGAGCTTAAAAGCTTTTTCTATGATCTGGTAGATAAATATTGCAAATGGGCAGAATATAGCAGTTCGTGGATAACCATACGGGATAATTCCATAAAAAAGCTGAACTTTCCCTTCCCTCAATATAGAAAGGGTCAGAGGGAAATGGCAGCGGTAGTTTACAGAGCCATAAGGGACGAGAATATACTTTTTGCCCAGGCTCCTACTGGGATAGGCAAAACCATGTCCACCCTGTTCCCTGCGGTAAAGGCTATGGGAGAAGGGCTCACATCCAAGATTTTTTATCTTACCGCCAAGACCACTACTCAGACGGTGGCGGAAGAAGCCTTTCAGCGGATGAAGAACATGGGCTTAAAGTTTATTTCCATAACCATAACAGCAAAGGACAAGATATGCTTCAAGGAAGAAAGGCAGTGCAATCCTGGATATTGCGAATATGCCAGAGGCCATTTTGACAGGGTCAACGATGCCATCATGGATATACTTCAAAATGAAACTGAAATAGACAGAAATAAAATATTAGCATATGCACAAAAACATAAAGTATGTCCCTTTGAGTATTCCCTGGATATTGCATTATGGGCAGACTGTGTCATATGCGATTACAACTATCTCTTTGACCCTAATGCAAGCCTCAAAAGATTTTTCATGGATAAAAAGACAGACTTCACATTTCTCATTGATGAAGCTCATAATTTGGTGGACAGAGCGAGGGAGATGTATTCTGCCGAGCTCCATAAAAAGGATTTCCTCGAACTGAAAAGAGTGATGAAAGGCAAAAATAAGGAACTCCACGCATCCTGTAACAGTATCAATAAATATTTCATTGAGCTTAAAAAACAGCTTGGAGAAGAATATCATAATGTAAACAAGGAAGAAGATAAGGATTTATATCAGCTTCTAGGCTCCTTCGTGGCTAAAGCAGACAAATACCTCTCTGCCAGTGAGGAAGCCCATAGGAATGAGGAACTGATGAATGTATACTTTGATGCTTTAAATCTCCTTAAGATAGCTGAAAACTACGATGAGCATTATGTGACATATATTGAAAGGCACGGAAACGATATACGGCTTAAGCTTTTCTGCCATGACCCGTCGCTGCTAATAAGCCAGGTGCTGAAAAAAGGCAAGGCTGCTGTATTCTTTTCTGCCACATTATTGCCCATGGATTATTTCCATGAAATACTGGGAGGCGGAGAAAACAGCAAATCAATCTATCTTAAATCACCCTTTGACCCGGCTAACAGATTGCTGCTCATTGCTGACAATGTAGCAACCCGCTATAGCAAAAGAGATGACAGTTATGACAGAATTGCTGATTATATTTATAAAGTAGTCAAAGCTAAAACAGGCAATTACATGGTATTTTTTCCTTCCTATAAGTATATGGAAAGCGTCTATGAAGAATTTACAGCAAAATATGCTGATTATAATGTAAATATGCAGTTATCAGGTGCCACTGAAGAAGAAAAAGCTCTTTTCATGGAATCCTTTCAACCTAATCCTGAGAAGCACAATATTGGCTTTTGCGTATTGGGCGGTGTATATTCTGAAGGAATAGACCTCAGAGATGACAGGCTTATAGGAGTAATTATAGTTGGCGTCGGGCTCCCTCAGATATGCCTGGAGAGGGATATCATAAGGGATTATTATGATTCCAAAAACCAAAAGGGCTTTGAATATTCATATATGTATCCGGGCATGAACAAGGTAATGCAAGCGGCAGGCAGATTAATCCGCTCCGAAACCGACAGAGGAGTTATACTTTTGCTGGACGAGAGGTTCACCCGCTGGGATTATCAAAAGCTTTTTCCTCAAGAATGGTTCCCATATACGAAAGTCAATGAGAATACTATAGATAGACACCTGGAGAGCTTTTGGACTAAACATGATTAAAAAAACAAAGGGTTTTATTTCCAAGTTGAAATAAAACCCTTATTGCATCAATCAAATCTTAATTGTGTGCTTCGTACACCACTTCTCCTGCAATTACAGTCATAAGTGCATTAATATCTTTAAGTTCTTCTACAGGACAACTCATATAATCTCTATCTATAACTACAAAGTCTGCATATTTTCCATCTTCTATTGAACCGATATTATCTTCCTGGAATTGAGCATAGGCAGCCCAAATAGTATAGGCACGTAATGCTTCTTCTCTGATTAAGCATTCTTCTGTATACCATCCGCCTTCAGGGAAGCCATCACGAGTCTTTCTGGTCACTGCTGCATAGAATCCATGGTATGGATTTACTAATTCTACAGCGGCATCAGTACCATTGGGGATAATAGAACCTGATTCAATCATCTTTCGCCATGCATAGGCCCCTTTTATTCTTTCCGGTCCAACTCTATCCTCTGCCATATTCAAATCGGAAGTGGCATGAACAAATTGCATGGAGGGCAGCACGCCAAGCTTTGCAAATCTTGGAATATCATCCAATGATACAATCTGAGCATGTTCTATGGCAAAACGATGATCTTTCAGATTTAATTCCTTTATGATTTTTTCATATATGTCCAGTACCTGCCTATTTGCAGCATCACCAATAGCGTGAGTATTAACCTGGAATCCTGCTTCTGCTGCCTTTTTTACGTAGCCGTATAACTCTTCGTCAGTATATCTTCGATCACCTACATGCCCTTTGCGATCTGAGTATTCCTCTAACATCCATGCACTGCGTGCACCTAAAGAACCATCAGCCATAAGCTTGACTGATCTTACATTGAGTCGATCACCGAATAAGCCTGTTCTTTCCTCTTTGGGCATCTTATAGAATTGTTCTGCAGCTTCCCCTTCAGAAGCCATCATATATATACGAATCTTTAACTCGCCTTTTTCATAAAGTTCTTTTAATCTGTTGAAGGTTGCCACACTGCTTCCCGCATCACGAACGCTTGTGACACCATATGATAAAATGTGATCCTGTGCAAGCCTCAATTGATCTACCAACTGATTCTCAGTGGGATCAGGCCTGTGCTGTGTAATAATATTAGCTGCCGTATCTGTAAAAATTCCTATGGCCTCTCCTACTTTTATTCCTTTATACCTGCCTTTAGCTTCATCTTCTGCTGTTTTTCTGATGATTTCACCGCCTGTTGGATTTGGGGTGACACCGTTTGTATCTATTCCACCTATTTTCATTGCTGCAGAATTAGCCCATATAGCATGACCACAGACTCTTGTCAAAACAACCGGATTATTTGGAGCTATGGCGTCTAATTCAAATTTTGATGGGAATATTGCTGGATCCCATACCTCCTGGTTCCATCCTCTGCCTATTATCCATTCACCTGGTTGAGATCTTTTCACAGCTTCTGCAACCTTATTTAATATATCCTCCTTTGGAGCCCAGAAGCAGTCAATCTGCTGCATAGCTGCGCCAACACCCGGATAATGCAAATGAGAATCAATCAATCCAGGGATAACGGTTTTCCCCTGCAAATCTACAACTTTGGTAAACCTATCTATAAAATAGTCAACTTGATTGTCATCTCCTACAAATATGAATTTACCGTCTTTTATTGCCATTGCAGTAGCCTTAGAAAATTTCTCATCAACAGTATAAATATTCCCATTGAAATACACCGTGTCAGCAGCAAATGGTAATCTTTTTACTTCTGCCGGTGCAGCAAACCCAGCCTGACTAATCAAACTTGCAATTAATAATAAACATGCTGCTATAGAAATAAAGCGCCTTATCCTTTTGTACATACACAAACCTCCCAAAATATAAAATACAGTTTAATGAAAGTATGTAAGAAAAAATCACCTCCTCCCTTTTGTGCTAACTTAATTGCAGGAAAAGTGTATTATGATTCTTATAAGACCTATAATTCTGGGATGCTTTTAATGTATGAAAAGCTTAATAGAAAATATTTTGCTCTGGGATCTATAATGAGTTGAATTTGCTAGATCAGATAATCTTTAAATTGCGATTGGATTAAAGGTTATTCTTTAAGATATTGCCTAATTAATCATAAATTATAATAAATATAAAGCTAATATAAGCTTGAAATTATACAGTTAGTTCATCATAATATACTTCTCCCAATTTTAATTTTAAATAAATAATTTTCTTTTCTCAAAGAATTTCGTAATCAAAAAAACAGCATGATTCTATTATTTTTTTCTACTTTAATTTTCAATAATGTCCAATTTTTTCGAAATTGCCTATTATGTTTTTCAATATGCAAAAGGCTTTTGGAATCAGGCATTACTGCCATTCCAAAAGCCTTTTTTCTCCTTCTATCTTTTTTATTTCCGTTATATCCTGACTCACTTCAAGTACCCCCTTGTATTGCCCTTCTGAATCCCTCAGGGCAAAATACTGTATAAGGATTGTTCTCTCGTTCATCTGAATCCAGAAAACTGCCGAATCCTTATGTCCTTTTCTGAATTCATCGATTATCTTTTCAACCACATGAACGCTCTGAGGCGGATGGCAGTTCTTCACATCCCTGCCTATGGCGGCAGGAGATCTGGGGAATATCCTGTCCTTTGGCTTTGTAAAAAATTTTACCTTGTTGTTTTCATCCACATATGTCAGATCTACAGGAAGGGCATTGAATATCATCAGTGCCTGCTGGAAGCTCAGCTCTCCTGTCTCTGTCTTCATCACCATTTCATGTCCCTGTTTTAATACTTTACTCTCTTCTTCCTGCATCTCATCTTTATCCATTGGAGGCGTTTCTATAAAGGGGAACCCATATTCATAGCTTTGCTTTTTCATGTCGTACCATTCCTTGTCATCAATGACTTCCATTGCAGAAGGAAACAATATGTATTTTTCTTTATAAGTCAAGCCGTACAAGATGAAAAATAAATTTCCTACCTCTACGTTGAAATCCGTTTCACTGGGTTCTTTGGATTTAAGTATGTATATAAGCTTCTTCAAAGATGCCCTTGCTTCATCATGGAGAGCCCACATGATGGACAAGCCTTCAAATTTTTTCATCTTTTTCTCCATGTATGGAAAGAGTATGTTCTCTTTCTTAAGGTAATGAGCATCAAACTGCTGCAGCTCTTCAACCCTCTTCAATAATTCATCTTTGTTGTTTTTAAAATCCTTTTTCTTGATAATCTCTTTTATAGCAGACAGCTTATTCTCAAGTGCTTCATTTTCCTTCATCAAAGTATCCAGGAAGCTGTTTTTTTCCGGCTTCTTCCACTCATACTGGATCAGGGATTTATTGAATACATGTATGACCTTATCCAATATCTCCAGTATTTCCTTAGCCTCAACACCTCTTTGAAGCTGGTTGTAGAATATTTCAAAGGCTTCCTGAGGCGTGACCTTCTGCAGGTCTTCCTTATACTGATTGTAAAGCATAGTGCCGTCCTTTCTTTCCAATACGCCCTTTACATATTCAGTTAATCTGTCCACCCTCTGAGCATTTACTTCCATTGTTATCCTCCCTTCAAATATTATTATACTTATGAAAAGTGAGCCATCGAGAATCGTCCCCGGTGGCTCACCATGTCCCTATTTAAGCATTCTTTTCAGTTCAGCCAGTTCTTTAGGAGTTAAGTTTCTCCAATGTCCTGTTTTCAACAACCCAAGCCTTATATTCATTATACGGATCCTCTTCAGCTTCAACACCCTGTAGCCGAATACCTCACACATTCTTCTTATCTGCCTGTTCATCCCCTGGGTCAGTATTATGCGAAATGTATTCTTATCTACCGGGTATACCTTGCAAGGCTTAGTCCTTCTTCCCAGTATCTCTACTCCCTCAGACATGCCTTTGATAAAGTCATCTGTTATAGGCTTGTTTACTGTCACTATGTATTCCTTTTCATGATTGTTCTCTGACCTCAATATCTTGTTGACTATGTCTCCGTCGTTGGTCATGAGAATAAGACCTTCTGAATCCTTGTCAAGCCTGCCTATGGGGAAAATCCTCTCAGGATGGCCTACAAAATCCACAATGTTTTCCCTGACTCGTCTGTCTGTGGTGCATTCTATTCCTACCGGTTTGTTCAAAGCTATGTATACTTTCTTTTTGTTTTTAGGTTTTATAGGCTTGCCATCTACGGCTACCACATCTCCAGGCTGAACAACAGTGCCCAGCTCGCATATTTTTCCGTTCACCGTAACCCTTTTTTCTTCTATAAGTTTATCCGCTTCTCTCCTTGAACAAAAACCGCTCTCTGCTATGTACTTATTAATCCTCATTCTATTACCTTCCAAATCTGTTATTTATGATGTTTTTTCCATTTTATAAACAAGAAACCCCATACAAAATATATAATCAAAACTATGATGGCTGTCAATATTCGCTCTCTCATTGTTCCATCAGCGAAAAGCACAGGACCTGTTCCAAAGAAGGTTATGAGAATAAAACTTACTATAAAAATGGTATAGATAAAATAATACATGGGTGATTTTCTGTCCATGGTTTCTTTCCTTTCAACATAATCTGCAGAATGACAATTAAGGGGCTATCCATTAGATAACCCCTTTTATATTATATCACAACTTTTTGTATTAAATACTTCTGCCTATACTGTTGCACTGGCTTGTTCTGCAGCTTCATCAGCTTCTACCGTTTCTTTTGTCTTAGCTTGTGTAATCACTGCTACCGGAGTATCATCTGCACCTATATATACGACACCTTCGGGAAGCTTAATGTCTTTCAGCATTATTTTATCCTCATCATTGGCATTACTTACATCTACTTCTATGGCGTCAGGTATAAGCTTTGCTTTTCCTCTAAGCTGAACTTCATCTATCAGGCTTTGGAGAATCAAATTCTTATATGTCAATGCATCTGTACCCTTAAAAATCAAAGGTACATTATGAGTTATCTCTGCCTCCTCATTAACCACCTGGATGTCCATGTGAATTAACTCTCCAGAAACGGGCTCCCTCTGGGTGTCCTTTATAAACCCGAAACTTTCCTTATCATCTAACACTACCGTCAATTTGGTTCTGCTTCCAAAGTCCTTAATGATTTTATCCGCATCCTGCTTTCTAAATTTTACTGACATTGGACCTACGTCTTTTCCATAGATGACACCTGGTACAAAATTCTCCTTTCTTACTTTGCAGGCTTTCTGGTCTCGAGTAAAAGCCTCCAGCTTAACTCTTCCCATATAAACTCCTCCTTTGTAAATATTTATACGAGTGATATAAAGCTTCCAGCTTTTATTCGATTATACCCATTATCAGACCAATTATACAAAGTAAGCCAGCAGTTTATTACTCTACCATCAATTTCTCCAGCTCCAGAGGTTCTACCTGCTTTCCATCCTTGAAAGCCCTCATGTTGCCTCCGGAAATCTCATCTATCAATGCAATATGATTATCTTCGCCTATTCTTCCAAACTCAAATTTGATATCATAAAGTTCCAGGCCTTTTTTAGCCAGCTCATCTTTTACAATTCCTGCAATCTTCTTTGTCAGTTCTTTTAATACGTTGTATTCTTCATGAGTGAGAATGCCAAGCATAACAAGGGCATCTTCAGTAATTGGAGGATCCTGACGTGCATCATCCTTCAATGTAACTTCCACAAATGCATCCAGTGGTTGCCCTTCTTCAACATACATAGCATACCTTCTGAAAAAGCTTCCCACTGCCCTGTATCTGCATACTACCTCAAGACCTTTACCAAACAATGTGGCTGGTTTAACTTTCATAGTTGCAGCTTCAATATCTGCATCTATATAATGGTTGGGTATGCCTTTCTCAGTTAATATTTCAAAAAACATCTTGGTAAGTCTGAGTCCAGCTCTGCCAGCTCCTTCCACAGTCAAACCCACAGTGTTTGAGCCTGGATCAAAAACTCCATTTTCTCCTGTCATATCATCCTTAAACTTTAACAAATAGTTACCATCTTCCAGCAAATATACATTCTTGGTCTTTCCAGTATAAACAAGCTTCATTGTCCCAATCTCCTTCAAAAAGAATTTGTAAACTTGAGCTTATTATACTATATACGAACATTTTATTAAATATCATTTTTGTCATTCTGTTATTAGAATATATGATGCCTTTTATAAGTTTTGATTATTAATGCAGTATATGATGTTGTCATATTTTAAAGTTTCATCTTCTAACTTATAATGTTCGCTATTTCTTCCGGTGCGTCTTCATTTTCACTGATGCAAGGCAGCCACACAATAAAGCTTGCTCCTTCTCCACGCTTGCTTATTATCTCAATTCTTCCTTCATGTTCTTTTATAATTTGTTTGCATAAATATAGTCCTAAACCTGTTCCTGTTTTCTTTGTGGTATAAAAGGCATTGCCTATGTTTTCAAGTTCCTCTTCAGACATGCCTTTACCATTATCAGTAACTTTTATATACATTTCATTGGTTTTTTCATTATAACCCGTCACTATTTCCAATCTTGGATCAGCCGTTTCTTCCATGGCTTCAACAGCATTTTTGCAAAGATTCAAAACAACTTGATTTATCTGTCCTTCATCACAGAGCAAATATCGTTCTTCCTTGCAAGCCTCAAATGTAACATCTACCTTTTTCATAAAAGAAGTGCTCATTACCAGACTTTCTATAGATTGAACCAAATCACATATAGACATTTCCTCACGCTCTGTATCTCTTGGTTTGGACATATACAGAAATTTGCTTATTATATTATCAATCTCATCTACACTCTTATTAATTTTTCTTATATGCTTCAATATATTCAGTTCCTTTGTCATGACTTCCATAAGCTGACAGCTGCCTTTTATAGTAGTTAAATAATTTCTCGTTTCATGTACTATGCCTGCTCCCATCTGTCCTAACAATGCCAGCTTTTCCTGTTGAAGCAATATGTTATGCTTCCTTGCTTCGTCCTGCCTGTTTATTTCCAACTGATGATATGCTTCCTGCAGTTCTCTGTTCTTTTCCTTCATCACATTATAAGGATATTTTACGTAGCTGACGAATACCGCTTTATATAAATAATAATAATATGTTATCTTCAGAACATGTCCAAATATCCAGCTCACTGAATAAAGCTCATTATACAATATGTACATTATTTGAGCAGCAATAAGAATAAGCGGAACCATTAACAGATATCTATACATATTTTTTTGTACATTGTGCATTTCTCTTTTAATATTAATCAGGCTCAATAGTGCAATCAGTATTACGATAATTCCTGGAATTTTTAGCACCGGTATAGGTCCTGATTCCAAAAGCAAATTCGAAAATATATAGGGATACTTGATCATCATTATTACTGCAGCAACGGGTATTGCTATAGAAGCAAAAAGACATATCCATTTGTTAATAATGTTAATAGGGATTTTTAAAGATACAATATACAATACAATGACCTCTATCATACGTGCCAATATCCAGAATTTAATAGCATGGCCTGAGGATTCAATTCCGGAACCAATTGACACTGCAAAAACATATATATGACATGCATCAAAAATAAGAATTGGTAATATGGCAAAACCTAAGAAATGCTTTTTATCCGGTATTTCATTCATTGTATTCCATACTATCAGGAATATAGCTGCCGCTATAAACAAGCATATACTCTCAAATACACTGTGGATAACACCTATATCCACGTTCCAAAAAGCAAAATAAAGAATAATTGATATTATAAGTCCAACAGCAAGTATCTTTACATAGTAATACATCGCTGCCTTTCTATCCATATAAACCATCACCACACTTTTCTGTATTCATGTATGCCCAATTTTATTGTCATCTAATAATTTGTATACAAATATACCAACGGATTTATATATTCTAGAAAAAAGTAGCAAATCCTCTAAAGAACTAGTTATTTTTTCCTAATTATGTGGGGATGCAGGCTTTTCAGGATATTTGCTTTTCTCTGCTTTCCCTTGTTTCATTGCAAAGATGGTAAACATAATGAACGGAATTATTATAAAGTTGAAGAGAGATATATATGAATATAAATTAAAATATGTAAACAATAAAAACAGATTGCCAGCTACAACGTTTGATGCTGCAAATACAACCACGCTTGCTATATATGTGATCCATATAAGCTGCTTCCTTTTTAATCCTAATCCTTTCAGAAGAATAAGCATGGAATAGAAGGACAGGAGATATTTCAGCATAAATCCTCCCAGTATTTGAAGCATTACATAAAGCTCTCCAAATTCAAGAAACCTCAGATAACTAACCTGCTGGGTTTGAATCAGCTTTGGATAAGACATAGTATTGCCAAACTCAGGTCCAAAGGTAGTTATAATACCTGTCACTGATACAATTTCCATTTGAATCACAATAATAAGCGCAACTGTAGAATGTTTTATGATTTTTTCTCTTTCCTCTATCTTTACAAGATAAGGCAGGGATATAGATATGCAGCCATACAACCCAAGGGACTTTATTATAGCCAATATAAATCCGGGCTTTATCCCTTCTCTGAAAACAGGAAACATCAAGCTTAAATCCTTATACTTTGCAGTAAGAATACCAAGGTTTATCCCCGCCAACATGATAAGAATTATTCCTATCATGGTAACAGTTGTTATGGCAACTATTTCTTTTCGAATGGTATAGATTATTGGGAACACAAAAAACAACAGCAAATACCATATGGGCGTTTCCAGCATCATATTTGTATGCATTGAGTTGGCTTCGGCAGATGCAGACTCAACTAAAGAAGCGAATAAAGTTATAATAAAAAGAACAATCAATGCATCACCTAGCTTTTTTCCCACCGCCTTTTCATATATTTCCCGCATATTAAATACTCCAGTCTTCTTGCATATGCTTATCAAATATATGAAAAAGGCGTATATCAATGCTGATGAAATTGTTATAGCAATCCAGCTTTCTCTGCCCCCATCTCTCATGAAAATTCCAGGATAGGTTTTTAAAGACACAATGACAGTGGCCAATATATAAAAAGCAAAGTGCTTTGAATTTAGCTTATCCATATTAACCTCACCAGATGTTGTATTTTTCGTATAGTGCATATTATTTCTTATTATACAAAAAATATGCTGGGTGATATTTATGGATTTAGTATCAACAGCTGTAATAAGACAAAGATTGAAAAGCAATTACTCAATCAGATACAGAAGCATATCCATAGATGAAGGAAATGTAGAAATAATATATGATGAGGCCTTATGCGATGTTAAATTCATAAGCCAACATGTAATTATGCCTATACTAAACAAAAATAAAACCATCATAAATACAAAGATGGTTAGCAAAGAAATCATCACTTCAGCTTCCGTTGGTTATATACAATCCAATGATGAAGCTGTGATGCATATTCTATCCGGCGATGCGGTACTGATTTTTGATTTTCTAAGCAAGGCTGTTTACTGTTCAGCTGCAGGCTTTCCAAGAAGAAACATGGACAGCCCTCCAACAGATACTGTAATCAAAGGTCCCAGGGAAGGTTTCAATGAGGTTCTCCAGGACAATATTTCTGCTGTAAAAAGAAGGCTAAAGGATCCAAACCTTAGATTTGAAACCTTGGAAATAGGCAGCAAGTCTAAAACACAAGCGGTTATAGCTTATATAGAAGGCAATGCGCCTGAAAAGGTAGTAAATTATATAAGAGAAAAAATCAGCGAAATCACTGCTGATTACTTATTTTATATAAAAGGAGTTGAAGAAAAACTCTTTGCCCATAATACCACCTTTGATACAATTGGCTATTCTGAAAGGCCTGATGTTATTGCCTCAAGGCTGGCAGAAGGCAGAGTAGCTGTGTTTCTAGACGGGACACCGATAGTCATAACTGCGCCCTATTTCTTTGTGGAAAATTTCCATGTCACAGATGACTATACCATGGATAAATTTACATCTTATTTAGGCATTGTTTTAAGGTGGGCAGCCTTTTTGGCGTCTGTTTTGCTTCCGGGAATATATATATCCTTATTTGCCTACCATTTTAATCTGGTACCCTTCAGCTTTATATTCCATATGGCTGCTTCCAGAGCAGGAGTACCCTTTCCTTTGATAGTGGAGACCTTATTGATGCTCACTTTTTTCCAATTGCTGAGAGAAGGCGGAGTAAGGCTTCCTCAACCCATAGGTCCCACATTGAGCATTGTAGGAGCTTTGATATTGGGTGATGCGGCAGTCAGCTCGGGGCTTACCTCCCACGTTACAGTTTTGGTAGTGGCAGTAACTTCAATTGCCTCCTTCCTCACCCCAAGGGTATCAATATCCGTATTTTATTGGGATGTTATAATACTTATTTTCTCAGGACTTTTGGGATTACCAGGCTTTTATATGGGTTTCGTACTGTTTGTCTCACGCATTTCCAGTCTTACAAGCTGCGGCTACCCCTATTTATATCCTTTAGGAACATTGAGAACTTTAAAGCTTAATGATGTTATATTCAGAAGCGATATTGCCGATATAAGCCAATATGTTTTTGCCAAGGATGATGCTGAATGAAAATAAAAATGTTCTGCCTTTTATCAGCCTGTGTGTTTATGCTCACCAGCTGTTATAATTACAAAGAAATAAACCAGGAGTATTTTGCTACTGCCATAGGAATAGACATAGATGATAATAACAATTTTAATATAATTGTAGAAGCGTTTGTTGCTTCAAGATCAGGAGAGCAGGGGCGAGGCCAGAAACAAGGAATTCAACAATCTATATTATTCAGAAAAGAGGGAAAGACTCTTTTTGAAGCTTTAAGGAAAATAAACATGAATGCCCGATATAAAGTAAATTATATGCTGAATAAAGCAATAATTGTCAGTGAAAAAGCTGCAAGACAAGGCATGAATGACTTTCTTGATATGTTCTTCCGTGATCAGGAATTTTTGATCAGGCAGTATATATTTATATATGACGGTGATATAGCAGAACTGCTGAATATTGAAACCAAGGAAGACCCATATGTAGGAATATTCCTATACAGCCTTATGATGAACAAAGCAGCTACGGTTGATACCAGCAATGCAACTTTTGGCGAATTTATGATAAATAGAAGCATAGGAAGCAAAATAAATCTTATCAACAAGCTTTATCTTGAACAAGGCCCTGATATTAAAGAAATAGGTATTAACAAGCTTGCTGTTATTAAAGATGACAAGATGGTGGGAGAGCTGAACCTTGAGGAAGGCAGGACTTATAACCTTATCAAAAATTTTAGCTTTACAGGCCTTTTTAGCGTGCCGCATCCTGCAATTCCCGGAAAATTAGTAACATTGGAAGCCCTGGGCTCAAAGACAAAGACCAATATATATTATGACGGAGAAATAATACATGTCAAAAAGACAATAAAAGCAAATACTAGCTTCGTATTGAGTGAAGGACCTATTGATTTGGAAAGCAAAGCAGTAAGAGAACAAATGATAGCAGAGGTTTCAAAAAAGATAGTGGATGACAGCACAAAACTCTTCAATAAGTATAAAGACATGGAGATTGATATATTTAACCTTAAAGCAGAAATACAAAAAAAATATCCGGAACTGGTTGCCGATAAAGACTTCCTGGAAAATGTCAAGTTAGAGGTTATACCTGAAATTAAAATTGAGGGAAGCACTGATTTGACAAATTATAACTTATAGTAAGCCTGCTGCAAACTGTATTCTGCGGTCATACTGAGATAAGCAAAGGATCCTTTCTGCAAATCACTCAGGATGACCGCATATTTTTTATTATATCAATTCCAGCGCTATAGGACAATGATCGCTTCCCATTACATGGGAATGAATCTCTGCATCCTTCATCCTATCCTTCAATCTTTCCGAAACTATGAAGTAGTCAATTCTCCATCCTATATTCTTTTCCCTGGCATTGCCCATATAGGACCACCAGGTATATGCATCTTCTTTATCAGGATAGAAGTATCGGAAAGAATCTATAAAGCCCGAATCCAGAAGCTTTGTCATTTTTTCTCTTTCTTCATCGGTAAATCCTGCATTTCTTCTGTTGGCTTTAGGATTTTTCAAATCTATTTCTTTGTGGGCTACATTCAGGTCTCCGCAGTACACTATTGGCTTTACTTTATCAAGCTCCATCAGATAATTTCTGAAATCGTCTTCCCATTTCATCCTGTAATCCAATCTTGCCAATTCTCTCTGGGAATTGGATATGTAAGCATTAACCAGATAGAAGTCTTCATATTCCAATGTGATAACCCTGCCTTCCTGGTCATGTTCTTCAATTCCTATTCCGTACTTAACGCTTATGGGCTTTATCTTAGTAAATACTGCAGTGCCTGAATAACCCTTTTTCTCTGCATAATTCCAATACTGCTCATATCCAGGCAACTCCAGAACTATTTGATTTTCCTGCAGCTTCGTCTCCTGAATGCAGAAAATATCTGCATCCACTTCCTTGAAGTAATCAAGAAAACCTTTGCCTATACATGCTCTGAGACCGTTTACATTCCATGAAATCAGCTTCATAAAAAAACCTCCTGAGAAATAATTAATGGCCCTTCATATCAAGGTTTCCTCAGTATTTGAACAAACCTTTCTGATGTAGGCGATAACGAAACGCTTTTCAGAAAACAAATGCCAATGTTTCTCTTAGGAATATTTTCATTGAGTTCTATTTCATAAAGTTCCTTTTTTTTCAGATACTCCTGGGAAAACTCTCTGATCACACAGGACACTCCCAGATTTATTCTGGCAAATTCCAGCAACAGATCGTGAGAACCCAGCTCAATTTCCGGTTTAATGGTTATCCCTTTAGATAGCAAGAAATTCTCAACATATTGCCTCGAGTTTGATTTCGGCTCCAACAGTATCAGAGGAAGATTGCTCAGCTCGTTCAGGCTTAATACTTCGGGAAGTTTTTTTCTGTATGCATCACCGCATACAAATATATCATGTATATCCATAATCTTTATTATCTCCAGTGCAGGCTCATCTATAGGCAAGTTGCATATAGCTATATCTATTTCTCCGGATTTAACCAACGCACAAAGCTCCAATGTGGTCTTATTTATTATTTTTAATTTTATGTTGGAATACAGCCTATGAAATTCTTCCAAATAAGGCAGCAGAAAATATCTGGAGATTGTATCTCCTACTCCTATCTTCAACTCTCCTTCAGATAGGTTTTTCCATTCATCCAGCTTTTTTTCTGCTTTATATATCAAATTTATGGCTGAATTTGCATATTCAAACAGCAGCTTTCCTTCATTGGTCAGTATTACACCTTTGGAAGTTCTGGTAAAAAGTCTGAGTCCCAATTCTCTTTCCAGCTGAGCAATTGATTGGCTGACAGCCGGCTGAGTCATATAAAGTGCGGCCGCAGCTTTTGAAAGGCTTTCATGCTTTGCCACTTCGCAGAAAACCCTGTATAATTCAAGCTTTATCAACCTATAAACTCCCCTTATACTAGTTATAATAGATATTTATTTCACTTATATCATATAATAGTATATATTACAAGAGGGAAATACATATTAAACCCAAAAAGAAATCTTTAAAGAAAAGTATGAGGAGATGTTTAAATGGAAAGAATGGTTGGTACTGTAGTTAGAGGCCTTAGAACACCTATAATAATGCAAGGCGATGACATAGCTTCAATCGTTGTGGATACGGTGTTGAAGGCTTCACAATCAGAAGGCTTTTCCATATCTGACAGGGATGTTGTGGCCATAACCGAATCAGTGGTGGCCAGAGCTCAGGGAAATTATGCAAGCATCGATGCTATAGCAAAGGATATTAAAGAAAAATTCGGTGATGATACAATCGGAGTTATATTTCCAATATTGAGCAGAAACAGATTTGCCATATGCTTAAGAGGTATAGCAAAGGGAGCTAAAAAAATAGTACTAATGTTCAGCTATCCTTCCGATGAAGTAGGCAATCATTTGGTTGATATAGATGTTCTGGATATAAAGGGCGTAAACCCTTGGACTGATGTATTGACAGAAGAGAAATTCAGAAATTATTTTGGTTATAACAAGCATCCTTTTACAGGTGTTGATTATATAGAATACTATAAATCCATAGTTAAAGAATATGGTATTGAATGTGAAATAATATTCTCCAATGATCCGAAAACCATATTGAATTATACGAAAAGCGTTTTAGTTTGTGATATCCACACAAGAAAGAGAACCAAAAGACTTCTCCTTGCCAATGGCGGAGAAAAGGTCTACGGCCTTGAGGATATACTGACTGAATCAATAGACGGAAGCGGATATAATGAATTATATGGATTGCTCGGTTCCAATAAGGCTACTGAGGACACCGTTAAACTTTTTCCAAGAAATTGTCAGGAATTAGTAGAGAAAATTCAGAAACAGCTTCTTGAAAAAACCGGTAAAACAGTAGAAGTCATGGTATATGGCGATGGAGCTTTCAAAGATCCTGTAGGCAAAATATGGGAATTAGCTGACCCGGTAGTATCTCCTGGCTATACAGCAGGATTGGAAGGAACTCCAAATGAACTCAAGCTCAAGTATATAGCAGACAACTGCTTTGCTCATCTTAAGGGTGAAGAGCTGCAAAAGGCCATATGCGAATGTATAAAGAATAAGGAAGCTGATTTAAAAGGAAAGATGGAAACCCAGGGTACCACTCCAAGAAGGCTTACAGACCTTATTGGCTCCCTCTGTGATTTGACTTCCGGCAGCGGAGATAAGGGTACTCCGGTAATATATATCCAGGGTTATTTCGATAACTATACTAAATAAAAGTGCATTCTGCAATTTCCTATCCATAATCCATATACAAAATCAGCGGGGACGACTCCTTTAAAAAGGATCGTCCCCGCTGATTTTGCCTATAAGCCATAGGAAAATATAATTCCACCTCAATATAAACTTGACCTAATGGCTTTCATGAAAAGCTTCCTTGTTATTTAAAAAATACTTCCAAAAGGAAGCCTTTCTTACTTTGTAGGCAGAATTTCAATCCAATATCCATCTGGATCTTCTATGAAATATATGCCCATTTCCTTATTCTCATAGCAGATCCAGCCATTCTCCTTGTGATGATTATATGCAGCCTCAAAATCATCTACTCTGAAAGCAATATGTGATTCATTGTCTCCCAGGTCATATGGATCTTTTCTGTCCCTGAGCCATGTGAGCTCCAGTTGATGTTCAGTTATTCCGTCACCCATGAAAACCAGAATAAAATCCCCATCCTTGTGTTCTTTCCTTTTTACCTCCTGAAGCCCTAATGCAGCTTTGTAAAAGGCGACGCTCCTCTCCAGATCCAGCACATTTATGTTGTTATGCACAAATTTGAATTTCATATGAAAACTCCTTTCATCATTATATAAATGAATAACTTCTTCTTAGCGGCTCTTTTTAATAAGAATTAATTATTATTATACTAAAAAACAGTCAATAATAATACCTAAAATGTAGAACCTTTGGTATAATGTATGTAATATTCATAAGGCAAAAGGTGGCGTGTCTATGAAAAATGTCAAGATTCAATACCTGTATAACAGCGGTTTTTCAGTTGAAACTGAAAATCATCACCTGATATTTGATTATTATAAGGGTTCTCCAAAGCTCAACCAAAAAGATACTATTGTATTTGTTTCCCATAGCCATCCGGATCATTATAACCCTGGTATACTGAAGTGGAAAAGCAATAAGGAAAACATAAAATATGTACTCAGCAGTGATGTTCACGTTAAAGAACCTGATGAGAGCATATATTTTATGTCTCCGGATGAGGAAATCAGCATTGATGGCATAAACATAAAAACCTTTGGTTCCACTGATCTTGGAGTATCATTTCTGGTTGATGCAGACAATTTGACTATTTTTCATGCAGGGGATTTGAACTGGTGGTATTGGTGGGATGACACTCTGGAAGAAATAAGAGTCATGGAAGAAGCATTTAAAAAAGAAATACATAAACTCCAGGGCAAAAAGATTGACATTGCCTTTTTCCCTGTTGACCCCAGATTAAGGCACAATTATCATTTAGGCGGAGAATATTTCATTAAGGAAATAGAACCAGAATATTTTGTTCCTATGCATTTTGGCGAAGAATATGGAACTATCAGGTCTTTCATAGAGAAGGTTAAGGATTATCATGCAAAGGTTGTTGAAATCTCAGCTAAAGGACAGGAAATACATTTATAGAGAGGAGTTATTGTATGTTTAAACTCACTGGAATTGAAAAAATGAATGAAGAACAGAAACTGCAATACATGCTGGTTTTACTGGAAGGGCAATTATCCTCAGAAAAAGATGCATTAGCTAATCTGTCCAATGCATCTGCAATAATAAAGGCTGTAATGGATAGACTGAACTGGTCAGGCTTTTACATAATGAGAGATGGCGAGCTGGTATTAGGTCCCTTTCAGGGATTGCCTGCCTGCAACAGGATAAAAGTTGGCAACGGTGTGTGCGGTACTGCTGCAGCTACCCGTAAGACACAGGTAGTTCCTAATGTGCATGAGTTTCCGGGCCATATAGCCTGCGACAGCGCTTCCAATTCAGAAATAGTAGTACCCATAATCAAAAATGATAAAGTATATGGAGTACTTGATCTGGACAGTCCTGAGTTCAACAGATTTACAGAGCTTGAAGCAAAGTATCTGGAAAAGTTTGTGGAAAAGCTTAATATGTACATAAATTGGGAAAAAATTTGAACCACCGAGAGCTGCGTCTTCGGTGGTTCAAATTTTTTCTCCTTAGATTACAGGGGGTTTTCTATAGTGAGTTGACTGCTCAAAACCATAGGCAATTTCAATTAAAGTTGGCTCGTCCCATTCTCTGCATAGTATCTCCATTCCAACAGGAACTCCTATTGGTGCATTGTCGTCAGGTTTTGTAAAGCCTGCAGGCACTACACAGGATGGGAAGCCTGTAACCGCTCCCAATACGCCGTTTCTCTCCACTTGTGGTTCTCCCACCTTTACAACAGGTCGCTTCTGATGAGGATATACTATGGCATCCAAATCATATTTAGCCATAATATTCATCACTGTATTTCGGAGCTCTATTTTCTTCATAATACGCTCTTTATATTCAACTGAGTTTATATCCAGTGTTTCAGCATATTTAATATTGTCCTCTATACCCTTGTGGTATTTTCCTGATGCTATAACATCAGACAGAGAGTGAACCTTGGCTCTTGATCCCAAATCCTTCAGATAGCCGGTCAGATGAGCCTTCAAATCAAACAAATGAACGCTTACTTCTTTTACCAGCTTATCCCCGTCTATAAATTCTTCAATAGGCACCAATACAGCTCCCGCTTCCTCCATTGCCTTAAGGCTTCTATCCATAACTTCATTAACTTCTTTGTGTATTTCTTCTTTGCCAAAGAAACTCTTTAGTATGCCAATTCTCTTTCCTCTCAACCCATCCTTTTTGAGAGACATTGTATAGCTTTTTGGTATTTTCCCCACAGACCAGGCTGTGATAGGATCCTTCTCATCATATCCTGCAATAACATCCAAAACTATAGCTGCATCCTCTACTGTACGCATGATTGGACCAGCAGTATCCTGTGTCAAAGAATATGGTACTATTCCATCCCTGCTGACTAATCCTATAGTAGGTCTCAATCCAACCAAGCTGCATGCAGAAGCAGGCGATCGCACAGAATTAATGGTATCTGTTCCAATTCCTATGATTCCGAAGTTAGCAGCAACTGCAGCGCCTGTACCTCCACTGGAGCCTCCAGGAGTTCTTGTCAGATCATATGGATTCAGGGTTTGACCCAATATTGAGCTGACTGTTTCACCCCAGACGGCAAATTCATGAAGATTTACCTTTGCCAATATAATTGCCCCTGCCTCTTTCAGTCTTTCAACAATAAAGGCATCATCCTCAGGAATCATATCCTCCAGGCTCAAGGAACCTGCAGTTGTAGGCATGTCCCCTGTGTCTACATTGTCCTTCAAAAGCACAGGTATCCCATGCAAAGGACCTGTAAACCCAGAAATTCTATACTGCTCATCTAAGCTGTCGGCAATCTCCAAAGCCTTGGGGTTGATTGTTATTACAGAGTTTAATGAAGGTCCTTTCTTATCATAAGCCTCGATTCTTTCTATATACATCTCTATCAATCTGCGACAGGTCAATTTCCCTTGCTTTATTGCTTCATGAACTGATGAAATTGTGGCCTCCTCCAGGCAAAAACCATCCCTTCTGTTACTCATGGCTACCTCCTGTTTTCATAAAGATTTATATACTTGCATATTCATATTTATATATATTATACAGCTATATAATTAACAAAAGAATTATAATAAAACAACAAAAACCATTGATATAGCTCAATAGTTTTTGTTGTAAATTTACATTACAATGACACATATAAAAATAGATAACATGCACAATATATAGTGAATACTATGGAGTAAAAAAACATGAATGCTCATTTGGAGGTAGGCCCATTGAATAAAACATTCTTAAGACTTGTTCAAATTTCTTGTATTGTAATGCTATCATTTTTTAATATATTTGATATGCAAAATCTAAGAACCATATTATTACCGCCTGGCTATGATGAATATAAAATAAGGATGAAACAGCATCTCTTATGTCTCATGATGGCTTATCCGGAACATGTATTGAACTTGGAGCGTTCTGATGACGGCAATGTCTATCTGATATTGAAATCCGGGGCAAAGCTACTTTATGATGATAAGAAGAATAAAAGCCTGAATGAGAAGATAGCTAACCCTGACTTACAGGATATGAT
>Ga0134092_1000711_pt1 | contig 32375 bp, 34 predicted proteins | sample 3_6taG_FD_94454 | JGI IMG/M metagenome (GOLD analysis project Ga0134092, IMG submission 94454) | Switchgrass degrading microbial communities from high solid loading bioreactors in New Hampshire, USA - 3_6_20_6_A3 metaG | ecosystem: Engineered > Bioreactor > Semi-continuous > Anaerobic >... | reverse complement strand
GCCTGTTTATTTTTACCCTTGACTATCCACAGTGCAGCAGTTTTAATCTTGCTTGCGGAATTTTGAGCTATTCTACGAATCTTAATGCTAATTTTTCATATTAACTTTACAAAGCCATAATATTTTATAGGGTACGATAAAGACAAAAAGTGTTTTAATCGTACAACCTCATTTTGTAAATATATATGAATGCTAATGCATATTTATGCACATTATTTGCATTAAAACCTTACTTGTTTATCTCCCTGACCATTTAGTCAAAAACAAAAGTCCTGAGTTGAACAAATCAACTTAGGACTTTTGTGCAAACTGCTGTATACCTAATACATTTTTATTAACATTCAGCTATTAATTTATCAATCAAATCCTTTATTTCGCTTACGGCTTTATCCACTGGAGCCTTTAATGAAATCTTTTTATCTCTTGTTGCCATTTCAAAGCAATTTTCCTTCATATTTCTTGGGCTGGCTATGACTCTAATGGGCACCCCAAGCAAATCTGCATCGGAAAACATAACGCCAGTGCTTACAGTTCTGTCATCATAGATTACTTCTATGTTATGTTTCAGTAATTTTTCATACAATTCGTCAGCCAGTTTCTTTACTTCCTGATTATCCGAACGAACACAGCACAGATGTACCTGCCATGGTGCTATGGATATTGGCCATATTGGGCCATATTCATCATGGTGGGCTTCACATACCGCTGCTGCCAGGCGTCCAATGCCAATTCCATAACAGCCCATTATGGGATACTGAGAGTTGCCGTCTTTATCCAAATACTGCATTTTCATAGCTTCTGTATATTTGGTGCCTAACTGAAATATATTGCCTACCTCTATTCCTCTTGATATTTTTATGCTGTGCTTTCCGCATTCAGGACAGATATCTCCATCCCTTACCTTTGCAAAATCATGATATTCTATATCACCGCAATCCCTTTCAATGTCCAGCCCCATATAATGATGGTCAGGAATGTTTGCTCCACAGCACATATTATTGGCACCTTTTAGCGATTTATCAAATAGAACTACATGATTTCCTTTTAGGTTGTATGGTCCAATGAATCCTGCCACTATTCCGGAATTTTCTGTAATTGCAGCAGGGCGGATATCTCCTCCCAGGTATTTTCTAAGTTTTGTTTCACTGACATCCAAATCTCCCCGAATAAATAAAACTACATATTCACCATCTGGTTCCTTCTGATATACTACTGCCTTGCAGGATTTTTCCTTTGGTATATCCAAGAATCCACAAAGATCTTCAATGGTATGAATATCAGGAGTATGAACCAACTTCAACTCTTCAGAAATCTCACTTCTTACGTTTTCTACTATTGATTCCGCTGCTTCAATATTAGCACGATAGTCACAGTTGGAACAGAGGGCAATCGAATCTTCTCCCACCGGAGTAAGGAGCATAAACTCGTGGGATAAGTTGCCTCCCATCATGCCTGAATCCGATGCAACAGATATTACTTCTGGTATGCCTACCCTCTTAAATATTCTCTCGTAAGCTTTGAAACATTTGTTATAGTATTCCTTCAAATCTTCCCATGATGTGTGGAAGGAATAAGCGTCCTTCATAGTAAACTCGCGAACTCTAATAAGACCTCCTCTGGGACGGGCTTCATCCCTGAATTTTGTTTGAATCTGATAGACCATAAAAGGATACTTTGCATAACTTTGTCCGTATTCACGCACAAGGTGTACCGCCGCTTCTTCATGTGTCATACCAAGTACAAAGGGGGTATCGTTTCTATCCTTGAAGCGCAGTAATTCCTTTCCCACACTTTCATATCTACCCGATTCTTCCCATAAAGATGCTGGTAATACAACAGGAAACTGCACCTCCTGACCATCTATTGCATCCATTTCCTCACGGATAATCTGCTCTATTTTTCTCGTAATACGAAGAAGAGGAGTATAAGATGAGTAAATGCCGTTAGCAACATGTTTCATATAGCCGCCTCTGATCATCAATCCATGGCTGACTATTTCACAGTCCGCCGGCATTTCTTTAAATCTGTTTCCAACAAGCTTTTCAAATTTCATGTCATTACCTCCATTACTCTTCAAAATATTAAAAGCCCTAAGTCTCATGAATCAACTTAGGGCGATTTTTGCATACCGCGGTACCACCTAATTTCAGAAGGAATCTTCTGCACTCGATGCTATTCCATTTAACGCCTGAAATGCGATGAAGCTTACTTGAATAATCGTTGGGCTCATAGCTCAAAGGCGGGTTCAGCATTCCTTCATTTAAGATTTTCACCAACCATCTTCTCTCTGAAAAATCCAGAATGCCTACTGTTCCTTTTCACAGCCTATAATATTAAATTTTTAAAATTATAACAAATAAGGAACTGAGTGTCAATGTGTTTACATTCTAAACATCATTGCTATATGCATTAAAAGGCTAAGAAAGAATTAATCAGCAACTTTAGCTATTCTGAACGATAATTTGCCCGACTTCTTATATCTCTTGTCTATCATATTTATAATGAAAAAGGTTGCAGCCATAAAAACAAATCCCAGTATAATTCCTGACAGATCGCCAGATATTTTTAGTCCAATAAAATTCCAAGCAATCGGACCAAGCATAATCCCTATAGTAAGCGCAATCAGTGGCAGAACATAAGTGATTATAACAGCACCTAAAAACATTCTGCCTTTCATCTCAAGAATCACTTCCTGCCCTACTTTTGCTCCAACAAGGTTTTTTGCTTCCACATAAGTCATTCCAGGAGTGCAGCCTTTACACTGCGCACAATTATCACCACATGCACTGGCTCTCTTTAACACTACCCTGGCAGTATCACCATCAGTGAATACTACTCTTGCTCTCTCTTCCATATGTTTTCCTCCATGAACATTTATAGAATATATATATAAAATATCGATTATGTGTGTAGATATTATGAAGATATGCAACTGGTAATCTTCACTTTAAGATTTTTTCCAAAAATGCTTTGGTTCTCTCCTGCACTGGTTTTTCAAAAATATTATGGGGTGTCCCCTCCTCAATAATCTCGCCTTTATCCATAAAAACTACTCTATTTGCCACTTCTCGGGCAAAACCCATTTCATGTGTTACTACAAGCATTGTCATACCCTCAGCTGCCAATGTCTTCATCACTTCAAGAACTTCACTTACCAATTCAGGATCAAGAGCTGACGTAGGTTCATCAAAAAGAATGATTCGCGGCTTCATTGCCAGAGCTCTTGCTATTGCAACCCTTTGCTGCTGCCCTCCTGAGAGATTCGAAGGATATTCATCCTTTTTGTCAAGCAGACCTACCTTCTCCAGAAGTGCTAATGCCTGCTCCACAGCCTCTTTATTTGACAGCTTTCTGACCTTGACAGGAGCAAATGCAACATTTTCAAGGACTGTCATGTGTGGAAACAGATTGAATCTCTGAAATACCATACCAACATCGGGATTATTTTTTCTAACATCTATAGGCTTGCCATCAATAAATATTCTGCCCCTCGTAATATCCTCCAGTCCATTCAGGCACCTGAGCAAAGTACTTTTGCCTGAACCGCTTGGACCTATTATACATACCACTTCGCCTTGCCTTACAGTTAAACTGATATTTTTCAGCACCTCGAGTGAACCAAAGCTTTTATATAGATTCTCAATCTTTATCATAACTAACCAACCTCTTATACTAATGCTAATGAGCCAAATTTTTGGTAAACTTCATTTCCATTTTTGACTGAACCAAAGTAAGGATAGTACAGAACATCAGGTATATCAACGCAGCCTCCATGTATAGCCATAATGGCTCATATGTTCGGGCGGTGATTATCTGAGCAGTCTGGAACAGCTCTCGAACCGTTACAACTGCTGCTAAAGATGTATCTTTCACCAAGCTGATAAAGGAATTTGCCAGGGGTGGTATAGCTACCTTTACAGCTTGAGGAATAATTATATATATCAAGGTCTGGTTTTTTGTAAGACCCAGTGCATGTGCTGCTTCCCACTGACCTTTTGATACAGACATCATGGCTGCTCTTATTGTCTCTGAACTATATGCCCCTACATTCAGAGTAAAGCCTATCATCGCAGCTGTCAGAGCATCTAACGTGATTCCTATGCTAGGTAGACCATAAAAAATTATAAATAGCTGCACCAAAAGAGGTGTCCCTCTTATTATCCACACATAAAATCTCACAATTGGGTTCAGGCATTTTATATTCAGTACTCTTATGGTTGCCACTATAAAAGCTAATACAAGCCCTAATAAAAAGGATATGATGGCAAGAGGAACTGTGAAGGTCAAACCTGCTTTTAACATCGGTACAAAGGAATCAATAAGGATTTCTACAATTCTTGCCATTCTATCCGTCATGCAAACACACTCCCATCTTACTATTTAGATACATCTTCTCCAAACCATTTCTGTGATATTTCCAAATATGTGCCATCTTCCATCATATCTGTAAGGGCTTTATTTACAGCTTCTACAAGTTCACTGTTGCCCTTATTGAATAGCAATCCTACTACACTCTTTGTGTCCAACTGAGCTGCCACCTTTATGTTTGTTTCAGGCTTCTGCTTTTTGTAGTCCAAGTAGGAAAGACTGTCATTAACAGTAGCGTCTATGCGTTTTGAAACAATAAGGTCTACTGCCTGATTAAAACCATCTACCGGAACGACCTCTGCTCCATAGGATACTGCAAGCTCTCCATAGTTGCTGGTTAATGACTGACCTGATTTCTTGCCTTTTAGATCTTTAAAACTCTTAATATCATCATTATCGTTGTGTACTATCAGAACCGCCTTTGATACTATATAAGGAACTGAAAAATCATATTTCTCAAGCCTGTCTTCTCTAATGGTTACTTGATTTGCTACAACGTCAAATCTTTTAGCATCAAGACCTGCAAACATTCCATCCCATTTTGTCTCAATGAATTCTACTTTTACACCTAACCGTCTGGCTACTTCTTCAGCAATTTCCACATCAAAGCCTGTAAGCTTTCCATTCTCATCATGGAAGCTAAAAGGAGCATAAGTACCTTCTGTACCAATTCTTATTACGCCTTCGGATTTGATTTTATCCAGAAGATTCTGGGGTTCAGATTGACTTGCCTCATCAGCCACAGCTTGTTTTGAAGAGTTGCATCCTGCAAATACCATCGCCATTATTACTAATACTGCTGCCAATAAAGTTATTCTTTTCATCTTTTTTCCTCCTTCTTATATATTGTAATTTTGCAATTCATATAATGTTTTAAGTCTGGTATATTATAACATCGACTAATTCTGTATGTTTATCTCCATATATATCTGTGTATCAGTTCGTATCACACCACGCTTAAATCTCTCCTTTCTTAATTTCACACAAAAAGCTTCTGCCTCATTACAGAGGCAGAAGCTGACTTCCGCGGTTCCACTCTGTTTATCATATAATATATGACAACTCGTCTTTTGGTACTGACATACCTCAATGCTATAACAGGCATACCCGCCGAAGTCTACTTGCTTTCAACCCGGTATTCAGAGATGCACTTCAATCAATTTTCATTCAAAATCTCTCTCAGCCATCGGAGATTTCTCTCTGTTAACTTCCATTGACCTACTCTTCTCATCATTATATTTTCTATATTTCCTATATGTTTTATATGTTTTAATAATATACTATCTAAATTATTATGTCAACCTCTTTTTAAAATACTTTATAACCTTTTCTAAAGTGAATTTATAATCCTGCCCAAACAAAGAGAGGTACTACGCTATCACGTATAATACCTCTCTTTGCTATAAAATTTATTTTGGGGAAAATCTATTTATATAGTTACTTGCTATTTATAATTAATCAATTAAAAATGAGGGCTATATAGCGGATTCATCATGCTGCCTTTATAGTAGTTACCCATCATTCCACGTCCGTATTGCTGAACGCCGTAACCGCCGCAAGGTCCGAATCCATTTTCTCTATGATACTCTTCCATAATGTTAAAATGGTTGTTCCATTCTTCTGCCTCTTTTACTGTAATATCACCATTTTCCAGCGCTTCTTTTACCCAGTTCCTCATAGAATCAAACATTGACTTAATATAGTATGACGTTTCTGAACCATTTTCGTCAGCTGCATAAACTGCAGGCACACTCAACACTGTAGCCAGCAGAAGTATAGCAATTAGTATTGAAATTTTTTTCTTCATTAGTAACAACCTCCTATTTATTTGAAATATTTAAAAGTAACTTCTTCATGCTTAAATAATACTAAGCAAATATGGAGAACTTATGAAGAAATGAATTTAATATTTATTTTTCTTGAAAGTTTTGAATGCCTTAAAGTCAATATCCTCAAGATTGTCCGAAACACTTTAATCTTCATATAATCTCCATATGTTTAGTGTTTAATATAATCGATGTTAAACGCTTTTAAATCAAGGAAAGTCCAGAGGAGGATTGATTATGATTTGTCACGGAAATAGCAAAAATGAAAAAGGATCCCATAATCATAGCCTGCTAAAGCACATGCTGCATATGGCTATCTGCTGTGGATTATCTATAATTATCGTGGGAGCCTTGCCAATTATAGCAAGATTTAGTCCTGCTGCTGCAGGAATAATAGGAATGATAACACCATTTTTATGCCCGATAATGATGCTTCTAATGCTGCCTGTGATGCTGAGAGGCGATAAAAAAACAAACTGCTGCAGTTCTGCAAAAGAGAGCAGTGAACCTCAAAAATAAGCATTCCCAATTATATATTGAAAATATCAATAGTCGGCTGTTCAGATATTGAATCAGCCGACTATTGATATTATATTTTTCTCTACTTCATCATCTTTTCAATGGTCTTTAATAATTCATCCACTACTTCCATTTCACCTGATTGAATCCTGTTTATCAGACAGCTCTTCATATGATGTTCCAAAAGCAGCTTGCTGACTGAATTCATCGCAGCCTGCGCAGAAGCAATCTGGTTTAAAACATCATCGCAATATGCATCCTTTTCTATCATCCCTTTAATACCCCTTACCTGTCCCTCTATCCTGTTCAGTCTCGATATCAGGGATGACTTTAACTTTTCAGGCCTGTTTGACGTTCTGTGGCAGCAGTTCTCATCCGAACAACTGCCGCAATCAGGTATCTTACAATCATTATCCATTTCTTATCCTCCTGAGTACTTTATTTCCTACAGGCTTTCAATACCTGTTACGTCATACCCTGCTTCTTCAACTGCTTCTTTAAGCTTGTAATCATCAACTTCACTTGTTAATTCAACAGTTGCATATTTACCTTCCAGACTTACTGTTACACTTGCTACTCCGGTTACTTCCTTCAATGCTTCCTCCACATGCTTAACGCAGTGTCCACAGCTCATTCCTTCGATACTGATCATTTTTTTCATTTTTTATTCCTCCATTCATTAATTATACTGTTATTATACTGTTGATTTATTTTACAGGCTTGAAGCCTCTTAACCTGAGAGCATTTGTTACGACTGAAACTGAGCTCAATGACATTGCTGCTGCAGCAAATACAGGGTTCAGCAGCGGCCCGCCAAATAAGTGCAATACTCCTGCAGCAATAGGTATGCCTGCTACGTTATAGGCAAAAGCCCAGAATAGATTTTGCTTTATGTTTCTTATTGTGCTTTTGCTCAACTGGATAGCTGCAGGTACATCCATAAGGTCACTCCTCATCAGCACTATATCGGCTGACTCCATTGCTACGTCTGTTCCTGAGCCTATTGCTATGCCTATATCTGCCTGTGCAAGGGCCGGTGCGTCATTTATACCATCTCCAACCATAGCAACCTTCTTGTTCTCCGCCTGAAGTTTCTTAACTTCATTTGCCTTATCCTGAGGAAGAACCTCTGCCAGTACTCTGTCAATGCCAACCTGTTTTGCAATGGCTTCGGCAGTTCTCCTATTATCACCGGTTATCATTGCAACTTCAATGCCCATATCATGGAGCCTCTTAATTGCCATTGCACTGCTTTCCTTTACCACGTCTGCAACAGCTATTATCCCGGCAAGCTTACCATCAATAGCTATATACATTGGTGTCTTTCCTTCTGAAGCAAGTCTGTCAGAAGCACTTTCCAGACGCTTAAGCTCAATATTCCTGTCAATCATGAGCTTTCTGTTGCCAAGCAGTATATCCTTACCTTCGATCTGAACTTCAATACCATGGCCAGGTATTGCATTAAATTTATCAACCTTTAGTAATTCCAGATTTTCCTTTTCAGCTCCCTTTACTATAGCTTCGCCGAGAGGATGTTCGGAGCCTTTTTCTGCTGATGCGGCTAATTGCAGGAGTTTATCTCTTCCAATCTCACCAGATGGAATAATATCTGTTACCTCAGGCTTACCTTCTGTAATAGTACCCGTCTTGTCAAATACTATTGTATTGATCTTATGAGTTGTTTCAAGTGCTACACCGCCTTTTATCAATATGCCGTATTCGGCGCCTTTGCCTGTACCCACCATAATTGCAGTAGGTGTTGCAAGTCCCAAAGCGCACGGGCATGCTATGACCAATACTGATATGAAAATAGTAAGAGAGAATACAACAGATTCTCCGCTTATGAACCATGCTAATGATGCCAATAAAGCTATTGCAAATACTATAGGTACAAAGTAACCTGAAACTATATCTGCCATTTGTGCTATGGGAGCTTTAGAACCCTGCGCATCTTCAACCAGCTTTATTATCTGTGCAAGTGCCGTATCACCGCCTACCTTTGTGGCTCTGAATTTTATTGATCCATGCTTGTTGATGCTTGCTCCAATAACCTTGTCACCTACATGCTTCTCAACAGGAATACTCTCACCTGTCAGCATTGATTCATCCACTGATGTATAGCCCTCTACAACCTCACCATCTACAGGTATTTTAGCCCCTGGCTTTACCAATATTATATCTCCTACTTCTACTTCTTCTATAGGAATTTCTATTTCCTTGCCATCCTGAATAACTATCGCCGTCTTGGGGGCTAAACCCATCAACTTCTTGATTGCCTCGGAGGTCTTGCCCTTTGATACTGCTTCCAGGGATTTGCCTAGCATTATTAATGTAATGATGACACCTGCAGTTTCGAAGTATAAGCCTTCAACTGCCATAGATTCACCCATGTAGATTCTGTATGTCGAATATACGCTGTAAATTACTGCTGCAGATGTACCTATTGCAATAAGTGAGTCCATGTTAGGACTTCTTCTTATTATTGCTTTATATCCAACTGTATAAAACTTATAGCCGGCTGCAATTACCGGTATGGTTAAGAAAAGTTCTACTAAAGCATATGCCAATGGATGCTCCATATGGTCAAGCCATCCAGGCATTGGCAAGTTCAGCCATGTTATCATCGGCGCCATGGCAATATATAATAAAGGAACAGTGAAAATGGCTGATACAATAAATTTTGTCCATAATGTCTTTATCTCTTTTTCTTTTCTTTCTTTATCCTCATCAACTTTATTGGTGCTTTCAATCTCCAGTGCTTTATATCCAGCCTTTGAAATGGCCTGTTTTATCTCTGAAAGACGTGTCAATTTAGGATTATACTTAACATTTGCCTTCTCAGTGGCAAAATTGACCGAAACACTTTCTACTCCTTCAAGCTTTCCCACTGCCCTTTCAACTGCTTTTGCACAGGCAGCACAGGTCATTCCCGAAATGGGTATGGTTACACTTTTAGTTTCCACTTCTTCTACTGCTTCGTATCCGGCCTTTTTTATCGTTTCTTTTATTTTTTCTGTATTCAGCTTGCTTTCATCGTACTCAACCACCATCTTTTCTGAGGCAAAGTTTACGCTGACATTACTTACACCATCCAGTTTTTTCACTGCGCGCTCAGATGCCTTAGCACAGGCTGCGCAGGTCATTCCGATTATCTTTAAAGATTCGGTCTTCATATATATTCTCCTCTCCTTTTGTCTGCTCCATATAGGATAGCCCCCTATCCTATATTTATAATATATTATTGCTTTTTTAGTGTCAAGATAAAGAAAAAAATTATGCAAATGATGTGAATGCTTTAGATTTGAAGCAATCGGACTTCAATGGCAGCTTTCTCCTTCAGAAGGTTCATAATAGATCACTTCATTTTTTATGGTCTCAATATCAACGCTATTTATATCATCAACCACTTTTGCATATCCATTAATCATACCCATCCAGCATTCAAATATGAAATCTCCTTCAACATCAAACATTTCTGTCTCAAGCTGGCCTTTATATAATCCCAGTACGAATCCCTGATCAGGAAAAGCAATTACTTCATTGCATTCATTAAGAAACTCAGCATTAAATTTTATTTTTGCTCTGACACCTTTTTGCAATACTATTATTGAAGGCGAAAATCTAGATCTGCTAATATCAACAGTAACCTCTTGAATACCGTCATTTATCTCTGCTATCATTATTTCTTCGTCGGGTATTTCAGATTCCGGATATTCTTCTGTTGGAAAACCATCCGTAAATGGAACCTCATATCCTCTATATAATGTTTGCAGATAGCTTGCGTCTATACTTTCTTCTTCCAAATCTGAATAACTGGAAAATTGATTAATATCAACAGCAGTATTTTTTACATTTGAGTCGACAATAATATTTATAGACATAAAAAACAAAAAAATTATCACAATGACACTGACTCTTAGTATTCTCCTATTTACACTACTACCCATAAAGCCCCTCCTCCGAACATTGTGAGGTCTTATAAGAAAGGCTTCCATTGGAAGCATTTTAACAACAAGGAAGCCTTTCTTGCAATGCATTTAACGGAAAGTATAAATTTAAAAAATTTATACTTTCCTATGCATTACATAAGAGCTCCACCTACTGCCAGGTGAAGCTCTTGTCAACATTACTTAAATCAGTTACCACCAAGATTTCACTCCTTATCATGCCCATCCAGCATGAATAAGGTATGCTTCCTTCCTCATCTGGAGTAAATTCTATGATGTTTTGCCCTGGTCTCAGTTTCAATGATTTATTATACTTTGGAATATACATTTCATTATTACATCCATTTATATCAGTCTCTTCAGCATTTATTACAAGCCTTACGGGTATACCTTTTTGCACTATTACAGGAGTATACTTGTTACGCTGCAATTTAATCCCAACAATTTGTATATCTCCATCAATCCTTGCTATAACACTGTTATCGGATGAAATCTCTGCCCTTGAAATATAATTGACAGATATTCCTGATAAACTCATACCTCTTCCAAGCATCACAAATCCTAACACCATGACTAATACTGCACTGATTTTCATCATATTTTTGGTGAAATTACGGCTCAGCATCGTGCTTACTGCACCAAGCCCAAACATCAAAGGTACGGTACCCATGCTGAATGCAAACATTGATAAGGCTCCTGCAGCAAAACTCCCCGTCCCTAGCGCATATAACTGCATGGTCTGCAAAGGGCCGCAGGGCATCAATCCATTTAGCAGGCCAACATAGAGAGGGGTTCGCTTCTTTTCTCCTCCAAATAATTTATCAGTAATTAATCTTGGAAGCAATCTGACAGTAAGCTTCTTCAGCTTGGGAAATATATTGAGCATATTAAGCCCCATGATAATCATGAATGCACCGGCAACTATTGCCACAATACCTTTGGCTTTGCCGGAGAAGCTTATTACTGAACCCAATGCACCGACTATGCCACCTATCACAGTGTAGGAAATGACTCTACCTGCATTATACAGGAAGCTTGGCTTTAATTTGCATAATACTGAATCATCTGAAACTCTTCCATGATTTACACATTGGGAAATGTTCAAACCGCCACACATGGCTACACAATGTATTGAAGTAAATAACCCTGCTACGAACAATAAGCCATAACTCATTGATCGGTCAACTTCAGGTATAGAGCTAAACCCAATTGTGTTTTTAATTATAACGTATAATGATAAAATGATTATCCCAATAGCCGCATATTTAACGGTTTTGGATTCATTATTATCTTCTTCATCAGCTTCATTTTTGGCAATATCTTCACTATAAGCCTGATAACCCGATTTATTTATCTTTTCTATGATAGTATTCAGCTCTATTTTGTCTGCATCAAAGGTTATATATACCTTTGACTCTGCATAAAGCGCTTTTGCCTCAATAATACCATCAAGCTTTTTTAAAGTGTTTTCAATCTTTTTTTCACAACTGGTGCATGTCATATCTTCGACTAATAATATCTCTCTAGTCAGCTTCTTCTCCATATAAGATTAATCCCTCTTCCAATTGGCAAAATAACCCTTGTTGTCGCTCAGGAATTGCTCTGATATAGCTATGTTATCTCCATCGATTTTCTTGAATTCACTTGTTACAGGTACAGGATTGCATCCTCCTCTAATCTTTTCAATATCATCCACTCCAAATTCATTTCCGCAGTTTTGACATATAACTTTATTGCCGAATTGCTTGTAATAGCCATAACCCGAATCATAGCATATCTGGCAGGTATTAAGAGCTGTTCTTATTGTGCCGTCGCTGGCTTTCACAGCAAATACTTCCATATATATGGCTCCTGCCTGATATGGATAGAACCTTGCTTCCTCAGCAATATCCTTTGCATTTATTATCAAATCGCCTCCGTTTGTAATGGGAGCTATGTTTTGACCTTGAGCCACATTGTCATCGGGCTTGCTGTCATTATTGCTGAATGCTAAAAAAGCAGCTATTGCACCAAGCAAAAGAGCAGCAACTATCAGAAGCATACTACCATTACCTTTTTTCTTCTTTTCTTGTGTGTTTTTCATTTATATATCGCCTCCTGCAAATATGTCTTTTATACAGCAAGCAATATATCAAACAATTATGTAGATATTATGGAGATAAAAAACAACAGAAAATCAAAACCTCATACTTCGACTACCTGTCTCTACAGGATAATCGTGTATGAGGTTAACTTACACAATATGTATTGGTGCGCGAGGCGGGAGTTGAACCCGCAAAACTACGAACCTGAATCGTATACGTATGCCAATTCCGTCACTCGCGCTAACGAAAATATTATATCACAGCAATTGATAAAGTACAAATATTTTTTATGGTTTTCCCAAGTAAAATTTCCAGATATATTTGATTTCACCCAAAGTTACCTTAATCTTTCTTTTTAGTATTCTTTCAAACTCTTTTAATTTGGTTACTTCCTCTGATGTTATAGATTTTCCTCCATATATTATTCCCTCAAGTATTGATATTATATGTTCACATATGCCTCTTTCTATTAAAAATATATCACTCATATTGGTCATAAACTGTCTGATTGTTTCGCTGTCTTCCTTTTTTCTTCCTGATTTATATGCCAGCCAAATTATGTGCTCTAAATATAATTTCGCATATTTACTGGAATCTATGAATTTGATAAATCTCAGCATGTTTATTTTTATCAGTACATATGATATTCTCAGTAAAATTACAAATATGATTAAATATACTGCATGTTTTATATTAATACCTTTTATTCTATCTCCATCTGTTATATCCTCACCTGTATATATTTCATCTTCCATAAGGTTTTTATCTCTGCTTGTGTTGTTAATGATGTTTTGTGAAAATGAAGCCAGATCATCTTCTTCATCATTTGAAGCCTCTTGAGACTCCTTTTCCTGTTCCAGCTTCAGAGGCTCTATTTCCTCATAGGCAGGAGTAGGCTCAAATGTAATCCATCCATAATCGCCAAAATAAGCTTCTACCCAGGCATGGGCATCACTATCGATAATTTTGAATGCTCCATTCTCAACAGTGTCCTGAGGCTCTACTAAAAAACCTTCCACATATCTTGAGGGTATTCCAGCCAGTCTTAGCATAACTGCCATTGATGTAGCAAAGTATGTGCAATAACCTTTCTTGCCTTCAAATATAAAATAATCTACAAAGTCTCTTCCTACAGGCACATTTTCAGGCTCAAGTGTATATTCATAGTTGCTTCTCATATAAGCTTCAATAGCTTTCGCCTTATCGTAAGAATTATTCTTGCCATATGTAATTTGTGCTACAAGATTAACAAGCCTGTCTGGTATGTTCTTAGGAAGCTGCAGGTATATATTGTCTATTTCTTCGTTTGCTTCAGTCGCAGCTTTTCTCAGCATATCTTCAGATATCAATGGAAGCTTTATATTTATATTATAGCTCAAATTTTTATCTATTATTTTTGAAGCATACATCTCAAAATCATCATTCACAAAAATCTTCTCATTGTTCAAATTCACCTTTGCTGGGTAGAGAGCATTAAAGATGGTGGACGAAATCAGTCTCTCCGGTCTGATCTCTACATTCATATCCATAAATTTAACTTTTGCAGGCATATCAAGTACCTTATTTTCGTTATATACAAAGGATTTTCGTCTTGACTTGCTCCAGTTAAAACCTGAATATTTGTCATAGACGCTTCCTCTTAAATAAAGATTGTTTCGCAAACTGCCCTTTACAGTAAGCATACTGCTGCCATTATAATTTACTGGACCGCCCAACTTCTTACTTTTATATACATTACCGGATAAGCTGAACCTGAAGCTATATCCGTAGTTCTCCTCAGTATCATTTTTCCATTGGGTTATAAATGGAAAGTTCCGTACCATGAAATCATTTAATGCATCAATTTTTATAGGTCTGATATTCAAAGGAAGCATGAGCATGAACATCATGGATAATCCTATGAGCAATGAGGTACTGCTGAACCAACTTTTATAGAAGCTGATTGATACAGGTATGGATTGTCTCTTCCATTCTTCCTTCTTTTTCTCCCACAAGCTATATGAATGAAGCATTAATGATGCGTACAGAAAAACCATCAGGTATAAATGAGCTTTTTCTACATATGTAAACCAGAAAAAAGAAAAAATTATAATGCCTATGGCAGTTGTTATAAGCTTATTAATTCTTGAAAAGACCAGAATTCCAAGCACCCCTGCAGAGAAAATCATAATAATTATCAGAAAAGGCACTGCATATTCCTTTAAAAAGGCTGCATAACCTGCAATATATGCTGGAAACCATTGAAGAAACAGCAGAATATCGTTAAGAATTCGATTGAATACTAAGCTATGATAGTATCTCATATATACGGCTATAGCAACAAAAGCAAGAGTTGTCCATCCCAATATCAAAGGATAACAATATATTATTGTTAATATCATTATCAGTACAGCATCATAAAACATCAGATGTATGAGCTTAATGCCAAAATCAAAGTAATCATTGATGCCCATGGATATAGCTATAATCATAACAAATAGCAAAAATGCCCTGAAAAAAATATCTTTGTAGTCTGCTTTATGCATATTTATCCCTCACAATAATAAGATCTTCACCATCCAATGGAATTGGAATATAGCCTATATCCGATGGAATATATCTCTCTATATCATATGATGGCATGCTTTCATCTTTTATCTCAAAAATAATGAACTGGAATCCTTTCATTTTCATCTGAGATGCCGCACTTATCAAACTCACATCTATTTTTGGTGTAATGATTATAATTGTGACACCTGAGTTCAGCTTCTGAGCTTCTTTATATATTATTTCTGATATATTTATGGTTCCTTCCGGATTAAGTCCTGCCAATACATTCAAGTAGGTTTCCAATGTGCCTGCCTCTTTATGGGACAAGTTTATATATTCCCTTGAAGCAGCATAAAGATTTACTCCTATGCCCTTTGACATGGCAAAATCTATCAGTGAAGCAGCGCATTCCGATATTCTCTCCTCAATGTCTTCACTTCGATTGCTTACATATTTGCCTTCATAGAGATCCAAAAAAAGATGCATATGGGTGGAAGCATTCATATCCAGGTTCTTTACATATAAATCACCCTTATGGGCTGAGACCTTCCAATGTATCTTCTTAAAACTGTCTCCTATATTATATTTTCTTATGTCCTTTACGCTGGTAAAATCCTCAAAGGCACTGCTGTTTTTGGATATGGTTCCAAAAAGCTGATTGGCAGGTATTAGTATATTTTCTATATGATAAACTCTAGGATAAACCATCAGGGATATATCATATTTGAACTGCCTTTTCCAACTGAAAATAAAGAATGGATCGCTATATATGACCTCTATGGAACCTAAATCATATATCCCCTTATGCTTACATGTGAAACTTTTAGTTAGCTTTATCTTTCCACCCGGCCATAGAGATCTGACACTAAATTTCTCGTTTTCACCCGTCAGCCTTTCAGGCAAATTTAAATAGACCTCCATATATGGTATGGGAAATATGGAGGAGTTGTATATCTCTACACTGTAATCTACATTATCTCCGGAGGTTACTTTATCGCTGACCTTCCAGACAAGGCACTCCATAGATTTATATACTTTTTTGCCCATATAATAGGAAAGCACCAGCAGAAAAAATATGAAAAAGAATATTCCATAGAAAAAGGTGCCTCCTATCAAAAGAGCAGACAGAAACACTGCTCCAAGAATTATGAATGCTCCTATATTTAGCTTAAACATTTCTGGTCACCAAGGGCACTCTTATTGAGCTGATTATGGATTGAATAACATCCTCAACGGATCTACCCTTCATCCTGGCTTCCGGCTTCAGTATAATTCTATGATTTAGTACAGATTCTGCCAGCTCCTTTACATCATCAGGAAGCACATAGTCTCTGCCTCTTGTATATGCCAAAGCACGACAGGTGTTGAACAGCGTAAGACTGCCTCTCGGACTGCAGCCCAGATAAATATCAGGATGGTTCCTTGTAGCTTGAACTATTGAAATAATATAATCCTTCACTGAATCTTCTACATGTATGTTTTTTACTTCTTCTCTGATTTTTAATACTTCTTCATCAGTTATTATGCTTTCAATTTCTTCAGTTGGTTTTCCCTGAAGCTTAAGTATGCTTTTTTCTTCATTAAAATCCGGATAGCCAATTTTAATACGCATTGCAAAACGATCCAACTGGGCTTCAGGCAATGGAAATGTTCCTTCGTACTCGATAGGATTTTGAGTTGCCAGCACAACAAAGGGCTTAGGCAGGCTATAAGTTACTCCGTCAACAGTAATCTGGCCTTCCTGCATGGCTTCCAATAGACTTGACTGGGTTTTAGGGGAGCTTCTATTTATTTCATCTGCTAATATAACATTAGCCATTATAGGACCTTCTTTGAATTCGAAATTTCCCGTCCTGCTATTATACACAGTAATACCTGTTATATCTGATGGAAGAAGGTCAGGTGTAAACTGAATTCTTTTAAAGCTGCAGCCTAATGATTTTGCTATTGCTTGAACCAGAGTAGTCTTCCCAACACCTGGCACATCTTCAATTAATACATGTCCACCGCTTAATACTGCTACGATTATTTTCTCAATGACTGGCTTTTTTCCTATAAAAGCTTTTTTCACATTATCAACCAGCGCTAAAGCAATATTTTCATAATAGTCCAAAAATTTCACCTCCAATTTATTTAATTACATAATAATTGGAGTTTTCATAATATTCAATGAAATTTCTGTGAACTATTATTTAATTTTTCTTCAATATTTCCCTAACTGCATGCCATTGTTCCTTAGCCAGCTTTTGTATTCTCATATTAGAGTTTCGATCAGGATGACTTGTAATTTTGCTAAACCAATATACTGACTGTTCATAGACTTCCAATCTCCTTGAGAGTTCCCCAATCAGATACATAACCGTAAGCTCGTCCATATTATTGACAGGAAAAGGTTCCTTATTGTAGGCTTCTATATAATTATCCAAAGCCATCTTAAGGTAAACCTTCTCTCCTTCATCATTTATATACCTGCACATCCATGCAGCCTTCAATGCCAAACCTGCAATATAACTATTTCTGGAGCTGATCAAATTTGCAGTGTATAAGGCAATTTTATAACTATCCAAAGCATCCTTGTGGGTTCTTATTCCGCAAAAATTCCTCCCTACCTGCCTCCCGGCAAATGCTTTAGCCAGAACTACCTTATCTTTATCGCTTATATTATCAAAGGCATTTTCTGTAGCAGCATAGCCGCAGCTAGGACAAACAAATACATCATAGTAAACTGGGTTGTAATTCTCGTAATGTACGCAGAAATCTTCATCTCTGCGATCTACTCTCAAAGCACTGGTCTTTATTTTTGTTGTATTGAACTTCGTCATGCATATAGGGCAGTTAACTTCTTTTGTATAAAAAATATTATTCATATTATCATACTCCAATGCATTAATTTTCTACTGTCTCAGTTTCTTCTTCATCCTTTGCTTCCCGTACCGCAATAGGCTTGGTACCTACTCGGGTAACACCGTCAGAAGCTCTGTAAGTGTCTGTGAAAAGGGGTTCAACCAAAACTTCTTTTCCATTTTCTACAATTATCCTGTAGCTTCTCACAACATATCCAGGTGTTGCCTTCTTTTCAACAATCCTGGTACCTACAGGAAGAGTATTATCTTCAATAATTTTTACCTTTGGTTCAATTTTCTTTAATATTTCTGTCTTAATCTTAACCTGTCTACCTTTATTCTCATTCTTTCCATATATGCTGAACCGTACCTGGTTGCCTTTTACCTCACCATATATGTATATAGGATATGGAGTGTTATTCATGAACTTAAAATCTATATAATCACCGGATATTGTAGCATCTCTGCCCATTGCTACATAGCTGGACGGCAGAGAATGGTTTCTTCTCTCCACTATCTTTAGATTAGCGAGTAAGGCAGCATTATATAAGGTTGAGGATACCTGGCATACACCTCCCCCTATACCGTCAACATATTCATTGTTTATTATGACTTTTGCTGTTCTGTATCCATACTTAGCCAGCCTGGGGCCTATGGTTTTGTTTAGAGAAAATGTCTCGCCGGGACGAACCAGAACATCGGTAACGCTCTTGGTTGCCAGCTTTATGTTATAACTTCTTGCTTCATTATTAGCATTGAAACTGGTTGCATATTCGCCAAGCTTATCTGTTATATTTGATAAGTCTGCCCTTGTTATCTCTGCATCAATGACTTCTACAGGCAGTTCAACATCTGCTATACTCTTGCTGTCAATGGCTTGAGAAATCATTTTAACAGCCTTTTCCTGATTCAATCTGCTTCCGGGCTTTTCGTCTGTTATCTGAAAATTCCCGGAAACAAGCCTTATTGTAGCATCAATTGGCTCAGAATCAATTTCTTTTGATATTTCTTTTATGTATTGAGCTACCTTTTCCTTATCATAGCTGAAACCAATGGTGATATCTTTTTTATTCAACCTTATCAGTATTGAATCAATATATCTGTTAAATATATTGCCTTGTCTTGTTATGCTGTATGCTTCAGCCAATGCTCTCTCGTAGTCGTAACTATAGTTGATATCCTTGTAATTTAACTGCCATGTTTTTTCCCCATGTTTCAATGTCAAATAAGCCTGATTGAGATTATTGTCGAAAGCATTTTTTAGCTCAATCATTGCTTCTTCCAAAGTCATTCTTCCAACATCATAACCATCTATGGAAACATTGGGGGCGATTTTATCTCCTGATAAGAATAGAATTGCAGAACCGACTAAAAGGAGTACAACAAAAGAAATTAATCCGATGATAATTCCTTTGGAACCTCTAATCATAACTAGCACCCCACAAAAGTACATTTCATTTTCCTGCAATATATATATTCTATTCTTATCAAAAAAATTATACCTACTTGACTTTCATTTCTATCTTGTCCCCATTTTCAACTTTATCATATATTGAAGCAGCTTTGTCATTAATAGTTATGTAAAAAGAATCTTTCGGAATTCTAAGATCTTCCAGTATTTCACCTATAGTATCAGAGTGCCTTATATTTATATCGTCACCATCCTTTATCTCATATCCATCATGAACAATTTGGCCATTCACTCTTATATGTCTTTTTAAATCATATTCCTTCCCATTTATAGTAATAGTTTTTCTGGATACTTTCTCCAACACATCCCTGAGGAATACTCTAGGTTTCTCTCCACCTGTGCCGCTCTGTATCCTTATAATGTCTCCATTTGATACCTCAGAATTAATATTCTTCTGTATATCATTGATAAATATTATAGCAGGCTCTCCTCCGCTTCCTTTTACTACTTGTTCCATGCCATTTATGGTGAAATGAAGATCCTTACCTTTAGAACCAACAAGCAGCCTGGGGTTAAAGCCGATAAATATGAGTACATCAGCTACTGTTATCTTGCTTGTGTTCAGCATCTTTACAGGTTTGTCATTGACTACTATGTGTATAAAGTCTTTTTTTCTTATGTTTCGCGCTGATACTCCAATTCCTATTGGTGTAATGAACTCGGGTCCGGAAATCTTTCTGGAGTCAAATATCACATCCTTGATTATATCAGTTTTTCTTACTCCTACTCTATCCTTCTGTAGTCCCAGATTCTCAGCCATATAATCTGCAAGCTTCGGTGTACAGCTTCCACCCCCTATAAGGAAGACAGCACTGGGAGACTTACCATTATATTCGATTATTTTATCGCATATTTGTGCTGCCAAATCTCTTACGGCAGGTTCTATAGCTTTTATGACTTCTTCAGCTTCCACTTGATGCTTAATCCCCATAATATCTTTAAACTTTATAATACTCTTTTTTGATAAGCTAAGCTTTACCTTCTCTGCCGTATTGAAATCCAGCAGAAAGCTTTCTGTAATTTTCTCTGTAATCTCATCTCCTGCTGTGGGTACCATGGCAAAGGCAAATATGGTTCCATCTTTTGTCAAGGCAATGTCCGATGTACCAGCTCCTATATCCACCAAAGCTATGTTTAGAAGCTTGAAATTATCTTGTATTGCTACATCCATAGCAGCTATAGGCTCTAACGTCATATTATATATGGATAACCCCGCTTGCTTTATCACTGTCTGAAGGCTGTCTACTACCGTTTTAGGCAAAAAAGTTGCTATAACTTCCACACCCATACTTTTCCCCCGCTGGCCTTCCAGGTTGCCTATAATAGAATTGTTCAGGTAATAATTTGTCACAGCATAACCTACACAATAATATTCCTCGTTTTCCATTCTGTCTGATTTTTTCATCTCGTTCTGAGCTTTTTGAATAGCTTCGATTTCCAGACTTGCAATCATATCACTGTCAATATATGTAAGAGGTTCAATCTCTCTTGAAATGCCTATCTTATATGTTTTTAAACTTCTGCCCGCAGCTGCTACAGATACCTTTTCCAGTTTTATGTTCAGCCTGTTTTCCAACTTTTCCTTAACGCTTAGCACTGCCTTAGTAACAAGGTTAATATCATGTACCTGTCCATCATACATGGCTCTTTTTTTGTGTTCTTCAACTTCAAAATCTATTATTTCAAATACTTCATCATGAAAACATCCAACTATGCCAACAATGGTTCTCGTGCCAATATCCAGAGAAAAAAACAGTTCTTCTTTGCCCATAATACCACCTTTATTCATAAAAAAAATATATTAGCAAAATAATGCAGTTAAACTATTATTCTATAAAAAAATCTATAATCCTTCTATTTTCGACTAATCCCTATGAATTCGTAAATAGTTATATAAAATAAATTCTACAATTTGCATGTTTTAATTGTATATAAAAAACACAAGCTAAATATTGAACACATCAGATTCAAATCTGAAAGGAAGTGACATTTATGCTTCAAAGAAAGAGAAATTTAGTAAGAATGGGTACAATTGGAGCTATAGGCGGCTTGATGCTGCTGCCAATTTTCAGCGGAAAAATAAGAAAAAAAATAACCAGAACAGGCAGAAATGCTTTCTTTAGAATCAATGACATGATACAAGATATGATAGACATGAGAAAGTAAAATGTATAAAAAACTCAGGTCCTTAAACAGGCCCTGAGTTTTCTTCAATCTTTTCCGAATTCTCTTATAAAGTCACTTTTTAATGCTCCCATCAGGATTTCATCGTAAAAGGTTCCATCTATAAAGGCTGATTTCCTGGTCCTGCCTTCATACTTAAATCCACACTTTAAGTAACATTTTGAAGCTCTTTCATTGTATTCATAAAGCTTCAATGATACTCTGAATATGTCCAGCTCATAGAAAGCATATTTCAACAAAGTCTTAATTGCATCCTCACCGTAGCTCTTTCCCCAATAATCCCTGTCGCCGATTCGTATGCCAAGCTTGCAGCTTTGATCTATTTCGTTGAAATCATACAGCTGTATAGTGCCTATAGGTTTTCCTTCATCTATGGTTTCTATAATCAGATTCATTGGGTCATATCCAAAGCCTTTTAAGAGATTCATCCTTAACTGGGCTGTGCCCAGCTTTCCTTCAGTCCATCCAGCCAGCTTATTAAGCTCTTTATCATTGTACCAATTGTGAAGATAGAATAAATCCCTCTCACAGCCTTCCCTTAATATTACTTTATTGCCCTTTAAATACTTTCCTTCCGGCCATTTTTTAATTATTCGAACCGAAGATAAAAGTGCCGGCATAAATTTGATAAGCTTATATGGTTTAGAAGCATACAGGTTTTTATTATTCAGCACATCATCAAATATGGATTTCTGCACATTAAATATGACATTTACATCGCTATCCAATCCATCTTTCACTATGTTTCCGTCATCGGTGGTATATATAGTATATTTTCCTATAGTTTTGTTACCTTCTATAATGGATAATCCGAAATTTCCTGAAGAATGAAACAGTATGTTGGAGATGAAAAGTTTGAAAACCGGGTATCGTTTAAAAAAGATATAATACAAATGAGAAATATCATCTGCAAAGGTTTTAACATAGTTTAACCTCAATGCATTCATTATAATACTCTCCCTCAAAAATACAATTGATTAACCATAATTATATCATATTATTATTTTTTTTACATTATTAGCGCACATAATTCTTAAGTGTTCCTACCTTTTCTATTCTCACCTGCACTATATCACCGCTATTGAGCTGTCCCACACCTGAAGGAGTGCCTGTTGCAATTACATCCCCAGGATATAGTGTCATTATTCTGCTTATAAAGCTTACAATCTCACCAACATTAAAAATAAAGTCGGATGTGTTGGATTTTTGTCTTATTTCCCCGTTTAACTGCAGTTCTATATCAAGGTTATCATAGTTTAAATCCGTGACGATACCTGGACCAAATGGAGCAAAAGTATCAAAAGATTTTGCCCTGGTCCATTGTCCATCCTTCCTTTGCAAATCTCTGGCAGTCACATCATTAAAGCAGGTTGCACCAAGTATATAATCATATGCTTCTTCTGGTTTAATATTCTTTCCTGTTCTTCCTATAACTAAACCTAGCTCTGCTTCATAATCAACCTGTCTTGACATTTCAGGCATAATTATATCTCCTTCATGAGCCAATGCAGCTGTAGGCGGCTTCAGGAATAATACTGGTTCTTCAGGCAGCGGCATATTCATCTCCTTAGCATGGGATTTGTAGTTCAAACCTACACATATTATTTTGGAAGGTGTACAAGGGATCAGAAAGTCTATCTCTGTAATATCATAAGAAGAATCCGTCACCTCATAATCCCCGAATATGTCCCCATTGATGACTTTCACTCTGTTCCCCTCCAATGAACCATATGACACAACATCATCTTTTCTGAACCTTATAAAGTTCATAATGCTTCCCTCCCTATATACTGGTTGCTGCCTCCAGCAGTATTTCCGGCAGCATCAAAGCTGTATTCTTAAAGTGCTTATCATCATCTTCTTCTATTCCTTCAAACAGACTCCTTTGCTTCAGCGGCAAATCGCTTATGGTTATAAGAGCCGCTGCATTGCGGCCTATAGCCTTAGAAGCTGTAAAGACTGCAGATACTTCCATTTCAACCGCATCACAGCCCCTTTTTATCATAAAATCAAAGCTTTTCTTGTTCTCACCCAGTATAGAATCTATTGAAAAAACTCTGCCTCTATGTACTGATACCCCTAATAAATGAGCTGCTATCACCGCTTTTTGGAATAAAATATTTGCCAAATCACTGCTCCCTGATACAACATTTCCAAAGCAGTCTGAGCATATATCTTTGGAATGATATCTGGAGAAACCTTCGCCTATAACTGCATCACTGCATACTAAAATATCTCCAAAATTCAATTTATTGTTTATTGCTCCTGCAGAGCCTGAAAAAAGAATGTTCTCACACTCAGAATATCCCAAAGCTATTACACAATCTCCAGTCATGGGAGCACCAATACCACTGCTTATGACAGTAACTGGGCTCCCTTTATATAACATGGTGACTCCCTTGTACCATCCTTTAAACTCTTTAATTATGCTTTCCGCCCTCTCCATAAAACCTGACAAAGGCCAAACAGGACTAATGATTACGTTCATGGAAATATCGTCAATAGAGCATCCAAAATGCTTTTCGATCATCACTTCTTTTTTTATGTTTTCATACATCCGCATCCCTCCATTTTCCATTATAGCAAATATTTTTATAATGCACTATAAGGGATGAACTCTTACTCATCAATCCTGTCTGAATTCTTTTATAAATAATGGAGGTATCGCAATGAGAACGATTAAAATCCCCACAACCTTAAAAGTTGTAAGCACATTTATGCCATATGACATTATGCCTGATACTGCATATCCCAAAGGAAGTCCTAACAAAGATAAGGTTGATGCTGTGGAAGATACTCTTCCCATTTTATCTATAGGTGTTGATTCCTGCATGAGAGTCATTGCACCCCCGCTTATAACAGGTATAAATCCCCCTCCAACAATCGCTGCAACACAAGCCAACTGCACATTTCTTATAAATCCGAATAACATCATGCCTGCACCTAACCCCATAAAACCTGTTATCACCAGTGTGCTCTTTTTAAACCTATGGCCAATATGACCTATGATAAGTGAGCCTGCTACCATTCCAATGGTAAATGACATCAGTATCAAGCTCATTCCCTTTTCTCCTGCCATCAGTATTTTATCCGAGTACTCAGGCATAAGCACATTAAAAGGAGCCAGTACCAGATTCACCAGACATGCCATTGTCAGAGACACAAATAACACCACATTGCTTTTTATAACAGTTAAGCCCTCAACGAATTCACTATAAAATTGCTTAATATTCAAAGGTCTGTTCTTATTACCTGATATTTTTATTTTCGCAATAATTGCCGTAAAAGAGGATATAAAGAATGTTGCCGAATCTATCAATATAGCTGCTCCTATACTTAAATACCCCATTACTATAGCTGCGGCAGCTGTACCTGCTATTTCCGCTATAGACGTAGAAGCTTGTCTAAGAGAGTTAGCAGTAAGGTAATGTTTTTTATCAACTAAAACCTGCATAGCTGATGCCCTGGCAGGACTTGCAAAAACCTCACATAATGAATTTATAAATGTAAATGCATATAAATACCAAAGACTAATCATGTCCCAAATATAAAGGAATGCCATTATTGCTGTGCTAAAACCTCTCAGTAAGTCGGTTATGATCATAACCTTTTTCTTATCCATCCTGTCAACCAAAACTCCTGCTGTCATACCAAACAGTACTGAAGGCGCCGCATTAACTGCCATTACGGTACCCATCATCAATGTAGAACCTGTCATCTCGTATACCATCCAAAGAAATGCTATACTGTCTATGGCATCTCCAAATCTAGATATTGTATTACCCACCCATATTTTTATAAAATCTCTGTACTTGAGAAGCGCCTTATATCCTTTTTCTTCTGTGGCAACCACATTTAATTCCATCTTTTAACCCCCAATCTCAGTCATATCATCAATCATATTTTTTAATCAATCCGACTATATAGGTATAAGTTTTCGTATCTTTTCTCTTCTTGCTGCTCCTTTCTATTAACTCTTCCAACTTTTTCTTCAACTCATCAAACTCCTCATCGGTGAGATTAAGTATTCCATAATTAAGTATTTCTTTGTCATCGTCATGTCTTTTTTTCAGATAATTGCTGAAATCCTCAGATGCATTTTTAAAAACAGTTTCTCTTAAGTTTTCTATATGGTCTTTCCAACCATCTTCATTGACAACTACCTTTTCAACTCTGAATCTTTCAGCAGTAGGAAAATAGTATTTTTCAATTATGCCTGACTTTTCTTTTTTGTCTACTATTTCCAAAACGCCTATCCTCTCTAATTCCTTAACATGATAGTGCACCTTGGAAGGAATTTCACCAAGTTTATCTGCAATCTGTTTAACCGTTAATGGTTCTTCGTCAAATGTAAAAAGCACTTTCATCCTGAAAGGATCAGTAAATACCTTTATTTCTTCCAATGAAGCAATAACTTTTTCCTTTTCCATAAACTCCTCCAAAAAAATTTGATAATATAATTACTTTTATCATTAAAATTTATTTTAATGATAAAAGTAATTATATTATACACCTCCGGATAATTTTGTCAATAAAAAAAGGCTTGTAATAATTACAAACCTTTTAATGCTTTATCTATCAGTTTTGAAAACTCCTCTGTTGAACGGGCTCCTGCTATTACTTCCCCTACCAGTTCTCCTTTGCTGTTGACAATCAATGTGGTGGGAACATACATAACCTGATCCAGGAAACCTTCTATTAAACTCTCTGTAGTTATAATGTTCTTATATTTGCCGCCCTTCATCTCCAATATTTTTTTAGCAGCATCAACCTCATTATCTGCCAGTATGGCCAAAACTCTTACACCTTTGTCAGCATACTTTTCATCTATTTCCTGCAACGCAGGAATCTCTTCTATACAGGACGGTCAGGTTGTAGTCCATATATTAACAATTGTCAGCTTATTATCCGCAAAAAACCTATTTGTAACCTCATTGCCTTCAAAATCAGTGGATTTAAAATCCGGTATCCTGTATGCTACATCTTCGGATGAAGCACTTTCATCAGTTTTTTCTACCTCATCGCTGTTAGAGCTTTCCTGAGGCTCCGGCGCCGAAGTTTCCGCATCCTCTTCAGTGGGCTTTTCAGCTTCCTGTAATTCTTCTTGCTTCGGTTCTTCTACTTGTTGTGGTTCTTCCACAGGTGCTTTATTTCCGCATGCTGATATACTAATGGCAATTACCAGTACCACAGCCAGCATCCAGAATTTTTTCATGGTTCAATCTTCCTTTCTTTTCTGTAATAAATCCAGATTTTATAGCCTTTGTAGGACATCTGTCTACGCATTTGCCGCACCTTACACATTCAGGGCTGTTGGCGTTCTCATAAATTTTGATGTCTACTGGGCAGTTTTTGTTGCATATATTGCATTTTGTGCATTTAGTCCCATCTACATTCATCCTGTAGAAGCTTACAGAATTAAATAATGAATATATGGCACCTAATGGACAAATTGCTCTGCAAAAAGGCCTTGATATCAGTATTGAAAGTATTATGGTTATTGCAAGTAGTCCAAGCTTCCAATAGAATAAGATTCCTATAGCGCTTCTAAGAGTAGCATTCTTGATTGTAAGGGGTATGCCTGCCTCCAAGGTCCCTGCAGGGCATATGTATTTGCAAAAATAAGGCAGTCCTATTCCTATTTCATTGGTGAATAACGCAGGCAACAATAGTACAAACACTGCAAGAAAGAAGTATTTCAGCTTGTTAAATATTCTGGGCATCTTCAGCTTCCTGGAAGGGATCTTATGCAAAAGCTCCTGAAAGAATCCAAAGGGGCATATCCATCCGCATACAAGCCTTCCTCCTATTGTTCCAATTAGCATCAAAAAACCTATTACATAAAGGGAAACCTGATGCTTCAACCCAGCTGCTACAGCCTGAAGTGAACCTACTGGACAGGAAGTATAGGCACCAGGACAGGAGTAGCAATTAAGACCGGGAAAACATACTGACTTTAGCTTTCCTCTATATATAGTTCCTTTTGCAAAACCTTCTATATAGCCATTTCCTATAATAGTGGATGCTAATTGAAAAATCCTCCTCTTTATACTAGCCAATTCCTATGCACTCCAGACATATATTTATTGCTTTTTGCAGTACTTCTCCTGCTTCTCCTCTGTAAATCCCCAATACAATCAATACAAAAGACATCAGCAATAACAAATACCTGGCCTTTTCATTCATAATGTTAACCTCCGAAATAAAGGATAATAAATATTATTTATATTATACCAAATATATTCGAAATGCCAATGATTTTTATGGATAATAAATAAAGGCTGAAGTCTTACAAACCAGAGACTTCAAGCCTTAAGACCAATTTCAGCAAATTTTATCTGATGTTTTTATGCTATAGCGTTTTTCTTAAGCTTCTCTATGGCAGCTTTAAATTGAGGTATCAACGATATAGCCAGACAGATTGCTGTTTCTACACCAATGAGTAAGAAATTTACTGTAAATGAATACCATACAGGATTCATGCCCTCCGGTGCGTAAATTCCAAAGAATATAAAGCCTGAAACAAAATGTGCAAAGAATCTTCCAAATCCTCCTATTGCAACGCTAACAGGGAGGTGTTTTCTGCTCAGTCCTGCAAGACCCATGGCGGCAAAGGCAATAGGATAATCAAGGAGAACCTGCGCCCAGTGGACTACATAGGGATCTTGAATAAATTGAAGAAATCCATAAGCTGTGCCTGCAACTAAACCTGCCTTAACTCCAAATATATAGGCAAAAATAAACATAGGCAGCATGCTTCCAGGAGTTATAGACCCTCCCTGAGGCCAATGATAAAGTCTGATATAGGATAATACAAAGGACATTGCTATGCATAGGCCGCCATACACAAGAACTTTGGTATTGGTTTTTTTGTTTTTAGCTGAATAAGCCAAAAACAGGGAGATTCCAATGAGAGCCACCAGTATGAGAATAGTGCTCCCTTTCAGCTCTTTAAACTCTTCAAACATTTGAGTAAGATAACTCATAAAAAAACCTCCTTTTGATATGTCCTTGGAGGAGACGATTAAATCAAAAAACCGCAACAAGCGTTGCGGTTATGATAGATCATTTAACCGAAACCGCTTCCCTTCGTTAGGATTAACTACACAGGTTCCAAGGGTCAGTGGCTTAAGCCACCCTCTCAGCAAAAGCTCCCCTAGCGGACATAATTTATAATTTATTAAATTTCAAGTATAATATACTACTTATTTATATGAGTGTCAAGGATGATGGCAAATCCTTCTTGATATATTTTATATCTCCATACTCTATCCCTTCTATCTCAAACAGCTTTCTCTGAACATCAAGACCTCCGGAATAGTTGGATATCCTTCTTCCCATCCTGATTACCCTATGACATGGCACTATTATTGGTATAGGATTGGCCTTGTTTGCTGTCCCTACTGCACGGCTATACTGTTTTCCTCCCAAAGATTCTGCTATCTGGGCATAGGTGCGAAGCTCACCATACGGTATTTCCATAAGCTTGCCCCATACCTTCTTCTGAAACTCGGTGCCCTGCATATCCAACTTAACAGTAAATACTTTGAGTTTGCCTTCAAAATACTCTTCTAGCTCTTTCTTTGCCTGTTTTATATATTCATCTTCTCTTTCTTCATATTCACATGCTGTTTTTTTATCTTCTCTCAAGTTTAAAGCCATCAAACCTTCTCCAGATGAGTGCAAATATATTCTTCCTACAGGTGAATCCATGTAGGATATGTATATCATGTGAAAACCTCCTTTGTTCATTAGAACAAATGCCGGCACCATCATGATGCCGGCACTTATCTGATAAATCCTATAGAGATTTTATCACATCAATATTTGCTTTTCCAGTATGTCATCATATCTTTTCAATATCCTCATTCAGTATACTACCCCTAATCTCTACTTTGTATTTCACTTTTTGCTTTTTTATCATAATTATCATAAAACCGTGACTTCCCATATCTTATGACCTGATACACCTGTTTTCCGTCGCTGTTAGAACCATCAGCATATGTCACAGGTATAATTGCAGACATAGCTATATACAATGAAAAGCTTAAAAACACACCCATCCTACTGCTATTTTCTATTATTCCTGACTTAATAAGTAAGAATAATATAATTCCAGTGATAAATTGGAATATTACACCACCTAACAACCTGATTATTTTTTTTACCTTACTAATATCATCAGGAATATCTCCCATACATATGCCATACAAAAAATACCAGCTTTGGACCTCAAAAATTCCTATGCTGAACAGCTTTTTGCCGCTACCTATTACTATTTTTGTAGTTTTTCCTCCAAATGCAAAATTAAAAAAAGCATGCCCTAACTCATGTATTAGTATAATTATAGGCTCACATACAAAAATCCCAAACATTATTTCATAAGGAGTCATAAAATCAACTGACAAGTTCCTAACACCTCTTTACACACAATTTAATGCTTGTGGTTGTCCAGAAGCATTAAATTGTAAAACCTTTTATTAAGCTAATTGCCACTTTACTTATTTATAGATATGCTTTAAATTTTTGATGTTGGCTATGATTCTGAATAGATTTTTGATTCTCGATAAGATCAAAAACAGAATTTGAATTGATGATTGCTTATTTCAATTTGATCATACAACATTAATTAATCCTTTTTTCTGAAGCTTTAATATCCTCTGCAAAATTTTCCAATCAACTGAGCCAAACAAATCAATTGCTCCTGATTTTTCTACAGCTTCTTCAACAGTCTTTGATGCCATCTTGCTAAACTGAGAGTCCATAGTACACGTAAAATTTTCTGGAATTTCAATAATCTTATCTTTAATCTGATCATACATATGAATATAATATTCATAAGCAATTTCACATTCTAAATAATGTTCCCGTTCATAAAACTTAAATGGGCAAGGTTCACAATATTCTTTGACAAAGCAAACCTCACATATTATTGTTGGTATGAAAGTATGATACCTGGCATTAACATCCTTTGCAGTTTTGTACATTTTGTGGAAAAGTTCAAATCTTGGATGAAATAACGCTTCGCTTAAGCTATAAACATCTTTTACATTTAACTCTAAGCTCATATACTGGTCTAAGTCAAAATTGATGATACCCTCCAAAGAATAAACATTGCATGGATGAATATCTCCGTTTGCATCAAGATACAAGAAATCCTGACGAGCCTTACATTTTGTATAACCTGTTGTATATTTAAAATTATTTCCATATTTCATATTAAGGTATTTGACATATAAAGGTCTTAACTGGACATTAAATATCATATCTTTGCATTCAGCACTCAAAATCTCAAATGCTTTTTCCAGTCTGGAAAGAACATACTCTTTTTGTTCTCTGCTAAAACTTAAACTCTTGTTATTCCTTTTCTCATTATCAGCATTAAAAATGAAGCCTAAAGTAATATTTCGGACTCCTATTTGATACATTTCCATAGCAAAATGCAGAAAAGAATCTACATTTCGACTTGTTATAGTATGCGAAATTGAAACTTGAGGCTTGTCCATGTTATTGTCTTGGAAATATCCTTCCCCATACTTTTCACGGATATTCTTTAAATTATTAATGACAAGTCTATATGTACCTTTTCCACGAGTAAAATCATTTATTTCTTCTAAACCATCTAAGCTAACACATAACACACTCAGTCCAAGTTGTTTTAAATCTTCAAACACATCTGCTGTTAATTTAGCACCATTTGCTACCAAGCTAGCAGCAATCCCTTGTTTCTTTAATTTACTTAGAACATATCTCATATTTTTGTTTACTAAAGGCTCTCCGCCTAGAATATGTACAGCCTCGATACCTGACTTGTTTATTTTTTCCAGTACAGAATCTATATTATGTATCTCTTGATTTTTATCTGCACAGTTATAACAACTTACACAACGCAAGTTGCAATTTTTTGTAAAATCCCATGTTATTTGTTTAAGACGTCCCATCATCCGGCACCCTTTCTTAAATAAACTAGAGAGTACACCTGTATTTGCTTAGTTGAGTATTTCTTTCTCAATAGGATGCTTTATACATTCCATTATGCAGCATTGCAATTCATTGCATTGATGGCATTAATTTGAAGCATTTATCTAAAAAAGGGATGTTACTTAAGTAGAATATGGTTAAATATAAAAAAAAAGTTTGCTATTATATCCCAAACTATCAATTATAACAGATATTTTTTGACCATATTCCAATGTCGCAATTGGAATATGGTCAGCAAATACTAAATGGATAAGCATGTGAAAAATAATTCATATTTACCTTACTCCAGATTATTAGTAAATCCAAATTGATTTGATATTTGTAGTGAATAAGAATATAATAAGAAGCTTCATTTTACATATTTTTACTCACGAACTATATCTTCTACCCCTATGCTAAAAATTTTATTCTCTTCCTCTTCTGCTAAACAATACAAAGGTGTTAGGCATATAATGCTCAATATTAGTAGAATCGCCACTAATTTTTTCATCATTTTCTTCCCCCTCGTATAATAAGTTTTAGAAGTTTTATTTAATGAATTTCCAGCTATAAAACTTCACAAATTCGACCTTTATTTTATAAAAATTTACTGGAAATTGTACCTTGATAATTGAATTATTTTT
>Ga0134092_1000708_pt1 | contig 32468 bp, 11 predicted proteins | sample 3_6taG_FD_94454 | JGI IMG/M metagenome (GOLD analysis project Ga0134092, IMG submission 94454) | Switchgrass degrading microbial communities from high solid loading bioreactors in New Hampshire, USA - 3_6_20_6_A3 metaG | ecosystem: Engineered > Bioreactor > Semi-continuous > Anaerobic >... | reverse complement strand
TTAAATCCCGTACCGGTTCGATTCCGGTCTTCGGCACCAATATATCGCGGGGTGGAGCAGTATGGTAGCTCGTCGGGCTCATAACCCGAAGGTCGGAGGTTCAAATCCTCCCCCCGCAACCAGTGAAAATCCTGTAAGCTTTGAGCTTACAGGATTTTGTTATTTTATTCCGAAAACAATAAAAATCATTTTTACTACTATAAAATAGCTAACTTCCAAGCCTACGGTTACAAATCCAAGGACGAATGGCAATCAATTAACCTTACGTCTTCAATAGTTCCGGATCTCAGCATTAATCCCGCTAGCTGTCTTTTTGCCAGCCTTAGAAGTTGATTTGTCATAATCAGTAATATCAAAGTTTGTAGCTTTATAATTAATACGATGTACTTCACATGGTTCGAGCAACCAATATTGATATCTGGGTCAATGGGAACTTATCAACCTTTTCTGAAGTTTTTAATTAACCAACATTCACCAATCATATTCTTTTACATTCAATTGAATTGTTCTGCTATAAGCATGATTGAAACACTATCCGAATACTATATTTTATCAACCATCTTTTCCAGGCATGTGGAGTAAACAAAGCCAATAACGGGAAAAATTCCAGTCGTCCTACGATCATGCAAAATGAAAGAACAACCTTTAAAAAAGAGGAAAATGTAGCGTAATTTTCTGTCGGGTCGACAATACCGAGTCCAGTGTAATAATATTTCCTAACCATAAAACGAGATTTTTTGCCATATTATGATGAATATAGTTTATCTTTGTGATAACCTTCTTTACGCCCCTACGCATGGCATAAAGGGAGATAAAACGTTTTCTTCATCCCTGTCCGTCAGGCATATGCATGCGTCCATTCTATCGATTCCTTCATCGATGAGGAGCTCTTCATTCGTTCCGTCTCCATGAATGAACAGACAGCGCCGTTCAAGGGAGGCAGAGGATAAAGCTTCGCACAACGATTCACATTTACTCCGGTCTTTTTCTATGATTTTTATATTAGCTTTCGTCGTATGTCTGTTTAAAAGTTCAACAAGGTAATGTGTGATTTTTCCTCCACCTATAGCCATAATTTCCGGCGCTTTTTTAGACCTTTTCTTTGTAAGGGTAAAGAACTTCATAATTTGAGACGGATGACCCATTATCCAGATAATGTTAGATTCCTTAAAAATAAAATCTCCATTTGGAATTAACGCTTGGTTTTCCCTTTCAACGATCGCAAGAAGGATTCCCATGTTACTGTCAAAAATATGAGATACGCTCTTGCCAACAAAATATTCCGGTGTTTCGGATACTTTAAAAGAAACCAGTTCTACTTTGTCGCTTATAAATGTAATTATATCGTCAGCAGCATGGTATCTCAAAACCCTTGAAATCTCTCTTGCCGTTTGCCTTTCTGGATTAATGATCATATCAATACCAAGGTCTTTCCAAAGCTTATTAAATTCCAGCATATATTCAGGATTCCGTACTTCTTACTATAGAATATTTTGTTCCAAGGCGCTCTGCCATAATACAGCATAAGACATTTAATTCATCAGCATTCGTTGTGCTTACAATTAAATCAGCATCTTTGGCACCGGCTTCAATTATCTATGACAAACTGATAGAAGAAGGCGTTTTAAGGAAGGACAGATATCAATCTAAACCTTATACAGGTTCTTGAATTCCTCAAACTGTAAAGGTTTTCATGGAGATGAAGAGGAAAGGAAATTAAAAGATTTGCATATCAGTACATAAATGAACTGCGGTATGGCAATTTAATATATGAGCCTTACATATAGGAGGGCAGAAAGAAAAAGCCCACATACCTGTTCACATATATAAATGACACCTCAAGGCTTGTACATCATGTTGAGTTTTTGCTACACACAGAGTCTAGAAGCTCTAAGACCTTCATTTAAAGAAGCCGTGATGAAAAGAGGCATTCCTTCCATGCTCTATACGGATAACAGAAAAATTTATCGTTCAAAGTAGTTTGAATTTATGTGCTCTTATTCATTTGAGACCCTTCGTTGCTCATACTCGTGGTAAGGTAGAAAGGTTCTTTTTAACCGTTAGAAAGAGATTTTATTCAAACTTGATATGAGTAGTATCAAAAGTTTGGAAGAGCTGAATTCAAGATTTTGGGAATGGCTTGATGAGTATTATCATAAGAAACATCACTCATCTCTTAACGGATTGATTCCATTAAACTTCTTCATGTCGCAGATTTAGAGGGTAAAAATATGCACCGACCCTAAACAGTTGGAAAAAAGTTCTTTGTTCGTATAAAACGTAAGGTTAACCATAACAGTATATTTCCGATAAACAATATACTGTATGAAACTGACATTAAGTTTGCAGGATTAAGAGTTCAGATAAGGTAGAATCCTCAATAGCTTGATATACCTTTTATGCTGGTGTTTATATATCATGAGGGTCAAAAAATCGGTGAAACTTTGCAGGTTAATTTTCACGACAATGCTCATATGAAACAAAGGGGCAGACCTGAGAAAACGGATTGACGGTAGATTTGCAAAATAACGAAGTGCCAGTTGTATCTGATAACACGACAAAATCTGAACAAACCATTTTTGTTTAAACAATCAATGGAGGAAGAGAAATAATTATGTTCAGACAGTTTTTCGGATTAAAATACAATCCTTTCGGAAGAGAAGTCGGTATTTCTAATGTCTATGAAGGTGAGGATATGAAGGAATTGAACTCGAAATTTAAATATATACAGACCATCCGTCGGATATTTCTTTTTTCCTTTGTCAATAGTTACCGTTATGGACTTTTATTGAGGATTATTATTGTCCTTGGGAGAAGTGCTTTCGAATAAAAAAGTTACAATGTTTAACCAAATACAACAGGCGATAATGTCACTGTACTATGACCAAAAAAATTACCCCCGTCATTATGCTTGACGAGGTACAGATGTTGTCAAACAGTATATTTAAAGAACTAAGGCGTTGGTTTAACTTCAAAATGATGGTAAAACCATCCTAATATAATTTGAAAATTTTTTATGAATTAATATGGAAATCTACATATAAACCAATTGCAACTCTTTGATCCTCGAAAAGTTAATACCACGGCCTAAAAGTTTATTGATGTAATAACATGGGTTGTAGGCCAGAAGTATGTAACATATGTAGTTTTCAATATGCAATCGGATTCATATATGCTTCCTTATTTTTATTGGACATGATTGTAAAGATGCCCGTGGTATGGAATTATTAATTGGTTCAATACCATATCTCAGTTTCTATAACGTTGAGCCCATTTTTTTATTGCATTTTTTGAGGCAATATTCATCCCATACACAAAATTTGATACATTCTCTTTTCCTTTATTTTTTCTTTGATATGTAAAAGCAGCTTTTCAACCTCAAAAACTTGGCTTTTACCAAATCTTTTAAGATAGGAGTCTATTTTTGGCTCATTAAATTCTTTATTTAAAAGTGTTTCTTTAAGTTCTTTTTTAATATCGTTGATATCTGATTTTATTTTATCGTTGTTTTTATCGGCTTCGATGTCTTTTAATTCGCTGAAACTTCCGAACATTTTAAAAGCGTATTCTTTGTTGCCGGACTTGGCCTCTTTAACATACAAAACCGTTGTATGTGTGACAAGTATTCAATAATGATCGGTATCTTGTTTTAGAAAAAGAATTAACTTATCGTTATTTTTGAAAAAGGGAAAATCTTGTATAGTTGCAGAAGAGCTTCCTTCTTGTCTAATTTTAATGAACTCATTATTTTTAACATTTCCTTTTAATACGTCCAATATCTCTGCTTTAAAGAAGGTCTGGTCGGATTCGGTTGACTCGCATAACCACTCAACTATTTTTACTTTTGCAATTATGTCAGCCTTCTCAATGAGTTTAGTATATGTGTAGCCTTGTACTAGAACTTTACTACTTTTAGTTCCAAATAATACAGGTGTGTCTTTAACGATTTGATTTATATTTTCGGTAGCTGTAATTCCATTGCGATCACCGGGACTTATATTATAACTATTACATGCGGAAAATAAAATTATAAAGCATATAACACTAAGAGCAAAAAGAATATTTTTCTTCATAGTATAAGACTCCCGTCTTTTTTATATATATTAAAACGTATAGAGGGTGTTAAATGTTCGCAATACTTTTGTACAAGTCAGAGGGCTTTCTGTTTTATTTCCGAATAACAGCCTTAAAAAGGCTACCGTTTATACTGCTGATGTATATTTTTCTTTGAATACCTGGTTGAAATAGAAGAAAATGTTATATGAAAACGTAAAAAATTTATTTTAGGACGAAAGTACTGTAAAATAGTGATATATTTATATATGTGATTTTTAGTAGAAGATAAAAATAATGTTTTATGGACTTTTATGATTTTGGTATAGAGGGGTAAGTAATGGCTAATGAAATTAAATCAGGAATATTACTTTATGTAATGGTATTGATAATACTTATTATTTGTACTTGCATTGTTTTTTTGAAATCAAAGAAAACGCATTCTCTATATAGTTTAACTGTATGTCAGGTCCTTGTGATAATTTGGGCAATTTTCGGCATGAACGAAATGATGTCGAACAATCAGGAAATTTATATAATTAGTGTTAGGCTGACACTAATTCCTATGTTCCTTTTACCTTCTTGCTGGCTGGTTTTTTCCTTGATTTATTGTGGGCATATAACTTTAAAGAATAGGGTACTGGTTTTGTTAATTATGCTCCCGGCAATAACTTTAACTTCTATGCTAATAACTAATCATTATCGTTTAATTTTATTGGAAAAAGATTTAAGCAATCCGAATTATACAAAATGGGGCCCGGTTTTTTGGATGCATTATATTCTCATGATTATATGCTTTATTACCAGTTCGGCTATTATGATTAGAAAAGCTCTTAAAGAGCCTAGAAGTATAAGATCAAAATATTACATAATGGTAGGCAATGCCTTGATTCCGTTTGTTGTAAACATATTAAAAATGTGCGGAGTAATAGTAGAGCCTAAATTTATAGACTTTACACTTATTAGTTTTTCAGGTTTTTTTATAGTAATATCAATTTCTTTAAATTACTATGATTTTTTTGAAATAATGCCTTATGGATATGAATTTTTTGATACCTTGCAGGAAGCTACCCTTTTCATCGATAACAGAAACAAGATTATTAATTACAACAATAAAATTAAGCAAAGTTTCGGTGTACCGGCTAATTCGGCTGATATTGAGCAGTTCCTATATAAAATCGGTTTTATGGAAAATGATAAAGCAATTGATTTCATAAGAGACCTGAAAAGTACGGCGGATTATATTAAGTATACAGGATTTGAGTATAATAAAAGTTTATATTATGACCTAGTAGTTTCTCCAATATTTGATAAGAGTCATAATCTTGTTATGAAAGCGATAACTTTTTATGATATTACTGAATTTTATAACCTTCAAAAAGAAAATTATAAAAAGACCAAACAGATTGAAAATACACGCATAAAGTCAGACATGCACGATAAGATCGGAAATATAATTGTTTTGATAAAATCATCAATAGAAATTATATTGAAAGACAAATTAAAGAATTCTGTAATAGTGCCTGTAAAGGATGACAGTGAAAAAAAATTGGTGGAAAGTTTGGTGAAAGACAAATTTGATATAGATACAAGCACAATAGAAAGAATTAAGGATGTTCATGATAAGTCAAAAGAAGCTTTAGATGTTCTTAGAGAAATATGCAGAAAGATAGAAATAAACAATTATTCCTATGATGATAATAGAAATATTATCATGCAGCTCGAAGAAATCTTTGAAAAACATGAGGCTTCCGGAGCAATAGAAAAAATTCATTTTACATATGAGGGAGAATTGCATTTTAATGCTCAGTATGCTGAAGAACTTATAATGATATGTACTGAAGCATTGACCAATTCAATAAAGCATGGAAGAGCCAAAAATGTCTTCTTTATCTTAAAGAATGAGGGGAGCAGTATTAGTTTGCGAATAATTGATGACGGAAAGGGGTGTAGTATTATAAAAAAGCTTGTAAGCATCGAAAACAGGGTTGCCAATATAAAAGGAAAGATCCACTATCATTCTGATATCAATGCAGGCTTTTATATTAATATTGTATTTCCGTATACTCAAGAGTGTTATAGAGAGGTAATGGTATCATGATAAGAGTATTGGTTGTTGAGGATGAGAAGCTTATTAACCAACTAATTTCGGACAGTTTGGAAAGTGATCCTGAAATAAAAGTTGTCGGACATGCTTCTGAAGGAAGGGAAGCGGTAAAATTGTGTCAGGAACTACTGCCGGACTTGGTGCTTATGGATTTGGGGCTTCCAAATGGCATGAGTGGAATTGAAGCAACAGAGCTAATAAAAGCTCAGTTTAAAAGAATAAAAATATTGATCTTAACGGTTTTTAAAGATCAAAGACTTGAAGAAGCCCTTAAAAGGGGAGCAGATTCATATCTTCTGAAAGGGACGGACAAAAATATTTTAATTGACTATATCAAGAGAACAGCTGCAGGTGAAAAACTTATTGACCCAACTTATGATGTAAAAAACAGACTTGATAAATATAGAAAACATTACAATTTGACGAATAAACAATTGGAGATATTTGAACTGCTTGCAAAGGGGAAAGATTCCAGTGAAATTGCTGAGATTCTCGACAAATCCGAGCAGAATATAAAGAATCACATTACCCAAATTTATAAAAGACTTGGTGTAAAAAACATAGTATCATTTATGCTGTTTTGTGCGAAAGAAAATCTGCTATAGAATAATAGAACATACTTTTATTATAAGTTTTTCCGATGATATTAAATATATGCGAGGGATTATTCAGTTTTGGATAATTCCTCTATTTTTTATACCATTAAAATATTCTACATAAAATATATCAATTTTTAAAAATAGGACGATAGTCCTAATTGGTTTATAGTATTATTTTAAATGGTGAGAATTAGATCTATTGTTATATTTATTTAGTCAATAAAGATAAAAAGACATATAAAATGTAAAAAGGTGGGGTTAAATCGTGAGGAAGAGAAAATTGAATGCTTTTCTATCTAGTCTGATCATCATAGTTATGGTTATTGGACAAGTTTTACAGGCATACGCCATTGATGGATTAACCGGAGGGGGTGAAAATTTTTCAGCGCAAATATCGGAGTTGAGTTCGCTTGTCACGCAGTTGCTAAATGCTGATACGATGGATTCTACTCAACAATCGTCTAAAATCATGTCATTGCCGGATTATAATGTAGGTCTGTCAAGTAATGAGGAGGACAGAGAAGAGGAGATTTTGAAGGTTTCGGAAATAAACTTTTCAGATGACATGAATGCTCAGGTCTATGAAGATTCAATTCAATTTTCGGTCATAGATCAAATCTATGGAGTTGATGAAGGAATTGATATTGATATATTGCCCTTTGAGGAAGAGTTTGAAGGCATAGCTTTTGAAGATATAAAAGAAATAAAGACTGCTTCCTTAGCTGCGGGATACATACATTGTTTGCAAGTGAAAAGTGATGGAACAGTATGGGCTTGCGGTAGAAACAGTTCAGGACAACTTGGAGATGGTACAACAATAAGCAGAACCACCTTTGTTCGGGTAAAGGATATAAATAATGTATCTGCTGTTTCAGCCGGTGCAAGGCACAGCATTGCACTTAAATCTGACGGTACGGTATGGACTTGGGGAGCTAATGAAAAAAATCAGCTTGGTATAGGAGATGAAGGCCCAAGTTACAGTAGCGAACCATTAGAAGTACAGGGTTTAAGCGAAATAGTATCAATATCTGCCGGATACTATCATAATGTGGCATTAAAAAAAGACGGTACAGTATGGGGATGGGGCTCAAATGAATATGGCCAGCTTGGGGATGGAACTTATGATAGTAAATCCGCTCCTATAAGAGTGGAAGGATTGGATGGTATAATAGCTATATCAGCAGGGGAGTATCATAACCTTGCATTGAAAAGTGACGGAACGGTATGGGCTTGGGGGAGAAACTTCGACGGTCAGTTGGGAAACGGAGCTAGATCAATCAGCACAAAACCGGTGCCGGTAACAGGATTGAGTGACATAAAAAGTGTGGCAGCAGGTGGAAACCACAGTTTAGCAATTAAAAGTGATGGAACAGTATGGGCTTGGGGCTATAATTATTACGGTCAGCTTGGAGACGGAACAGATAATATAGACAGAACCAGCCCGGTATTAGTACAGGGATTAAATGATGTTGATACCATAGAGCTTGGAAAAAATCATAGCCTTGCACTGAAAAATGACGGAACAGTATGGGCTTGGGGAGCTAATAGGTACGGTCAGCTTGGGGATGGTACTACGAAGGACAGCAATCAACCTATTTTGGTTAAAGAGTTAAGCAATGTAACGGCTATATCTGCGGGGTACGATTTCAGTTTGGCGCAAAATAAAGACGGTGAGTTATTGGCATGGGGTGATAACAATAACGGGCAGTTGGGAGACGGCACAATATATGGAAATATAAATATTCCAACTGTTACAAAAGATACGACACCTCCAACAAAGCCGGCCGATTTTTCAGCAATAATAGAAAATGGAAATGTAGTGCTAAAATGGACAGCTTCTACAGATGGCGATATAGTATCGGGTTATAAGATTTATCGGGATGATGAGGAGATAGGCGATGTAAAAGACACAACTTACACCGATATCGGTGCGGTGCTGAATAAAATCTATGTTTATAAAGTGAAAGCCTATGATGCATCCGGAAATTTTTCCGAAGAAGCAAGTATTGCAGTAAATGATAATGAACCGCCTACTACACCTCAAAACTTGAAAGTAATTTCGGTAGAGCCGGAAAAAGTTTCTTTAGTATGGGATGCCTCTACCGATAATATACTGGTAGGAGGTTATGAAATATATCGAAACGGCAAAATAATTGGTCGTACTCAAGAGACAAATTACACAGATTCATCTGCGTTTCATTCAACATATACGTATATTGTCAAAGCTTATGATATAGGTAACAACTTTTCAGAAGAAAGCAATGCGGTAAGTGTGACCACAGGCTCATTAAAAGCTGTCCCCTTAGCAGCAGGCGACTACTATAGCTTGCAGGTAAAAAACGACGGAACAGTATGGGCATGGGGAAGAAACCGGGATGGACAGCTTGGTGACGGTACTGATAAATCTCGCACTATTCCTATGCAAATAAAAGGTTTAAATAACATTGTTGCGGTAGCAGCAGGAGAATATAACGGCCTTGCATTGGAAAACAACGGAGATGTTTGGTGTTGGGGCGTTAGCTGGGCTAGTAACAGCAGCTATTGGCCTAAATCGACGCCTATGCGAGAGTTGAGTGGAGTAATTGCTATTGCGTCGGGACGTATGCATAATTTGGCTTTAAAAAGTGATGGAACAATATGGGCATGGGGGAGTAATGAGAAAGGACAGTTTGGAGACGGTACTACCAAATTCCGAGGATATCCAGGAAAAGTAGAAGGCTTAAGTGGTTTTATTGATATAGCGGCTGGAGAATATCATAGTCTGGCGCTGAAAAACGACGGAACAGTATGGGCATGGGGGTATAACCGTTATGGTCAACTCGGAAACGTAACAACTAAAGATAGTCTTGAAGCAGTAAAGGTAGAAGGTTTAGATGGAGTAATTGCAATAGCTGCAGGAAAGAACCACAGCCTTGCCTTGAAAAACGACGGAACATTATGGGCATGGGGTGCCAATGGAGACGGTCAGTTGGGAAATAAAACGTATAAAGATAGTCCGGAAGCAGTAAAGGTAGAAGGTTTAGACGGAGTAATTGCAATAGCTGCAGGAGATAGTCACAGTCTGGCACTGAAAGAAGACGGAACATTATGGGCATGGGGTAATAATGAAAACGGTCAGTTGGGAACAGGCGTGTACAGCAACAAACCGGTTCAGGTAAAAAATATAAATGGAGTAACTTATATAGCTGCAGGAAGAAATCACAGTCTGGCGCTGAAAGAAGACGGAACGGTATGGGCATGGGGCTATAACTATTATGGACAACTGGGAAATGGAACTAATATCAACCAATATACTCCCATTATTTCTAAAGATGAGGATCCGCCAACAAAACCGACAAATCTTTCAGCTTTCATTGAAGACGGTAAAGTCATCCTGACTTGGTCAGCATCAAAGGATGGGGATATTGTCGCAGGATATGATATATTTCGTGATGACAATTTGATTAAAAGAGTGACCGGAACAACCTATACTGATACAGATGTTACGTTGGATAAAATACATGTATACAAGGTTAGGGCCTGTGACCGTTCAGGAAATCCTTCAGAAGAAGAATGTATTGTCATAAATGATACAGAGCCGCCTTCTCCACCTTCCAATCTTACGGTGGTATCCCAATCGGTCACAACAGTTTCACTCAAATGGGAGGCATCTTCCGATAATCTTTGGGTGGAAAGATATGAGATATACAGGAATGACGAAAAAGTTGGTGAAACAAAGGATACAGAATATACCGATATGACTGTACCTCACAATAATACTTATTCTTATTGTGTAAAAGCTGTTGATAAATCTGCAAACTTATCAGAGGCGAGCAATGCTGTAGATATAACAACCGGAATTTTGAAATCGGTTCCTTTAGCAGCAGGCAGTAATCACAGTTTGCAAGTAAGAAGTGACGGAACCGTATGGTCATGGGGGGATAATTCCTATGGGAAGCTTGGAGACGGCTCAACTGTGAGGCATACCGCTGCTGTACATGTTGAAGGGATACAGGATGTAGTTGCTGTAGCAGCCGGTGACTCTGCAAGCTTTGCACTAAAGAATGACGGCACAGTATGGGTATGGGGATATGATTACAATAGTCAACCGACAATGGTTAAGGATTTATATGGAGTAATTGCTTTAGCAGCCGGAAGCTATCATGTTGTGGCTCTAAAAGGAGACGGGACAGTTTGGACTTGGGGGAGTAACACTCACGGTCAACTGGGGTACGAGACTTCCGAAAACTATAAAAAGCCTATGCAGGTCGAGAGTTTAAGCGATATAATTGCGGTGGCGGCAGGAGAGGATCATAGCCTGGCTCTTAAAAAAGACGGAACAGTATGGGCATGGGGATATAACAGCAATGGACAGCTTGGCGACGGAACTACTAAAAACAGCAGTAAGCCTGTAAAGGTTTTGGAGCTAAGCGATGTTATTGCAGTATCTGTGGGGGACAAACACAGTCTCGCTCTTAAAAAAGACGGAACAGTATGGGCTTGGGGCTATAATGGTAATGGACAACTTGGTAACGGAACATATAACAATAATCCTAAACCTGTCCGGGTAAAGAATCTAAGTGCTATAACTGCAATATCAGCCGGATCAAATCACAGTCTTGCACTGGATACAGATGGAAAAGTATGGGTTTGGGGAGATAACTGGTTTTGGCAACTTGGAGACGGAACTCAAAATAGCAGAAATGAACCGTTACATATAGTTCAGTTAAATAATGTATGCAGTATATCAGCAGGAGAAATGCACAGCCTTGCGCTGAAGTATGACGGGGAAGTATGGGCATGGGGATATAATAGTTATGGCCAGCTTGGCGATGGAACTGTAATTAACAGAGATAAACCTGTACCGTCAAAGGACATGGACGCACCGACAACTCCTGGGAATCTTTCTGCTGTCATAGACAACGGCGGTATTTTGCTCAGTTGGACTGCATCTAAAGACGGAGATGTTGTTACAGGGTATGATATATACCGTGACGGTGTTAAGATTCAGACTGTTGAAGAGGTTACTTACAAGGACACTGGACTTGATTTGGATGAAGTCTACGTATATAAAGTAATTGCTTGTGACCGTTCGGGGAACATGTCTGAAGCTGCAACTGCAGTTATAAACGATACCGAAGCACCTTCCGAACCTGTGAGCCTGAAAGTGGTTTCTAATACTGCTACAACCGTTGCGCTGGAATGGCAGGCTTCTACAGACAATGTATGGGTTGAGGGATACGAGATATACAGAGACGGAGAAAAGATTGACAATACAAAGGATACAAAGTATACCGATTTGAAAGTACCGCATAACTCAACCCATATATATACCGTTAAGGCTTATGATTTCTCGGGAAATTATTCCAAAGACAGCAATAAGGTAAGTATAACCATGGATCCGTTGAAATCAGTTACTTTATCGTCAGGAGCGAACCATAGCCTGCAGATTAAGAATGACGGAACAGTATGGACTTGGGGTTACAATAACAGAGGACAGCTTGGGGATGGAGGATATCAAAACAAAACTGTAGCCGTGCAGGTAAAAAATATAGAGAATGCTGTAGCAGTTGCGGGAGGAGAAAATCATAGTCTCGCACTGTTGAGTGACGGAACGGTATGGGCATGGGGTTGTAATAGTGATGGACAGCTCGGTGACGGAACAAATGTGGATAAAAGAACACCGGTACGAATAGAGGGACTGTACGGTATTATTGCAATAGCGGCAGGAGCAAAACATAGCTTGGCCCTCAGAAATGACGGAACAGTATGGGCATGGGGCGAAAATAATTACGGGCAGCTTGGAAACGGAACTACTGCTGACAGTAATATACCTGTACAGGTAAAGGATTTCAACGGTGCAATTGCAATAGCAGCAGGGGCAAACCATAGTTTGGCCCTCAGAAATGACGGAACAGTATGGGCATGGGGCTACAATTACTATGGACAGCTTGGCAATGGTTCTACTTCCAACCAAAATAGCAGTCCTTTGAAGGTAAATGACATAAAAAATGCGGTGCTTGTCGCGGCAGGAAAAGCGCACAGTCTCGCACTGTTGAGTGACGGAACGGTATGGACATGGGGTTGTAATAGTAATGGACAGCTCGGTGACGGAACTTACAAAAACAATCCTACACCGGTATTGGTACAGGACTTGAATGGTGCATCGTCTATAGCGGCGGGAGCGAACCACAGTTTGGCAATAAAAAGTGATGGAACGGTGTGGGCATGGGGATACAATTACTATGGACAGCTTGGAAATGGCACAAGCAAGGGGAGTGAAAAGGACAAAAAACCTGCACAAGTAAAAGATATCAGCGGTGCTATTGGAATAACGGCTGGGGAGAATCATAGTTTGGCAATAAAAAGTGACGGAACGGTATGGGCTTGGGGCAGAAATAACTGTGGACAGCTGGGAGACGCAACTAACGGCGACAAATATGTACCTGTGGCTTCACAAGATAAAACTGCTCCTACAGTTCCAACCAACCTTGTGGCCGTTTCTACCGAAACATCGGTGAAATTAACATGGGAAGCATCCTATGACGGCTCAGGGGTAGCAGGGTATGAAGTGTACCGTGATGGTGTAAAAATAGATACTGTAATACAGACAATATATGAAGATGTTAATATTACACCAGGTAAATCATATACCTATACGGTTAAAGCTTTTGATGGGTACGGTAATGTATCTGAAGCAAGTAATCCGGCATTTAATGATACCCAAGCTCCCACGGCACCGTCTGAGCTTGTAGTGATTTCAAAAACCGTAACAACCATTTCCCTTGCATGGAAGGCTTCCACTGACAATGTTGCTGTAAAAGGGTATGAAATTTATAGAGATTCCGTCAAAGTCGGAGAAACGCAAGAGACAAGTTATACGGATACAAAGTTAAATCCCGGTACTACATATACATATACCGTAAAAGCTTTTGATGCCGGAAAAAATTATTCGGTTGAATCCCAGCCTTTGACGGAAACAACTTATAAAGATACCACAGCACCTTCTGCTCCTAAGAATATTTATGTATATGAAGGAAGTGACACAAAACTTACTGTTAGTTGGGAACCGTCAACTGACGACGCCTGGGTTGCCGGATATGAGGTATATCGCGATGGAGAATATTTGGGAACTACAGAAAAAACAAGTTACACCGATACAGGATTTAAAGTGGGAGTAACTTATGTTTATACGGTGAGAGCATTCGACTCGTCAGGTAATATCTCATTGGAGAGTGTACCTTTTACAATTGCCGATGATTACGGCAATACTATGCAGACAGCTAAGGCTATTGAACTGGGAAAAGATATTCCCGGGGCTATAAACTACAGAAATGACATTGATTATTTGAGTTTTACTGCACCGGAAGACGGCATATATACAATTGTCTGCAGTATAAGCTCAAATGATAGTTATTCAAAACAATTATATCTGTATGACGAGAAAGGATTAAGCATTTATCAGTGCAGCATCTATTCAAATGAAGATTTCAAGATAGAGGAGAAGCTGATAGCAGGTAAAACCTATTATATAAAACTAAGCTCTTACAGCTCTAAATTTGAATATTCTTTGAAAGCCGTTTTGCAATTCGATACGGAGAGTCCTACAGCTCCGACAGATTTAACGGTACTCTCGGTAACAGAGGCAACGGTATCCCTTGGTTGGACTGGGGCAGAGGATAATGTCGGCGTATTGGGATATGAAATCTATAGAGATGAGGAGAAAATTGCAAGCACTCCTTATACTGAGACTACATATACTGATACTCGTTTGGTGCCGGGAAAAATATATAGATATACGGTAAAAGCTTATGACAAGGCAAACAACTTGTCACTGTCAAGCAATACAGTATCTGTTGAAACTAAAGAGGATAAAAGTTCACCTTCTGTGCCGACAGGCTTAACTGTGACTAAAAAAACACCAACATCAATATCACTGAGTTGGAACGAGTCTACAGATAATGCGTGGGTGGCCGGTTATGAAATTTATAAGGATGGAGTTAAAGTAAATACTACAGAAAATACTTCTTATACGTACTATTTTAAAAATACTACAGAAAGTTACAATTTTACGGTAATAGCTTATGATATATCCGGTAACAGGTCGGAATCAAGTGATGTTGTTATATGTGATAATACTCCTCCGTCAAAAATAGAACAGTTGGAAGGAAATTCACAATCTGCTTCAACCATTACTTTGAACTGGATTGCCCCGGAGGATAATGTGGGTATAGATTTATATGTAATTTACAGGGACGGTATCAGGGTTGGAGAGTCAAAAGTTACAAGCTTTACAGACACTTCTCTGCAGCCGGATAAAGAGTATAATTATTCAGTCAATGCTGTTGATGCTGCCGGAAACATTTCGGAGCCGGCTGAATGTAAAGTGAAAACTCAAAAAGATACACAAGCTCCGTCTGTACCGCTTAATGTTAATTTGGTATTGAATTCGCCCACTAGTGTTACATTGGTGTGGACTGCTTCCACTGACGATGTAAAAGTAGCCGGATATCGAATATATCGAGACGGAATTGAGATTGATACAACGGCAGGCACTACTTATACAGACAATCGAATTGAGGAAAATGTCGGTTACAAGTATACGGTTAGGGCTTTTGATTCGTCGGGAAATGTCTCTGGAGATAGCTGTATTGTTGTACTCGATAGAGTTCCGCCTACAAAGCCGGAAAATCTGACAACAGTATCAATAGGAGCTTCGGCAGTCAGTTTTAAATGGACAGCTTCCACGGACAATGTAGAAGTCGAAGGTTATGAGGTATATCGCAACGGTGAAAAAATAGACTCAACCGCAGATACTTTTTATACTGACAGAGGTTTACAGCTTAATACTAGCTACATATATACAGTAAAAGCTTACGATTCTTCAAAGAACTTTTCGGATTTCAGCGATGGCCTGGAAATAACGACAACTTTGGATACTGAAGCTCCATCTGTACCATCGGGCTTAGTTATAAGTGCAAGAACAGGGGCTACTGTAACAATTTCATGGAAGGCTTCTACAGATAATACCGGTGTGGCAGGATATGAAATATACAGAGACGGTGAAAAAGTGGGTACTTCGATTGTCACTTCCTACACAGACACCGGTCTTACCGCCGATACCACTTACTCCTATACCGTAACGGCTTATGATATTTCGAACAACACTTCCAAACCAAGTGTTGTTCTAAGTGCCGTACCGTTAAAGCCTGAGATAGTAAAAGTAAGTCCCTTGAATAAGGAGATGATTGGAGGTGCGGATAAAAAGGAGCTTAGAGTGTACTTTACAACAAGTGCAAATCGGTCAGCTAAGGCGGCGAAGTTTGAATATTCCAATGACGATGCGAATTGGATACCTATTACCGGTATCATAAAAGGAGCTGTGGCAGAGAATTCATCTACCGGTTATTTCTCGTGTGATTGGGATTTGCAGCCGTTAGTTACCGGCAAATACAAGGTACGTTATACCGTATATGATGGTGCTGATGTGGAAACTGTAGTAATTGTAGAATATGAGATTGACCGGGACGCACCTTCATCACCTGGGGATTTGAAAGCAAGTTCGGGTGCCGGCGAAATACAACTGTCATGGAGTTGTCCGCCGGAGGCTGATGTTATAGGTTACAAAATTTATCGCTCTGAAAGTGAGTCGGGAAGATTTTTGCCTATGGGAAGTGTTACCGGACGTACAATGAATGCCTTTACGGATTCTGCAGTAAAGCAAGGAGTTACTTATTATTATAAGGTTACGGCAATTGACAGGTTTAATCAGGAGAGTCAACCTTCCAATATTGTATCGGCAGCAATTACAGTGGGAGATACCGTTAAGCCGGTTGTAAGTTCAATAAAACCGACTGATGGAGAGGTTATAGGGCCAAATGCGGTTATAACGGTTGAAGCGTATGATAACATAAGAGTTGCGTCCATAAAGCTGCAGTATTCCGTTGACGAAGGACAATCATGGATAGATGTTTCCTCGATACTTACGCAAGGCATGGGAAAAGCTCAGTTCAAATGGACGGTACCTGAAGTCGGGGAAGAGGTATTAATAAGAGCCATTGCCATTGACATGGCAGGGAATGAAAGCGATGGTAAATTGCAGTGCAGATATACGATAGACAGACAAGGTCCTTCAAAAATTCAAGGATTAAGGAAAATCGAGTATTCAAATAGTGTGGTTTTAAAATGGGATGATGTGGAGGATACGGACTTTTCATACTTCGAAGTGGAACGCAAGGATTCTGAAAACGGAGTTTACAAAAGTGTCGGAAAGATCTGTGACAAGCTGGGAATGCAAGTTACCGGACTTAGCTGCGATACTACATACTGGTTCAGAGTTGTCGGATATGACATTTTTGGAAATAGGGGTATTCCTTCCGATGAAATAAAGGCAACTACATTATCCGACACATCAGCGCCTGTAGTTTCCTATATGGGCCCTTCAGCAGGATACTATAACGATAAAATAGAGCTTAAAGCCTATGTGCAGGATAATACGGGAATTCAAGAGTTTACATTCCAAATATCTTCCGACATGGATATATGGGAAGACATAGCAACTATTCACTTGGACGGCTTATCAACGAATTCGACCGTGGAATATACAATGGATTTATCGAAGATGAAAGAGGGGGCTTATTTTATAAGGGGTATAGCCACAGATAGGTTTGGAAACACAACTAAAAATTCGCCTATAGTAGAGTACAGAATTGACCATACAGCTCCCGAACAGCCCAGTAATTTCAGAGCGGTGTCCGGCTATTCATATATAAAGTTGGAATGGGATTTGGGCAGTGAAGAAGATCTTGCTTGTTACCGAGTTTACAGGAGTAATAAGAAAGAAGGAGACTATGTAATTATTAAAGACAAGGTTAAGACCCTTGGATACATAGACAGTGATGTTAGAAAGAATACCACTTATTATTATAAGGTTACAGCTGTTGATATAGCAGGTAATGAAAGTGCCGCTGCGGGTTTTGTATCTGCCGGTCTGCTTAACGGTGTTAATGATAAGGAAAAACCGAAAATTATATCGGTATCACCTAAATCAGGCTCTGAGCTTCCCGCCAATCCGACTATAGGTGTGCTGGCAGAAGACAATAACAAAGTAGCCAAAGTGACTCTGAGATATAAAATGCAAGGCGATTCGGGAAGCGGCTGGAAAACTATCGGCAGTGTAGATGTAGGGAAATACATGGATATTGCCGAGTTTACCTGGGATACTTCTGCTTTGTCCGACGGAAATTATATTGTTGAAGTTTTAGCGGTGGACGAATCGGGAAATGAGAGTGATCCTCTTGAAATAAACTATACACTTAATGTAGAGCCTCCGGCTCCGGCAGAAATAGTAACAACTCCGGGAGACTTCAAGGTGGATCTGTCATGGACATATAATAAAGAAAACGATATTTTAGGTTTCCTGGTGTACCGTAGTACTGTTCGGAACAGTATTGATGATTATGTTTATATAAATTATACAACAAGCAGCTCATATACCGATGAGCGCGTGGAGCCCGGTACTACCTATTATTATAGGGTTAAATCCGTAGACAGAAAAGGAAACTTTAGTTGGAGCAACGAAGCTGAAGCTACTCCAACAGGAGTTGATACTGTTCCGCCGGTGGCGGTTGCCGGAGATGAGCAGACGATTATTCTGGGTATGGAGGTTGAGTTTGACGGAACCGGTTCTTATGACAATAATTATATTGAAAGATATGAATGGGATTTAGGGGATGGTAATACTGCAAGCACGGCAAGAGTCACACATACATACTCTGAAGAAGGAACATATAATGTAACTCTTACGGTTTATGATCCTGCAGGGAATAAAGGCATTGCCGAAACAAGAGTCAATGTGGTATCGGATAGCAATGCTTGCGGCCTTGAAATAAAAGTTTTGGATGCCCTTGGCGCAAATCCTGTGTCGGATGCCAAAGTTCTTGTCAAGTTTTCAGACGGAACAATAAAGGAATATACTTCAAACAGTGAGGGAATTGTTAATGTTGCAGGTAGGGAAGGAGTATGTAAGATCTTTGCTTATAAAAACGATTACTCTGCCGTTGAGACAGAAGCCCTGCTACAAAAGGGAAAGAAAATTGAGATATCGCTCAAATTAGAAAATAAGCCGTCAGTTATCGGTGAATTAACCGTAAAAAGAATGACTCTGGCTGAAATTGTAGATGCAGGCATTGATATAAGCAATCCTGAAAACCAGTGGGTATACAAGTGTAATATAGTGTTAGGTTTCAGGCCTTATGAACTTGTAGTTGCAGGAGGAAAAATAATTAATATTAATAGAGTATCATCCGGTGAAATAACTATAAATTATGGCGGATACACATATCATCCGTATGTGGCTACCAGTACCGGTCATCCGGAGGCACCTCCGACTATTTATTACCTTGTGATACCTTCAGAGACCAGTTGGGTCAAGGAGTTCTTTGAAGTGAGTCTGATTATGCAGAATACTGCTGATAAGGGAACTGAATTTTCTATTACAAACTCCGTTGCAAAATTACATGTACCTGACGGGTTAACGTTTGTATCTTCAAAATATTCCGACAGTACTGAAGTGAAAATGGGGAACATAGAACCGGGAGAGATTAAAGAAGCAAAATGGGTTTTGAGAGGAGACAAAAAAGGCCAGTATCAGCTTAAGGCAGAATTTAACGGTATTCTGCAGCCCTTTGGAGAAGAACTGAGTGCGGTGTACACGTCTAAAACGCCTGTAAAAGTATGGGGTGATGATGCTCTCAGAATGAATGTAAGGGCTGAAGATATCGCTTTCAGGGATGAACTGTATCTGACAGAAGTTGAGTTGGAGAATATATCGGATATTGAACTCTATAATGTGAGTTTTGAAGTCAAAGAGGGAGAAGGTTATGTTTTATCACCGGAATATCCGACGTCAAAAACCTTTGGAGTAATAAAACCTGGCGAGAAAAAGGTATTTGATGTTTGGGTACTTCCTAAGTTTACAGGAAAGCTTGATTTGAGCGAGTCCTTTATAGTTAAGACAGGCGGAAATGTAACAGTTAAAACAACACTGAGTTCAATTCCGGCTCCAAAGGCGCGTTTGGAGGTTACTACACATACGTTATTTGATGAATTTACAGAAGACAGTTACTATTGTTATGATATTGTTGCAGATATTAGAAACCTTAGGGATATTTCCAGAGATGTGAAAGCAGAATTGGAGTGGATAAAAACCGACGGAGTTAAAGATATCCAGATATTATCGGAATCAAAAGTGCAGGAATTGGGGGATTTGTATGTCGGTGCTAATAGATACTTGGTATGGAGAGTGAAGTTTAAAGCTGTATCGAAAACCGCCAACATTCAATATGCAATAAAAGTAAGTGGAGACAATGCAAGAACCCAAAAGGCTGAAGGTTCTATCAATGCAGGAGATGCCAAGTTAAAAGTGTTCTTGTTTAACAACAAGGATGAGATCCCGGATGGTGAATATGGTGTGAGGTATTACACCATAACTGCAAAAGTGCTTAATGAAGGTGGGGTGGCCAAAAATATTAAAGCGGAAATAGAATTTCTTTCTGGATATAATGAGAATATTGTAAAGCTTCTCTCTCCAAAAGTACAAGAATTGGAGGCAATTAGAACTACGGGTGATGTTCGGTGGAGAGTAAAAGTTGAAAAAACTGTTGCATTTTTACGTTACCAGGTAACGGTAAGTGCTGACAACGCAGAAAGTGTAACAGTAGAGGATAAATTCTTTGCGGATTTAGATAATAATTTCAAAAAAGTTTCAGGAACATTTAGATATTCAGCGGGCGATAAAAAGGATTATTCATCAACCTTTTATTATGATGACAACTATTTTACAGAAGATTCGTATAAATACAACCATAGTCTTGCGACTATGTCATTATGTCTTGCTATGGCAGCCTTTGGCAGTAATGAACGTGAAGATAAGTATAAAAGTTATAATGCCAAGGAATTATTGGTAGATCAATTGGGATATGGTGATTTTGATACAAATCATTGGTTTACTGTAACTCCTACAACTGATTCAATTGGGGTTTTGGCAGCAAATAAAAAAATCAGGGTAAATAATGTTACATATACACTAATTGCTGTTGCAGTCAGAGGTTCAGGGTATAAACAGGAATGGGCAAGCAATTTTACAATGGGAACTAGCGGGGATCATCAGGGATTTAGTGAGGCAAAAGAAGAAGTTTTAAGATTTTTAAAGAAATATATAAATGATTATAATATATCAGGGAATGTAAAGATGTGGATAACAGGTTTCAGCCGGGCAGGTGCAACAGCAAATCTGGTTGCAGGTGCATTGGATGAAGGAGAATCCCTGGGCAGTTCGGTGACATTAAAGCGTTCGGACTTATATGCATACTGCTTTGAACCTCCTATGGGAGTAAAATCATCGAAGATTAAAGACAAATCGTTATATTCAAATATCTTTAACATCGTCAATCCTAATGATGTGGTTCCTATGGTAGCACCGGCATATTTAGGGTTTACACGTTACGGCATTGATAAGTATATACTTTCTACTAGGGATAGTGGATATGGGTATTATAGACAAAGGATGGAAGAAATATATAATAAGTTTTATAGCTTGGAAGCATACAAAACAGAAAAAAATCCTTCTACAAGATATAATGTTGATGATTTTGGAATGATAAAAATTGATTTTGAGGATGTTATAGATCCGAAAACAGGCAAGAAAAAAACAGAAATTAAAATTATTAATGATCCGAGTAATAAAACAAGTAAAGAAGAAGTGATGAATAAAATAATAAACAGTATTTCTGAAAAATTCATTAGAAATCGCGGAAATTATGTGGAGAATTATCAAGGAGCTTTACGCGAAGTACTGGCTGCAGTTTATAGCGATGATAAAGAAAAGAGTAAGTTAATGGAAGTATTTTTTGATAAGATTAAAACTAATATTGGCAAGTTAATATTTGTAGGACTTCAAGGAAAAGAATCAATGTTTTTACTTGAGGAAATGCTTAAGAAATATTTGGAAGAAAGTGCTGAAGAAGTTGGAGTATCGGAGGACGAGATAGGGGAAACTAAAAAACTGATTGGAAAACTCAATAGACTTTTTCCGATTATCGCCTTTATAATAATCGAGTGTCCCCACGAAATAGCTTCATTGGCATGGTACAGGAATACAGTTTTACCGGCACACTACCCTGAGCTTTGTCTGGCATGGATGCAGTCGATGGATGTTAAATACAATCCGTATGCAACTGCAAGATTTAGTGGAATTAGTCGATACAGGATCGCACGCATAAATTGCCCGGTGGATGTTAATGTATATAATAATTCAGGTATGCTGGTAGCATCAATCAAAGCTGGCGAACCTCAAAGAATTGATGGAAGTGACATAATTCCATCGATAAACGGGGATGGGGAAAAGATTTTCTATATTCCCTCAGGTACTGAATGCAGTATAGAAATTATTGCAACCGATAACGGTTCTGTAAATTATTCTGTAAATGAATTTAGTGACCGCGCAGGAGATATTGAAAGGATTGTAAACTATTACAACATACAAATCAAAAAAGGCGACGTATTGAAGGGTGTGATTCCTGCGTACAGTGAAAGTGATATGGAGGACGGTTCCTCAAGCGGGTCATCAGTCTTATATACATTGAGTAGGTCAAATAATGAGGAGATCGCATCCAATGTAGATTTGAAGGGAAAAGATGCATCAGAGGCATATTACATGATTGATGTTTTGTCCGACAACATTGAATATGGCATAGTTACAGGTGAGGGAATGCGACCGTTGGGAGCATTTGCAATGGTGTCGGCGCAAGCATTTGATGGGCATAAGTTCATCGGATGGTATGTAAATGATGAATGTGTTTCTACAAACATTGAATATCGTTTCTGTGTATTAAAGGATGAGACATTAACAGCAAGGTTCATTCCTGATGATCAAACAACGGAAGAACCGAATGACCAACCCGCATCAGGCGGAAATACAGGAGATACGGACAATACAGGCAATACAGGTGGAACAGGAGGTACAGGCAGCGCAGGTGGATCCGGCAGTACAGGAGGTAAAGGTGGCTCAGGCAGTGCGGGTGGATCCGGTAGTGCAGGAGGTAAAGGCGGCTCAGGCAGCGCAGGTGGATCCGGCAGTGCAGGAGGTAAAGGCGGCGCAGGCAGTGCAGGTGGAGCTGGTAATGCAGGCGGAAACGGTAAACTACCTGCTGATTCCGGCGATGTAGATGTACCAATAGAACCAACCGATGAAACTGTCGAACAGCCTAAGCATGAAGAACCGTCTGTAATTGAAGAACCGGAACCTTCGGATGTTCCTGCAGGGGGAGATATTATCAAATATCGGGCCTATATTAATGGATATGAGGATAATTCATTCAGACCGGAAAATAATCTAACCAGGGCTGAAATGGCTGTAATCCTTGCTAATCTGGATGGTGCGACTAAAGATGATGCCACAGGCATTGAATTTACCGATGTAAAAGAAGAACATTGGGCAGCTTGGGCAATCTCTTATGTAACAAAGAAAGGATATTTTAAAGGGTACAATGATAATACCTATAGACCTGACAAGTACATAACAAGAGCTGAGCTTTCAGTTGTATTATGCAAGTATATAAACATGCAAGAGGACGTAAAGGATGTCAAAACGTTTCCGGACATCAATAATCACTGGGCACAGAACTTTATTGCTACGCTTGTTTCAAATGGATACATTAAGGGATATCCGGATGGAACCTTTAAACCGGACAACAATATAAAACGTTCTGAATGTGTCACTCTTATAAACAGGACATTAGACATTGAACCTTTAAATAACTCGCAGCAAAGATTTATAGATGTAGACAAACAGTACTGGGCATTTGGAGATATAATGGCGGCATCGGGATCAAAATAAGAAATATAAAAAGGATAAGGTGAAGCTAAGATAGCTTCCCTTATTTTTTTAGTGCGCCCGGCATGGGCGCAATCTAGCGGGTGAAAGTCCCGAAACCGCCCGGTATCGGGAAGGTTATAGCTGAACACCAAGGGTGTCGCGGGTGACTGCGAATCTGAAGGAAGGTGAAGGCAAATCTCCGGTCTGACGAACAGGAACCATATAAGGCTATAAATAGGGATAAGGCTGCTAAGCAAGCTGAAGTCCAATAGCTACACGGAAATATTTATAGTAAATATGGCAGATGTATGGAGAGAAAGATTGCGTTCTTACCCGGGGAGGTCTCATGGACATAACCAATGCAATACAACATTTGCGGTTATAGTTGAAACAAGATTTATCATGAGAAGTCAGCAGAGGTCATAGTACCGATGTGGTTGCAAACACATAGGGAAGGACTAAACTTTAGGAGATGTCAGTAAATGAATGTAACCAAAAAATGGATTTAAGAACAGACAACTTCATATAGAAGACTATCTGCAAATAGTATCTGGGGAACAGAGAGGGTATGCAGAAGTGTTCGCCCATCAGAGGATTACTGAAAACAACGACGTCATCACAGACTTTTGGACGAACAATCTACTGGAGCTGATTTTACGAAAAGATAAATTAAACAAAGCATATTTAAGAGTAAAATCGAATAAGGCAGCCGGTGGAATCGACGGAATGCAGGTGGATGAACTTCTACCCTACCTGAGAGAAAACCATGCTGAACTAATCCAGAAGATAATGGACGGGAAATACAAACCTAACCCGGTTCGAAGAGTGGAAATACCCAAAGAAGAAAAAGGGAAGGTCAGGAAGCTGGGAATACCTACGGTAGTGGACAGAGTTATTCAACAGGCAATAACACAGGTACTAACCCCGATATTTGAGGAACAATTCTCGGATAACAGTTATGGATTCAGGCCAAACCGTGGACAGCATGATGCAATAAAGGCATGTCAGAGAAATGTGGAAGAAGGCTATGTGTACGTTATCAGCATGGATTTGGAGAAATTCTTTGATACAGTAAGCCACAGCAAACTCATACAAGTACTATCACAAACTATAAAAGACGGAAGAGTGATATCACTAATCCACAAATATCTGAATGCCGGAGTAGCGAACAAGGGATTCTTTGAGAGAACGGAAGAAGGAGTACCACAGGGAGGGCCGCTTAGCCCACTGTTGGGAAATATCATGCTAAATGAACTGGACAAGGAACTGGAAAGACGTGGGCACAGATTTGTAAGATATGCAGATGATTGTATTATATTCTGCAAAAGTAAGAAGAGTGCATATAGAACGTTGAAGAACATAATCCCATATATCGAAGGTAAGCTATTTCTTAAGGTAAACAAAGAAAAAACGACCGTATCCCATGTCAGCAAGATAAAGTATCTAGGATATGCATTCTACAGGAATAAAGGAAAATGCAGACTGAGAGTACATCCAAAGTCAATCAAAAAGATGAAGGATAAACTTCGCCTGCTAACAGCTAGAAGCAACGGCTGGAGTAACGAATGGAGAAGACAGAAACTGAACGAATATATTAGAGGATGGATAAATTACTTTTCACTTGCGGACATGAAGGTTCTAACGCAGGAGACAGACGAATGGTTGAGAAGACGGATTCGTGCAATCTACTGGAAGCAGTGGAAGAAAGTAAAGACAAGATATAAAATGCTCCGGAGGCTAAAAGTACCGGAGTTGCAAGTCCATAAATTAGCGAACAGTCGAAAAGGGTATTGGAGAATGGCACAGATGTTAAACAGTGTAATTACCAACAAAATATTAGCCAGACTAGGGTACATATCCATGTCTGGCTACTATCTGAAAGTATGTGAAAACTAAGGAACCGCCGTGTACCGAACGGTACGCACGGTGGTGTGAGAGGTCGGTAGCTGAAATAATCAGTTACCTCCTACTCGATTCAATAATATATAGTTGTGCCGATGGTTCTATGAGTCATGGTCTATGAGTAGAAAATCAAACCCAATTGCCGCCGTGATTTTCATCTAATCTTATGCAGTGGGCAAACAAAAAAGCCTTCAAGCATTTTATTTGCAAGAAGGCTTTTAATATTGCATTAAACTACTTTTTATAAAATATTAATATGATTAATACTTTCTAACTAAAGCTATAAAGTAGGGTATTTGCAGATGTGAACTTACCAGCCGAGCTTTTCTTGTATTGCTTTAGTAAGCTGATCAGCCATTAATTCATGAGTTTTGATACTTGGGTGCCAATCTTCACCATATCCATTGCTTCCATCTTGCTGCGGGAACTCAATGAAATATACCTTTGAATCACCTTGTAGATTAAGTGAATTTACAATGGATTTGATATTATCGCGGCATACTTCCAAACCCGTTCCCCAAAGCATAGGGCCAACGGCACAGAAAATATGTGCATCAGGGTAATTGGAACGGACCGTTGAAAGAAGATTCCTATATGCATTTATAAATGTAGTACTATCAGGAATAGCGGTGGAGTAATCATTTGTACCGAGGTTAATAACAACTACCTGAGGCATATAGTTTTTAAAATCCCATTTAACATTGCTGTATGGCAGTGTATACAGATAGCGTTCACCCATGAGCGGTCCTGGTGCACCGCCATAGTTTCTGCAAACTCCTATTCCCGACCAGGCAATTAGGTGTGCACTTGCGTTTAGATTGCGTGCAGTGATTGCAGCATAGGATAAATAACTGTTTTCATTTTTGGGAGTAAAGCTCTGTTCCTTGCTCAAGCCTTCGTTTCCATAGGCACATGTTATGGAGTCACCGATAAATTCAATTTTTCTTTCCTTTGGTGCAGGCGGGTTAAGGAGTTTTCCCGAACCGAAATCAAATCCGAGGAACTGGGCTTCACCTTGGGAAGCTTCTGTTCTTTTCCACAAGAGAAGATGATGATTTCCTTCTGAAAGTCCGCTTGCCAGTTTTACTGTTAATGTGGTGTTATTAACGCAAAATGGAGTTTGTCCAACGCCGTCTATGAAAGCTTGGAACCAGTTTTCGCCTGTAGACCGGATAGTGGCACTAACTTCTGTTCCGTAAAAATTAAGTTCAACATTGGAGCCTGACCACGCACAAATAGGCCCTGCCGGATTGGATGTGCTGAATCTTCCGTTATATAAAATGCCGGGAGTAGCATCGGATCCGGGTGCCGGAGTTGATGGTGCATTTTCTTCAGCTGGGAATTTATATATTTTCCCCAATAAGTATTGTTTTAAATATGCAAAATCAATAGAATTAATACTTCCGTTTCCGTCCACATCGGCGTTACGCATGCCGTTAACTCCAGGGAATTGGGTGATTTTTCCCAATAAATATTGTTTTAAATATGCATAGTCAAGGGAGTTAACAGTATTATTTCCATCTACATCGCCATACACATAGGATATTGTTGTGGGAATAGGTGTTGCTGTAGAGGTAGGTGTTGTTGTAGGAGTAGGTGTAATTTTAGCTGTAGGAGTAGCAGTAGGACCGGTGTAGCCTGAAGCTCTTACAAGGGCCTGAGCAATTTCAGGATAATACCATGTAAGTGCTCTTCTGTTAAATATGGCATAGCTGTCGCCATTGCCGGGTCCATAATATCCATTGTCCCACCATATAACAGGAATACCTCTTTTTCTTGCTTCTGAAGCATAGTATTCTGCATGAGTAACTCTAGAGGATAAATTATTTTTATCAATTGTACCAAATTCGCCAATAACTACAGCTCTTCCGTTCTTAATGAACTTATTGTAAATTGCATCAAGTTCACTGGATAGGGAAGCTTTGTCGGAATTAGAGCCCCAAGTCGCTGTGGCATTTGCCACCATGGCGAAATAATATGGTGAGTACATATGTAAAGATACAATAACTCTGCTGTCGTTATTCGGAATAACTAAATCGTTCATTGCTTCAGTTATTGAGGATGCGGCATGGGTTGGTATCATTATAAACCTTTTTGCATTATTTCCGCCGGTAGATCTTATGGTGTTAACGGCAGCTGCGTTAAGGCTGTTTATTACAGCACGGTTTTCATATGTACCGCCTGTCCATTCGTTAGGTGAACCGACAACTCTGGGCTCATTCATTGTTTCAAAGATTAAGTAGTCACTATAATTTTTAAAACGATTTGCGATCTGTTCCCAAAGCTTAGTAAGCTGTGCTGATACTTTTTGCTGGTTTGCGTAGGTAGGGATAAGCCAGGAGCTTTCTTCATGGTGAAGATTGATAATGGCATACATATCGTTATCAAGGACATAGTTTACGACTTCTTCCACTCTGTCTAGCCATGCTGAATCAATAGTGTAGTTTGGAGCTGAGCCAACATGACCTGCCCAAGTTACAGGAATTCTAACGGTATTGAACCCCATTTCTTTTATTTTATCAATCATAGCTTTGGTTGTTTTCGGGTTGCCCCAGCAAGTCTCCGAATCCAATCCGGTTGCAGTAGATGAATAGGCATCCAATGTGTTACCTAAATTCCATCCTACTCTCATATCTTTTGTTAAATCCAATGCAGATATGTCTCTCATTCCTGTATAAGCAGTAGATGCAAAAATATTAAGGCTGCCAAAAAGAGATGTGAATAGAAGAATTAAGGAAAATAACAGAGCTTGTCTTCTGATAAAATGCTTGTTATACATTACATAACCTCCCTGGAAAAATATAAAATAAAAAAATCAAATATGGATGACTTGTTTTTTCATTCCCCCTTTGAAAAACTTAAAAATATGAGACCGATAGTTGTAAGATTTTTTACAAGAATTTAAAAAGGCATACCCCCCAATTTCTTAATTTTCTCAGAAATACCCCTTAAATACATTTTATATTATTTTACATGCTAATTCAAATATAGCCAAAGTAATAATATATTAAGAATAATATTACAATAAATATATACAAAAAGAGGAAAAATTGTTTTATAATCTAATATTATAAGTGAAGATTCAGCATTTTAACCTATTAGTAATATGTTTAAAAAGATTATTGTTATAAAAGATTATTGCCTTAAATTAAAAAGATGAAAAGGAGAAGATAAATTGTGGAGAATGTTAACTATACTTCAATAAACACAGTTATTGGGCATAAATATTATAAGTATTCAAGAAAATTTAACCCTATCGGGCTTATAATTTTTATAACGATAGGAATTTTAGGTTCAGTAATTTTAAGCTTAATTTATGGTTGTGCTGTCTATTATATTGAATATCTTTATGTACATATTCTCCTGACTGTAGTTTTAGGGACTGGTATTGGAGTGCTGGTTTGTATAGGCGGAAAAATAGGTAAGATTAGAAGTACATTTATAATGGGTTTTGCTGCTGCTTTATTTGGGCTGTTTGCGGAGTATTGTCAGTTGGTTTTTTGGATATTTATAGAGTCAAAAGGTCAGTTTTTAATTTTAGATCCTGTAAAAATATTCTACATAATAGACTATCTTGGGAGCACATATAGTTCTAATATGATAATATTTTCACTTTATCTAATTGATGGAGTGCTTATTGTAGCAACTTCTGTGATTATATCCATACAATTTATAAAAGACAAAGCTTTTTGCGAAAGATGTGATAGATGGATGAAGAATGAAACTCTTGCGGGTTTAAATTTTGTTGATGATATTGAGGAACTTAAAATTAAGTTGGAACAAGGTGATTTTTCAGCGTTAACACTTTTGAGGAAGGCGGGAAAATATAATTTTCAATTTACTAGAGTTGTTCTTAAACACTGTAAACAATGTAAAGATTTTTATTTGATTTCTGTATCAACAATAAGAATTACAAGGAGCCTGAGAGGTAAATTGAAGGCAGAAGAGAAGATTGTGGTAAAAGATTTGATTATTGACCAACATGTTTATAACTACCTTATGGAATGGAATAGGTCATTAAAAACATAGTTCTCTTTAAGGATGATTATAAGCATAGTATTATAATAGATTTTTAAGAGATGAAAGGGACAATTATAATGTGTTTTTGAACCGGGTTTTAAAAATTTAATGTATTTTGTGGTGATGACTTGGATGATTATTTGAAATAGGTTTAATTCAAATTGGGTTGGATCTTTATATTAGAGGGGTAAGGAGAAGTTAAATTTAAAAAATATAATAATTGGTTGTGTTTTTATATTTATAGGTCTATTAACTGCATTAAGCATAATTATTGTAGCAGCTTTGTATGTTTCTAAGATTACTTCAGGGTGTGGTTCAAAACCTTAGTTTGCTATTTTTAGAACAAAAAGTTTTAGTCAAGGATTATAGTAGAATATTTTAGTTGCCAAAAGTAAGCGGATACTTTTTGTATTTTCTGAAAATGAAAAGAGCAAAGGATTATATTCATATACAAAGATTATAATGCATTGTCGGGTAAAATTGATAGAAGAGTTGATAGTTATTATAGTGAAACGAGTTAGTATGCCATTGGAGGAAGAAAATACTGATACGTAAGATGACTGTAGAGGATATTCCTAAGTTGGCTTTACTGTATAAGCAATTTTGGAATGAAGATTCTTGTGTAGAGACTATGGTTAAGCAGTTTGAAAAATTGCAAAAAAGCAATACTCATATTTTATTAAGTGCTGTTGAAGATGGAGAATTGATTGGTTCAGTTATGGGGATTATTTGTGAAGACCTGTATAGTAAATGCAAACCGTTTTTGGTCATAGAAAACATGATAGTTGATAAAAAATATAGAAGAAAGGGAGTTGGCAGGGCATTAATTCAGGAAACTGAAAAACAGGCAGTGGAATTGAATTGTACTCAGATTATTCTTGTGGCTGATGATGCCTGCAATTTTTATGCCTCTTTAGGGTATAATCCCGATACTCATAAGGGATTTAAGAAAAAGTTGAAGTGAAAAAAATTTGAAAAATCCGGGTATATATTAGGTTTGAGCTAGTGGATAACAGTTTAAATTTAAACCATACTGTTTTGGAGACTTATTTAGTACTGGTTAGTCCCCTTACAGTATGGCTTAAATTTGATTTACAAAATCTCAATTTATAGCTTGATTTTGCAAGAGTCTTTCTTCCTCTTCAGTGATTGCCTTTTTATCAATCCTTTCAAAGAGAATTTCGAGAGGTTCAAGGCGAAATCCATGGGGAATTTCAATGTAGGCCCATGTGGCATTTTCTATTTTAAAGATATTTCTAACCTTTTCGGATGAAAAAGGTAAAAATGGATTTAGTAATAGTGACAGGTTGGCAATAATCTGTATGCAGGTGTAAAGGGTTTCTTTGCATTTTTCAGGATCGCTATTTACTGTTATCCAAGGCTGTTCCTCATCAAAGTATTTGTTTGCATTTCGAATGAATTTAAAAACGGTATCCAGTGCCTCTTTAAAGTTTCCATGTTCTATTAGGCTTCCCACTTCGTCGTAAAGTTCAGACAAGGATTTTAATATAGCAGGTCTATTTGGCGTCTCAGGTACTTTCCCGCCAAAAAATTTATGAATAAATACCAAACTTCGGTTTACAAAGTTCCCATAAGCACCTAAGAGTTCTCCGTTATGGCTGTTGATAAATTCTCTCCATGTAAAATCGGTATCTTTTTTCTGAGGACCGTTACTGATAAGAAAATAGCGTATGGAATCGGGGTCATATCGATCAAGTATATCCTTTACCCAAACTGCCCAATTACCGCTAGTGGAAATTTTTCTACCGGAGAGAGTTAGATGTTCGCTGGAAATGATCTCATCGGGAAGCTTAAAGGAAGTGTCTGTACGACTTAACAGCAGTGCAGGCAGAATGATTGTATGGAAGGGGACATTATCCTTTCCATGTACGTAATAATGCTTACTGCTATTCCAGAATTCAGTGAAATCAAGACCATGTCTTTGGCATAGAGTGTGACATGTAGAGAGGTAGCCTAAAACATTTTCGGCCCAGATGTAAATTTTTTTGCCTTCAAATCCGTCTTTCGGGACATCAATACCCCAATCGAGATCACGGGTCAGGCTTCGATCATGAAGTCCTTCACGGATATATCTCTTTGATAGTTCATAGGCATTTTTTCGCCAGGAACTATGGCTATCTATATAGCTTTCCAATTGACTTTTTAGCTTGGTCAATGCCAGAAACAAATGAGTTGAAGGACGGAACTCAGGTGAGTTGCCGCATATACTGCATTCTGCCTTGAGAAGGTTTTCCGGATCTAATACACTGCCACAAGATTCGCACTGGTCACCTCTTGCACTTTTACCGCAATGGGGACAAACTCCTTTTACAAAACGGTCGGGTAAAAAATGACTGCAGTTGGTACAGTAAGCTTGAGGAGTACTTTTTTCATATACGAAACCTCCGGCATAGAGTTTTTTGTGAAAATCTTTAACAAAGTTTTTGTGTTCTTCACTGGAAGTTTTATCGTAAAGGTCATAGGAAAATCCTAAACGTGAAAAGCAATCGCAAAACTCATTATGATAAAAGTCGCTGATTTCCTCAGGAGTTTTATTTTCCTGTTTAGCTCTGATTGTGACGGGTGTACCGTGGCAGTCGCTGCCGGAGACAAAAAATACGGTATCACCCTTGGCACGAAAGTATCTTGCCAGGACATCTCCCGGTAATAATGCTGCTATATGTCCAATATGCAAACTTCCGTTGGCATAAGGCCAAGCTCCTCCAATTAATACATTCATATTAACACCTCATTTCTTATAATTTGGGGTAGACCGATTCAGGTTATTTTAAACTGCGATTCCTATAATTTTGACTCAAAAAAGCATAATAAAAAGCTCTCACCTCCAGGTAAAATCCTGGGGACGAGAGCATTATGCTTCGTGGTACCACCCCGGTTCATTGATGCTTCGCAGCACCAACCTCAGCAAGTA
>Ga0134092_1000704_pt1 | contig 32547 bp, 44 predicted proteins | sample 3_6taG_FD_94454 | JGI IMG/M metagenome (GOLD analysis project Ga0134092, IMG submission 94454) | Switchgrass degrading microbial communities from high solid loading bioreactors in New Hampshire, USA - 3_6_20_6_A3 metaG | ecosystem: Engineered > Bioreactor > Semi-continuous > Anaerobic >... | reverse complement strand
TAGGTCGTAAAGGTTCCTGTCAAGGTGTTGAGGGAATACCTTTAGAGATTCAGCGCATATTCAAAGGAGCTATGGATATTGCACCTGTGGACCACATAGCAATGCAGGCAGCTGTACAGAAAGAACTTGATAATGCGGTTAGTAAGACAATTAACCTACCTAATACAGCAACTGTAGAAATGATAAAAGACTGCTATAAGATGGCATATGTTATGGGTTGTAAAGGCATTACAGTGTATAGGGACGGTTGTAAGGAGGGCGTGGTTACAGTAGGTACTGCTGATAAGCCCGAGGAAAAGCAGATAGGGCCAGCTAGAGGTGAGGTTGTACCGAGACCATACAGCACACAAGGAGTTACACGCCGCCTCGACACAGGTTGTGGAAAGTTGTACTTAACAGCCAACTTCGATGATGACGGAAACATCATAGAGACATTCATAACTACAGGCTCTGACGGTGGGTGCCTGATATTCACCGAGGCGACCTCAAGACTGATAAGCCTGGCTATACGCGGAGGTATCCCAGTAGAAGAAGTTATAGGTCAATTAAATAGTACGCATCCGTGTCCATCCTATATGATGGCGCATGCAACTGGTCGTAAAGCATCCAAAGGTAAATCTTGTGCTTCAGCAATAGCTAACGTGCTAAAGGAAATACATGCTAAACCTGTGCAGAAAGCTACAACTCCTGTCGAGCACAATAATAATAACTGTACTGTAACAAACAGAGAGAAGTGCCCTAACTGCGGTGGTGGCACAGTCCATATAGAAGGCTGCACATCCTGCCCAGAGTGTGGCTACTCCAGATGCTAGGGGGTGACGGGATGGATGAAGCTGTAAGAATGTGTGGAACGTGCGGGGAGACTAAGCCTCTCTCCGAGTTCTACAAAGATGGTAAGGATAAAAAAGGTAATGTCAAGTATCGTCGTGACTGCAAAGATTGTTATCGCATCACAAGGTTGCGAGCTCGACGAATGAAACGAAGATAAAGCAGAAATTAAGGAGGGGTTTAGAGATGAGAGATTATATCATAGAGCGTGTCCTGAGTGCCGCAGAATACACTCTAGACAACCACAGTACAGTTAGAGAAACCGCCAAGGTTCTCAAGGTTAGTAAGTCAACCGTACACAAGGACTTAACAGATAGATTACCCAAGATTGACCCACAGATGGCCTCAGAGGTGCGCGGCGTGCTGATGACTAATAAAGCTGAGCGCCACATCAGGGGTGGAGAGGCTACAAGACTATTATTTAGGAGGCGCAAGCAATGATTGAATTTATAGTTAAGAAAGACGGTAAAGTAGCAGCTGAAGGAAAGACCATGTTATTAATGGCAGGCGCTGTAGTGGATGAGAATGATGAGGGTTACAAAGGAGGCACGCTGCTTGCCCAAGTAGATGACAAAATAAGAATCATATCAGTACTACATTCACTAGCAAAACTTAACGCCACAGTGATTAAGAACAGCGATGCTGATAAGGAGACAGTCAATGCAATGTATGATTACGTGATGGAGAAGACTCTCAAAATACTTAACGAGGAGGATGGCACTGATGAAGTATAAACTGAATGTAGAACTCGGCCCGGACACGCAGTCAACAAAGTGCACCTCCGTTTATTATCCAGTCGATAAGTTAATGATAATCAACGGCATAAGGAGGCTCGAAGATGCAGAATGTAAGAAGATGTAAACAATGTGGCGAAGTAAAACAGCTCTCCAGCGACTTCTTTAGACCGTACTACGGCGCGAACGCGCGCGGGTTCTACAGGGTTTGTAGGACCTGTGAAAGCATCAACAACCGTTACAAGTATCTAAAAGGAAAAGGCGACGCAGCGACCCAAGCTGACCTAGAAGAGATTAAGCGCATTGAAGAGCTTTACGATACCCTGAGAGAACTCGGGTTAGAGCCGCCGCGCTACGGTGCCAGGACGTCATCCACAGTGTACTCTGTAGTTGAGGAATTACTTAAGAGGAAGCGACAACAAGCTGCTAATAAGAAGGAACAGCTTGAAGAGATTGGAGTAGAGGCTGATATACCTACAGAGCTAGCGGAATGGTTAACTCGACCGCTTACTGAGGAGCCTGAGTACTACGAAGATGTGTACTTCAAGCTTAGGGAAAAGTATATGCCCGTCGTAGGTACTAATCCTGACGCGACACCTAAATACGATGAGACCTACAGGGAAATCATGGACCAAATACTAGAAAGGTTTGATGAATACGAAGATAATTATGTATATGAAGAAGACTAGCCTAGTGGCTAGTCTTTTTTATCACCATGACCACACACCCTTGCGCCGCGCCTTGTAATACGCATTGGTACACGACTTGCATATGTTACCGTGGCCCATTGACCAGTTCTCAATCGTTAAGTCGCTCTTACAATTCCTACACACAGCGCCGACGCGCAGTTTATACACTTTACCGCCTGCTGAAATCACCTTAATGTACTCCGCCATCTTACATCCCTCCTCTTCTTCGTATATACAGGTCAGGAACCTTTAGACCCCGCGCCTCATTATGTTTGTATAGCTGCTCAATACGGTCTATAGTCTCTAGCGCCTTATCGTACGCATACGCAGGTTTGCCCGTCTTGGTTACCTTGTGCCATCCAATCTTACCCTCCAAACGCCTAACTGTATTAGCGTAGGTGTTTGCTATACTGCCACAATCATAGCACATGTTTGGAGAGTGCGGGTACCTTGGCTTATCAACTTCCCCGCAATACGGGCACTTATCTAGTTTGGTATCTACACCCCTGGTAAAATACTTAGGCACATATTCACCTACAGATAGGTTATGTTTACATTGACGCTCGAACCTCTTTACGAACTCAGCGTCTTTAGGGTCTAGTTTAGCGCCCTTCATCTTAATGCGCTTGTACTTCATAGTGTCTGTGTAGCAGCTCTTAGACATGCCAAAATGGGACTTAGACTCAAACTTCTGTCTGTCAAGTTCCCTTAAGCAAAATTTACATTTAAACATATAATCGCCCCCTTATTTATATTATACGCTATAACAATAATGTTAAACACTACTTTATTTACTGTTCAAGTTAATTAAGTTATCAAGATAACCAAGATAGTTGAGGTACTGAGATACTGGGTTACTACTTAGATTAAATTAATCTGAAAATAAATACCAAGATACTGGGTTATTGAGTTAATAGTTATTGAGTTACTGGGTTATTGAGTTAATGGGCCGAAGCGCTTCAAAGCCTTGTAAACACTAACACCTCAATTAACTCATTAACTCAATTAACTTAATTAACTAATTAATTGCTCGTTAAGGTTTAAATACTACTATATAATAAATATATAACCATAAAAAATTATTTTAAAAAATTTTAAAAACTGTGTTTAACGATCACATAATTTATTAACCAAGATAACTACAAAAATTAAAATAATACAAAGATTGATTTAGCAAGGTTATAGGAACTACAAAAGATATGAAGAATTAATTGAAAAGAAGATAAGATATAAATATTATATTAGATATATTATTATTATTATTATTATTATTATTATTATTATTATTATTATATTATATATGTAAATTTAAAATATTCTTAGTACAACATATCTTGTAGTTAACTGTTACGCGCACATGTATATGAGGACGTCAGTAGTTAATCCACTCGAACGCCTGCGCCTGAATCCGTCGCAGGGTCGCATCGGCCACGGGTCTCTTAGCTTCCGACGTAAAGAATCGAAGCGTCGCCGGGTCGCGGTGAAGATGCAGGGGAAGACTGTAGATTCCCAGGGTTTACCACAAGAGGCCTTTTTAGGCTGAGCAAGTTCTAAACTGCGACATCATCCAGTGGACGCAGCGGCGCCTGGTCACAGCATACTGAGCAAAGCAATAGAGGCAGACCTGGTTAGACGAAACGGAGCTGCATCGACGGAGCGACACAGTATCGTTGGGCCGAAGCTGCACGGCGTCGCGGTGTCGCGGCGTCCCGTTCGACTGAAACTGCAGAAAGACTGTAGATTATTTACCCGGTCCCGTTTGACTGAAGCTGTCCACAGGACTGTAGATTAATTGCCCGGAACCAAGCTGCGCCGCGCCCACGCGTCGAGGCCCCGTTGGGTTGAAGCCAAGGAAAGACTGTAGATTGCCTCGGCCATTCTGCACCACGTAGAGCTGCTTCAGCTAGGCATGGAAGTTAAAACTTCCTAAGTCATCCGTGCAATTTTGTTATATAATATAATTAATAAAGGAAGAAAAAATAAAAGACGGCAAGAATCAGCAAATATAATTGCTTGATTAAACGGCAAGAATATATGGTATAATATAATTAAGAAATAAAAAATTAAAAAATGAAAGGATGATGAACATGACAAACTTGAAGGAACTATTTGCAAACAACAACACAAATCAAGAGGTGACCAACAGAGGTAATCAACTTGACAACACTGCTAACTTAACAAGAATATCAACTGACATCGCAAGAGAGATTTTGAAACGAGCAGAAGCTGACGCTGAGAAGTATCAAACAAAGATTGTTGAAAGTCAAAAGTCACACGATGTGATGGACCAACTAATCAATGAAATCTATGACCTGACAACAGTTGATATTGACTTCCTGAAAGCTGAGAGCGAAGAGGTACTGGACAGAATGATTAAGTCACAACAATCAAAGAGAAGCCGCGCGAAATCAAAAGAAATGACGCTTGACAACTACGTCACAATGTTGACAGGAGCTGTAGCAGAAAACTTACTAAGGATTGCAGCTAACAAACCTAAGTCAGCAGGCGGCGGAGCAAGACGCGGGACAGTAACTTATAGCGAGGAAGAACTTGAAGCGTTCAAGAACGACCCTGAAGCACTGAGGCGAGCACTCAGAAATGTACAATCAAAGAAGTCCATTTATAAGTCAAAAGCTGATTGGGACCCAGAGTCCGAAAGATGGCAAGAACTTTTGAAAGTTGAAGAGCAGCTGAAGGCTATAAGAGACGGGCAGACCATCGAAGCAGAAAAGGCAATCGAGAAGACAAATCAACTAGAAGAAATGTTAGCGACTGTAGACCTTAAGGATCTGAAAGCTGCTGAAGCAAAGGAAATGCTTGAAAGCATCAAACAAATGTTATCAACTAAATAAGAGTGACGGCTAAACAGCCGTCCTCAACAAATAAAATATTGAAAGGATGATGACGATGAAAAAATATTTAGGATTTGTACAAATGCCACTTGAGAGGTATGACCAACTGGTGCTGGAGAATAAAAGAATGATGGATGAGCTTGATAACATCGTGAAAATTGAAGCTGATTGGAATAATGAGCCAATGTTGAGAATCAACCTTAGTGTACTGGCGGCAAGAATAAGTGAGAAGTTCGAACAATCAGAGTTTGCAGATAAGTGGACAATGAAGGATATAAGCAAATACACGGAAACTGTGTGGGGCGTATTTGAGAAAATCGAACATAACGAAGATGAATAAGACCAAGCGGCTACGCTTGGTCTTCTTTTTGGCTTTTAGTGCGGTACCGCTAAAACTAGCGGAGTCTGTAATGTTAGTGTGATATAGTTCAGGCTAATCGAAGCTGTTCAGCATGGTCCGGCGGATATGGTAAGCCCGCACGATGCGGCGCTGCGAAGAGGGTTATCAGCGAGGCCCGCTCCGGCCAACTGAAGCTGTCCACAAGACTGTAGATAGCCCCCACGGGATTCTGGCTGACCGCGGCTGCATCAACTCTATTCGGAAGATATAAATACTTAAGTCGTTCGCGTAAATATATGATATAATATAATTAAAGAAAGGGTGATGAATATGAATAAAGAAATTCTACAACTTATGATGGACCATATGGATGGCGACAATGCATCAGCGCCAAATACTATTTACGATGCGGTCTATGATTTACTGCGCAACAACGATGTTGATGTCTTATTAGCTGACAAGATTGCAGACGCTGCATTTGAATTAGCATCATCAATGGTTGCTTATACTGGCAAGTACATCTAGTACTATGTTAGCTGATGCTCTTATCAAGCTACGTCAGTTAACGATTGCGGCCGTTTGAATGCGGCCGTTTTCTTTTGGCTTTTAACGTGGCACATTTCGATTCCAGCTTACTAACGCTACTGCGGCGAGGCCCCGTTCAGGCTGACTGAAGCTGCACACAAGACTGTAGATACACAATACAGCTCGGGCTGATCGCGGCTGCTGCAGTTATATTCAGAAGTTATATTTGCTTAAGTCGTCTGTATGAATATATGATATAATATAATTGGAGGTGAGAAAATGAATAATATAATTATAACTAAATATTCTAATAATGACTATAGTATATGTGTGACTGACGACGTTGAGGACATCAACAGTGGTCACAGCGTTAGAGGAACGCTAACAGAAATAATCGAAGAATTAGACGCTAACAGTCTAAACATACTGAAAGAAATTGCAAGTATTATAAAACTATAGGAGGCTGATGAAAGAATGAAAACGATGATATTTGGTTACGTGGGGCCTATCAGTGGCCTACAGAAAGCATTAGATGAGTACATTGAACAATTAGAACAATCAAATGAAGACGACTCGCAAGACACGGTCGATTGTGACATCCAATACTAAAACAGACGTTATACTACGTCTGTTTTAATATTGCTTTAACGGCTGATAGTCACTGATAGTTGGTTGTTACTTTTAACGCAGCTGAGCTCTGGCAAACCAAAGCTGATTGCTTTTATGCAGTTACGCACGTTCCTAGCTAACCATAGCCGCCGCAGCAGCGCTGGGTTCGAGCTAACCAAAGCTGACTGCTTTTATGTTGCGTAGCATTGCATTGACTAATCGAGGCTGATCTGAATCTTCTAACAATTCTGAATATTATGAACATTAGCGCAGCTGCACTTTGGCTGACTGAAGCTGCATAAGCAATTGTAGATTAATGAATCTTCTGACAATTCTGAATATTCTGACAATTCGGTCTCCTTCTCCCCCTAGCGTTGCATTATTTTGAGAGGCTATGGGCTTTTCCTCTTTACCCCCGCAGGGGTTAGGGGGGTTTTATTCCCCCAGAATATTATTACTTAACCTAGTCTAATTGAAACCAATTTATTTTAGATTTATTTATTTAGTAGTTTTTCCAGTAAGCTTATAACGTATTCTGTCTCTATTTTAATATCTTGATTTTTTAGATGTTGTATTAAGTCGTTTATATCTGACTTTCTAACAACTGTCTCTTCTATAGGTCTGATGTTTTCTTTATGTTCTAAGAGCATGCGTTCAATTTCGCAAGCTTTTTGATATTCTATGTTGTCTTTTATGTTTTCTGTTGCGTGTTGTACTAGGCACTTTTTTGATTGAATTGATTTTATAGCTCTTAGTGTCTCTTCGTAATTTAGTAGCTCAATGTCTTTTTTAGTCATTTTAGTAACTGGAATTGTTTTTGGTTCGAAGTAGTCTCTTACTTCTTTTAATAATTGTTCTTGCTGCAAGATTTCAGTCATAAGCTCTTCATAATCTTCGCGGCCTTTTTGCTTTTTAAGTCTGGACTTTCTTGACTGAAGAGACCTTATAGCTTTTTTAACCTCTTCAACGTCCCTATAGTTTTTCGCAACTTTCTCAATATTCCTTAACATTTTTTCATACCTCCAATTTTTAATTTTTATTTTGCTTTTATGCAATTTTACTAAGTTGTCACAGTCTTATTAATATTTAGAGTTGTCTAAATATTTTGAATTGTCAGAATATTCAGCTTTGTTAGAATATTCAGCTTTGTCAGAATATTCAGCTTTGTCAGAATATTCAAAATTGACTTAAAGTTGGTTCAATTAGACTAGATTATTATTAAGTTATCAAGTTTCATTAATTACATTATACTATAAATATTTACAAAAGTAAATAGCTAATTTTAAATTTTCAAAAGTTCTAATATTCTGATAATTTAATATAATTCTGAATATTTAGAATAGTCAGAATATTTAGAATAGTCAGAATATTTAGAATAGTCAGAATATTTAGAATAGTCCAAAAATTGCCAGAATATTCTGACAATTTTAGCGCGCCCCCTAGCGCCGTGGCACTGGATTTATGGAACACGGAAACTATTACAAACAGAAGTCCAGAAATTACACACCGGGTTTATTATATGTATATAAATATATAACGCGCGTACATGTTTAAAATGATTATTACGAGTCCGTGATGAGGCGCCCTAGGGTTTTATAAGGGCCTTATTTAAGGACCTATATTACGAGTCCGTAAATATACTCTTTACATTAATTGTGCTATTGTAGTTCTCAGCCGCGTATAATATAATTGAGGGGGTGAGCAAATGGTGGCTCCGTTGGTCAAATGTCGCAGATGCGGTCAAGAAAAAACACCTCATAAAACCAACAAACATTTATGTGAAGATTGCGTGAAAGCTGAGAATAATCGAGTATCATATTACAGACATCATAACTTCAATTGGATTGACGTAGCTAAAGAAGCAGAGTTAGAACTGTGGGAGCGCCAGCCCGCTGAGACTGACAGGGAATGGCAGATCTGGTTGGCTTACAGGGACATGTACCCCAGCAAGAGGCCATCGTATCGACAGGTCGCGGAGCAACTAGGAACTACAATAAGTGTAGTTAAGAAGGTAGGAGCTCGTTGGGACTTCCCAGTGAGGCTACAGGCTTGGGCCAAGTATGTAGATGACCTGACATTGAAGCAGCGCCAGCAAGAGATATTGGATATGAACAAGAAGCATATTGAAATGGCCACGGCGTTGAATGATAAATTGGCTACTGCGATAAATGCTATTGACCCATATGAGTTGACGCCTAAGGATATTAAGGGGCTACTTCAACTATCTGCAGAGTTAGAAAGGAAAGCTAGATTAAACAGCCCTGATGTGATACGGCCTAAGCTTGCGGATGATAATCCTAACCTAAAGGAAAGCCCTACAAAGATTGAGGACCTTGGCGAGGTTTTGGATATATTGGTTAAGGCCAACGCGTTCAAGACTATTGGGGTGAAACAGACTACAGAAATTGTAGTTAAGGAGGATTGATGATGACAACGAAAGTATGTAGTGTATGTGGGCTGGAAAAGAGACTGACTGAGTTCCCTAAGAATGGTAAGTTCAAAGATGGGTCGACGCGGTACAGAGCTGATTGCAAAGAGTGCTACAACATCAGTAGGAAGATCAGCAAGAAGCGTATGACTAAATTTCTGAATAATACAAAGCACCGCACTGGTGAGGAGGACGGGTATTCCTTCGAGGATTGGAGAGATGCGGTGATGTACTTCAGAGGTGAGTGTGCATATTGTGGCAGGAAACAATCTAGGAGTGTTAAGCTTACCAAGGACCATGTGGTTCCGGTGAATAAGGGAGGTAAGACAGTAAGGGAAAATATTGTGCCTGCCTGTAAACGCTGTAACAGTTCTAAATCTGACTCTGATTTCGAAGAATGGTATGTGAAGCAGAAATTCTATAGCTATGATAGAAAGGAGAGGATAATAAGATGGCAGAACACAGATAATTATAAGCAAGTTATAAAAGATAATATGGGGATACTTAAGGAGGGTTAGTAGTTATGAAATTAGAAATGAATTACAAGAAAATGATTCGTCAACTTGAAGTAATAAAATTGGGTATTGAATTTATTATTGATGGGTTAAAAAAGATAGAGTATGGATGTCCTGATTGTGGTAATGACAAGGTTGTTTGTGGAGAATATAAGATTATTGATGAGAAAACAAGAGTAGTGAAATGTAGTGAATGTGGCTGTGAGTACGAGCGCCATATCAAAGATTGAAGCGCATCGAGGGCCAAAGATTGTAGTGACTGGAGGTGATGCCAATGCCAAGTACTAGGATAGATTTAACCAACGTTGACGTGGCGGCTTTACAAAAAGCATTAACACCCAGGTTGACTAAGTATATACCATATGAGCCTACTCCAAAACAGAGGGCGTTCCTATTGATGAATGATGTAAAGGAAATCCTATATGGAGGCGCTGCCGGTGGAGGCAAGTCAGTTGCTCAGCTGATGGCTGCATTGCAGTTTGTAGATATACCAGGATATTCAGCTATACTGTTTAGAAAAACGTACGCTGACTTATCATTACCAGGAGCGCTGATTTCCATGTCAAAGGACTGGTTAATGCCCTTTGTAGAATCAGGGGAAGTCAAGTGGTCAGAGAAAGAAAAGAAGTACACATTTCCATCTGGTGCCACATTAGCGTTTGGGTACCTAGAATCTGATAATGATTGCTACCGCTATCAGGGCGCCGAGTTCCAGTACATTGGCATGGACTGACGAGGTAACTCATATCTCCCCTAACAACTATAGGTACATGTTCTCTCGTCTTAGAAAGCCTAAACACCTTAAAGTTCCACTGAGGTTCAGGGCCACCAGCAATCCAGGTGGCGAGTACGGTGAGTTCTACTATCAGAGATTCTTCGTAGAAGGGGAAGAGGCAGGGAGGATATTTATACCCGCTGGACTTGCAGATAATCCACACTTGGATGCCGAACAGTATAGGGAGGCACTTGCAGAACTAGACCCTGTGACTAGGGAGCAATTAGAGCATGGTAACTGGGAAGTGCGTGAGAAAGGCGATATGTTTAGTAGAGACTGGTTTACTATAGTTTCTGCTAATGACATACCAGATATGGCCAAGAGAGTTAGGTACTGGGATATGGCTTCTACAGATCCCTCTAAACGTAGGGGTAGGGGTAGAAGAAGAGATCCGGACTACACTGTTGGGCTTAAACTCGCACATCACCAGGGTCTGTACTGGATAGAGGATATTATAAGGGTTCAGAAGAGCCCACACGACGTTGAAAAGATTATAGCTGAGGCCGCGCTGCTGGATGGGTACGACTGTGCTATAAGGATGGAGCAGGAGCCTGGCTCATCTGGTGCTATAACTATAGACCATTATGCAAGGAACGTACTACAAGGATATGATTTCCAAGGAGTACTATCTACAGGTTCTAAGGTTGAGAGAGCGAAACCAGCATCATCTGCCGCACAAGGTGGAAGAGTCTTTATGTCTGCTAGATGTAGGAATATGACCGCATTCTTTGATGAGGCTGATGTATTCCCATATGGTAGCAACGATGACACTATAGACGCTTTCTCAGGAGCATTTACGTATTTCAGAAATAAGGTGTTACTAGTAGGTCCTACGAGTATAAAGAAATCTGGAGGATCTTACTGGAGTAGAATAAATAGATAGGGGTGAATAAGTTTGAATAATGTGAATTATAAGCAACTAGGTACAACAGGCCTCCGTAGGCACGGCGGGTATGTGTATGAGGAATTTCTACCTAACCTGAGATGGCCAAGAGCAGGCAGAGTATATCAAGAGATGGCAGATAATGACCCAGTTGTAGGTGCAATACTGTATTTGGCGGAGATGCTGATACGCAACGCTGAGTGGACAACTGAGGCTGCATCAGATAAACCGGAGGACGTGGAAGCAGCTGAGTTCCTGTACTCTTGTATGCATGATATGGATATGTCATGGGCTGATACAATATCTGAGATATTATCTATGTTAACTTATGGATTCAGCTTCCATGAAGTTGTCTATAAGATTAGACGAGGACCTCATGAGAAAAATAGTAAGTTTAGAAGCAAATACTCAGATGGCAGAATAGGATGGAGAAGAATGCCTATCAGGTCGCAAGACACGTTGCATGAATGGATGTTCGATGATGAAGGCGATATTAAGGCGTTTGTCCAACACGATCCCAATACTGGCAAGATTGTAGTTATACCCCTGTCAAAAGGGTTACTGTTTAGGACTAGAGTAATTAGGGATAATCCAGAAGGTAAATCACTGTTAAGAAATGCGTATAGACCTTGGTACTTCAAGAAACATATTGAAGAGATAGAGGGTATAGGTATTGAAAGAGATCTTGCGGGTTTTCCAGTGTTAAACGCACCAGAGAACTTAGACCTTTGGAATGACGAAGACCCAAGACTTGTAAAGCTTAGACAGAATGCAGAAGAGCTAATACGAAATGTTAGACGAGATAGTGAAGAAGGTGTATTACTTCCACATGGTTGGGAATTCAAGTTATTATCCTCAGGCTCAGCTAGACAGTTCGATACGAACGCGATTATTAATAGATATGATTATAGAATTGCGATTACTATGCTATCAGATTTGGTGCTGTTAGGTGGAGAAAAGACGGGTTCCTTCGCGATGGCTGAAACTAAGCAATCATTACTAGCTACAGCACTTAATGCTCAGATACAGAATATAGCAGATGTATTTAATAAGTATGCTGTTCCAAAGCTGATGCACTACAATAATTTCGAAGATATAACTGATTATCCAAAAATAGTGCCTGGAAACATTGAGTCTCCAAGTCTGAAGGAGATTGCATTATTACTTCGCTCAATGGGATTAAATATATCAGGTGATATGGAGCTGATGAACTATTTGAGGAAAATATCAAGCCTACCTCAAATGACTGAAGAAGTGTTCAATGAGGTATACAGAGGCCAAGGCAAGAAAGAAGGGCCAGAACCTAAAGATAAAAGTTTCAACGATGACGATACTGTAGATAATGATTTCGAGCAGAATGATTTAGATTATATGTAAGGAGGTCTTTAAATGGCTAGTAAGACAGTAGAAACTGTTAATAGAAATGTTACCCACATCAACGATGATGGATATGGATATGAGAATACAAGCGTAACGAATAGTGAGACAGTGTATCTAGATGACGGTACCTATATAAGATATGATGAAGCAGTGTATATTGAGCAACCTATAAATATAAGTGCTGAGGTGTGTAAGTCAAATGAGTTTGAGAGGCTTGTGAGTGGTTGGGCCAACATAGCTAAGAATGCAGACGGCTCCATTCCATTGGATTGGGATGGCGATATAGTAACTGCTGAGGTGTTAGAAAAGGCTGCTATTGATTTTATGCTAGAATACCGTGAGAGTGGTGAAATGCACAAAGGAGAGCCAATAGGAACCGTAGTAGAATCTATTGTGTTTACTAAGCAGAAAATGGAAGCCATGGGAATACCTGAGGGAATAATCCCAGAAGGATGGTTCATAACGGTTAAGATACATGATGATGAGGTGTTCAAAAAGGTTGTAGATGGTGAGTATAAAATGTTTTCAATCCAAGGTAAGGCAAGGAGATTAAAAGTTTAAATCAAAGTGTAATAACACGCTGCTGGACAGCGTATAATATAATCAAGGGGGTGTTAATGGTGCCGAACCTTCTTATGGACCTAGTGGTTGATAGAATCGATTTAGTTGATGAAGGGGCTAACTCAGCAGCCTTTATAAAACTATATAAAAGAAAGGAGATGGAAACAGGTATGGATTTTAATGAAATTATCTCAAAGCTTAAGCCTGAGCATGCTGAAATAATTCAAGCTGAAATAGCTAAAGCTAAAGCAGAAGTACCGGTAGAAGTTGCAGCAGAACTTTCTGATACTAAGAAAGCACTAGAGGAATCAAAGGCAGAGCTTGAGAAAATTAAGGAAGAAGTGAAGAAGTCTAAAGAACCTGCACAGGAGGAAAACTTTGAAGAAATTCTTAAGAATTTAGACCCAGCGGTTCAAAAGGTATTCAAGTCTTTACAAGCTCAAAAAGAAGCTGCTGAGCAAGTGGCTAAGCAATTAACTGAGCAGAAAGAAGAAGAGGAAGCTATTGCAAAGGCTAAGTCTTTGAAAGCGCTTCCAATTGAAGAAGAAAAGCTAGTGCAAGTGGTTAAAGGTATTTCAGATGATGTATACGAGATACTTAAATCAGCTGCTAAAGTTTTAGAAGAAAGCGAAATCTTTAAAGAAATTGGAAAAGGCAAGGGCGGAGCTAGTTCTACAGACGCATGGACAAAGATAGAAAAGAAAGCTGACGAAATTGCCAAGAGAGATAATATAACTAAGGAAAAAGCTATTGGAGTAGTTATCAATGAAAATCCTGAGTTATATAAAGAATATTTGAGTGGAGGTGCTAAGTAATGGCTGCGTATGAAATACCTAATATGAGATTTAGTGCTGAGGCCGGCGCTGTTGTTGAACGCAGAAGATTCGTGAAGATAAACGCGGATGAGAAGGGCGTTAAAGCTGGCGCTGGTGATGCAGTTGTTGGGGCATCAATAGTAGATGCTGATGTTGGTGAAGTTTTAGAGATAGCTAACGGTATCGTAATGGTAGAAGCGGCTGCTGAAATAGAAGCTGGCTCAGAAGTACAATCAGATGCTGATGGAAAGGCTATTCCAGTAGAAGAAGGAGTTGTTGCTGGTATTGCAATGACTAACGCTTCCGGTGAGGGTTCACTAGTAGCTGTGTTGATTAAATAATTGAAAGGAGATGAAGTGTAGATGCCTACTAAAAGTCAAGCGCATATAGATAGAGCTTTAACTAATATATCCGTTGCATACATGCAAGATGAGAGTGCATTTATAGCGGATAAGGTATTCCCAAGAATACCTGTAAAGAAACAATCAGATGTATACTTTGTGTACAATAAAGGAGATTTCTTCAGAGATGAGGCTAGAGTAAGAGCAGGAGCTTCTGAATCCGTTGGGGGTGACTATGGTGTTGAAGCAGCGGACCCATATTACTGTAGAGTTCATGCATTCCACAAGGATGTAACAGAACAAGACAGGGCAAACTATGATGAGCCGTTAGATGCTGACAAGGACGCCACAGACTTCGTTACTCAGAAAATGTTAATCAGAAGAGAGATGGAATGGGCCAGAAAGTTCTTCAGACCTGGGGTATGGTCTACTGAGATTACAGGAGTAGACGAGAACCCAGCAGCTAACCAAGCACTTAAGTTTAGTAACCCAATGTCCGATCCAATCAGGGTTATTACTAACCAGGCTATAGAAATGGCCTCTAAGACAGGCTTCAGACCTAACACATTAGTTCTTTCCCCAAGAGTATTCTACGCCCTAAAGAACCATGAAGACATTTTAGACAGAATTAAATATACTCAAAAAGGTATTGTAACTAATGACTTATTAGCTACATTATTCGAAGTAGACAACGTGTATACTGCATGGGCAGTAGTTAATACAGCAGCCCAAGGTGAAGAAGACAATATAGATTTCATAATGGGCGACCATGCTTTATTATGCTATGTTAACCCAAGGCCTGCTATTAAGCAACCATCAGCTGGGTATATCTTTACTTGGACTGGATTAATGGGAGCAAGCGCTTATGGTAGTAGAATCGTAAGATTACCAATGGACATCTTGGGATTAGGAACCGAAAGAATAGAGGGAGAAATTGCATTCGACCCTAAAATTATAGCACAAGACCTGGGAGTATTCTTTAAGGACATCGCGTAATGAAACGCTATGTAGTTAAAAAGCCCTTCAAGTCATTGGGTAAGTTTTATAGTGTAGGGTCTATAATTGAAGACCCTACTACAATAAAACGATTTAAGTCCAAGATTAATGAGGGCAAAGTAATAGTGGTGACTGAGGGTAACCTACAATCTGTAGCTGCTTATATAAAAGCTAGGTCCGGGGTAGACATTCTCCCAGGGTTTACCAAGACTGAAACTATAGACGATAGGTTACCTGGTAAGCAAAAACTTGATAAACCAAAACCTGATGAACCAAAACCTGATGAACCAAAACCTGATGAACCAAAACCTGATGAACCAAAACCTGTAGCTAAAGCAAAAGTAGTAATCAAGAAGTAGGTGATAAAAATGACTTGGAGTTATTCAGGTGACCCTGCTAATAGTGAGCTAGATAAATATAGATTTATTATAGGTGATACAGATGAAAATGATAAGTTACTACTAGATGCTGAAATAAACTACATCTTAGATACAATCGATGAGCATAACCTGAGACTTTATAACCTTTACCAAAGAATATCAGATAAGTTTGCTAGAGATATAAAAAGGTCATTAGGACCGCAGTCAGAGGACCCTACATCCAGACAGCAATACTATGCTGATAAAGCTGCATATTATAAACAGCTTTGCAGCGCATCTGGTATTTCAGTTCCTAAATATAGCCATAAGAAAGTATTTAGGAAAGGGCTGCATAATAATGTTTAAATCATTAAAGAGATGGTTAAATGTTCCGGTTGATATAAAACCGTTTATTAAACGGGATGGTACTGGTGAGCCTATTTTTGGAGATATTATTTCAACTAAATGTTATCCACAAGGTAAGGTTACGCTAGTTAGAGATATTAATGGTAATGATATTGTATCAAATCTACAATTATACATTGAAGGCGATACCGCTATTAAGGTTACTGATGTGGTAGTGTTCAACGGTAGTGAGTACAATATTAAAGCACTAGGACCGTATTATGATGGGAACACAGGTAAAATAGATATGGTGGTGGTGTATCTGTAATGCGAGTTACTATGGATGTAAATTTCAGCAGGTTTCATAAGAAGTGTGAAGCAACTATAAGTAAAGTAGCAAGGTCTACTTATGCCGCTACTGAGGAAGCTTGCGAAGACATAATGGAGGAGAGCCTCAGACAAGTACCTAGAGATACTGAGACGCTCGCTAATAGTGCCTTCTATGATATACAGAAGGCAAAAGATTACGGCTACGAAGCTACTCTGGGATATGGAGGTTCTGCAATAAACCCAAAAACAGGAACGCCTGTTATGGACTATGCAGTAATAGTTCATGAGGACCTTGAAGCTATCCACCCTGTGGGTAAAGCGAAATTCCTTGAGGACCCTATTAGAGACTATGCATCAGAAAAGTTCTCTAGAACTGTAATAAAGCATGTAGGTCCTGTACTAGAGAGTGAGAACAATGAATGATTTACTTCTTGACTTAATAAACCATCTTGCTTCTAAAGGTATTGTGGAAGGTGATGGAATCGATTCATTTAGGGACTTCACGCCAGAGGAACCTGATAGCGTATTCGTAATACATGAGTACGCAGGAGCTCCTACACCTCTGCATGATACGTTTACTCATAGGTCTTTACAATTGACCTTTAGAGATAAGAAAGCTAGCGTAGCTAAAGCAAAGTGCAAGCAGATATTTGATGAATTAAGTACTGCAGATAGATATAAGGTGTTAAGTAATGGTAGGTGGTGCCAAATATACCCAAGACAATCACCATTTAAGATTAAAGTTGATAGCGCAGGAAGAACTACCTACGGGTTTAATATTGGTATAACTACTGAAAGAGATTAAGGAGGAGTGATATAATGGCAACTAGAATAGGTTGTGATAATCTTGTTTATGCCATATTGACGGCAGACGACGGTATATCTGACCCGTCATATGGAGAGGTAAAATCAGCACCTGGTGTTATGAGTCTGAATATAAACCCTAACTCATCGCAAGAAACTATTTTCTATGATGACGGCCCAGGTGAATCTGCTACAACTCTAGGTAATATAGAAGTAGAGATACAAAAAAATGAGCTTACTACAGAACAGAAGGCAGACTTATTGGGGCATACAATAGATAGCAAGGGCGCTATTGTGTACGGCGCTAGTGATGTACCACCATGGGTAGCCATAGGCTTTAGGACGCTTAAGTCCAATGGTAAGTACAGATACGTATGGCTGTATAAAGGAAAGTTCTTAGAACCAGAAGACAACAGTGAGACTAAGGGTGATAGTATCAACTTCCAATCTGAGACTATTGTAGGTCAATTTGTTAAGCTTGAGAAGAAGTACAAAATTGGCGGAAAAGAGATACAACCTTGGAAGTACGAGATTGACGCCGAGCACGCTGAAGCTGATGAAACGTTGATGCAAACATGGTTCGAGGAAGTTCAATTACCTAGTACTGTATAAGATTAATATGGAGGTGTAGATAATGGCTAATATTAAAAAGTTAAAAAGAGAACCTGTAGTAATAGATATTGGTGATGGTGTTGAAAGAAAGCTTAAATATACCCTAAACTCTTTCGCACTAATTGAAGAGAAGTATGGAACTATTGATAAGGCTATGGAAGTATTAGAGGCTGGTAGTATAGCAGCTATTAGGTTTGCATTATGGGCTGGCCTTGTACATGAGGACGAAAACTTAACTGAGCACTATGTAGGTAGCCAAATAGAGTTAGCTGACTTAGAAGACCTAGCAGAAAAAATGAATAAAGCAATGATGGGAGATTTGCCGCAGGATAAGGTGGCTAGCCCAAACTAATAAGTCCCGGAGGTAAACAAGGCCAATTAACGCAGCCAACAACAGAAGATGATGGTTGGGATTGGCCTTTTATGTTATACTTCGGGACTGTAGAATTAAGGATGACGGAGGAACAATTCTGGAATACAACACCAAGGAAATTTAGAGCATTGGCAGATGCTGCTATAGAGTTCAAGCAAAGGCTGTATGGTTCCGGTGAAAAGAAGGCCGAACCTGAGTTTGGATACATCGATCAAATTCCTGGGTGGTAGGAGGTGTGGCTAATGGGATTTTTCGCTAACTTAACGGCTAGATTGGGTATTGATATTTCACAATTTAATAAAGGTTTACGGGCTGCATCTGCTGCCTCAACTAGGTTTTCCAAACAGGTGGCCAAGGACTTTAAGACTACTGCTAAAGGCGCTACAAGCGCTAGTAATAGTTTTAAGATATTCGGAGATGCAGCTGATAAGGGTTATAAGAGTGTTAAAAGAATTACGCAAGGTATTATAATCTCGCAGGCATTCTATAGGTCTATTCACGCAATACAAAGTGCCACTAGGGAATTGTACAACTTCTCCCAAGCTGTTGAAGAATCTAGGGTAGCTTTTACAGGTCTAATAGGAGATGCTAATAAAGCAAAGAGGTTTAACGATATGTTACAGGACTTTGCTGCAGATACTCCTTTCGTATATGAGCAGGCAGCTGATAACGCCAGAATGCTTTTGGCGTATGAGTTCCCTCTTCAGAACATGGAAAGAATAATGAGAAGTATAGCGGACGCTACCGCAGCATCTGGTAAGGTAGAGTCTTATAGAAATATATCTGAAGCATTAGGACAAATACAAGCAAAAGGTAGACTTACTGCTAGGGAGTTAATAAGGCTTGCTAATGCAGGTATACCAGCATATCAGATACTAAGAGAAGAACTAGGGATGACACATGAACAAATATCTAACTTAGGGAAAGCCCCAGTAACTGCTGATATAGCTATTCCAGCTATTCTTAGGGGAATGGATAAAAGATACGCTGGAGCCGCTGCAGCGATGCAGAGAACTACAAAGGGTTTAGCTAACGCGATTAAAGAGAATTTACTGATAATAAGTCAGAACACATTCGACCCTCTGTACCAGAACTTCAGAGTTAATATGGAGAAAATATCTAATAGACTAGAAACAATGCGTGATGATATAAGGAAGGGTGGCTTTGGACTAATGCTGTCCAATATGTTCCCACCAGAAATTGTTCAGAAGATACGGTTATTCGCTGCTAACATACAGATGCTATTGCAGAACTTAGTAGCCATGTATAAAGCGTTAGCGCCAGTCAGACGCGCTTTCACTGAACTATTTCTAAACATTTTTAACGCGGTTATGCCGTTTATTAATATGTTTACGCGAATACTTGCAGTATTAATGCAAATGTTAACAAGTAACAGTACTGCAGTTAGAATATTCGTTTCAGTGCTTGGTGGTTTGTTTATAATAAACGCTGTGATAAAACTAATACTTGGTTTTACAGCTGCTTTGAAATCGCTGCTGATAGTTAAGCTAGTAGCGCAAGGTATTGTTTATCTAGGTAAAGCAATAGGTTTCCTTACAGGTATGTTAGCATCGAACCCATTAGCTGCGTTTGTTGGTATAGCAGTTGGCGGATTGCTTGCAATGACACTGGCTAGTAAAAAGTTCGGAAGCGCTGTAGATAACTTAATGGGTAAAATATTTGGAGCATTTGGCGTAGATCCATCTAAAATATTCGCACCTAAGATGGAAGAAAACACTAAGATTGCTAATGAGTTCAATCAAGAACTTGAGCTATCTAGTAAAGGGCTTAAGAAAATGGGTGATAAGGCCAAAGAAGCTGGCAAGAAAGCTAAGCAGGCTTTGATGTCATTTGATGAGGTATTCGTACTTCCTGACCTAGATGCTGGTGCTGGCGCCGGGGACTTAGATGATGTGTTCGACATACCAGACATAGAGATGCCAGCTATACCGCCGTTTGATGCCAGTGAGATGTTCCCTGACGTTGGAGCATCAATAACGGAATGGACACAAGGTATCGCTAACTCTATAAGTAGTAAGCTTAAAAGCGCTCTTGCCGGTGCTGGTATAGGTGCTATCATAGGGGGTATTATAGGCGCTGCATTCGGAGGTTTACCTGGAGCAGTCCTTGGCGCTAAGATAGGAGCGGCTGCCGGAGCAATAGCAGGTTTATTCTGGGAGAAGCTAGTAGAGTTCTTTAAATCACCTACCGGCAAGGGAGCCGGTATAGGCGCAATTATAGGTGGAATTATAGGTGCTAAGTTAGGTGGACCAATAGGTGCCGTTGTAGGTGCTATACTCGGAGGTACCGCTGGTGCTATCGTAGGACACTTCTGGGATGAGTTAAAGATGGCGTTTGAAAATAGTACCGTCAGAGGGGCAACACTCGGAGCTGCACTAGGAGCACTAATAGGGTTTGCTATAGGAGGACCCCTAGGAGCAGGGATAGGTGCAGTTATAGGCGGCGGCCTAGGCGCTGTAGTTGGTCACTTCTGGGAGGAGTTAAAACAAATATTTGAAGGTAGCGTTGGTCAAGGTGCTATAGTAGGTGCTTCCCTAGGTTCACTGATAGGCTTAGCTTTAGCGGGTCCATTAGGAGCAGGAATAGGTGCTGTAATAGGTGGAGGCTTAGGTGCTGTGGTTGGTCGCTTCTGGGAAGACTTAAAGAAAGCGTTCGAATCGGATGCAGGTCGAGGTGCAACCGTTGGTGCTTCAATAGGTACTCTTATAGGACTCATGGTTGGTGGTCCAATGGGTGCGGCATTAGGCGCTGGTCTTGGTGGTGTAATTGGTGGATTGCTCCCATCATTCTGGGAACACGTTACTAACTGGTACAATGAGTCAAAGGCTACATTTGATGGCTGGTGGGAAGACACTAAGAACGGTTTTGTAGACTGGAAGAATGAAACCGTTGCGTCCATTGTAGAATGGAAGGATAGTACTGCAACTAATATAGGTAATTGGTGGGAAGATACTAAGAAAGGCCTCGGAGACTGGTGGAAAGATACTAAGGAAGGTTTCGTGGGCTGGCATAATAAAACTGGCACCGAGATTTCTAATTGGTATAATGAAACCAAGACTAAGCTAGGAGACTGGTGGAAAGACACTAAGGACGGTTTTGTAGATTGGAAGAATGAGACTGGTGAGGTATGGAAAGAAGGTTTAAATACTAAACTTATAGATATTGGTGCCTGGGTAGTTGATACTATTGAATCACTCACTGGGTGGTCATCCGATACATTGAAAGGCTTCACAGATTGGAAGGATGATACTGGTGCTAGGTTTAAAGAGTGGAAGGAAGATACTTTCGATAAGGTCCGTAACTGGGCGTCTGAGACACATACCAAATTAAGCGATTGGTGGGAGGATACTAAGGCTGGTTTCAATGGATGGAAGAAGAATACCTTCACTAGTGTATCTGAATGGTACTCAGATACAAAGGGTAAGTTCTCAGACTGGTGGAGAGAAACAGAAACAAGCTTTGACACATGGTGGGAGAACTCTAAGAAAGGATTCTCAGGCTGGGCAAGAGGTATCTACGATGATGTCGTAGAATGGTTCGATAGATTGCGGGAGAAGTTGAAGAATTTCTTTGAGGACTTAAAGTTTTGGAAGAAGGAAGCCAAGGATGAAGAAAGTAATGTTAGAAGCAGCATAGCATCTACCCGCTCAACTAGTAGGGGTGGCGGTGGCGCAGGTGGTATGAGACTATATAGTATGGACCCAGTTACTATTGGCCACGCTAAAGGTGGTACCTTCAAGAAGGAACACATTGCTAGGTTCAGTGAGGGCAATAAGATGGAAACAATATTACCTGTAGAAAACCCAAGTGCTATGGCAAAGGTGCGACAAGCAATATTCGGTGGTGAACCGATAGATATGATGCGAAATTTAATGGCCGAAGCCATATCCTACGCGCAGCCTGTAGAAAGTACTCCTGTAACGCCAATCTATGTAAATACCTTAATCGCTGATGATAGGGGTATAAGAGAACTAGAAAGAAAGATGTATGAAATAAGACAGATTGAAAACCAGAGGAGGGGTGTTTAATGTATAAGTTAAATGGAACTTTAATAAAGACACCTCCTGAATTTGAGATAGAGCACTATAATATTACCAAGGCTGACCGTAATGCCGAAGGTGATATGATTATGGAATTGGTGGCGAAGAAGCGAAAGTTTCTTCTCACCTATCCCGTACTATCTGGAGACGAATTAGATACCATTCTAAATATTATCGACTCTTCTGAAGTATTCTTTACATTTGAGTACCCAGATAATGGGAGTATAAAGACAGCTACGGTTTATTCTGGCCCTATACGCAGGCGCAGGTTCAGAACCCATATGGGATGGTATTGGAAAGACGTCACATTTAACCTGATAGAAAGGTAGGTGCGCTATGTTAGAAGTAAGTGATAAGTATAAAAATAAAATATATACGCAAGATAGCGCCCGCCATTTTAAGGGTGAAGTACGGTTCGAGCTCCTGGATATTAATGCTTATCGCGATGCGATGTTGAATGGTCTTACGGATAATGATGAAGCATCAATAAGTAGAATTAATCAGTTAATAGATAAGCGTAGAGTAATGTCACACAAATACGCTTCATTTGAGAAGGATTACTTTAAGCTGGATGGCTCGTTTGTAATACCGCCTAGGGTTGATGAGGGTGAGTCCAAGGTTGGCTGGTGGAGCAGGGACCTGTGTAATTCTGATAAAACATTCGCTACTCCTGTTGGGTTTGCGGTCATATTCACTGAGGGTCATAATAGTGCTGGACTTACCTTAACATTTAGTAGCCTTACAAACGAATATGCTACCGACTTCATTATACAAGTATTTGATAATAACTACAGGCCAATTGTGGTAAAACATGTTGTAGATAATAAGAACGCTACGTATGTGCTGGAAGATAGTCTGGATAATTACTACTTAATAATAGTAGAGATATTAAAATGGTCGCATCCATTACGTAGAGCTAAGGTAACAGCAATAGACTTTGGTGTAACACAGACATTTGGGAATAGTGATTTAGTAAGTTATTCAGTTATAGAAGAGATAAATGTTACAGGTGATTCATTACCGGCAAATGAGCTTAGATTTACTGTAGATAACTCGGATAGGATATACAACATATTGAACCCTGAAGGGCATTACAGGTTCCTAATGGAGAGACAGGAAGTATGGGCTACGTTATCATTGGAAGTTGAGCCTAATAACTATGAGACCATTAATATGGGTAAGTTCTACCTTAAAGAATGGAAGAGTGATGAAGGTGCATTAACTACAACATTTACAGCTCTCAGTGTATTTGATATACTAGAGGATATAATGTATATTGGGTATGGTGCAACAAATCTATATGACCTTGCCGTAGATGTATTGACCAAGGCTGGTGTGACGGAATTCATCATAGATGAGAAACTACGTGAAATATCTACAAATGGCTTTTATGAGTTGATAGACTCCAGAAAGGCATTGTACTTCATTGGGATGGCTGGTAAAGCTATTGTTAAACAGAACAGAGACGGTGTTGTAGAGATACAACAGTTTAGGACATTGGACGCTGGGACAAAATACACACTGTATACTGGACCTGGTGTTTACGCAGGTGGTAGCACGTACCCAGTCGTTGACCAAGGATATGATATGAAAAATATCACGTTTAAGAATGTATATGCCGAACCTCAGATTAAGCTAGACCAACAAGTCGGCGCTGTGATGATTATTGTACAAAACTTCGAAACGGGTATAAAAACCACATACACACTTAAAGATACCAAGGTTAAAAATGGTGTTACAGTGAAGCATGAAAACCCGCTAATAATATCAGAGTCGCATGCACTAGACATAGCTAAATGGATATTGAGGGAAAGGTCACTTAGGGCACTATATGAGGTAAACTGGAGACAAAATCCAGCGTTAGAGTGCGGAGACATTGTATTAATAGAAGATAGCTTCGGTGCCAAAAAACAATCTAGAATATTGAAACAGACCTTTGAGTACGCTTCATACTTATCTGGGAGAACAGAGACAAGAGGTGGTATATAGTATGGGCTGGTTACCTACAAAGACTAATTGGAATAGTAACGATTATTATCACTTTGAAGACCTAGCTAGAGTTGAGAACAACACATCAGTACTTGTCAAACTAGTTGGTTTATATGGTTTCTATCCTGAGTTAGTGGAGGGTGAGCTTGAGGACTTCCCATTCGCCGACACACTGAATAGGATAGAAGGCAATATAAAGATGCTAGGTACTAGGTACAAACCAAATGGATGGATTGAGCCGTTTACAGAATGGGTATATGGGATGGGTTTCAGCTTTGTAGATGCTAATAGATTAGAGAAAAATTTAAAACTATTATATGAATATTACAAAGGAAATTCAAAATTATTTCGATACTGTGGAGCTTATACATGTGGAGAGGAAGTGTTATAGATGGTATATGAAAGGACAATATGGAAAAATAGAGAAGTAGAATATCCTAGAAGATATATTATAACTGACAATGGAGATGGAACTGTTACCATTGAACCATCCCCTGGAAATGTACTCGAACCAGGTACTCCGATTATAGCTTCTAATATGAATAATATTGAAGAAGGAATAGTTTTATCGTTATCTCGAATAGGGGATATAAACGATGAAACCTTACCTGCAGAATTGAAAGGGAAACCTTTAACAGAACAAATATTATATGTGCTAGAGAATGCTGGTTCAGTTGAAAGTGTAAACGGTAAGACTGGGAAAGTCATACTGTCGGCAAACGATGTGGGGGCAGTACCAACTACTAGAACCATAAATGGAAAAGCATTGACTAGCAATATTACGATTGATGTACCAGATATTGCAGGGTTGGTAGGAAATGAATTAGCTTTAGGTGGTATCGCTTTGGCGAAAGGGAGTGCCTCTGTTGCCCTAGGTAGCCTCGCTTCGGCGGCAGGGAATTACTCTACTGCCTTAGGTCGTAGCGCCTCAGCGGCAGGGAATTCCTCTGTTGCCTTAGGTCGTGACGCCAAGGCGGCAGGGGATTACTCTGTTGCCTTAGGTTATAGCGTCTCGGCAGAGAATGCTAACGAAGGAATATTAGGTGGTACCGGGTCTTATCGTACCTCAAAATGGATAGTTCCAGGCTCCTTCACCGTCAACGGCACCAAAAACTTTGAAATACCCCACCCAAAACCAGAAAAATTTGCAACCCATGTAATTAGACATGGGGCAGTAGAGTCTCCAACACCGGGAGATACTCTATACCGCTGGAAAATACAAGCCACAAAAGACAATGACTTAGTTACAATAGACCTACCAGATTATTTTGTTTGGCTAAACAAAGACGTTCAAATATGGGTAACAGGGCAAGGACATTTTGGAAATGGATATGGAACACTCAACAGAGAGACAGAACAACTAGAAATTCATTGTCAATTTGCTGGAGAATACAACGTCCTAGTCATAGGTACAAGAAACGACGACCACCCAAGCGTCCAAGAATGGTACATCAAAGGCGTAGAGCGTGAGGTTGGTGAGAGTTGGACAGGTGAAACCTATGCTTTCTCTGTTGATGAAATCATTGAAATAGAAGAAATAAAGGAGGTAGTATAAATGAATATATTCATTAAGTCAAGTAATATCCAATTCAGAAATCCAAACATAGGACAACCTACAAGGGCTATTCCAGAACACTATAATGGTAGAAGAATTATAGCTATGGTAAATGGTGAAGAAAGGATGTTTAGGTTCAATAAGGAGGAGATGCCTTTCTTAACTGATGAGGATGGAATGATAAATTTAATAAAGCAAAGACTAGAAGAAAATAATGACGCCTAGCAGAGTGTATTTTATTCTGGGAGTGTAATATGAATGATGAAGTGTTAAACAGTATACTAACCAAGTAAGGGGGAACTTTGTATGATGGAAGAGCAACTATTAAAGCTTGCTGCCAACAGTCAGGTCTGATGTAACGTACAATTGGTATGTAATTGGCTTAGTTTAATTTAATGAGGGTGATGTATAATGGCGTATGTAAGAACAATATGGAAAAATAGAGAAGTAGAAAGACCTAGAACCTTTGAGAAGATTGAAAACACTGATGGGACTATTACTCTCTTACCATCTGAAGGTACTATTATAGAAGAGGGTACCCCTATAATAGCTGAGACTATGAATAATATAGAGGATGGTATTGAAGCTGCTCACAATGCTATTGATGAACATAAAGCAGATAATTTTCATCATATACCTTATGCTGTAGCTACTGGAACAAACTCATATGCGGTAAATATTCAAGGTATAACAGCGTTAACTGAAGGTATGAGTATAAAAGTCAGATTTCAAAATGCTAATACAGGGACAGCGACATTAAACATAAATGGATTAGGGGCAAAGGCAATAAAAAAATCTAATGGTAATGACCTGGCCAGTGGAAATATCAAAGCAGGACAAATACTTCACCTAGTCTACACTGGTTCGGTTTTTCAATCGTTGGGTGAAGGAGGTGAATACGGTAATGTAACGCCCGATGATGTAATTAAAGGAGTTACATTTGGTACTGAAGAAGGATTAAAGACAGGGACTTTAGAATTAACTGGAAATGCAGTAGCTGCTGATGTGTTAAATGGAAAAACATTCTATAGTACAAATCCTAAAAGTAAATTAACAGGTAGTATGACTAATAGAGGGGCAGTAAGTCAAACTTTAACAACTCAAGGTGGAAGTTATACTATACCTGCTGGTTATCATAATGGAAGTGGAAAGGTTACTGCTAACTTTGCTAATTTAATTGCTAGTAATATCAGAAGTGGTGTTAATGTTGGTGGTGTGGTAGGGACTTTCAAAGGTGGCTGGAATGTTACTTCAGGTAGTTTATACGGCGCCGATGATAGAGGCAGAGTTATCAAAACTATTAGCGGCTACCAGGATGACACTGGGACAGTTGGGTTCAGGGTGGATGTACCTGGTATTACCTCATCATCCACTGTACATGCAGTTCTAATATCCCGTGTCTTTGTAGATAATATTACTGAAAGTGACTACGGTACTGGACCCTGGCACTGGTCAAACGCAATCTATAGAGGCCCCGGTAGTCTACCTTCTGTATCCGTAAGTGGTATCGTAGTGTATATGAATAGCGTTGCCCCTAGGTCCGGGTATATAGACATTTACTATGATTGGCGTATTAGGTACAGGGATGGCAGACTTAGTGCCGAAATTACAATGTACGAAAATGATGAGTACCCCATACTAGTAATTTGGAGTTAATAAAGGAGGAATAAGAATGGTAAAATATTTCTATGTGCAGTTAAACGAGAACAATATTGGTGCATTTATTATCTCAAGCCCTAGGAAGCTTAATGCCTCAAACATGGTATTGATACCGGACTATAATGAAACCTATATAGGTAGACATTGGGATGGTAATCAATGGAGTGAGGAGCGCTATGATACAGAGGTTGAGGTAGAGCTTCAGCAAAAGGTAGCAGAACTCGAGGCAACTACAGAAGCATTAAGGAGACAAAATGATGAATTAGTTGTTAAAAACAATTCCCTGAATAGAGGTATCAATGACATACAGGAGCAGAATACAATCATGGAAGGTATGCTAATGGAAATTATGCAGATATTAGCAGTAATGTCTGCTCCTACAGGAGGTGTTGAATAATGTTTAATGAAAACAGTTTCACAGTCCTGTTCTATTTAAGGAAGATAAGGGAGGATGGGATGGACTTTGAGCTAGTTCCTAACCTATTCAACCTGAGGGAAGTGATTAGTGAAATATTAAATAGGTAAGGGGGAACTTTGTATTATGGAAGAGCAACTATTAAAGCTTGCTGCCAGCAACGGAATATGGGCAACATTGTTTGTAGTTCTCTTCCTGTATACTATCTACGATAGTAGACACAGGGAGTCGAAGTATCAACAGACCATTGAGAAGAATCAAGAAATAATTCAAGGTTTGTCCAATGACATAAAGTGTGATGTAAAAGATACAAGGGGAGACATATCAGAAATAAAGCAAGATGTAAAACAAATTAAAATTATTGTAACTAGGGGGGATACTTAATGAGGATAGCAGTTTCAGCAGGACACAATGTATATATCAATAATGTATTCGACCCCGGGGCGGTGCGATACCCGTACGTAGAAGCGGATCTTAACAAGGAGACGGTAAAGCTGCTGATACCTATGTTGGAACGACAGGGTCATACAGTGTTGGATGTAACTCCATATAATCAGCGCTTCAAATCTAGCCGGGAGCATCATGTAGTAAGATGCAATAAGGCTGATGAGTTCAAAGCAGATATGTTCATAGACGTACATCATAATGCTGGCGGAGGCACCGGTTCGGAAATCTTGGTATATAGTACTAAGAGTCCATCTTATGAATATGCAAAAGAAATATTGAATCATCTTCAGGAAGCCACTGGGTTGAGGAAACGCGGAGTGTTAGTAAAACCTACATTCTGGTCTGTGAGCCTGTGCAAGGCGCCAGCAATGATTACAGAAGGAGGATTTGTAGATTCCGACGTTGACATGAAAGCATTAACACCTTTAAAGTATGCAGAGTCTATTGCTAAAGCATTTGGTCCTGTGGAAAAGAAGGAAGAGCAACTAAAGACCATACTCATGAGCTTACATGGTACAGATATAGATGTAGAGGGTATGAAGCTGAATGGTACTAACTACATCCCTGTAAGATTCCTAGAGAATATGGGTTATGAGGTAGATTGGAAAGATGGTAAAGTTATAATTAATTATAGGAGGTGATAATATGTTAGAGCAATATATTCTACCTGAAATAGCAATAATTATTCCTGTGCTTATAATCATAGGTATGATGCTTAAGAAAGCGACCTACATTAAGGATTGGACAATACCTATAATACTATCCGGAATAGGAATTATCCTGTCTGTAGTTACTATAGGGGCTAAGAATGGATACTCTTCTGAAAGCATAGTTACCGGGGTCATCCAAGGTATCTTGGCCACTGGTATGGCGGTATACGTTCATCAATTATCTATACAAACAGGAAGAAAAAGAGACCAGGATTAATTTCCTGGTTTTTTAAAGGCTCCATTACGAGTCCGTGTTAATGGGTCTAATATAAAACCCTAGGGTACCTATCACGGACTTATAATAAAGGCTATGGACATGTTACGAGTATAATTATACCTTTTTAGCCAATTTTATCTGTTTCTTCTTATTATATAATATATAGGGGGCGTACCCCTCGGTATTTTATTTTTCCGAGGAAAACTGTGGAGAAATGTGATATAATAATAAGTGAAAGGGGGAATTAAATATGCGAAAAAAGCTTTTAGCCGCAGTGGCGCTGAGTGTCTGTATAAGTTCAACATTGACTTATAAGGTTGCTGTAGATAAACACGAAAGCGTACATACAGAAAATAAGGAGGTGATAGCTAGACTTAGCGCCACAGTGTCGAGGGCCAATGCAACACGTGATACCTACAGGACAAGAGCTCTACAACTACAGAATGAAGTTAATGAACTAACAGCGCGCATAGAGGCACTTAGACAAGTAACAGAAAAGTACTCTGTAGATACATTCCAAGTAACAGCTTATTCTCCGTATGATAACGTAAGTGGTATGGAAAACGATGGTAACCCTAATAAGACAGCTACAGGCACTAAACCAAGACCTGGTACAATAGCGGTAGACCCTAAGGTAATACCATACGGCTCAAAGATAATTATAGTATATGAAGATGGTACTGTGGAGCACGGCATCGCTGAGGATTGTGGTAGACTAATCAAAGGGAACATAATCGATGTATTTAGACAAACATATAAAGAAGCAGTTAAGCATGGCAGACGAGAGGCGACTGTGATATGGTACAACGACTAATATGTAAGGATGCATTGACACTTATACGCAATGCCCAAAAGGTCGACATACTCTGCATCGGCGCTCCAAGTATAACAGGCGACGCTGTAGGGCCTGTTACTGGTTATAGATTGAAACGAATGAATTTACCAAAGCATGTGAATGTCATAGGGTGCATTAATGACCCAGTGCATAGTAGAAACTTACGTGATAAGCTACAACTATTACGTGATGATGCATTGGTAATATGTGTAGATGCAGCTATAGGTGAGGATCATCCACTGATTAAGTTAAGAACTGGGCCAATGCAACCCGGCGCTGCAATATCAAAGGAACAACCAATGGTAGGTGATGTGTCGGTGCTCTGCATGATGGGTGATAATCTACAGTCCTTATTTGATTGTGAGCCAAGTTTAATGTATCATATATCAAGAGAAGTAGCGAAACTACTAACTGTCTGCCTGATCTGATTTATATAATATATTATATATATTAACTTAATTAACTTAATTATTATATTAATTTAATTATCTCTATTAATAAATTAAGGAGGACCATTTTTAATTTTTAAAATTTTATTTTTAATTTTTGATTTTTAATTTTAAAATAACATTTTTAAAACGTGACGCTCCTTAATTTATTAACCAAGTTAACTAAGAAAATTAAAAAACTAAGATAAGAAGTTCGTGAAAATAATAGTGTAATTTTTAAAATATATAGCGTATAATATATTTAGAGAACAAAATAAAAAATAAATGGAGGTTTTGTACAATGAGCGTATTAACAACTGAAATTACTTGTCCACATTGTGGAGGTATCATTACTATTGAGAGACCTGCGCCACAAAGAAGAGGGGTATTAGCAGGAATACCACTTGAGGAAATGACCGATGAGCAATTAAAGATTGAAATCAGAAATGCAAAATCAGTTCTTTACAAAGCAGTAAAGAGAAATGCGCCAACTGAGACAATCTTAAATAACCAAGCAAGAGTAGATGCAGCATTGGCTGAAAAGGCGAAGAGAGACGCAGCTAAAGCACCTAAGGAAGATTCTGCTGAAGAAGACGTTTACGTAGAAGAGTAATAATATTACCTACAACCACGAGAGCTGGTTGTAGCCTCGGCATAGTTTCCCCCTGTGCCTTGGCTAGAGCTAGCTCTTTAAGTTTGCCTCCCGTATCTAATGCGTTGCGAGGCAGGTTTTGGTTTCGTCAATACAAATATTTTTAATCTTTGTGGGTGCAAATGTTCCAAGGCGGCGACGAGGTCTCCAAAAACCTTGTGGGTAGGTTCGATTCCTACTGCACCCGCCAATCTGAAGTACTTATTATTATTATTATTATTATTATTATTCGAATCACATGGAAGGTTGGTCGAGTTAGGTTGAAGACGCCTGTTTGCTAAACAGGTAGAGGTTAAACTCTCGCGGGTTCAAATCCTGCACCTTCCTCCATTTTTTGCATATGTGTTTAAAAAGGTCATTATTCAAAGGGGGAGTAATGTTTGACTAACAAATTACTAATTAATCATAAATATATTGAGATTCAGTGCAATAGGGATGATTGGCATACACATAATCTGATTAGTCAAATACCTTATGTACACAGCAATAGGACAAAGACAAAATTCAGAACATCATCTCGCAATATCGCATTGGTGCTGAAGTTATTTAGAAATATTGATGAAACCAATGTAGATTCTTTACCGCCAAACATACGAAAGATATGGGAAAATGAAATGCACAAGCAGGCCGTAACAAAGATACTATTAGAACAGGGGCCGCAGCGTCCACATGGCTGGTTGTATACCCATCAACAATTAGGAAGGGAATTAGCTGAGGTGCACGATAGATACGCCTTTTTCTACGATACCCGTACAGGTAAGACACCTATGAGTCTACAAATCATTGCTGACGATATAGAAAAGAATCCGGACCATAAATGGCTAGTACTCTGTCCACTAATACTCATAGAGAACGCATGGTTACCCGACGCAGCTCACTTCTTTCCAGAATTGAAAGTGGTGAGCTTACATGATAGAACTAAAGCTAAACGCTTGAAGAAATTTCAACAGGACGCTAATCTATATATAACCAACATAGAGTCTTTTGTAAGCTACCGAGAACATATTGATAAGCTAAATATCCACGGGTGCTTTGTAGATGAAAGTTCCGCGATGAAAAGTAGCAGGTCAAAATTCGGTAAGGAAGCGGTAGACTATGCTCAGACGCTGAAGCGCTGGTACCTTCTTTCCGGTACCCCAGCGCCGAATGGAGAATGGGAATACTACAGGCAACTACAATCCATAGACTACTATGGAGTACACCAATCATGGACACAATTCAAAAACTACTTCTTTGATAATATATCGTACAACCCACAATTTGAGAAGTTACAAGTTAAGCCCGATAAAAAGGATGAGCTATTACAGCTGCTTCGCAAGTATTCGGTGTATGTAGATAAGGAAGATGTATTAAATACTCCAGGCAGGGACTTTATCCCAGTAGATATTACAATGCCTAAAGAACTGACAAAACAATATAATCAACTAAGAAGAGAATTGTATCTAGAACTAATGGAGAGTGACGTGCTCATAACAGCTCCAAGTG
>Ga0134092_1000701_pt1 | contig 32688 bp, 27 predicted proteins | sample 3_6taG_FD_94454 | JGI IMG/M metagenome (GOLD analysis project Ga0134092, IMG submission 94454) | Switchgrass degrading microbial communities from high solid loading bioreactors in New Hampshire, USA - 3_6_20_6_A3 metaG | ecosystem: Engineered > Bioreactor > Semi-continuous > Anaerobic >... | reverse complement strand
GTACAATTCATGGGTACACTGCTGGGATGCAGTTTGGGGAGGAACTTTCATAAAGCTTAATGAGTTATTCCCGGAAAATGAACTGTTTGATTTTATTGCAAGATGGAATGTAGAGTATTTGTCCGGAGGAAAATGTCCACATGAAGACCCAAATGACAAAAACTATTGTAATCCGTCACCTGCCGGATATACAATGATAAACGGTTGGGGATCTGCCCGTTACAATACTGCTGCTCAACTTTGTGCATTGGTATATATGAAGAACAATCCCGATAGGGCAGATTTTGGCGAATGGGCAAAAGGACAGATGGAATATCTGATGGGAAGAAACCCTATGGGTTATTCGTATATAGTTGGTTATGGCTATGAACAGGGACTGCCTTTTGCTAAACACCCACACCACAGAGCTGCCCATGGATCAAAAACAAATAGTATGAATGATCCTGAAGAACACAGGCATATTTTATGGGGTGCCCTTGCAGGTGGTCCGGATGGAAGTGATTTCCATATGGATTCTACCACTGAGTATGCCTATAATGAAGTTACTATTGACTATAATGCTGCCTTTGTAGGTGCCTGTGCAGGATTGTATAAATATTACGGACAGGGACATAAACCCATTGAGAATTTCCCGCCTAAAGAACCTGAAACAGATGATTTCTACTGTGAGGCAAAAGTAGCAAGAGAAACTGAAGACAGCACACAGGTAGTTTTAAGAATTCATAATGAGACCACCAGACCGCCTCGTTACGAAACCGGACTGATGGCTAAGTATTTCTTCAATATAAGCGAACTTATAGAAGCCGAGCAAAGTATAGATGATATTATATTCTCAGTTGAGTATGACGAACAAATTTCCATGCAGCAGAATCCTGTTGAAGTAAGAGGGCCGTTCAAATGGGACGATGCGGGAACTTACTATTATGAACTGGATTGGAGCGGCAATAAAATATACGGTGACAGAGATTTGCAGATATCATTCCGAGTTAAACAGGATGCATATTATATGACTCATTGGGATTCAAGCAATGATTACAGTTTACAGGGGCTTACCAAAGAATTTGCAATTACTAAAAACATTCCTGTATATGTTAATGGCGAATTGGTATATGGGGAATTGCCTCCAAAGCTTGTGCCTACTCCTACGCCTACACAGGACCCTAATGCCACTCCGGTTAATGACGCATCAATAATAGTGCTTTATAAGAGTGGACAGGATGATACCAAAAATACAATCAGGTCTACAATAAATATTAAGAATACCGGAACTACAGCAGTAAACTTATCGGATATAAAAATAAGATATTGGTTTACAAATGACGGAAATGAGCAAAATAATTTTATATGTGAATATGCACCTTTTGGAGAGAGCAAGGTAAGCGGTAAATTCTACAAGATAGACAATCCTGTTTCCGGTGCTGATACATACTGCGAAATAACCTTTGCAGCTGATGCCGGAAGAATAGTACCGGGAGGAAGTACAGGGGATATTCCGTTTAGAATTGAATGTTCAGATGCCTACGACAAAACAAACGATTACTCAACCAATTTGGATATGAAATCGTATGGTGAAAACGATAAAATTACTGCCTATGTAAAGGGTGAACTCAAATTCGGTATAGAACCGGTTAAGACTACTTATAATCTTGGTGATTTGGACGGAAACGGTAGTATTGATTCAATCGATTCTGCTATTTTGAAATTGTATCTTTTAGGCCGTACACAATTTGACGAAGAAACTTATAATAGAGCAGATGTAAACAGAGATACCAATGTTGATTCCATTGATTATGCGTTAATGAAATTGTATCTCTTAGGTAAAATAAAATCTTTTTAAGGGGGGGCAGACCATGAAAAGAGTAGCTGGGCTGACATTATTAGTTCTTTACTTGATAAGCATGATACCGCAGTCAGTCATTGCCGAGGAGCAAAAATTCAACTATGTTGATGCCTTTGCCAAGTCTATTCTCTTTTACGAGGCAAACTGGTGCGGCCCTGATGCGGGTAACAATAGAATAAAATGGCGTGGTCCATGCCATATAGAAGACGGAAAAGATGTAGGCCTTGATTTAACAGGAGGGTTTCACGACTGTGGAGACCATGTTAAGTTTGGATTACCCCAGTGTGCTTCCGCATCCACTCTTGCCTGGGCTTACTATGAGTTCTCCGATGTGTTTATAGAAAAAGGGCAAGATGAATATATGCTCAATATTTTAAAGCATTTCTGCGATTACTTTATGAAATGCTATCCGGAAAAGAACAAGTTTTACTATCAAGTTGGTGACGGTGATATTGACCATCAATACTGGGGGCCACCGGAACTTCAGACCTATGACAGACCTACTTATTATGTTGCAACACCGGAAAATCCCGGTTCCGATGTAGCGGGTGATGCTGCGGCTGCATTGGCACTTATGTATTTAAATTATAAAGACAGGGATTTGGAATATGCAGAAAAATGCCTTGCTTATGCAAAGGATTTGTATGAGTTTGGAATGACTTATAGGGGAAATAGTAAGGGACAAAGTTATTATCTCCCGAGAGATTATCTTGATGAGCTTATGTGGGGCTCTGTGTGGCTTTATGTTGCCACCGGGGAGCAAAAATATATGGATAATGTAGACAAGTTGATGGCTGAAAAAAGGATTGGAGACAGTGCCGGAAACTCGTTTAACGACAATTGGACCCAGTGCTGGGACTATGTTTTGACCGGAGTATTTATCAAACTTGCTACCCTTTCCGACAAACCTTTATATAAAGAAATTGCCGAAGACCACTTGGATTACTGGCAAAACAGGTTGAAATCCTCTCCTGGAGGTATAAGATTCTTAGATAGTTGGGGAGTTTGTAAATATCCTGCGGCAGAAAGTATGGTACAGCTTGTGTACTATAAGTATACCGGAGACAAGAGATGTCTTGATTTTGCAAAAAGCCAGATAGACTATATCCTTGGCGATAATCCTAAGAAGATGTCCTATGTGGTTGGTTTTGGAGACAATTATCCGAAATTTCCTCACCACAGGGCTTCAAGCGGAAGACTTGAAGGACCTCCAGCCGATGAAACAAAGAACGATCCGCAAAGACATATTTTATATGGAGCTTTAGTTGGAGGAGCGGATATAAACGATGAATATTATGATGATATAGACAAGTATGTATATTCTGAGACAGGATTGGACTATAATGCAGGACTTGTGGGTGCATTAGCCGGTATGTCAAAATATTTCGGTCAAGGGCAAATGCCGGAACCTGTTCCTGATATTGAAGCAAAACCTACAGAATACTATTGTGAAGCAAAAATATATGAGGAAGATTCAACAGGTGTTACCGTTGACCTTAATATGTATAATATTGTAACATCACCTCCGGAATATGAATCGGGGTTGTCCTGCAGATATTTCATTGACCTGTCGGAATATGCCGGAGAAAATATTGATTTAAATAAATTTGTCACCAAGGTATATTATTCTCCTGCCGGTGCGGAAATATCAGGACTTAAACCTTGGGATAAAGATAAGAACATATACTATGTGGAAATATCTTTCCCAAATCCGGTATATGCGAGAACTTATGTACAGTTTGCCGTTTACTATTATGAAAATAAACTCTGGGATCCTTCAAATGACTTCTCATATAAAGGTATGAGCAATACGTATAAAGTCCTTGAGAACATCCCGGTATATAAGTACGGTGTGCAAGTTTCGGGAGTAGATCCTTCCGGTAACAAACCGGATGATACTGAACCTACTCCGCAACCACCTAAATATATCTATGGAGATGTTAATGGGGACGGGGATATAAACTCTATAGATTATGCAGTAATGAAGAAGTATCTGCTTGGCATAACAAAGGAATTCGACTATGAATATGGCAGCAAAGCTGCAGACTTAGACGGAAATGGTGTTGTTAACTCTATTGATTATGCTTATATGAAGATGTATTTGTTGGGAAAAATTAAAAAGTTTCCGGTAGAAGAATTATAAATAGCTTAGCAAATGTTTAGGGCTGTTGTTCAATGAATAAAATCATTGGGCATCAGCCTTTTTTATTGCCTAATTAATCTGCTTGATTGCCTAAAACATTCAAAAACCGTATCTAATAACAAAAAAAACAAATCCCTTTAAAAATCAGAAAAAATATAAATGTTGTTGTATCAAGAAATGTAGCCTAAAATTAAATTGTTAGAAATTTAACAAACAATTCTACCGAAATTATTAAAATCATCTGTTAATTTATATTGGCTTGAAAGTGAGGGGTTTGTATGACAGTAAAAATAGAAGACATAATTGATAGGTACAATGGAAAAAAATCATCTTTAATAATGGTGCTTCAAGACATACAGAGAGAATACAGATATCTATCGGAAGAAGCTTTAATGCTTGTAGCAAAAAGAATGAAGATAGCACCGTCAAAGGTATTTAGTGTGGCAACTTTTTATGAAAACTTTTCTTTAGAACCTAAAGGTAAGTATGTAATAAAAATTTGTGATGGAACTGCGTGTCATGTTAAGAAATCTATTCCTATTTTAAATGCTTTAAGAACCGAACTGGACCTAAGTGAAGAAAAGAAAACTACCGATGATTTGCTGTTTACTGTTGAAACAGTATCTTGCCTTGGAGCTTGCGGCTTAGCACCGGTAATTACTATAAATGATAAAGTATATCCTAAAATGACTCCGGAACTTGTATTAGAGCTCCTTGACAGCATCAGGAAGGAGGAAGAGAAATGATTTTAAAGTCTTTTATGGAATTGGAAGAAGCTTCAGTTAAATATCAGCAAAAACTTGATTTGCAAGAAATAAAGGTTTTGGTTTGTGGAGGAACCGGATGCGTTTCAAGCGGTTCAATAGAAATATATGAAAGATTGGTTGAACTGGTAAAAGATAAGGGCCTTCTAACAGATGTAAAGTTGGAAGAAGAAAAGAATGGTATCGGTGTAAAGAAAAGCGGATGTCATGGTTTTTGTGAAATGGGTCCTTTAGTAAGAATCGAGCCTTTTAATTACTTATATATCGGAGTAAAATTAGAGGATTGCGAAGAGATTGTGGAAGAAACTTTGATAAATAAAAGACCTATAACACGGCTTATGTACAAAGAGACATCCATTTTGAATGAAATAGAAGAGATAAAATCACGTATTGGAAAAAGTATAAAAAACGCCGGTGAAAAAATATATGAGACACAGGAATCTATTCCCTTTTATAAAAAGCAAACAAGACTGGTTTTAGAACACTGCGGCAGTATTGATGCTGAAGCTATTGAGGAATATATAGCTAAAGGCGGATATAAAGCGTTATCTAAGGTTTTAGCAGAGATGACTCCTGAGGAGATATGCAATAGCATTATAGATTCAAACTTAAGGGGACGAGGCGGCGGAGGATATCCTGCGGGAAGAAAATGGGCACAGGTTTTAGCTCAAAAATCCGAAATAAAATATGTTGTGTGTAACGGAGATGAAGGCGACCCTGGTGCTTTCATGGATAGAAGTCTTATGGAGGGAGATCCTCACCGAGTAATAGAAGGTATGATAATTGCAGGATATGCGACTGGAAGTTGTGAGGGCTATATTTATGTTCGAGCTGAATATCCTCTGGCGGTTGAAAGGCTTAAAATAGCAATTGAACAAGCAAGAAGCTTTGGAATTTTAGGAAAGAATATTCTCGGTTCAGGCTTTGATTTTGATATTCATATAAACCAGGGAGCAGGCGCATTTGTCTGTGGTGAAGGAAGTGCTCTTACAGCTTCAATAGAAGGGGAAAGAGGTATGCCTAGAGTTAAGCCACCTCGTACTGTTGAAGCAGGACTTTGGGGAAAACCTACTGTTTTAAACAATGTTGAAACCTTTGCCAACGTACCTATTATAATACTAAATGGAAGTTCATGGTATAAATCCATAGGACCGGAAAAAAGCCCTGGAACTAAAGCTTTCGCAATAACAGGAAATGTTAACAATACCGGACTTATAGAGGTTCCTATGGGTACAACTCTGAGGGAAGTTATCTTTGATATTGGTGGAGGAATCAAGAACGGTAAAAAGTTTAAGGCTGTGCAGATTGGTGGCCCTTCTGGAGGGTGTCTGGTAGAGGAACATCTGGATATGCCCCTGGATTTTGACTCGCTAAAGAAAGTAGGAGCTATGATCGGATCCGGCGGTCTGGTGGTAATGGACGAAGATACTTGTATGGTTGAAGTTGCAAGGTTTTTTATGAACTTTACCCAGAATGAATCGTGCGGAAAGTGTGTTCCGTGCAGAGAAGGTACCAAACGTATGCTTGAAATAATGGAGCGCATTGTTTCGGGAAAAGGTACTATGGAAGATTTGGACTTGTTGGAAGAATTGGCTGATACAGTAAGCAGTGCTGCCTTATGTGGGCTGGGTAAAACAGCAGCTGGACCTGTTATAAGTACACTGAAATATTTCAGGGATGAATATATTGAACATGTGGTTAACAAAAGATGCCCGACTAAGACTTGTAAGGGATTGACATCATTTGTTATAGACGGAAAACTGTGTAAAGGCTGTTCGAAATGCCAAAAAGTATGCCCTGCAGGAGCGATTCAGGGAAAAATCAAAGAGACATTCAGAATAATTGGGGACAGGTGTATAAAATGCGGTGCATGTATTTCGGCATGTCCTTTCAAGGCTATAAAGGAGGTTTAAGAAATGGCAGGAACTATAATAATAGACGGTCGCAGAGTTGAATTCGACAATGAAAAGCATTTGTTAGAAGTTATTCGTAAAGCGGGAATAGAGCTTCCAACATTTTGCTATCACTCCGAACTGAGTGTTTACGGTGCATGTAGAATGTGTATTGTTGAGGATAAATGGGGGAATATTATGGCATCCTGTTCCGAGGTGCCAAAGGACGGTATGGAAATATACACTAATACTCCCAAGATTCAAAAACATAGAAAGATGATATTGGAACTTTTGCTTTCAAACCACGATAGAGATTGCACAACCTGTGAAAAAAGCGGAAAATGTAAGTTGCAGGAATTGGCATATAAATTTGGAATACGAGGATATAGATTTAAAGAGTTTAGCGTAAAGCAGGAAATTGACAACAGCAGCAAGTGTATAGTCCGTAATCCTAATAAGTGTATTGCATGCGGTGACTGTGTGAGAGTATGTGAGGAGGTACAAGGTGTCGGTGTGCTTGGATTTGCATATAGAGGTTCAAAACTCATGGTTACACCGGCATTTAACAAAAAACTTGCTGAAGTGGATTGTGTAAATTGCGGTCAGTGTACAAGGGTATGTCCTACGGGAGCTTTAGTAATTAAAGATGAAACAGAAAAAGTTTGGAAAGCACTACATGATAAGAAAAAACGGGTGGTTGCTCAAATAGCTCCGGCAGTTAGGGTATCTATAGGAGAGGAATTTGGACTGGAAGCTGGGGAATTGAGTATGGGAAAAATAGCTGCAGCTTTAAAGCGACTTGGATTTGATCAAGTATATGATACTGCTTTAGCTGCAGATTTAACAGTAATGGAGGAGTCAAAGGAGTTTTTTGGACGTATTAAATCAAATAGCAACCTTCCTATTTTTACATCTTGCTGTCCATCATGGGTAAGGTATGCAGAATTAAAGCACCCAGAGCTAATTAATAATATTTCTTCGTGTAAATCTCCTCAGCAGATGTTCGGTACAGTTATAAAAGAATTCTTTAAAAATGCAGACAAGGCTGAAGAAAGAGAGACAGTAGTAGTATCAATAATGCCCTGTACTTCTAAAAAATTTGAGGCGGCAAGGCCGGAAAACAAAACTGATGGAATACAAGATGTAGACATCGTTATTACAACTCAGGAATTAGCTGCTATAATCCGTGAAGCAGGAATAGTATTTAGTGAGCTTGAGCCTGAATCCTTGGATATGCCTTTAGGCTTATCAAGTGGTGCCGGTGTTATATTTGGTGTTACCGGTGGTGTAACCGAAGCCGTAATTAGGAGATGCTTCGCTGAGAAAACTTCTGAAAGCCTTAAGGAGATTTCTTTCAAAGGAATAAGGGGAATGGAAGGAATTAAGGAAGCATCTATCGAAATAGAAGGAATAACTCTTAATTTTGCTGTGGTACACGGACTTAAAAATGCAGAAGATCTCATCGAAATGATAAAAAGCGGTGAAAAGAACTATGATTTTGTTGAAGTAATGGCATGTCAAGGCGGTTGTGTCGGTGGAGCCGGTCAACCGATACCTAGGGATTATAACACAAAGAATAAGAGAGCAAAGGGAGTATATAATGCAGATAGTATTTCGCAGATAAAGCGCTCGGAAGAAAACCCTATGGTTATAGCATTATACAATGGCTTACTGAAAGGAAAACATCATTTGCTTCATTCACAGAACGGTGAGGTGAAATTGAAAAGTGGGGTATAAAGTTGATTTTGAGTTTTAATCTAATTTAAGGAGTGGTAAATATGATAACCATTCATGTATGTATTGGCAGTGCATGTCATTTAAAAGGGGCTTATAACATCATTGATAAGTTAAGCCAGTTTGTGGAATCGGGAAATCTTGGAGACAAAATAGAAATCAAAGCAGCTCTTTGTCTGGGAAATTGTGCGGAAGCAGTCTCGGTAAGGATTAATGATGAAGAGAGGGTTATTTCCATTAATGAAAAGAATGTTGAGGAATTCTTTAACAAAGAGATTTTGAGCAGAATCTAAAATTATTGCTGTTTGAAATTTAGACGATGGAAATTTTGAGAAAGATATTGATAAAAAATTAACAAAGATGTATAATGTAATTGTTAATATATTAACAATCGGAGGTTCCCGTGATTAAAATATGTGTTTGTGTTGGTTCATCATGTCATTTGAAGGGTTCGTATCATATTATTAAAACTCTTGAAAGTATGATAAAAGAAAATAACCTTAAGGACAAGGTTGAAATTAATGCTTCTTTTTGTCTCGGGGAATGTACTAGGGGTGTGGCCATGAAAGTGGATGATGAACTGGTGGATAATGTTAATGTCTCTAATGTTAAGGAGATATTCGAAAAATATATAATGGGAAGGATTTGACATGGGCGTTATTCAGTTTAAAGAGGCAAATTGCAAAAATTGCTATAAGTGTATAAGGAGCTGCCCTGTAAAAGCTATAGCTTTTCAGGATGATCAGGCAAAGATTATTGAGGAAGCCTGTACATTGTGCGGAAGTTGCCTTTTAGTCTGTCCCCAGAATGCAAAAACCGTAGTGAGCGATTTGGAGAAGGTTAAAGGATTTATAAATAAAAATGAAAAGGTTTATGTAAGTTTGGCACCTTCTTTTGTATCAGCTTTTAAAGTAAAAGATGAAAAAACTTTCTTTCATGCTTTGAAAAGTCTGGGATTTACCCATGTGGAAGAAACAGCAGCGGGAGCTTCCTTTGTATCAATGGAATATGAAAAACTAATTAAAGAAAAAAAGATGAGAAATATAATAACCACAGCATGTCCATCCATAGTATATTTAGTTGAAAAATACTATCCGGAAGTGATTGAAGATCTGGCACCGGTAGTTTCACCGATGATTGCCCATGCAAAAATGATGAAATGTATGTACGGTCCAAGAATAAAGGTAGTGTTCATAGGTCCGTGCATTTCAAAAAAGGAAGAGTGCAATGATCTCCAAAATCAAGGACTTGTTGATGCTGTTATCACCTTTGAAGAATTGGAAAAATGGTTTGAGAGTGAAAATATTGATATTAATGAGTGTGGAGAACTGGAAAATAAAAGCATCAAAAACGCAGCCGCCAGATTTTATCCTGTACCGGGAGGAATTTTAAAGACCATTGGCATACCGGAACGAAAAAATTATAGATGTGTTAGTATCGACGGGATTGACCGGTGTATGTCTATCCTTGACTCCATAAAAAAAGGTGAAACAAAGAATTACTTCATTGAAATGAATAATTGTGCCGGAGGCTGCCTTGGAGGGCCATGCATAAAGAGTCTTACCGGAGGATATCTTGAGGCAAGAGACAGGCTCATTGAATATGTTAAGAAGAGTGCTAGAAACACGGGAACCGATATTTTACAGGATGCAAAAGTAAATCTTTCAAAAGTTTTTGTTAACCTGTCGAAAGAAGATAAAATGCCTAATGAGGATACTATCCGGGAGATTTTAAGTAAAACCGGAAAATTTACTAAGGAGCAAGAACTTAATTGTGGCGCGTGTGGTTATTCCACGTGCCGAGAAAAAGCTATAGCAGTATATAACAATAAGGCTCAGATATATATGTGTTTACCTTATATGAGAGAAAGAGCCGAATCTATTTCAAACATTATACTTCACTCAACTCCAAATGCAATAATTGCTTTAAACAAGGAGCTAAAGATACAGGAGTATAATTTTACTGCACGAACCCTTTTTAAGTTTGACAGCGAAGATATGCACGGCAGATATATATATGAAATTTTGGATTGCAGTGATTTTATTGAGGTTAGAGAAACAGAACAAAATATACTTAATAGAAAATTTTACTATGAAAAGTACGATGTAACAGTGGAGCAGTCTATTATATATGTAAAAGAGCATGACCTTATTGTTGCTTTTATCCGTGACATAACAAGGGAGGAGAAGCAAAACCAAAAAATTTATAGGGTAAAATGCGAAACAGTGGATATAGCACAAAAGGTAATAGAAAAGCAAATGAGAGTTGCCCAGGAGATTGCAAGCTTACTTGGTGAGACTACTGCTGAAACAAAAGTTATTCTTACAAAATTGAAAAACTCTATTTTATCGGAGACCGGTGATAGTAAATGAGCATTTATGTAGATACATGTTATGAAAGTTTGAATAAATATAATGAGGAACTTTGCGGAGACAAAGTAGAAATAATACGCAGTGAAAATTCCAGCATTGTAGTATTGGCAGACGGCTTGGGCAGTGGAGTAAAAGCTAATATACTTGCCACACTTACCAGTAAGATTATAGGGACAATGCTAAATAATGGACTTAGCCTGGACGAAGCTGTTGAGACAATTGCAAACACATTGCCTGTGTGCAGAGAACGGGGCATTGCCTATTCAACCTTTTCCATTCTTCAGATAATGGATTCGGGAGAAGGATATCTGGTTGAGTTTGACAATCCTGCGGTGTTTTTTATGAAAAAAGGAAAGCGGGTAGAACTTAACAAGGCGACCAGAGTCATTAACGGCAAAATGGTAACTGAAAGCCGATTTAAAGTAAGTTATGATGATCTTTTTATCTTGGTAAGCGATGGCGTAATTCATGCAGGAGTGGGGGCAACATTAAATTTAGGCTGGCAGTGGGAGAACGTATGTGAATACATTGAAAGAACATATAAACCGGATTTGTCTACAAAAAATATAGTTAAGTTACTTATATCGGTATGTGAAAACTTGTACGCCAAAAAACCGGGAGATGACACTACCGTTGCTGCAGTAAAGATAAGGAAACCTGTAGCTGTGAATGTAATGATTGGACCGCCTGTTGATAAAAACGAAGACAGTTATGTGGTAAATAGATTTTATAGCGGAGAAGGAAAAAAAGTGGTATGTGGAGGTACAACCTCACAAATTGTAAGCAGAGTATTAAATAAGAAATTAACTACCAGTATTAATTATTATAATCCTCAGGTGCCTCCGACAGCAGAAATTGAAGGTATTGACCTGGTGACCGAGGGAGTGTTGACCTTCGGGAAAGCATTGGAATATGCAAAGAGATATTTGTCGGAAGACTCAAATATAAAAGATTTACTTGAATTAGGAAAAAAGGATGGAGCTTCAAGATTGGCAAAAATGCTTTTGGAAGAGTGTACTAAAGTTAAGTTTTTCATAGGACGTGCCATCAACCCCGCCCATCAGAATCCTGAATTGCCTTTAGACCTAGGTTTAAAGATAAAGCTTGTTAATGAGATGGCCGATTGTCTTAAAGCCTTAGGTAAAAGTGTTGAAATAGAGTATTACTGATATGGGGTAGAAATATGGCAGTAAAGACAATAACATTAAAACTTTATAAACCATCCAAAAGGAAAAAGGATATAATTGACAAAGCTATTTGCAATTACTCAAAAGCCTTTGCCTATCTCTTAAATAAAGCACGCTATGCTATTGAAATTGAAAAGGATAAGTTTTTTGAAGATAATGGAGGTTATAAGGCATACAGGGTTGCGAAATGGGTAGACAAAGAAACTTTAAAAGAGCTCAATAGGTTTAATGTAGAACCCTTTAAGGATTCTCTCCTTTTAGACTTCGGAATGACAGTGGCCGGTTTTTTGAATCTGAGAGCTGTAAATAAGAACGTCGGTTTTCCGGAAAAACGAATCAGGCCTATCTATTTCTGCAGATACGATACCAAACGGGATTATTCTATTTTGTATGATGAGAATAAAGGTAGATATTATGTAAAATTATACCTTATGAATTCGAAGGATGAAAATAGACGTGAAATTCAAAACTTAAACGGTATGAAGCTAAGATATATAGATAGGGAAGAAAAGTATTTGGAATTGACCGATAGAAAAGAAAGATATATTTTAGTGCCATTATGCTTTGGAAAATGGCAGGAAGAATATTTAAAGAAGGCTTTAAATCAAACCGGCATTATGAAAACAGCCCGGTTAATAAAAAAAAATAAAGATTACTATCTTTCGGTATCTATAAAAGTGGAAGATAGTAATACTATTAAGACAATAAATTATCTTGGCATATCCAGGGGAATAAAAAATGAAATCAATTTTACTGTTGTTCCGAAAAATGAGGATAAATATACTACCACTGGTTTTATAAATTTTAAACATATTGACAAAAACACAAGTAATTACCTTCATGAAATGAGCAGTAAAATTGCAAAAATTGCTTGGGAAAATAGAGCACAGGTAATTTTGGAATCATTGGATTTAAAGAACGACAGATTGAGCTATGGTGACGAATTCAAACCTGCCTTAAGTGTTGCAATATACAATAAAATGATAGGTCTTATTGATTATAAGTTAATAAGTTATGGACTACCGCCTCCTATACATGTAAGTTCAGTCGGTATTTTCTATAAGTGCCCTGAGTGCGGAAATTTCAGCTATAAAAATCGGCAGTCGGAATCGCTTTTTATATGTACAAATTGCGGTACTGTTAAAGATATCGATGAGCTTGGAAGCATAAATGTAGCAAGGAAACTTAAAGAATATGATAAAACAACAATAAAGATGAATGCTCAGGTAATAGGTGATAAGGTTAAATTGAGCAATAAGTTGCTTGAAATGGAATTTATACTTGATTATAATATGATGCTGTTTGAACAGCTTGCAGAAGAACTGAAAAAAAGAGTTGAAAACTTTGAAAAAAACATAGACTTTTACAGAAAGGATAGCAGTTTTAAGATAAAACTTAGCTTAATTAAGAAGATTAAAAATGCTGTTGATTTAACAAGCATTATTGAAATTGTATAATTTTTATTGAGATTATAATCTTTTGGTGTTTTAGCTGTCACACCATAACCGTTTTAGGTTTAAAACTTACAGAGTAAGCACAATGTAAATTGTGAAAGACAGCTATCTAAAAAAACCCCTAAAAATAATAAATAAAATTTTCATTTATATTTAAAAGCATTAAATATCTATCAAAAAACTAATATTTGCTTTTCAATGAATAATATATGTGTTATACTGAAAAACGCAAAAAGTAAAAAATTTCATTGCACATATTTTCTATATGAAAGGGGTAGCAAAATGGATAAAAATAGAGTCAGGTATTTAACAAGAACAGCCATGTTACTGGCTCTTGCTATAGTTTTCCAATCATTGGGAAGGGTTATTCCATTAGGACCTAATAGCCAGTATGTAGTGGGACCGCTAGTTAATGCCTGCCTGCTTATATCTACAGGTTTGGTTGGAATTTGCTCGGGAGCGGTAATATCAATTTTGACTCCCTTTGGAGCTATATTGACAGGTGCCGCAATGCCTCTTCCACTGGCTCCTTTTGTTGCGTTGGGTAATTTCGCCCTTGTACTTTTATTCTATGTATTTAGGAAGAAAAAAGTAATCGGTTTATTAACCGGAGCAATTGCAAAATTTTTAGTTATTTATGGATCACTTTTGACAGTAATCCCATTTTTTAAATTTCTTCCTGCTCAGCAAGCTGCAAATCTTGCAAGTAAAGCTTTTGGTTGGTCTCAGCTTATTACTGCATTAATTGGAGGAGTTATTGCATTGCCTGTAATTGTAAGGCTGGAAAAGCGTATTTAGTGGTAATTGAAGAATATTGATAAAATACTTTTGTAACTGATACATATTTGATATAATGAAGAAAAATCTGAAAAGTCTAAGAATTATTAATTACATAAATATATCGTTAAAAAGTTGCTAATAGCATTTTTAGAAAATGCCATCTAAAAATTACGAGGTTGGATTATGGAAAAGGAAAACAAGGTTGCCGTTATTGGTATAGTGGTTAGCAATCGTGAGGAGACATCTAAAAAGGTCAACGAAGTATTGAGTTCTTTTGGCTCTATTATTGTGGGGCGAATGGGCATACCTTATAGAGAAAAAAATATTTCGGTAATATCTATAATTGTAGACGGCACTAATGATGAGATTGGGGCATTAGCCGGTAAACTTGGCAATATAAAGGGAATTAAGGCAAAAGTTGCTTTAACTTATTGATAAGGTGGTATTAATAAATTAACTACAATTAAATATATGGTATCTGAGATACGGGGTGTAGACCTAATATCAAGGAGAACAGTTAAACTGGAATTGCAAAATACGCCGGTGGTATCAGTAAAACCTATTGTATTTGTTTAAATTAGCTGTCGGGACGGGCAATTGAAAAAGGCCTCCGGATAAAAAAGCATCGGTGATATTTTGTATGAGCCTAACGAGACGGAGTATATCTTATCGAAGGGGGAAAGGATATGCGGTACTTGTTTGTGAACTCTTCTTGACTTTATTAAGTCTATGGAGAGTTTTTTTATTGTATGACAGTATCGAAGTATTAAGCTTATTTTAAGTATTTAAAATTTAATTGATTTGGAGGGTTAACAATGGTTGATTTTATAAATGAAAGTAAAATATTTTCGATTCTTGAATCATCGGTAAATCCCGATAAGGGAGAGGTTAGAGAGATTCTGGCAAAAGCAAGGGAATGTAAAGGCATAACTTTGGAAGAGACAGGGAAATTATTGCATGTGGAAGATAAGGATTTAATGGAAGAACTTTTTGATGCTGCAAAGTATGTTAAGGACAGGATATACGGTAAAAGAGTTGTACTGTTTGCACCTTTGTACACAGGAAATAAATGCGTGAACAACTGTCTTTATTGCGGTTTTAGGAGAGATAACAAGCAACTGCATAGAAAAACTTTGGAGCTGGATGAAATTGTAAATGAGGCTAAGGCTATAGAAAAGCAGGGACATAAAAGACTTCTTCTTATATGCGGTGAACATCCTAAAACCGATGTTAAGCATTTTACAAAAGCTATGGAAGCTATATATAGGGAAACAGATATAAGAAGAATAAATGTCGAAGCTGCTCCTATGACAGTTGAAGAATACAGGGAGTTGAAAGAGGCGGGAATAGGTACATATGTTATTTTCCAAGAGACTTATCACAGAGAAACTTATAAAAAGATGCATCCGGTAGGAATAAAAGCCGATTATGATTGGAGAATTACTGCTTTAGACAGGGCTTTTGAAGGTGGAATAGACGATGTGGGAGTTGGGGCTCTGTTTGGGCTTTATGACTATAGGTTTGAGGTTTTAGGTCTTTTAATGCACTGCATGTATCTTGAAGAACGTTTTGGAGTAGGTCCCCATACAATTTCCATGCCTAGGCTGCGTCCTGCATTGGGCTGGGGATTGGACGAAATTCCATACCCTGTAAGCGATGAAGAGTTCAAAAAAATTGTAGCCATATACCGCTTATCGGTTCCCTATACCGGTTTGATTCTTTCCACTAGAGAAAGGGCCGAGTTAAGGGATGAATTACTAAGTCTTGGTGTTTCACAGATAAGCGCAGGTTCAAAGACAAATCCCGGCGGTTACGAAGAGAACGATGACAAGGCAGATCAGTTTGAAATCAGCGATAACAGAAGCCTTCCAAAGGTAATTGAAACCATTTGCGACAATGGATATATTCCGAGTTTTTGTACTGCCTGCTATAGAAGATGCCGTACAGGAGAACATTTTATGGAATATGCAAAAGAGGGAGAAATTCATGAGTTTTGTCAGCCTAATGCCATACTTACTTTTAAGGAGAACCTTATAGACTTTGGAAATGATGAACTGCGGGAAAAGGGCGAAAGGATTATACAGAAAGCTTTAAATGAAATAGAAGATGAGCATATGAAAGTTGAAACTATAAAGAAGTTAAAGCAAATAGAAGAAGGCAAAAGAGATTTGTTTTTCTAATGTTTAAAATTATGGGACGGAAGGGAAGTGTTGCGTTTGGCTGAAAAATCATATTTGATTATGGCGCAAAATTCATCGGAAATGCTTGTGATAAATAAACTTCTTAATAGAAATAATATAGAGACCGACTTGGTGCCTGCACCTCCCGAGTGGGGGACTGTATGTGCAATTGCTGTAAAGATTAAAGAGACTGACCTTGAAAAATCCAAAAATCTTCTTAATTCGGCCGGTATTCAAAATGCAAAAATACTGGAGGACCGTAAATTAAAGCTTCAAGGCCTTATTGACAAAAAGTTGGGACTGGTCGTATCGGAGCAGTTTTTAGATATACTAAAGAAGATTGAGAACGGCGATGAACTCAAAAAGGAAGAAATTGTATACCTTTTATCCACTGATAAGAAAAGGGAAATTGATGCCATATTTTCGGCCGCAGACCGCATCAGGAAAGAGACGGTGGGTGATGTGGTGGAAATTAGAGGTGCTATCGAGTTTTCCAACTATTGTATGAAAAATTGCAAATACTGCGGTATTAGAGGCCAGAATTCCGAGGTAAAGAGATACCGTATGACTGAAGAAGAGATAATGGAGGTTGTCAAATATCTTCACAGTATAGGACTTAGGACGGTAATACTTCAATCGGGTGAAGACCCCTATTGGACTACTCCTAAAATAGTAAATATATTAAGAAAAATAAAAGAAACCACCGGAATGAGAATAACCTTAAGTATTGGTGAGAGGCCTTACGAAGAGTACGCCGAATTTAAAAAAGCCGGTGCCGATAATTTTCTGTTGAAAATTGAAACCACCAACAGAGAACTCTTTAGAGAGATTCATCCCGATGATGACTACGATACACGGCTTCAGTGTTCGAAGTGGTTAAAAGAATTGGGGTATATCAACGGCTCGGGAAATATTATCGGACTTCCCGGTCAAACGGTGAATGATATAGCCAGTGACATTGAATTCTTTAGAGATATGGGAATTAACATGATTGGAATTGGTCCTTTTATTCCTGCTAAAGGTTCACCCTATGAAAAACTTACTCCCGGGGATATAGCATTAACCTTAAGGACCGTTGCAGTAACTAGAATTGTCTGTAAGAAGGTTTATATACCTTCTACAACAGCTCTTGCATCTTTAAGTAAAGATGCACAGGTTTGGGCATTAAATGCCGGAGCCAATACTATTATGCTGATAAATACTCCAAAAGAGTATAGGTCCAATTATAATATCTATGACAATAAAAACATGGTGGATTTGGAGGCTGCTGTTTATGCCGTTAGAAAAGCAGTAAACCGGAAACTGCCTTCTTATCTGAAGCTTCCTTCATACTTGGAGAATCCTGATTTTGATTTGGCAGCAAAACAGGAGGGAGTACTTTAATGAGAGTAGAACATGACCTTTTGGGGGAAAGGGAACTTTCCGATGAATGCTATTATGGAATACATACCTTAAGGGCAATGGAAAACTTCAATTTGTCGGGAAGAAACATTCACCCTGCACTTGTGGAAGCACTGGTAACTGTAAAAAAAGCCTGTGCCATTACCAATTGTGAAATAGGAAGATTGGATAAAAAAATTGGGGATGCAATAGTTGAAGCTTGTGATGAAATACTGGCAGGAAAACTTAGAGATCAGTTTGTGGTAGATGCTATGCAAGGCGGTGCAGGAACCTCTGCCAACATGAATGCCAATGAGGTTATTGCCAACAGAGCAATAGAACTTTTAGGAGGAAAGAGAGGAGATTATACCCTTGTTCACCCTTTGGACCATGTGAACATGTCCCAGTCAACCAATGATGTATTCCCAACGGCGGTAAGAATTGCCGCAATTAAGTTATTAAAACCGGTAAGCGAGCTTTTTGCAAACCTCCAGACAGCCCTTCAGGAAAAGGAAGAAGAGTTTGCGGCGGTACTAAAGGTTGGCAGAACTCAACTGCAAGATGCAGTGCCAGTGATGTTAGGCCAGGAATTTGGGGCATGGGCTCAAGCTATTTCAAGGGATCGATGGAGACTTTACAAAGCTGAGGAAAGATTAAGACAGGTAAATTTGGGAGGTACTGCAGCCGGTACAGGAATCAATGCTCCTAAAAAGTACATTTTTATGGTGGTGGATAAATTAAGAGAGCTTACCGGAATAGGTTTGGCAAGGGCGGAATATATGATGGATCCCACACAGAATGCGGATGTATTTGTGGAGGTATCGTCTCTATTAAAAACCTCTGCAGTTAATCTGTCAAAGATTGCTAACGACTTAAGGCTATTGGCCTCAGGACCTAGAGCTGGAATAGGTGAAATAAATCTTCCGGATGTCCAGGCCGGTTCATCCATAATGCCGGGAAAGGTGAATCCTGTTATACCTGAAGCCATCAATCAGATAGCATTTAAGATTATAGGAAACGATACTACAATAGCAATAGCAGCCCAATCGGGGCAACTGGAGCTAAATCCCTTTCTGCCGGTTATTGCCGATAATCTTTTTGAAACTTTGGATTTATTAAGAAAAGGTTTGAAGGTTTTCATAAATAGCTGCATAAAAGGGATAAAGGCCGATGAAAAAAGGTGCAGAGATTTGGTGGAAAACAGTTTCATTCTATGCACCGCACTGATATCTCATATTGGCTATGACAAGGCTTCAGAAGTTTCAAAAAAGTGCATTGAAAGCGGTAGAACCTTAAGAGAAGTGGTTATTGAAGAAGGAATTTTAGATGAAGAATCATTAAATTCAATACTCAATCCAATTGATTTGACAAGACCGGGGATACCGGGAAAGAAAGGTGGAAACTGAAATGAATACTACTCCTGTTGGAAACAGACTTCATATAGCTATATTCGGTAGGCGTAATGCCGGAAAATCAACATTGATTAATGCCCTTACGGGGCAGGATATCGCAGTGGTGTCCGATGTTCCGGGAACTACGACAGATCCTGTTTATAAGACCATGGAGCTATTGCCCTTGGGCCCCGTTGTTATTATAGATACTGCGGGAATTGATGATGTAGGCCATTTAGGAAACTTACGAGTGGAAAAAACATATGATGTTTTAAGGAAGACTAATTTTGCAATTTATGTGGTGGATTCGGAAGAAGGAATAACCGAAATTGACGGAAAATTTATAGAAGAAATAAAAAGCAAGGGAGTATCCTTAATTGTAGCTTTGAACAAAAGTGACAAGAAAAGCAGGGAGCCGGCTGAAATTGATGAATATAAAAAGAAGTTCGGAGTCCCGGTTTGCGAAATAAGTTCAATAAATAAACAGGGTATTGAGGAAATTAAACAGCTTATTGCAAAACATGCAAAGTATGATGAAGCTGACCTTACTATTGTCGGTGATTTAATAAATCCGGGCGATGTGGTGGTTTTAGTAACTCCCATTGACAAAGCTGCTCCTAAAGGGCGTTTAATTTTGCCGCAGCAGCAGACAATTAGAGATATAATAGAAAATGATGCAATAGCAGTAGTTACAAAGGAATACGAATTAAAAGAGACTCTCGAAAGTTTAAACAAAAAACCATCTTTGGTAATTACAGACTCTCAGGCCTTTTTGAAGGTTTCGGCCGATACTCCGGATGATATAAGGCTTACTTCCTTTTCAATACTTTTTGCAAGGTATAAAGGTGAACTTATTGAAATGGTAAAGGGTCTGAAAAAGATTGAACAGCTAAAAGAAGGCAGTAGGGTATTGATTGTAGAAGGATGTACTCACCACCGTCAGGCCGATGATATAGGAAAGGTAAAAATACCTCGTTGGATAAGGCAAATGTCGGGAGCGGAAATTGAATTTGAGTGGGCATCGGGGACATATTTTCCGAAAGATATCGAAAGATTTGACCTCATTGTGCACTGCGGAGGGTGTATGTTAAACCGATTGGAAATGCAGTACCGAATAAATCTATGCCGCCAAAAGGATGTAGCAATTACAAACTACGGAATGTTGATTGCATCGGTGCAGGGGATATTAAAACGTGCCCTAAAGCCATTTCCTTCAGCATATATGCTTTTGGAAGAATAATTTGGAAACATAAAAATTGCTGTATTATTTTATGTAGCATGAAAAATCTATGGACTTACATATACAGTTTATATTTTAAGCTTTTACTTACGTATTTTACTCATTATTTAGCAAAGGGGAATTTATATGATATATCTTGATAATGCTGCCACATCTTATCCTAAACCTGACAACGTCTATCAAGAGATGTTGAGGTGTATGAAGGAATACTGCGCAAACCCCGGAAGAGGTGGGCATGAGTTATCCTTACGGTCGGGCAGGGCTGTTATGGAAGCAAGAGAAATTATTGCTAATTTTTTTAATATAAAAGACCCCATGCGATTAATTTTTACTAAAAATGCAACAGAGGCATTAAATATTGGGTTTAGGGCACTGAATAAAGGTGACCATGTAATAACCACAAGTATGGAACATAATTCGGTGATAAGACCTTTGAAAACCCTTGAGAGAGATATGGGTATTGAACTTACTATAGTTCAAGGAAATGAATTTGGTGAAGTTAGCTCTAAGGATTTTGAAAAAAATATAAAAAGTAATACCCGAATGATTGTATGTACCTTATCGTCAAATGTAAACGGTATAATTATGCCAATAAAAGAAATAGGTGATATAGCTAAAAAAAATAATGTTATTTTTTTTGTTGATGCCTCCCAAGGGGCAGGAACCATAGAATTGGATGTAAATTATAACAATATAGATATGATGGCATTTCCGGGACATAAGTCCCTCCTTGGCCCACAAGGAACCGGTGGATTGTATGTGGCAGAAGGAATTGAAATAAAACCGCTTATGCAAGGTGGAACAGGCAGTAGTTCGGAAAATTTGTTTCAACCGGAAATATTGCCCGATGCGTTGGAAAGCGGTACATTAAACACTCCTGGGATAGTTGGATTGGGTGAGGGGATAAAATTTATAAATTCTTTCGGCCTTGAAAATATAAGAAAGTATAAAAGTTTACTAATTGAGCAAATATATGATGGACTTTCCTCCATAAATGGGGTTATAATATATAGTAAAAAAGAAGCTAGCAATAATTCCGGTATTGTAGCCTTTAATTTTGAAGAAGTAGAATCCACAGAAATAAGTTATGTGCTGGATAAAGTATATGGCATTGCATCACGAGCGGGACTTCATTGTGCACCTTTGGCTCATCAGACTTTAGGGACTTTAAAAAGTGGTGCAGTGAGACTTAGTGTAGGTTGTTTCAATACAAAGGATGAAATTAATATTTTATTAAAGGCACTAAAAGAAATATCCGATAACCTAAAATGACAAATATTGCATTATATGTAAATAGGTAAAATAGTGCCCCATAAAATTTATATGTTGGAAATTCTATTAGTATTATGCTATAATAATATTTAGAATGATAGCGGAAATATAGAATAAATCATATCTATATTATGTAAGTTTCATTTTAAATAATATTATAATATGCAATGCTGAAGGACAAAGTACTTAAAAGTCTTGACGTATTGTATATTTTGCAGTATTTATTAATGTGGGTACAACTTTTAAAAGATATGGGGTTTGAGGGGGATTACTTGATGCTATTTGATCTGTTTGGCGGTAAAAATTCTATGGTTTGCATTGATGTAGGTTATAGAAATATAAAGGTTGTGGAGGTTGCGGTAAAAAAAAATAATTCTATTTTTATAGAGAATTATGGTATTGTGCCTACACCACAAAACAGTATAAAAAATGGTGCCATATATGACGTTGACACGGTATTAGCATCAATAAAAGCTGTTATTAAAGAGCAGAATATGAAGGCAAAGAATGCAAAGATAATTATGTCGGGTACTAATATTATTACACGTATTTATTTAATAGATAAAGTAGTGGGAGAAAATGAAGATTTCACAATACGAAATTCCATGCCGCAATATTTGCCGGTTGATATAGATAATTACAGAGTTGACTATAAAATCCTTCAAACAATTAAAGATAAAAACCAGGAAAAATATAAAGTTTTCGTAACTGCAGTTCCCAGAAATATCCTTCAGAGTTATGTGGATGTTTTACAGGGATTGGATTTAAAGCCTCTTGCCGTTGATATACCTGCAAATAGTACAGCAAAGTTTTTTAACAGAGAGATATATACAAAGGATATGGAAGAATATTATTCAAAGAGAAGGTATAAAAAAGTTGAAGGAGACACTTTTGCTGTTCTTGATTTCGGTTCTGAAACAACCATTGTAAATTTCTTGAAAGACAGAGTTCTTGAGTTTAATAAAGTTATCCTTTCCGGAAGTTCAAACATGGATGAACATATTGCGAAAGAATTGGGAATATCTTTGGCTGAAGCTGAAAAAATAAAAAAGACCTATGGAATGGTCCCGCCCAACAACCTCTCAAGAAGAGATCATGTGGTAGCTTACGGTAAGATAAGTGCCTTTATTGAAAGGCTAGCAAAGCAAATTGTTAAATGCTTTGAGTTTTATATCGAACGTTGCTACGGTACACCGATATCGAAAATATTTATTATCGGTGGGGGATCACAATTAAACGGACTTAGTCAATATTTGTTCCAACTCTTTAATGTACCGGTATATCCCGTTGGGCTGCTCAACTTAAAAGGAGTTGAATTAAAGAAGAATCTTGACAGGGATAAGTTGAACTACCTTATAAACTCGGTTGGAATTTCATTATAAGAGAATTAAATAATTTAATTGGTTAAAGTAATCCGTATCAATAAAAAATTATTACCCCGGTAAAAAGTACTGGGGTATTTGTATATTATCTTAAATAAAATTTATTAATTTTTATCAGACTTTAATTGGTTTTTAGAGTATAATATATTAAAATAATAAATGGGGTGATTTTATGGATCAAAATACCTTGAAGAAAATAATATCATTGATGATAATAATTATTCTGTTTATAGTTGTGTTTAGGTTTGTGTCTTGGCTTGCTTACAAATTGTTACCCATTGCAGTAGTAATATGTGCAGGATACATAGTATATAAGCTTGTAAAAAAATAGTACCATAAAACTTTATAGATGATTATTTAGGAATTATGTTTTTGAAATCTTTGCATTATAACATAGAAAAGGGAGAAACTTCTCCTATTCTTTATTATAATAAAGATTTGAGCTTCTCCCAAAGTACATCACAAAGTTCGGCGGATTCAGCAGTATTTCCGTAATTTTCTAAAGAAATATTGTTATTGCCTATTTCACAAGTTTTTTCATCAGAAGCTGCATAAATATAAAAGTTTGCATCTCTGTAATTTCCTCTTTCAAAGATTTCAATCATTTGAGTAATGCTAAGAAGGGGCAGACAATCTTTCTTGCTGAAAGTAGTAGGTCTTTCATAGGCAAATTCAAAATCCTCGTCATCAAATTCTCCGTCAAAATCCAATTGGTCATCTGAGTCTTCATCAAAATCAAAATTGTCATCCATAATATTTCCAAAGGGAGATTCGTTACTTCCGTCATTATTTTCAGTCTCAGGGTGTCTGATATCAACTAATGTTATATGATTGCCTTGTAATATAACATCTCCTACCACAAATTCAATTTCATCATATTCGTCTGTTTCAGCATTTAAACATACATATGCTATTGCAAGATCATACTTTTCAGGAAGCCAAAGGTCTCTAAGACTTGCTTTTTGACTTTCGGTAAGGCTATCTATATCTTCCTTGGTAATATTTCTTTTCATAGTGTATTCACCTCTTTTAAAAATAAACATAGTGTTAAGGTTTATTTATTATAGCAAATATATTAAAAGGTATCAACAAGGCATAAACAAATTTAAGCTTTTAGAATAATTTAATTGTAAAATTGTGATAATATTTGACAAATCTGCCGAAAGTAATTAATATAATGTATGGGGTATTAAGAGGGAGATTTTTTATGGTTGAATGTACCGGTTCAATAAAGATACATTCAATTTAATTAATAATGAAAAACAGAAAAGCCTTTAAAAGCTGAAGTAATTTTATAATTCGGGGTTCAAAAAATTTAAGAGAGAAAATAAGTATCAATCATAAAGAGAGTGAATTGTTATGATTATTGATATGAAGAAAACGCGTTCAGGTATGAGTGCGGATTTTATTTTTTCTGAAAAAGATAATCCCAATTTGTATGGTGCCCATGTTAAACTTGGTATTGAAAGTCCTGACATTTATTTTATGCAGAAAGATGAAGAGATATTTAATCTAAGCAGTGATGAGGTGCCAATTGAAGGATGGAGTATATTTTCTAGGGATAAAGTATTATCTTATATAAAAGAGCCTAATGGAGATATATGTGGTGAAGTCTCGTTGAAAGTTGCGAGAAGATTTGTGCGTGGGTATAAGTATATCCAGATTAACTATAATGCTGAGCTAATAAACTGTTATGAAGTCAGAATGGGCAAAGAGGGGATCTTTGTCTGTTTATATCTGGGCGACAGACAAATTGCAATGATAGAAAAATCTGCATCTGTTCATGATAATAGGGAGGACTTTTATAAAATCTACATAAAAGAAGACAAATACGCAGAAATAGTATGTCTTTATGCAGTGTATTATGATTATCTGAATTCAGAGAATGATAATGCGTTTATAACTAAATCAAGAAAAAAAGATAATGAATATACTATTAATAAAGAGTTAAAAAGCAAGTATAATCCTCAGTTTAAAGAGGAATGCAAAGAGAAGGCCAGATTGTAATATTAATTTTTTTCGGCAAATTTCCAGGTAAGGAAGAACATTAATAAAAATAACGGCAGCAGCATTATGGCATAGTTATTTCCTGTAAAGAGCTTAACCAACCATACTCTTATTACGTTCCCTCCATCGAGAAAACTGGTGAAAGTACCCTGGTAATTTTCAAGTTTGTAATTTACAGCAGCGGCAAGGTTGGTATACATCATAGCCATATTGGAAGCGGAGTATAAGTGTATTATTACTATTGGTATTCCTATTAAGAAAGATCGTATAACATTACCTTTGGTAGCAGTGCAGACTAAGGCAACTGTTCCGACAATATTGACCAAATCGCCAAGGGGTATGAATTGTACTCCCGGTAGTACAAAGGCCAGAATTAATGCTAAAGGCATCAATAATATAGCAGTTACTACAACTGACGGAAATCCTACAAGTACTGCTACATCCAAGGCAATATATGTCTTTCCGATACTGGGGAAATGTTTTTTAATAAAGTCCTTCATGCCCTCTGATATAGGTATCAGAGAAGTTCCCACAATGTCTGCCATTTTAGGTAATATATAAATGACTGCTGCAATACCAAAAGCCAGTTCACTTGCTTTTCTTGCGTCATAACCTCCAAATATACCGAGGATAATTCCTATTACAAAGCCGATAATCATCGGTTCTCCGGCAAGTCCGATTTTTTCTTTCATTTTTTCGGGATTAGCGTCAAGTTTATTGATAAACGGAATTTTATCAATAATTTTATTTCCTATAACCCCAAAGGGAAAATAGGCTGCAGCCGAGAGTGTAGGTATGGATATACCCTCCATGCCGGAAAATTTGCTTACCATAGGTGCACTTAAGTCAGCAATTTTAAGCGTAATTATGCTGATTACGGCAGTAGATAAAGCTGAAAGAAATATGTTTTGTGTAGCATTATAAACCAGGGCACCGGTAAATATAAAATGCCAGTAATTCCAAATATCTATGTTTACAGTTTTGGTTAACTTGGTTAACAGCAAAATTAAGTTTACTGCCATAATAAGAATTAAAAATAAAGGTGCAAAACCGAAAGACCAGGTAATGGCAGCCAATGGAGGCCAACCTGCATCAAGAACATTTAGATGGAGTCCTGTCTTTTGTATAAGAGCCTGTATGACAGGAGTTATTATAGCAACAAAGTAATCAAATACAATAAAAATACCGATAAATCCTATTCCTATTGTGAATGCAGATTTTATAGCTGTTTTTAATTTTATCCTGAATACAAGTGCAAGTATAAATATAATCATTGGCAGCATGACATAAGATTTAAAACCAAGAATGTACATTGCTGCTTGTTTAATTATTTCCATTTACAATTTCTCCATATTAATTTAGATTTTTGCCTTTATATATTATACAGCTTTCTTAACATAATGCAAGGGCAGTGCGAAATAGAAATAATGATAAATTATTTTTCGTTGAGAAAGTCGGTTAAATATGATAAAATTTTATATTAATAGAAGTGTTTTAATAGAACTTTTCTGTCACTGCTTCTTTTATATTTCACTTTAGTACCATTCGATTTAAAATCCATGTAAGTATACTTAATCCTATAAAGAAGGGACTGATACGGTTGGATGAATTTAGAAAGCCCTATGAATATGAAGAAGAGACAGGAGTTATATGGCCTATACGTATTTTTTGCATTTTATTAATTTCTGTAGAAATGTTTCTTTGCGTTATATGCCTTTTTCAGCTAAACGAATTATTAGGCAGCATTCCGATAGTCAGGATTGGGGCAATAGTTCTGACTATATTATTTATGGTGTATATCATAGTTACAATAGTATTTCTTTATAAAAAGGTACAAAAACATACACTTAAAGTGGCTAAAAGCTATCTTTTCATTAGACTTGCCTATTTTATACCTTCCATATTGGTTATTTTTATATATACAATAAATGATGAAAATGCGATAGGCAGCGGATACGGTAAATTCAAATCGGTAAATGATATTATTTTAATGCTTTTGGTTACACCCCTTATCTACATATTGTTATTTAGTATATCATGGTACATTTACTTCAATAAATCAAAAAGGATAAAAGAAGAATATGAGGAAACATAAAAAATAAAAAGCTCCTGAAATGGGAGCCTTTTTATTATGTCATCTTTCCGGCATAAAGAAAAGTTCTATGTCGGAAAGTTTTTCATATTAGCAATTTAAGATGTTCTAAAATTTAATTACCATAAGTTTGTTTCTTAAAAATAAGTTTCTGTAAAACCGTCCCAATTAATGTTCTGCGAGAATATAATATGGTAGAACCCAAAGGTTGGAGGTGAAAAAATGAGTAGTGTTGTGAAAATAAGCAACCTGGGTATGAAGTACCATTCAATGAATGGGGAGATTACCGCACTTGAGAATATAAACATGACAGTGGAAAAAGGTGAATTTTTAAGTATTGTAGGACCAAGCGGATGCGGAAAATCTACGCTTCTTTCGCTGATTGCAGGACTTGTTTTACCGAGTTCCGGAAGTATACTTGTTGATGGTAAAGAAGTTACGGGAAGTTCACATAAGGTTGGCTACATGCTCCAGAAAGATCATTTGTTTGAATGGAGAACCATACTGCAAAATGTACTTCTAGGACCGGAAATACAAGGAAATTTAACCGATGATACAAAGGAGTATGCTTTAAAGCTGTTAGATACATATGGCTTGTATGATTTTAAAGATAAGTATCCCTCCCAGCTGTCAGGAGGTATGAGGCAAAGAGTTGCATTGATAAGAACCCTTGTGACAAAGCCTGAAATATTACTGTTGGACGAGGCTTTTTCAGCATTGGACTATCAGACAAGGCTTATAGTTTCTGAGGATATTTATAAAATAATAAAAAGGGAAAACAAGACAGCAATACTTGTTACTCACGATATTGCTGAAAGCATAAGTATGGCCGACCGCGTTATTGTACTTTCGAAAAGGCCGGCTTCTGTAAAAAAGATTTTTGAAATAAAGCTTACGTGCGAGAATAGAACACCTATGACTTCAAGAGATGCTCCGGAGTTTAGACAATACTTTAATGAAATTTGGAAGGAGCTTGATATTCATGTCTAAAGATAGCAAGCTTAATATGTCATTAGAGCATAGAGAATATTTGAGGAAAGTGAATCAAAGAAAAATATGTGTGTTAGTTGCTCAAATTATCATAATTGTAGCCATTTTTACGTTGTGGGAAATAGCTGCAAGATTAAAAATTATAGATCCGTTTATTACAAGTCAGCCTAGCAGGATTTTGAATACCATTGTAAAGTTATACAGAGAGGGAAGTCTGCTAAGACACATAGGTATTACTTGCATGGAAACTGTTTTGGGATTTCTTTTAGGTACAATATTGGGAACTTTTATAGCAATTATTCTATGGTGGTCTGAGTTTTTACAAAAAGTTTTGGAACCGTATTTAATTATCTTAAACAGTCTCCCTAAAATTGCCCTAGGACCGATTTTTATTGTATGGATAGGGGCAGGCCCAATGGCTATAGTAGTTATAGCAATGACTATATCTATAGTTGTAACAATCCTTGAAGTTTTGAACGGATTTCTTGGAGTGGACAATGATAAGATCAAACTTGTAAAGACCTTTGGAGCCAGCAAAATACAGGTATTTACAAAGGTAGTGCTTCCGTCATCGCTTCCGGTTATAGTTAATGCGCTTAAAGTCAGTGTAGGGCTGTCATGGGTTGGAGTTATTGTAGGAGAATTCTTAGTTTCAAAGGAAGGTATTGGCTATCTTATTGTGTATGGAGGCCAGGTGTTTCAACTGGACCTGGTTATGGCAAGCGTTATAATACTTTCAATAGCAGCTTTTTTAATGTACCGTGTAGTGGCATGGATTGAAAAAATGGTCATTGTCAACAGGAACGGTTAATTATAGAGCTGGCGGATTTTAAAAAGTACTGAGCCTGCAGCCCTACAAATTCTAACTGTATTTCTAATGGTTTCTTTTGAAGTTTTGATATGGCTTTTTATACAAAAAATATTGGATTAAGTCATAAATTGTGGTATTATTAAACTGATATATTAATATAAAGATGAGATTTATATGTCTAAAGCAGCTGAGGAATTTATTCAAAGCTGCTTTAATAATGTTTTGATGGGGGTTTATATGATCGGTAAAAATAATGTTCAAAGAAATTTTAAAAAGCAAATGAGGGAGATAGAAAAAGAATTAAAGTCAAAAGAAAAACAAGACGAAGGAGTCCTCAGCAACAATCTTTATAAATTGAGATTTTATGGGTATAATCATGGCAGCAAGAAAGTAAGGTTTGGAAGATTATTCTCCGGCGGATTTTTTTCAATAATTGGACTTTTAATTGTTATTAGATTTATTATGTCAATAGCTTCTTACTTTATGTATAGACCTTATCTTAATTTAAATACTGACCTTATAGATAGTTATTATGCGGGGGATTATTCTCAGGCAGTGGCTTACAGTGATAAATTACTGAAAAAAGATCAATATAATTACAATGCACTATTGTATAAGGCTAAATCTCTTAGAGCTTTAGAGAAATATGAAGAAGCAATTGATTGCCTTAAAACTTTAGAGAGTAGCGGAATAGCGGATGACGCAGAACTGTTAGGAGAATATGGGAATTGTTATGCGGATTTAGGGCGGCATGATGAGGCAATAAAATATTATGAGCAAGCAATGATGATTAATTCCTATGATAGTATTAATGCTGCAGCACTAGGATGGGAATATTATTATGTTGGTGAGTTGGAAAAGGCTTCCGATTATGCAAAAAAAGCTTTTATATTGGACAATGAAAACAGGGATGCCAAAAGACTTTTAAATCAATTGGAAAAAGAATCGGCAGAAAATAAAGATAATTCAGATTTAAATAAAGAGCAAACGGAATAGAGCTTAATCAAGGATAATTGCAAGATTTAAGAAGTCAAATATTAATTATCAACATCTCACATTAGTTTAATTGAAAGAATATTATGTTCTAGGAGGTGTTGATAATGAAAAAATGTAGCATTTATTTAATAATATCAATTTTGATGCTACTGGTCTTTACAGGCTGCTCAAAGAGTGAATATCAGACGGTTCGGCTTAGTGAAGTAACTCGTTCCGTTTTTTACGCTCCGCAGTATGTCGCTTTAAATAAGGGATTCTTTGAGGAAGAGGGACTAAAGATAGAGCTTACAAGTGGGCAGGGAGCCGACAAGGTTATGACAGCTGTTTTATCCGACCAGGTGGATATAGGCTTTTCAGGTCCGGAAGCTGCAATTTATGTCTATAACGAAGGAAAAGAAGACTATGCAGTAGTTTTTGCACAGCTTACAAAGAGGGACGGCTCCTTTTTGGTTAGCAGGAAACCGGAGCCTGATTTTAAATGGAGCAATGTCAAGGGAAAGACTATAATAGGAGGCAGAAAAGGCGGAGTACCTGAGATGACTCTCGAATATGTATTGAGAAAGAACAACATAATACCGGGAAAAGATGTTGATATTGACACCAGCGTCCAATTTGCATTGATGGGCCCGGCATTTACCGGTGGAAAGGGCGATTATGTAACCTTGTTTGAGCCTATTGCGTCTACCGTTGAGAAGGAAGGCAAGGGATATATAGTTGCATCCATAGGTACGGAAAGTGGTGAAATACCTTATACTGCCTACTATGCAAAGAAGAGTTACATAGAGAAAAATAAAGATATAATTCAGAAGTTTACCAATGCAATATATAAAGGCCAAAAGTGGATTGAGGAGAATAGCCCGGAGGAGATAGCAAAAGTAATACAACCTTCATTCCCGGATTCGGATTTAGAGATACTTACAACCGTTGCAAAAAGATACAAGGATATAGATGCTTGGTGCAAAGATCCTTTAATGAGCAAAGAATCGCTTGAACTTCTTCAAAAAGTAATGAAAGAAGCCGGCGAACTGGCAAAAGAAGCAAAATATGAGGATTTGGTTACAACTGAGTTTGCAGAAAAATCTATGGGTAAATAGGGCATTTAAGTTGGCTGATGTGCTAAGAAATTAGTACATCAGCTTTTTGTTTAAAAAATAGTAAAGAGATTAGATTTATAAATATAAGATAAAAATCATACCTTGCATTTACAAGTTGTGTAAGACTTTGAAGCTTTCATATAACTTTGGATAGCAAAAAATGTTTACAATTAGTCTAAGATTATTTATAATAAATTTATGTTAAGAATTAACATGAGTATTGATAAAATGTATTGATGATAAGTTGATCATTTATCGGTAAAAATCACTTAATTATCGTCAAGTTAAAATTATATAATTTTTGATTATTTTGAATTTTTATTAGGGAGGTTTATATGGAAGATAAAATTGACAAGGGTAGAAAAATATTATTTGTGTTAATTTGTATTATGTTAGGTATTGATGGAATAAACCTGCTTCTTGATCTTGTTACTTTTAATTTTGGCAGTGTACTAACTGGATTGGTAAGGCTTACTTTGTCTATTGTATTGTATTATTTTTTGTATAAAGGATATGGTTTGGCTAAATTGATAACTGTAATTCTTTTGCTTATTTCAATAGTATTTGGATTAGTGCTTATATCCTCATCAGAAAATATGTTCATACGTGTAATAATGACTGGGCTTTGTGTTTTTTATGCAATCGAGTTATTGATATTTGCATTTTCAAGTAGTGTTAAAGCACATTGGCAAAACGAAAGCAATTATCGCGAATATGGAGCATAATAAGAGTCTCAATTAAGATATATGCCCGAAAGAGAAAATCCTACAACAATATATCTTTGAAATTTGATGACTAGCACAGTAAGGATATTGTTGTTTATGGAGGCACAGCTTACTTTTATACTGAGATCGATGAAAACGGGTAGATGGAGACACTTAAAAATTTGTGTAAAGGTATTTTAATCGAACCAATAAAAAATAATTAGAACTCTCAACATAGCCGAAGGACTAGTGGCGTTTATTTTTCTCGGAGTAAAGCTTTCCACCCATTAGCTTGCGAACTTGTTCCTCCGAATATCCCTTTTGAAAGTATATATCCTGAAGTTGTAATTTTAAATCGATGTCAAGATCCGATTTTTCAGTGTCGTGAACTAGCTTATGACAGTTATAGCATATATCCACAAGACTTTCCCTAGTTTCGCAGGCTTTTCTTTTTCCATGTCCATGTATTATATGGTGCTTTTCCAAACTTCCACTCCTACCGCATACATAACATACCCTCATTATTTTATCTCCTTTAACATAACTTTTAACATATGCTATGCTAAAAGGTTTATTTTTATTCTTTAGTAATCTGTAAAATTGTTTAATTGGCAAACTATAAAATATAGATAAAAGTATGGCAGGAGCTGATAGAAAACCGGTTCTACTGAATATAGCTATTCTGCTTTTGGAAGGGTGAAGTAGAAAGTAGCACCCTTGTCTATTTCACCTGTTATCCAGGCTCTTCCGTTATGCCTTTTAAGAATTCTTTGACATATGGCAAGACCAACTCCTGAACCTTCAAATTCCTCTTTGGTATGAAGCCGCTGAAATACTCCAAAAAGTCTTGAGGAATATTTCATATCAAAACCGACACCGTTGTCACTGACTGAAAACACATATTCATTATTTTCTTCCGTCGATTGGATATCAATAATTGCTGTCGGTTTATTACGTGTATACTTAAAGGCATTGGAAAGGAT